>Ga0164296_1002155_pt1 | contig 19939 bp, 15 predicted proteins | sample GEODES057metaG_FD_113533 | JGI IMG/M metagenome (GOLD analysis project Ga0164296, IMG submission 113533) | Dystrophic lake water microbial communities from Trout Bog Lake, Wisconsin, USA - GEODES057 metaG | ecosystem: Environmental > Aquatic > Freshwater > Lake | place: USA: Trout Bog Lake...
AGGCGATACTTTAGCGGCCGCCATCCAGCAACGGATCAACCAGATTGAAGATCCTGCAACGGGCCGCCTCGTATCGGGTGCAAAAGTTGCCTATGATGTCACCAACAACCGTCTCGTCTTTACATCTGGAACAACGGGATCATCATCTCAGGTGAACGTGGTGGGCGCCGCCAATTTGGGTTTGAGCAATGTGACGCAAACGGCGGGCACAGTGCCGCAGATCACGAACCTCACGCAGGCGACCGACGCGAATGGCAACGCGCTTTACGTCGATGCAAACGGCAATATCACCACGGTCAAGCCCGTCACCAAGCAACAGAATTGGTGGCCGCTCTACCTCACGCCAGGTGAATTGACCTTCGACACAAGCGGCAAGCTTAAATCTCCGTCGCAAGGCATGGTGTACTCGCCTTTCGATCCGGGCAATGGTGCCAATCCGTTGAACCTGAACATCAACTATGGTGCTCAATCGACGCAGTATAACCAAGCGTTCTCGGTGAACTCGTTGACGCAAGATGGCTATCCTTCCGGTCAGCTCGACAGTCTTGCAATCGACTCCTCTGGAACGGTGCGCGCTGATTACACCAATGGCCAGACACAGGCCCTTGGCAAAATCATTCTCGCCAATTTCGCCAACCCGAACGGTTTGAAACAGGTCGGTAACACCGACTATGTCGCCAGCACCAATTCGGGCACGCCGACTTACGGACAAGGTGGCTCGGACGGCTTCGGCTCGATCCAATCAGGCTCACTCGAAACGTCCAACGTTGACGTGACACAGGAACTGACGAACTTGATTACGGCGCAGCAGTACTTCTCCGCCAACTCGAAAGTGATCGAGACGGAGACGCAGTTGACCGACAAGATCATTCAGATCCAAGGCTAATTGAACCCACGGCATGGGGGACGTCTTTCGTAAAAGGATGTCCCCCATGACTTTTTGCCTCGCGCACTCCCACCTCCGCCTGTTGTCTCAGCGAAGGCGCTAGGCCGGGGCTTAGCTCATTAAAAGCATCAAAAACTCGCCGAATTAGGCTCACTTTCAGCTCAAATTCGTCAAAAATCCGCGAGAGACGGGATCTTCCGTCTGCTGGCACGCCTTTTGCTAACCTATCCTTAGGTGTCATTTTTCTGGCACGATAAGCAGCAAGGCGTTCGATCATGGATAGGATCGCTCAGGTTTCGTTGAACACGATGCGCATTCTGGCGGACAACCAGAGAATTGCGTCGTCGAACCTTGCCAATATCAACACTGTTGGATTTAGACGCGATATCAATACCAATATCGGCTCGACCTATTTGATGGGCGACAATGGAATCGAAGATCGCGTCTTTGCCAATCGCTCGCAAATTCAGACCGATACTGAAAACGCCTCCATCAATTCGACAGGCAATCCGCTGGACACCGCCATCAATGGCGATGGGTTCTTCGTCGTGCAAGGTTCTGACGGCAAGAATGCTCTGAGCCGCCGGGGTGATTTCCAGACAGGGCCTGATGGAATTCTGCGCAATGGCGACGCCGCAATCGTTCAGGGCGATGCTGGCCCTATCACGGTCCCCCCCTATGACGCCATATCGATCGGCAAAGACGGCACGATTTCATATCGTCCGCAAGGCGCCCAAGACAACACGCTGATCCCGCTCACGCGCCTCTCGCTCGTGAAAGTTCCCTCATCAAATATCGAGCGCGGATTAGACGGACTTTTGAGGCCGAAGACAGGCGGCGTTCCGGCCTCCGATTCAACAGTGACCGTCACATCGGGCGCTTTGGAATCCTCAAACGTCAACCCCATCGATTCCATGGTCGAGCTTATTCAAGCGCAACGATCATTCGAGCTTCAAGTGAAGCTGATATCGACAACAAAAGAACTCGACACCCAGACATCCAAACTCATGTCACCCACATCGTGATTGAGCAGAACGAGAACAGAGGAGAGCACCAGTGCCTGATGCTTTAAATGTTGCCAAAACGGGTCTGAATGCCCAGCAGGAACGGATGAGCGTGATTTCGAACAATCTCGCCAACGTCAACACTGTGGGCTTCAAACGCGACCGGGCTAATTTTGAAACTTTGCTCTATCAAGATTTGCGTCAAGTTGGCTCTCAGACATCGCAGAATACACAATTGCCAACGGGCCTTTCAATCGGCACCGGCGTGCGTATCGTGTCGTCTGAAAAGCTTTACACGCAAGGCAATATTATCAATACCGACAACTCGCTTGATCTCACCATCAATGGCAACGGCTTTTTTCAAGTCTTGATGCCGGATGGCACGATTGCCTACACACGCGCAGGAAATTTCACAAAGAACGCTCAAGGCCAGCTTGTGTCATCGAATGGCTATCCTGTTGAGCCCGCAGTGACCATTCCTCCCAACGCGACATCGGTGTCCATCTCCCAGGATGGCATCGTCTCGGTGAGCATCCCGGGGCAAGCCGCGGCCCAGACCGTTGGTAATATTCAGATTGCATCATTCCCGAACAATGGTGGACTTCAACCGATCGGTGAAAACCTGGCATCGGCTACAGGATCCTCTGGTGCAGCGACTTTGGGTGTTCCCGGTCAAAATGGCCTTGGAAAATTGATGCAAGGCTCGCTTGAATCGTCGAACGTCAATGTCGTCGAAGAGCTCGTCAATATGATCGAGACGCAGCGCGCCTATGAGGTGAACTCGAAGGCCATTAACGCTGTCGACAGCATGCAAAAATTCTTGACGCAGAACACGTAAGAAGGACTAAGACAATGACAAAGGTAAAGAACGCATCGCTCTTGATTGTCTTAGCGCTTGCTGCCTGCTCGACAGCACGTGAAGAGAAAATCTCTGCGAGCTACCAGCAAGATTACGACAAAGTTGTCTCGGTTCATGAGAAGGCAGCGGATGGCGCGATCTATTCATCGTCGCAACCGGGCTTCTTTGTCGGCGACAGACGCGCCCATGCCGTCGGCGACGTGTTAACAATTACACTCAATGAGCAGACCCAAGCGTCGAAATCGACCGAAGGCACAGTGAGCCGCAAAGGAAGCACGACAACCACGCTTCCCGGCATCGTTACAGGACCACTCAGTGCGCTGGGCCTGACCAACTCGTCAGTAGCAACAGCCGGTAATCTTGATGCGTCAACCAACCACTCCTTTGATGGCAAGGGCACTGCCAACCAAACCAACAGCCTTTCAGGCACTCTGACTGTGATGGTCACGCGTGTTTATGAGAACGGCAATATGTGGGTTGAAGGCGAGAAGAAGCTCTCCTTGCAACAGGGTGAAGAATATATCCGCGTTACGGGCCTTGTGCGCCCTGAAGACATCAAAGCCGGCAATCTCGTTGACTCCGGTCGTATCGCTCAAGCCCAAATTAGCTATACGGGCGCAGGCGATCTCGCGGACTCTGCGGTTCAAAATTGGTGGGGTCATTTCTTCGGTTACGCTGAGCCCCTCTAACACCTAAAACAGGATCACGCGAAGATGCGCGCGCCACTCATTCTCATCACTTTTGTCTCACTCTTGTCTGCAGGATCTGCAGCGCAAGCGCAGCAACCGGCAACACCAACAACCGTTGCATCAGTTGCGAGTGGCGACATGACACAGAGCAATGTCTCTGTGCCCGCAGAGAGGATCAAAGACATTGCGAGTGTCGCAGGCGTGCGCTCGAACCAACTTGTTGGCTATGGCCTCGTTGTGGGTCTCAACGGCACAGGCGACGGCAATGTCGCCTCCACGCTGCAAAGCATGCAGAGCATGGTCGCTCGCTTTGGTATGAATATCGATCCCGGTTCGCTGAATGCGAAAAATGCAGCGGCCGTGATGGTGACGGCGGAGCTTCCTGCGTTTTCAAAGCCCGGCCAGAAAATCGACATCACAGTTTCTGCGATTGGTCAGGCGAAAAGCCTTGTCGGTGGCAGTCTGTTGATGACGCCACTCGTTGGCGCGGACAATGAAACCTATGCGATGGCGCAAGGCAATATTTCTGTAGGTGGTCTCGGCGTATCGGGCGCCAACGGCTCAAGCCTGACGGTGAATGTGCCAACAGTAGGCCGCATCCCCGGTGGCGCAACCGTGGAGCGCACCGTGGCGACACCGTTCGAGTCAATGCCGGCAATGCTCTTGAATTTGAACACGGCTGATTTCTCGACAGCGCAACGCATTGTTGACGCCATCGACAAGACCATGGGCCCAGGAACCGCATCGGCTATGGATGCCGCCACAATCAAAGTGACAGCGCCTAAGGACGTGAACCAGCGCGTCTCGTTTATGGCGGCTATTCAGGACATCAAAGTCGATCAAGCAGCTCCACCCGCGCGTGTGATTGTCAATTCACGCACTGGCACAATCGTGATCGGTGATGGCGTGTTCTTAACACCCGCAGCCGTATCGCATGGCAGCCTCACCGTTCGTATTACAGAGAGCCAGAATGTGACGCCTGGACAGGGTGGCATTGCCACAGGCCAAGGCGCAGTTGCCCAAGGCGGGCAAAACACCACCACGCAGAACAGTCAAATCGATGTGAGCCAGCAGAAAGTCAAAATGTTTATGTTCGCGCCGGGCGTTCAATTGTCGAAGATCGTCGATGCGGTGAATTCCGTCGGCGCCACACCGAGCGATCTGGTCGCGATCCTCGAGGCGTTAAAGCAAGCTGGCTCCCTCCACGCAGATCTTATTGTGATTTGAGGAATAAACCATGTCTAATCCTCTCTCAACAATCGGCATGATGGCGGCATCCAATGTCACGCCGCAGGGCAAGCCCGCTTTGTCTATTGAGCAATCAAAGGCATTGGGTCTGAAGCCGACAATCGACCAAGCTGCAAAAAGCTTCGAAGGATTGTTCATGCAAACAATCATGAAGGAAATGAGAAATTCAAAACTCGGCGATGGCATTTTGGATTCAGACGAGCAGGAACCGTTTCAATCCATGCTCGATAATTCCTATGCCCAATTGATGACGAACAGTTCCAACTTCGGAATTGCTGAAGCCATCAAAAGACAGTTTTCGAAGGCCGTGGGATCGACCACGCCAAAGTCCGGCTCATAATGGTCAGAGTGGCAGAAAGTCTGTTCAATGGCTGATATTCTTGGCATCGCAGCATCTGGGCTTTCTGCTTATCAGAAGTCGCTTGCTGTTACCGGCAATAATATCGCGAATGCGAATACGGCAGGCTATGTCCGCCGTGACGCTGTCTTGACCAATGTCGGCCAATCATTGGAGACGCCGACCGGATCAGCGACGGGCGTTGGCGGCGGTGTCGCGGTCGAGTTGGTCAAACGCACAACCGACAATTTCGTTCAGGCCGAATATCGGATGTCACAGGCCACGTCTGCGCAAGCCGGTGCTTTGTCCGATCGCCTGAACACGCTTCAACAAAGCCTGCTGACAGGCACCAATGACATCGGCACATCTCTTCAAAATTTCTTCAATTCATTTCAAGAATTGTCAACATCGCCAACCTCGCTGGCGGTGCGGGCCACCGTGTTGAGTTCAGCATCAACGTTGACAACCGCGTTTCAAGGGCAAGCGTCTGTTTTATCCCAAGAATCTCAATCAGTCTTTTCTGACGCGCAAGCGCAAGTCTCTCAGCTTAATAATTTAACGAACCAATTGGCCGTTCTGAATAAAAATATTGCCGGTCTTGCAAGCACCCAAGGGGACACAAACGACCTTCTCGATCAAAGAGACAATATTGTGGATCAGATCAACACGCTTGTTGGCGTGTCGGTTCAAACCAACAGCAATGGCACTGTCAATTTGACGCTCGGCAACAATCCCGGCGGAACAACGCTTGTGGATCAAAACGGGGCAAAGCCCTTGAGTGTGAACCAGCAAAATGGCCGGTTGAGCTTTACGCTGGATCCCTACCATGCAGCGACGCCACTTAATCAAATCGACTCGGGAAGTATCGCCGGTCTTTTCGATTATGATCAGCAATTGGGCTCTCTTTTAGGTCAGCTCAATCAGCTTGCAACAGGCCTTTCAACTGCGATCAACCAACAGCATATGCAAGGCGTTGATCTTAACGGCAATAAAGGCTTGCCGCTGTTCTCAACTAATCAGCTAACGGCAACTCCCGGACCATCCAATCAAGGCTCCGCAACCGCCACTGTCTCAATTGGGTCATCCCAATCCGTCACTCCGGGACCTTATCAAGCCAATTTTAGCACAGCGACTGGACTCTGGACGGTCACAAATACGGCAACGCAAGAATCGGCGTCCGGCGCAGGCAGCGTATCTCTCGACGGTCTGTCGATGAATTTTTCTGGGCATCCGGCGGATGGCGATAATTTCACCTTCGCGCCGACGGATAATGCTGCTGCCAATATGGAAGTGCTGATTACCGATCCAGCGCAGCTGGCTGTCGCGCTGCCACAAATGGCGCAATCAAATGCTTTGAACACTGGCTCCGCGGATCTTTCAATTGAAAGCTCCGGCTCAGCTGTGCCGCCTCCTTCGATCCCTGCCATCAATGCAATTTTCAGCCAGAACCTTTCGCCCGCGAATGCGTTGAGCGTGAAGGCGAGCGGCCCGATTGCCACGATTCCATCGGGAGCCAGCCAAGTGACTCTGTCGTCGCTTGGAAACATCTCTGCTGCGACATTTCAAACGAATATGTCTCAGATTTCTCAAGGCTTCGGAACGAATATTACCCAATTGGCTCTTCAGATTACAAAGCCAGATGGTTCAACCGCGACCAAAGTTCTTCAGATCAACCTTCCCAATAACGCATCGGGCTCATCGGGGCCGTCGCAATCACTCACAAATCTCGTAAATGGCATTAACAATGCCCTTGCATCGGCTGGTCTTTCAAGCAATCTCTTTGCGAATTCTTATAACGGAAATGTGATCATCAACGGTTTGCCGGACTCAACCGGCAAGATGACAGATATTTCTTTTGCAAATCTCATTTCAAAGTCAGTGACACCCAATACGCCGGGTGAACCGCCGCTCACTGCCGATATGAGCAATGCGCAATCCCCCTCAAACAATTACCAAATCGCTTACACTTCTAGCGGTTGGAATATAACGGACGTAACAACAGGCGCATCCGTGACGGGCCAAACGCCGAATTCAGGCGTGCTGTCGTTCGAGGGGATCAGTTTCAACGTTCCAAATGCGGCGCAGGTTGGAAGTTCCTATACGCTCTCCACGCAATATGCGAGTGGCAGCACGATTGAGCATCAGAAAGCGGCCTCACGTCTGGGCATTGTCACCACGGAAGGCAGAGAGGTCGCTGGCTCGTCGCAAACGCAGAGCGTTCAAAAAGCTGTCACAGCCATTCAGAACATGGGTGGAGAGGCCGTCACCGTCGATACCAGTCAGGCGCAATATCCCAATGCCGTCTATACGCTGACTTACAATCAATCATCGTCGTCATGGACAGTAGAAGATCTTACAAACAACCAGACGTCATCTGCTTTGGTACCAAATAGCAATGGCACGATGTCCTTTGAAGGCATGTCCTTTACGATCGACACGAGCAAAGGCACACCGTCCGATCAAGATCAGTTCTTGATCCAAAACTATCGTGGCATTCAGGTTGAGACCGACACGTCACCTCTTCAGACCGTCCAAAGCACAGTATCGAGCGGATCAAGCAGCACCCTAGCGTCCGCTGTGAATTTCAATATTGTTCCGAATACCGACTCGGCGCAGGTCAATTTGAACGGCACTGGGAAGCCGTTGATGGCGGGTGCGGTCTATGCGATGAAAGTCGATGGCCTTCCGTCGCTTCGATTGGCCGGGGATCAAATTGCAGGCAAATCGTCAAATGATGTCGCAAGCGCGTTCAATAATGCGATTGCCGCACTCACACCACAACAGATTGTTTCAGGCCAACCAATTTCACTGTCATCCAGCAACGGGCTGACACGTGCCGATTTTACGATCACCTATAACAATCAGTCTTATACCGCTCATTTCCAAAGATCGCTCGATGCTAAGGGAAATCTGTTGCCGGGCGGGACAATTTCGATCGACGGGAATTCAGGTCTCACGGCTTCACTTGTTCCGGCATCTGGAGGCTATACAACACCCGATATCACAGCCGTAACGCAGAATGGATCTGCGTCCCTGGTTGCCGACGCATCTGCCGCGACAAACCCAAGCGACAGCTATCAGGCAACATACAGTGCATCGTCTGGCTGGACGGTTACAGATTTGCAAACCGGGGCATCACAAACAGGCACCGCTGATAACAATGGCCAAACAGCGATCACTGTTGAAGGCATGGCGTTTACGTTTTCAGGTGCCGCAAGCGATGGCGATTCCTATCTCGTAACACCGCCGCAACAGATTGCGATTGCCTTGCCTCAGTCGGCCAAAGCCGGCTCCCCTCCTCCGCAAGTGACGCTATCAGCCGGGTTCTCTGCCACCGCTCTGTCAAACAATGGTCGAACACCAACGGCAATATTAACGGCGAGTGTAGGCTCGCCCGCTCCTGATCCAACACATCGCTATCAAGCAACTTACAGTGCTGCGAATGCGGGATGGACAGTTACAGATGTAACTGTCTCACCACCAAGTGTTGTTACAAACCTAACAGTGACAACAGCATCAGGCCAACCACAGGATGGCGATAGCTATCTTCTCTCCAATCCGGTCGGGCAACTTGGATTAAATGTAGTGACACGGCAGCTCGTGTCTTCCGTATCCCCAAACACCAACGCACCTGCAGTGAACACGATTGCGATCACTGAAACAGATGCGAGCGGCCAAACCCATTCTGGCTTTGTGACTGTTGATTTGACCACAGATGGCAGTGGGCACCTTGTGTCCTCATCCGCCACGCTTCGTGATAGTTCCGGGCAAGCAATTAACGATGCCAGCGGACGTCCGATCCAGATTCAGTGGTCAAAAAACTCGGACGGAAAACTCGTTCTGAGCACCTCGTCTTCATTGGCAGCACTCAGCTTTGCAACGACGACAGAAGCGCAGGGTACAGCCGCTAAAAATCTTGGCTTTCTGGGCACCGACCTCACCGCAACCACTCAGTCAGTCTTAACGTCCATATCAGGGACCGGAAGTGGTTTTGCGCCAGGAATATATCGCAATATTCCGCTGACTGACTCAACCAACCAAACGGCATCGGGCGGATTAGCAACCATCATTGTTGACGGACAAGGCAATATTGCGTCGATCCAAGTGTCGCAAAGCGGATCTGGTTATGGCAATGGCGATCAGCTCAGCATTGACACGTCGACGATGACAAGCTCGACATCGACAAGCCCTGCGACATATCAGTTCACAGCGCATACCACGGCCACACTTGAGGTATCATCAACAATCACGGATCGGCCCGCCGGCACACCTCTCGTTGACACCAGCGGAACCGTGTCGAGAATTAGTCAGAGCATAACACTCGAGGGCCCCGTTCCTGAAGATCTTATCGCCACAACCGATGGCCCTCCGGGTAGCGCAAGCCAATTTACTGCCTCCTTCCCATCGACTATCACACGCACGAATCCAACGCTGCCAGACGTCACGATGGACATCACCGCTGCTGGCCAAGTGACCATCAAAGATACCGCAACCGGAAGTGTGCTTGCGGTTCGCAATTTTGTCAGTGGCCAGCCGTTCAATTATATGGGCACCAATTTTGAAATTGATGGGAATAGCAATGTCGGTGACCAGTTTACGGTCACGACCGATTCCAACCGGACAGGCGACAACCGAAACGGGTTGAAACTGATTGATCTCGCAAACCAGCAATTACTAGGCTCTGGCAATGGAACCTTCGCCGAGATCTATAACAACGAAGTCGCGAAATTAGGCTCCAATGCTTCAGCCGCACAAAATGCCTCGACAACTGCGAAGACATCGGCGGACAGTTTAGCGGCACAATATGCCTCAAGTGTTGGCGTGAATATGGACACTGAGGCGTCGAATCTTATGGAACTCCAACAAGCCTATCAGGCTTGTGCGCAAGTGATGGCGACGGCGCGTGAGCTCTTTAACACTCTTCTTCAATCTTTCTCTGCAGCATAAGGCTTAAAGGGTTTTTGCTATGCAAATCGGAAATAGCCAATTTTATCAAACGCAAGTCAGTCGGATGAATGATTTGCAAACCTCGATTGCTCAGACCCAGCAACAAATTTCAACCGGAAAGCAAGTCAATCTGCCGTCCGATGATCCGACGGCCTATGCCGCAATCCAAACACTCAAGAACAAGCAATCGAGCCTCACACAATATGGGCGCAATATCACAATTGCGCAGCAAAGCCTCAATCTTGAAGGCACCGCGCTCACCCAAACAAGTTCTCTTCTCTCGCGTCTCAAGGAACTGACAATCCAAGCTGACAATGGAACGAATAACAAAGCGGACCGGCAGGCGATTGCCGCTGAAATGACGCAGATCAAGGATCAGCTGATTTCACTTGCTAATACCACAGATGCAAATGGTGACTATATTTTTGGCGGTACCAAATCGCAGGTTCAACCCTTTACTCCGTCATCTGATGGAACCCAAGTTGACTACGCTGGCGATGATGGAAGGCGGAACGTCAATATTGGAGACGGAATTTCAACCGCGATGGCAAGCAACGGCCAAGAAGTGTTTATGAGCGTTCCCGTTGGCTCACCACCCATTCAGAAGAATATCTTCGATATGGTTCAATCCGCGATAACGGATCTGAACAATGGCAATGCACCAACAACCAGTGATGGGGACTTCCAAGCAGCCATTGACCATATCTCAATCTATGAGTCCATCAATGGCGCTCGGATGAACAAGGCCAATACGGCACAACAATCGCAGCAAGCGCAAATGACGCAATTGCAAGAGGCACAGTCGTCGCTCGAAGATACCAATGTCACAGCCGCGGCGACAAAACTGTCTCAAGAAACGCTTGATTTAAATGCTTCCGAGGCAGCCTTCTCAAAAATTACCCAATTGTCTCTGTTCAACTATATCAAATAATGACGGATTGCTGCTATTGAGAGGGTAATTGCATTTGGGTTTCGTCTTCGTCCGGTGCAGCTTGCATGGCGTGGGAAAAGTCATAGGCCAGCAGAAGCGAATGGGTCTTTGGCGCGCGCTCTGCAATTTCTGACCATTCCAGATCAAACGGGATCCCCATCCACTGACGAAGCCCAGTAATTTCATCGTTGATCGATTTTATTCTTTGTCTGATTTGCTCGATATACACAGCATCACTGTCTGCCAACTGGTCTATCTTACGAGATTGAAGTGATAGCTCGAACGCTTCGAGCTGAGATGCCAGTTGCGCACGCTCTGACCGTAATTCACGAGCACGCTCTTCACGCAACTCTGTCTCACGCAATTCCTGCAAGCGTTGCTGAATGGCTTTGTACTGCGCATTTTGTTGCACCTGCTGCACAACAACAACAATGATGACGAGCAATACCAAAAAACCAATTGATGTGAGCGACAAGGTCCCGTCCATGATTGTCTCCGAAATAATCTAATTTAAATTTTTTAACGCGCGATCCATTATGGTCTAGGCTTGACGATCTGCCAACTGTCTTTCGGCCCAATTGGTATGACTATTGCTAGATGTGTTAATTATTCAGATCGCCATAGTTTATGACAGGTTTGCAGCATGAATATTAGTGATACTGCTTCCACGGGTGGTCGAGCCAGCGGTCTTGCGGCAATCATCCGCGACGCGGCGAATGCCACGGGCGTTAATTTCGATTTTTTGTTCAGCCAAGCGTCAGTGGAAAGTGGCCTCAACAGCACGGCCCAAGCCAAGTCGAGCTCGGCGACGGGTCTTTATCAATTCACCCGCGGCACCTGGCTGAAGATGGTTGAAGACCACGGCAGCGATATCGGTTTGGCGTCGCAAGCAGCAAGTCTTCGGAACGGCAGCGCATCTTCCAATGACGTTCAGAATATCCTAAGCCTCAGAAACGACCCCGCGATTTCATCGCAACTCGCAGCCCGCTACGCCATCGATAATGCGAGAGCCTTACAGGCGCAGGGCCATCCTGTCACAAACGCAACCGATCTTTACCTCGCGCATTTCTTGGGATCGAACGGTGCTGCTAAATTTCTTGATGGCATGAAATATACGCCAGACAATTCAGCCGCTGATGCGCTACCAGCCGCAGCGAGCGCAAACCGCGCAGTCTTCTTTCGCAATGGCGTGCCGCAATCCTTTGCCGAAGTCTATCAGAGCCTGACAAATCGTCTTGATGCGGGGCAACCGCCATCACAGGCTTCGATTGCGCTTGCCTCTGCCGCTCTTAGCCAGAATAGTGGACTTCAGCCTCTGACACTGAGCGCGCAAAATAAAATCGCTTTGGCAAGTGCGACGCAAACCAAGCAACTCGCAACTTCACTTGGAACTGTGAAGACTGTGCTTGCAACGGATCCGTCCAGCACTGGCGGCGTAAATTTCTTATCGCAAATCAAGGCAGCGGTTTCAAACACTGGAACCGCGACGCCTTCCACACAATATCCTGCAACACTCAACTCTTGGCAACGAGCAAAGCCAATTGGAAACACAACGGCGTCATCCCTTCCGATCTCGCCAGAGACAGCATCGGGCACTGCGCCTCCTCTCCCCGTCGATGCGCTTGCGAAATTCCTGGATACGGCCAGTCAATGGCTTCCCGATGCTGGCGCACTGAATGAGCAGGCGCAAAAAGGCGTCATTTCAAGAGCTGCGACCGACGGCACGAGAGCCTAATACGGCAACGCACCGCTCATTGAGGCGCTTGCGCTTGATCGGGCTCGGGGCCTAACAAAATTTCTGCAATACCGCGTTCGAGAATATCATGCGCGTCACTCGAATGGACGAGCACGACTGTGCCGGTTGGAAGCACCATATCGTGCAGAATTCCGGGCCGTATTAGTCGCAATCGGATGCGCGGCGCTTCGTGCAAAATATTCGCTGGTGCAGGGCCGGCATGCTCCGGCGCATTATCAGCCTGCTGTGTTGAAGCAATGGCCACGCTGTCATCTTCCACGATGACCGAGAGAGGCTCGGGTGTCGTTTCAATTTCAATGGTACCCTTTTCAGCCGAGATAATGGCAGGGGCGATTTCGTCGTCGCTTCCTCGTTCCTCTTGCGATGGCAGCGACAAAATTGGCGCATCAAATTGGCGCATATTTACGAGCGTGCGCCACAATTCGAGCAGTCGAATACGCTTTAAACTGACCTCTGTTGACGAATTATCATGGCCTAAGGAATCGAAGGCTTGCTGCACCTTTGCGATCGCAGCGAGCCTCGTTGCTTCATCGACGATTCCGGACAGTCCTATCGTATCAAATTCGCTCTCGTCCGACGGTGCCTTAGCCATCCTGAGACTTTCCCCCTACAGTCTTCACTCAGGCGTCGCGACAGCACAATTATGACGCCCCACTCCCCCCATAAAGGCAATTTGCTCGGCAGACAACCAAGGCCGCATGGCATGAGACTTGCTAACCTCTTGACAATTTGGACACGAAAAAAGGCAAGCTCAATGCGCGTCAATCCCAAGACTGCCGAAAATCTGAAGGCCATCTCAGCAGGCATTCAAGCCCAGGATAACTCCAAGCTTCACGACATCCTGACAGACATCGGACTCGAGGCACTCTTGGACGAAGAACTGTTTATTCTGGCTCGGGCAACGCATTCCGAGCCCGCCGTTTTGCTTTTGGCCACAATCGGCAAAGAGAACCATCCCCCAGGGGGACGCCACGCAGTTATGCTTGAATGTTATCAGGCTATTATTGTTACGAAATCGTCGAACGGGATCACAACACGCCCCGCAAAGCATCTTTTGCGGCAGACCGTCGACGCGATCATCAACCAGTCAGCTGCCTTGGACCTCTCATGTGACGACATAGGAACCCAAGTTCATGATTGGGTTGACGCGATCGAACTGGCGATTGACTTCGATCAGCCGAGACTCGCTGAGACAATCTTGAAGGGCTTGATTGCCTATAGGCCTGAAAGTGAGATTCTAATCAGTCTCAAAATTCGGCTGACACAACGCTTCACATTGCAACGCGACTCGATTGATTGGACTGCCTTTGCACGCTGCTTGGGGCTCATCCATGATGCTCTCCACGGCGAAACCGTCGAAGACGAAAAACAAGATCTTTTGCTCTATATTTTGGAGTCATCCTATAAGGCCCGCAATTGGGATGCTATTGTTGGGGTAGCGCCTTTGATCACACGCAAAGCACTCAGCGGCTTTGCAGCATATCGGAGCGCCGAAGCCTATTGCCAAAAAGCGCATTATGGCCAAGCCATCGCCGACTTGGATCGCCATATCGCCTTATATCTCGAAAAGCAGCAAGAGCCTGCACCGGTCGCAAGCGAACCGCGCCCGACAGCAATCCTTGATATCGCTCAAGCGCCGAAAGAAGAAAAAGATTTTAGCGCGCAACTCGCTGGCAAGGCACTATCGGAGCTGGCAGCGATTCTTGAAGCCGTCGGCAACAAAATGTTTCTCGTGTCAGGCACTTTGCTTGGCTATGCGCGTACAGGTTCCGTATTGCCCCATGATAAGGATATCGATGTCGGAATTTTTGGTTGGGAAAGCCAATATGACATTATGGAGGCGGTTATCAAATCAAAGCGGTTTATGATTTTCCCAACCTATCTGAATGGCCAAGTGACCTTTCAATTGCCCGTCTATCATATCGAAACTGGCATGACGATTGACATGTTTGTCTATCATACTGAAGGCCAAAAATTCATCACTGGTGTCAATCCACCTTGGGGTTATATCCAGCGCTTTGCCTTCTCGCCCTTTATCCTCAAAGAGGCAGATTTTCTCGGCGTGAAAGTTCACGTCCCAGCAGATATTGATCGCAATCTGACTGAGAATTTTGGCAATTGGCGGGTCTCAATTCCCAATTATATTTCGCATGTCGAGTCACCCTCAACAATGGATCAAGGCGGTCTGCTGCACAAAATGGTTTGCCGTCTCAATCTTGTCGAGGCTCTTTATAAGAAAAAGCCAGGTCGAATTCCACGTATTCTTGCGATCCTCGATCAGTGGGCTGATACCGAAGGGGGTCTCGCCGCCGCATTGTATGACGCGCTCATCGCATATGCGAAAACGCGCGATCATGACGACGCAAATTTGAAGCTTGCGGTTTAATATTTTCTAGGATTTTGAAAGTATCACACATGAGCAATTTTGCCTTTATTATGCTGGCGGGCGGTAGCGGCACTCGCGTCGGATGGGATATTCCGAAGCAATTCATTCGCATTGCCGGCAAGACTTTGCTCGAACACAGTATGGATTGCTTGTCTTCAGCCTATCCAGAGGCGCGCATTATCGTCGTTGCCCCTGCTGATCTTTTGGATATGACACGGGCGCTGACTGAAACTTATACCAAAGCAGAAGTGATTGTTGGTGGCTCATCGCGTCAAGGCTCGACACTTGCAGCATTGAAACATCTCGCTGCGGAGCCCCCGACCAATGTCGTGATTCATGAAGCGGCTCGACCATTTCTCAACCGGGCGATCCTGTTCAATGTTGTCGAAGCATTAGACCAGTATGAAGCAGTTGATGTTGCCATTCCCGCGAGTGATACGATTATTGTCGAGAATGAGGGTCTTATTCACTCAATACCGCGCCGCGAAAAACTCTGGCGTGGCCAGACGCCACAAGCCTTTCGCTTCAAGACATTGATGAATGCCTATCAGCAATTCTCAACCGATCGGCTTGAGAAAGATTTCACGGATGATTGCGGTGTTGTGCTCGCGGATGATCCCTTTATCGCGATCAAAATCGTGCGTGGATCGGCGGAGAACATCAAGATCACGGAAGAATCGGATCTTGTCATCGCCGATGAATTTTTCAGATTGAAATCGACGAAGGCCGATCCGAACGTCAAGGGCGTTGACCTCAAAGGAAAGTCAGCCGTGATTATTGGCGGATCGTCTGGAATTGGGCGTGCAATCAGCCAAATCTTGACGGATTCAGGCTGCGAGGTCACCAATGGGTCGCGCGCAACCGGATGTGACATCACGCATTACGATCATCTCGAGGCCTTGTTTGGGTCGGCGTCACGCAATGGTCGCGCCATTGATTTCGTTATTAACACTGCGGGAATCTTGACCCGTAAAAAGATGACAGACTTTGCGCCGCATGAAATTGCTCAACAAGTGTCAACGAATTTTACAGGCGCGATGAATGTCGCTCTCGCCGCCTATCCCTATCTCGCCAAGTCTCGCGGCATGCTTGTGAATTTTTCATCCTCTTCTTACACGCGCGGACGAGGCGGTTATGTTCCCTATTCTGCAAGCAAAGCAGCGATTGTGAATATGACGCAAGGCCTTGCGGAAGAATGGCAGGATGATGGTATTCGCGTGAATTGCATCGTGCCGGGCCGCACCGATACCGAGATGCGTCGGAGCAATTTCTACAATGAAGATTCCTCAACGCTGATGAGCCCTTATGAAGTGGCGTTAACAACGATTAAGATTCTCGATGCTCCGAATTCGGGAATGATCATTCGCGTTTAAGTGAGGGATACGACCAGTCTTAAGGCTGGTCGGCGCGAACGCATTTGTCAAACACATCCGGTCTTGTATAAAGATCATGGGTGTCAGAGTCGGGCCCAGTCTGTCCGACCGGTTTGTGATCAGAGTGCGATGTCGGATTATGTACACGCGTTGGGTTTACTTGCTCAATCGGCTCATGCCTTACCAAAAGGCGACAGCGTCAATCACTTCAACACACTGATAAAGTCGGCCCCCGAACGCAAAGAAGCCTATTTGGCTTTTGCGCTCTATCTTGCCAATCAGGGCGATCTCGATCATGCGCATAAAGTTATCGACCAAGCCCTTATGGCCTGCGCGAGAGACGCCGAATTAGATTACATCAAAGCTCGGCTCAGCGACGAAAGCCTGGATTACGACAACAGCATTTTATTCTATCGCCGCTGCTTGGCGCTTGCCCCCAATCATCGCAAGGCCTCATTCCATTTGGCTTTAGCCCTGCTCACAACCGGTGATCTCCCGGGTGGCGCTGCGCTCTACAACAATCGCGAATTTCCACCAGAGGCTGAAACTTTTGCGCAGATCTCACCTTGGGATGGGAGCGATCGGGACACGGACATTCTCTTATGGGCTGAACAGGGTCTCGGCGACGAGCTGATGTTCTTTCGTCTGTTGCCGCATCTCGAATCCTATCATGGTCGGTTCACGGTTCAATGTGACCCGCGATTGGTTCGGCTTTTGGCATCGAATTTCCCGCGCTTTCATTTTATCCCACGCAATCAACCGATTGATGACCTGAAGCGCTTCTCGCTGCAAGCACCTATCGGGCATTTATTGACGTTTTTTTATGATCAGCTTTCCAACCCTTCGATACAAAGGAGGGTCTTAAAGCCGATCATAAAGCCAGAGCTCAATCGGCAATTGGAAGCCAAAGGCAACAGGCTCAATATCGGTTTGAGTTGGTTAAGCATGAACCCCGAGCGCGGTGTCTTTCGCTCAATTCCGCTTGATCTTCTTTTGAAGGATCTGTCACCCGAACGGCACAGGCTGATCAATCTTCAATATTTAGCACCTGAGTCGGAAATCCAAAAGTGCCGGAGCCGTGGTTTTGACTGCGTTGCCGATATCGATTGTTTTCAAAATATCGAAGATATGACCTATGCGATCGCACAATGTGATGCGATCGTCACGATTGACAATTCAACCCTGCATCTGGCCGGCTCCCTCGGAACACGCACTTTGGCCTTGTTACCAAGAGAATCCAATTGGCGATGGCAATGGGACAGCAGATCGACTTATTGGTATCCAACCGTCGAATTGTTGCGGCAGGACAATGCCGGTGATTGGTCGGTGCCGCTGGAGGGCTTGAAGTCACTCTAAGTGACCAAAGCCGCTCCTGTTACGAGATCAAAGGTCCGTTCAATTACTGCTTGAGCAACTGAAGAACCAGCTGCGGCTGTTGATTGGCTTGCGCCAACATCGCCGTTGCGGCCTGATTAATGACCTGCGCGCGCGCGAGATTGGAACTCGCCATGCCGTAATCCGTATCCTGAATGCGGCTTTGGGATTGCGACAGATTTGTCGAATTCGTGGTCAACTCGTCAGCGGTCATCTGAAAACGATTGGCGACAGCACCAAGATTTCCTTGGATCTGGTTCAACGTCGCAATCGCACCGTCAATCTGGCCGATCAATTTCGTTGCACCCGATTCAGTCGTCAGGGTTGCAGATGCTGTAATGCCAAGTGCAGAGGCTGTCATAGCCGAGCTGATCGTGACATTGACCTGATTGTCGGCGGCTGAGGCATAACCGATCTGGAAATTTGTATTTAAGGTTCCATCCAAAAGTGGGATGTTGTTCCAGGTGGTTACACTGGAAACACGTGCCAATTCAGCGGTAAGCTGCTGGTTCTCTGCGTCAATGCTTGCTCGGTCATTCGAGGAATAGGTGCCGTTTGCGGCTTGCACGGCCAATTCCCGCATACGCTGTAGGATCGAGGCCACTTCATTAGTCGCACCTTCCGCCGTCTGGAGCATTGAGATGCCGTCATTGGCGTTCCGAACAGCTTGGTTCAGACCATTGATCTGGGACGTGAAATTATTAACGATAGCCATGCCAGCTGCGTCATCCGCCGCTGTATTGACGCGCTTGCCAGTTGAAAGCTGCTGCATCGCAGTTTGCAGGTTCGCGCTGTTGGATGACAAAGCGCCCTGCGCCATCAAGGCCGCAATATTGGTATTGATAACGGTCATAACTCTGGTTCTCCTATGACAGCGGTAGGCCGCTCGGCGAATATGCAACAATATCCGTGCCAAGTCTTTGGCCGCCGCTTGAGGGCAAAAAAGCGGCCTTAAGCGCCTCAGTAAGGGCGCTTCCTCTAACCCCTATATATAATAAGGAGAGAATTGACCGAAGCACGGATGCAAGACACCGTGAAGAAGACAGAAATCAAAAAAATAAATAAAAACAATAAGTTATAGGAAAGTTTCCTAGCTTCAAAAGGGCGCCAAACTTCCAAAATCATGCCAAATCAGGCCCGTTCGTAGTGCGCTCACAAAAAAATTCGGCCTCGTCCTTAAAGAAATTCCGGCTTCACCCGTTTTCCTCTGCAACGGAAGCAGTTTCGCGTTCCGGCGATCTCAACGACCTCCACGGGCTTCGTTGAACTATCGTGTATCTTAATAGGAGTAGAGACATGACTGTTATCAACACCAACGTTGCATCGTTGTTCGCGAATGCCGCCATTGCTTCGAACAGCGTCAGCCTTCAAACTGCCATGCAGCAGCTTTCAACCGGCAAGCGGATCAACACCGCTTCCGATGACGCGGCCGGCATGGCGATCGTCAACAATTTTACCGCCCAGATCAATGGTCTGAACCAGGCTGTTCGCAATGCCAATGACGGCATTTCGATGATTCAGACAGCTCAGGGCGCGACCAATGAGGTGGCTTCAATTCTTCAGCGTATGCGCGAATTGGCTGTGCAATCGGCAAACGGCACCTATTCGTCAAGCGACCGCGCAAGCATCGACGCCGAAAACACACAATTGAAGAGTGAATTGGGTCGCCTCTCAAGCGTTACCAAATGGAACAATATCTCTCTTCTGAGCGGCGGACTGAGCACCAATTTCCAAATTGGTTATGGTGATGCCTCTGCCAACCAGGTTAACATTGCCATCTCCAGCAGCGTGACCGCATCGGGTCTCGGCATCAGCGCGTCTTTGGCGACTGCGTCTGGCGCAACCTCGTTGATCAGCCAAGTCGACAGTGCAATTTCGACGCTGAACGGCATTCAGGGCAAACTCGGCGCGACCGTGAACCGCCTGCAGATGACTGCCGATGAATTGACAACGAATTCGACCAATTTGTCGCAATCGCAGAGCCGCATTCAGGATACGGATTACGGCATGTCGAGTTCCAATCTCGCGCGCGCGCAGGTCCTTAATCATGCCGCAACGGCGATGCTGGCGCAAGCCAATCAGCAGCCGCAGCTTGTGTTGCAGCTCTTGAAGTAAAAGTACTTTTTAAAAATGAGGCGAAGGGCCCCAC
>Ga0164296_1002159_pt1 | contig 19907 bp, 18 predicted proteins | sample GEODES057metaG_FD_113533 | JGI IMG/M metagenome (GOLD analysis project Ga0164296, IMG submission 113533) | Dystrophic lake water microbial communities from Trout Bog Lake, Wisconsin, USA - GEODES057 metaG | ecosystem: Environmental > Aquatic > Freshwater > Lake | place: USA: Trout Bog Lake...
GCCTTCCATTGACACACACTCTTTACATTTACATGATTTAGCGTGGCCTTTTTTGCCTTCACTTACAAATTTTTTGTATTCTGCAAATAGTTGAGATTCGAAAGATTGTAAAATTGCTTCTTCTTTTTTATCTTCTTTATCTTCTTCTTTGTCTTTCATTGGGTTAGAACCGCTGTTTGGAGGTGTGTAATCAAAGTCGCGAACTTTGTTAACTACATCTGCAAAATCATTTGGGTTATAAGGTTTCTTAGGTTGAGGACTTGCTGGAGTATTATCGTAGCCTTCGTCTTCTGGTTTATCGTGTTTAACATTTAACTTGTCAGAGGTGCTTGCCTTAATTGGATTGTCAGAGCTTACTTTGACAGGCATGTCTGTTGAAATTTTTACAGGTTCGCCTGTTTTAATTTTACGAATCATGTCTGCTAATTCATCTTCTCCGCTTTCATCGCCAAATGTAGGACCACTTACCCCTGCGGCTGGTACAGAATGTGCCATTGCATGTTCTGGCTCAGCAACTAATGGCTCATGACCAATCATTGAATCTACATTTGCTGGAGGAGCGTCCATGTGTGCGTTAGGAACATCGCCGCCTGCAAGATCCATAATACCACGGATCAAACCTACTAGTTCAGAACCAGTAGGAGCACTCATGTTAATTGTAGTCGGCATTGTTGGCATAGGAGCTCCCATACCTGGCATACCACATTCTACAATTTCTTTGCTTTCTTTTAGACCAGATAATGCACGTAATGATGCCATATCTGGTTCTTCCATGTATACATCTGCGTGACGTATACCATCACCAGTCATAGCCAAAGCCTGTACTTGAGTCATAGACTTTTCTACTCTTGGATTGCCTTCATCTAGTTCAGATAGGCGTTGTAGTACATTAATCATGTTCATAATTATTTCTTCCTTGGATCAAAGTCCGTTTGTTTAATCGGACTTGTGTTATTTTGAGGAATTGTATTTAGGTCATTGTGTTCTAATGCACCCGGAATAACTTCGCCTCTTTCTTCGCGTCTTTTCTTAGCATCGTCATTTAGTGATTTAAGAAAAGATGCATTGTATTTTTCACCATAATAATCTTCAAATTTAGGACTGCCTGCTTCTTTATAATTAGGGTCATCTAATAATGCACCCTCACGTTTTTCACTTGGTGTTTGATATTCTTCTAATGGTTCGCCTGGACGTCTTACTACCATTTCTTCCTTAGCAATTTCTAACCCTGTTGAAACATATTCTGTTAGTTCAAATTGTGTTGTTGGATAATCCAATGAAACTTCAAATACAGTAACTTCTCTATTTCTTAGTTTAGGAAAATCTAATGGAAGGTCTTGTACTGGAGTTTTGCCTATTTTTTTAAAGTCAGCTACGCTGAAGCGTTCCAACATGGTACGAAGTTTGCCTTCATGTTCGGCTGATACATCGTGAGCAATTTTGATACGAAAATCATATCTCTTTGCTGACTCTGCTAAGTATTCTTTTAATGATCTCATAACGGTTGTCCTATGCTTTATTTATTCAAATTCTTGAGTCTTTCCAGGATGCTGTTACGATCTGTAACAATGTATCCTTCTGCCTCTACAGCACCTTTTTCTGCATCGCCGTTTTTCTTATCGATTGCGTACTTCTTAATTTGAAGTTCTACCATCTTTAATTTTTTATCAATCTTAGCAGATTTAGCAGTAATGGCCGCATTAAGCATGTTGCCCGCTACTTCAAACATTCGAGCACTGTACTTGGCTTCAACATTCATTCCCAAGTCCATAATATCATCGTATGCTTCTTCTGCTTTTTTAGAAAGTGCTTCTAATTCTGCATCGCTAATTTCACCTAGTCCTTGAACTTTTGGTAAAGCCGCACTAATTTTATCAAATTCGTCTAGCTTTTCTTGTAGCGATAGTGTTGGAGGGGTAGCAGGAGCAGTAGCAGGATCTATAAACTCTTCCTTGCTTTGTTCCGGCAAATTAAACAGTTCTTCAAGTTTTTTAGTCATAACATTACTTATCGTTTTTTGGTTCCCTGATGAAAAATATCATTTTCATTAATTACTCTAAATTTCAAACCGTATCGTTTTGCCCAGCGGCTAGCGGCTTCCCACTTGGCCATGTTTTTAACATATTCAGCTTGATTATAGGGATTTTTTCCAACTGCTTCTAATTTCATTTGTTTGTTGGGCTTAATTTCAATAAGCTCTGCATGCTTTGTCATATTCTTATCAACGTAGGTTATTAAGAAATCCGGAACATACACTGTGTTTTTACCAGTCAACGGATCTTGATATGGAATCTTAACACTTTCGCTTGCCCACTGTTGTACGGCAGGATTGTTATCACAAAACATCATAGAGGTAAGTTCCCAACTTGACCTATATGTAGGGTCTCCGACACCTACGTACTTCTCTTTATTCTTAGGAGAATATTTTCCACGTGCGGTATTTCTCATTATGGCAATATGTTTCTTTGTATATCATCAACCGGTCTAACAGTAACAATATTGCCCAACGTACTTGTAGCAAGTCTGTTCCAGTTTAAAATCTGTCCAATTACACTACTTAATTGTGCAGTATCTAAACCTTTAATTGTATCAAATACTGCAAAGGGACTGAATCCGTCAGCTTTTGCCTGTTTTAAAATAGCGATAGAAATAAGTTCTGCAGATTCTGATCCAAAGCCGCGCTTTTCTAAATAACCCTTCATGCCAGCAAGAGCAGTAGCATTAAGTTCAATGGGAGATGAATAATACTGGTCAAAAACTTGAACAGTTTTTTCTGGTGTTCGATTAGGAACAGGAACATTGGTGTATGTTATTGTCATGTTATTTGATAATCTTCTTTAGGTGTCGAGTCGCTATTATCTGCCACTTGAACGTCATTTGTATTAACTTCGTAATCAGAATTTTCAGTGTCATCTAGACTAGATCCAGGGGCTTCTCCCTCTGTACCTTCGTTATTGGCTAAAGTATCAGGAGGGGCTTCAGTTTCTGATGCTGATTTCAATGCGGTATTTACAGTTTCTAAATTGTTTTGTACTTGAGTTAAACTAGCCTGAAGTTTATCAGGATCTGTATAATTCTGAGCGGCCATTTTTGCGTAAACTGCGTTTAAGGCAAGCGGGTTACCTGATGCTTTTGCTGTTGCAATTATTGGATCGTACTTGGCTTTTAATTCTGTATTTTTTGTAATTTGATCTAATAAACTAGATTCTGTATCTTGTTGACTTGCTAGTAATGTGTTTAGGCCGTCAACATCTGTAGGCAACGGTGAAGGTAAGGAAGGAATATTTGGAGCGGCACCTGCCGGCGCACCTGGTAAATCTGATTGAGATACCTGGCTCACTGATCTTGTAGTTACTTGTGCCTGCGTTGCTGAGGCAGGTGCGGCAGTACTGTTACCCGAGAACATACTAAGAGCAAAGCCGCCTAGACCAGCTCCTGCACCTGCTGGTGTACCGCCTCCTGGTCCAACTCCGCCGCCTTTTGCTAACCCCGCAATGCCTCCGGTTAACAATGCAAGACCTTCTCCGGCCGCGCTTTGTAATGTTTGACCGTTTAAGTTTCTTAATGTATTTGCACCTGCTATTGCGGCCTTGGCTAGATCCGCAGGACTACCATTACCTGATTGATAACTGTTAAGGTCGCCAAACAATTCATTAATACCATCAACTGTTCCTCCCGGACCGAACAAACTTTTACTACCGCCACCTAATATACTCAATGGACTAGGAGTTAAATCATAATGTAACGTAGAAAATCCTCCAGCAGTACTTCCTTGGGTAACTGTGCCTTCACCGTATAATACTGCTTCGTATCCTACAGTCATTTTATTTTCTAATAATTTATTATTTGTTGATTGTTCTAGTTTATCATGAGACCATTCTGTTACTAGAGGATTAACTAGTGTGAATGATGTATATCTTTTTTGATTTAATTGAAAGATAGTAATGTAATTAAAATAAGGTGCGTTTTGTCCGTTATTTAAACCATAGCCCGCTGTCTGAAAAGGATTAGTGCCTTGTTGATATTTTGTATCTCCAAACGCAGGAGGAACAGTAAATGTATTTGCAGATATTCCGCCAGCACTTCCAGAAGTGCCGCCTAGTAACGATGTTATTGAATTAAGTATCCCACCATTGGCATTTGCTGTTGCTGGAGTATTTGCAGAATTAGATGCACTTGTTTTACCATCAGCAAAATAATACGCATAATAGCTCTTCCATAAATTATGAGTAGTATTTGTTTGATCATCGTGAAAAATAAAATTAACAGGACTATATGTAATTTTACTTTGTACGTATGTTTTTCTGTTGTATTGATTTAAAACTTCATTTGCGATGGTAAACTTTGGAAGGTCACACCCTTTAACTAACAATCCTACTTCGCGCTGATGAGTAGATTTCCATTGTCCAGCTGGAATAGCCTGTTGATTTATATTGAATATAACATAATATAGAAACCCCTCTTTTGGAGCAAGAGCGTATCTATTATCAACATACAGTCTGGTAGCGTGTTGGAAATCTTTAAATTGAGTTCCTTCACCCAAGGCACCAACTACTGTATTTTGAAGAAATGATGAGAAGAAGTTAGCCATAGTAATATTTAGCCGTTAAAAAAGCCGGAAAAAATTCCGGCTTCTTCATTCTTGTTTTAAGAATTATACTGAGAATTGACCAGTAGCCAATGCTGTTGCTAGTTGACCAGTAGACTGACCAAGTGCCGCACCAACACCTGCACCAATTGCCGCATCTTTTCCGTCTACGCATAGTGCGTTATCGAATTGGATAGTCAATGCAATTTCCATTGGAGCACTTTCAGCGTATGTCATTTCATTGAAATTAACAGTCTGTAGGTAGCATCCTAAGCATTCCCATTGTTCTAGAATGTTTGGAGTATCAGTATCGCCATTACCGCCGTCTAACACTTGAATTACAGTAACAAACTTGTAGTCACCGCCGGAAGCCGCGCTAGCTTGCTCGAAGAAATCAACTTGTTTCTGTAGTTGGCTGTTAACTAGACGTGAAACGCTATTGTCAACTGCATCACGAACAACTAAGTTCATTGGTTGCCATACGTGTTTACCAGCATAGTTAATTTGGCTGTTGTAAACGTGTATAACTTGATTTTCAAATTGTACTTGTGGACGAGCCGCAGTTACAACCTGCTTAGTTAGATCTGTACTCGCTCCAACAACGTTGCCGAAATTCTCTAGAATTACTCTAAATCTGTATTTCAGTTTTGGCATTAGCAAATTGGCATTGCCACTTGCATTTGGAACTGATAGATTTTTTAAACTTGTTAAGGTTATAGCCATTTAATTGCTCCTTGTTCTTTATTATTTAACATATTTTTATTATCCGTTACTACCTAAGTTACCAGCGGCAATAGCACCTGTGTTAAGTAAGCGAACTGGGATATAAATGAATTCAACCGATTTAACAGGTTCAATAGCAATGTCAACCCATAATTCGTTCTGATCAATTCTTGTAGGTGTGTTATTTGATGTATCACAAACTACTAAGAAGTCATTTAAACCACGTTGTGCAACAAGCTCTAATAAGAAACTTGTGATTGCATTTTTAACTTCACCGCGGGTTAAATCATCATTTGGTTCAAACAAATATGGTTTAACAATTAACGCTAATTGTCTACGTAGATAAGCTACAAGACGAGCAACGTTAACACGATCTAATGAACTAGCAACGCTAGCACGAGTATATTGACCCATTACAACAACACCAGCACCTGTTAGTGTTGCGATTGGATTAACTTTAACGCTAGCCAATACATCACGTGTGCTTTGTGGCAATGAAGTAGTAATAAACTCTTCTTGGCTGTTTAGGTAACCAACTGAGCTTACGTTATCAACTACACCACGACGTAGACCTGCTGGAGCAAACCATTGGTAGCTCTTAGCATCGCTCTCTGCAATAGTGCGTAACATGATATGACTTGGAGGAACAACAATGTTGTTACCTGTGTTGTCATTTGTGTAACCACTTGGGTAGTAGAACGCTGTGTAATCATCATAAGTTGTTGCACCAACATCACCGTTATCTAGAGCATTGTTGCTGTTTAGGCCCCATGCTAGTAATGATGTACCATCGCTTGGTAAGCGGAATGGAGTATCAGCAATAACAAACGCTGTTTGACCACGATCTGTATTCAATCCAACTAGATCTTGTACTGCTTCTGGATAACCAGGGCAAGCAATTAAGTTGAAAATTAAACTATCTGTATCACGAATTGATTGGCTTGAGCTGATCAATGCTTTTAGTGCTTTTACTACAACACCGCGCTGTGCATAACGACCAAATGTACCTTGACCGTAGTTGTCATTAGGACTTGCTGTTACCCAACGTGCAGAAATGTATGGAGTTGATCCGTTTGAACCATCCATGTGTTGGTTTTGATAACGAATGTTTAAACCACTGTTAGCATAGATGTTAATGTAGTTTGCTTCGTATTTCTTAACGTTGAAGCCAGAACGACGAGTATTCCATAGACGTGTGCCTTTTGGATATAGTGCTGGATCTGGAGCATCTGGATCTACATAATCACTTACTAACAAGTTAGGAATTGTTTCTGCGGCCGCAGTGTAACCATTTGCGGCATAACGTGCGTCAAAGAAGATCCATCCGTTTGGTGTTGTGTGATCTGTAGTATCTTGTAATTCGAACTGTAATGTGTTACCGTTGTAAACATACACAGCTTTACCATATGAACTAATATCAGCAGTACTAATCCAGATATCACCATTAGCAAGAGCAGTAACACCGTCTTGTTGTGTTGTAGGAGCAAGAGCTGATACTGTTGGGCCCATTGGATCTGTACCTGGTAACACGTTTCTGTAACCTCTCCAATGTGTACCGTCATGAATCATAACGTCAACTTCGTCAACTACAGAACTGTACCACAATTGGCCGTCTGCTGGACTTGTTACGGGTGCTGTTGCAGAAGCTTCAAATACTAAAGGCTTCCAGTTACTTGCACGATATGTTGCCATTGAATCAGCACATAGATTTAATGTACCTGTCCATACACCTTGCCCATTCATTGAAGAAGCAGTAAAGCCTAAGAATGAGAAAATAGTACCAGTTACGTTTGTGAATACAATTTCACCGCCTTGACTGTGACTGATTGTTAACGATGTTGGATCACCGTTGCTATCAGAAGTTGCAACTGCCGCGCTAGTGTAAACAAGACCTGCATTGTTAATTGCATGAACAATGTCAGCAATAGCAGAACCTGCTGGAATTGTAATTGTTACAGCTGAACTATATGTTGAAGTAGATACTAATGTACCTTCAGCAATAGTAAATGTTGCTGTAGTTGCTACAGTGCCGGTGTTTACACCAGATGTAACTTTTGTAGGACCAGTTGCGGCTCTACGGAAAATTTCAAATTCTGCAACGTTTTCACCGCTATTGTACATGCCAACATTTTGTTCAATGTACAATCCGCCTACTGGAATATTCAAACCACCAGCTGTTGGATCGATTGCGATCAATGTTGATTGAGGATCTGCATAAACAGAAGCTTTTTGTAATGTAAATTGTTCTGTTGCTGAACTGTATAGTTTAACAAACCAGCTAGCACCTAAGTTAGGGCTTGTAGTTTTCATATAAACAGAGCCGGTTGGATTTAGCGAGAAGTCTGGGTACGCTGTGTGCGGACCTTGGAACAATGCTGAACCTTCGTATGTACCTGCTGTTAGACCAACTGCGGTTAACAATGCTGTACTTGCTGTGCTTAGTGAAGCAATGTGAATGTTGCCGTCTGCTGTCACGCCGTTTGATTTTGCATTTGCATCAGCATACAACTGAACATAGCCTGCGCTAGTTACTTTTGCCGCAACACCGTGTGTATGCGTAATTGTATTGATGCTGTTTGCTAATGCTAGCGGAGTTGTACCGCTTAGTGTAACTGTTTGGCTGTTGATGCTAAATGTGCCGCCGTTGTAAGCAGTTAGGTTAGCATTGGCTACAGTACCTGTAACAACAGGCCAGCTTGTTGCCCATGATTGGCTCTTCCAAGATGCAGTAGCACTAAAATCAGTACCTGTACCGCTCGAACCAATTTCTACCCAATTGCCATCTGTATTTTTAAACCATACAATGATATCGTTGTTATGTGTTGCAACAACGGCATATGAACCGTTTGTGCCATAACTAGCCTTTGGAATATAACCATCAACTGTTGCCGCAATATAATTGCTGTCGTCGATAACTAGAGGAACTTTGTTAACGAACGCTTGTGTAGTTGCGTTCCACTCAAAAATACCCCATGTTGTATTAGAAGTGTCTAACCAATATGTACCATCAACTGGTGAACCATCTGGTTCGCTCGATAACGGAACTAAAGATCCTGTATCTAAATCTGCGCGAGTAACGTATGCACTTGCGCTAACACCTAACAAGCTGTAAGCCGCTTGTAGGCCGTATTCGTTTAATTCGCCACCATTAACTGGGTTGCCTTCAGCATCTGTATAGAATGTTGGAGTACCGAAAGTATCTGTTAGATCACGTTGACTTGTGATCAAATAAACTTTACCTGCGTTTGCTGGGTCAGTTCCTGTAGCTAATCCTGTGCCGGAAGCGTTTTGCTTATTAGAAGCTGATGCTACGACAATAAGTGGTACTGTCGCAGGAGCCGCTGGAGTGTAGAACGATTCATCTACAACTGTTACGCTTACGCCTGGTGAATTTAATGTTGCCATTGTTTAATCTCCCATTAATGGTTTTCTTTCTAATATTTAGCGAAGATGGACATTTTTTACCCAGTTAAATACAGTGAAAAGGGAAAAAAAAAGGGCAGATATGAGAAAGACCTGTAAGAAATGTAAGGAAAGACCAGTCGCTGTCAATTATCACAAGGAGGGAAGGACTTACTATAGGTCCTTGTGCGACCACTGTGCTAGAGGGCTAGGAGAGAGCCGTCCGCTGTGGGAAAGGGCGGGCTATAAGAAAAAAGAACAGTGTGACAAGTGCGGATTTAAATCAAAGCACACTGAGATTTTTAATGTATTTTACGTAGACGGTAATTTAAATAATAATTATTTTACCAATCTTAAAACAATATGTGCTAACTGCGCTCGAGTCCTACATAAAGAGGGAGGTCGCTGGCGTCAGGGGGATCTAACTCCGGATTTTTAATCAATGTTTTAACCTGAGCATACAAATCATCTATACTAGAATCGTTGTCTAACACGTAGTCAAATTTAGTACCAACCCAGGCAGTTTCGCTAGCATGAATACCTAACTTACGTATACGATCTTTTGCCATCGCATAATTCATACAATGATCACCTGCATTCATATCTGCGGCATCTTTATACCAGGCAGGCTCTTCACCTCGCCTAACACGGATAACAATTCCACCTGCATCCTTGATTGATTTAATCTCATTTGGAAAACGGCAATCTGAAATTACAATATCATCGGTGCTGTTGCGTAGTTTATTTTCTAATGAAGCAATCCAAATATCGTCATGAAATGCTTTACGGCAGACTTCAGTACCCCAATATTGTAATACCCAACGTGGTGTTAAATTAGGCATGTTAAGTCTATTGGCCCACCATGGGTCTACTTGCTCACGCCATTCACGTGCTTGTTTTGTGCGTCCTTCTAGCATAGTGCGATCCCAACCAAACACCATACTGACTGCATCTTTTAAACTTCCAGCAAATGATTCTCTACGGAATCCATGGAAATTAGTTAAGTAATCGGCAATAGTATCTTTACCAGACCCAATAAATCCGCAAATTCCAATAATCATAGTATCTCTCCTAGTCGATACCATACTATACATTATCCAATCACAAAAGTCAACGGTTGTTGGTTATCTTTATTATTGACTAATTCTAACTCTAGATCGTCAATCATTTTTTGGCCTTCGGCTTTTAGAGCAGTACCATTTAGACTTGTTCCGCCCTGCGGACTAGCAATAGTATTGAATTTTTCACGAGCTTCACCGACCATAATCTTACAGCTAGCCAGAGCATGATCCCTAATCCAATAACTTGCGTATGGATCTTCGAATAATACCCAATCTGGTTTTTGATTATACATCCAAACTAGTAAAACTTCCTGGCTTTGTGGACGTTGCATGATAGTAAGTTTCTTAGTTGTAGGATTCCAACTGAAGTTAATTTCACTACCGAACATTTTACCAACTAATTTTTGGTATGCCGCAAAAGCATAGTAAGTTGCCAAACCACCCATATTACTAGAACTTAGCAAATAGGTGTTGGTATAAGCAAGGTTGAATGGCTCAAATAAACTACCGCCATCGCCGCCACCACTACGTGAACCAATACTACGACGGAAAACTTGTCTAACTTGGATAACTTCAGGAGCCATAGTGTATTCATTTACATCCTGCTCCATGTTGAAAAAGCCCCAACTTTCTTCTACTGCGTTTTGAGAACGTTGACGATAGCGTCTTAATGCTCTATCAATAGCAGTATCGTAATGCGTAGGGTCTAATTCTACGTCAATCATTCCACCACCCATCATATTATTGATATAAGTGATGATTTCCTGTTTTAAGTTTTTTTGATCTTGCATGCTCATGAAGTTATTTATCTATAAATACACTACTATGCCAAGACTCTCTCTTTACCGCCCCGAAAAAGGCAATGATTTTAAGTTCATAGATCGTGCTATTAGCCAACAATTTCAGATTGGTGGAACAGACATCTTTGTACACAAATATGCAGGAACTGTTGCTCCCGAAGGTGATGCAATAACGCCCACTACTCCGGCAAATACTAACCCTATTCCAGAGCTAGGTATACAAGATGTACTGTTAATGGAAAATAGAGATCGAAACTACGAACCAGATATCTATAATATTCGTGGAATTTACACCATGCAAGATATCGATTTTAATTTGGCACAATTTGGTTTCTTTCTAAGCAATGACAATATTATGATTACATTCCATTTAAAGGATTGTATTGATAAATTAGGACGTAAAATTATGAGTGGAGATGTGTTAGAGCTTCCCCACTTAAAAGACGAATATGCTATGGACCAGTCCAATGTGGCTCTGAAAAGATTTTACGTTGTTACAGACGTTTCACGTGCGGCAACAGGATTTAGTCAAACTTGGTATCCACATTTGCTTCGTGCTAAATGCGAACCTATTGTTGATAGTCAAGAATATAGTCAAATCTTTAATCAAGATGCAGGCAACGGAGACGGCAGTACTCTTGCTGATCTAATGTCTACTTATAATCAAAGTATTGCAATTAATAATGCGGTGCTAGCCCAAGCAGAATTAGATGCACCTCTTAGTGGATTTGATACTTCTCAGATGTATGTTATTCCTCAGAATTCCGCAGACGGAACTGTTGAAAGAGAAGATGCTAGTATGACTGATGTTAATGTTAGCACTAGTTACCTTGATGCCAGCGTAGTATTAAAGAGTCCTACAGAAGACAAATATGCAATGTTCTATTTGTCTGAAAGCGGAATACCGCCTAACGGTGCTCCATATACATTTGGTATAGAATTCCCAGTTAACCCAGTAGATGGTCAATTTCATTTACGAACAGACTTTTTACCTAACAGATTATTTAGATATAACAACGGTAGTTCGACCTGGATCAAGTATGAAGATAATATTCGTATGACATTGAGCAATAGTTATAGCTCTACTGCTACAACATTTGATAGTCAAGATCCTACACAAATACAAAATATTGTAAACATAAGACAAAGTCAGAAAGCAGGCTTTATTAATAATAATTCAACATCAACGATTGCAGGACAAGTAGTGTCAGAACGCCAATCGCTAAGTAAAGCATTAAAACCAAAGGCGGATAATTAAGATGGAATTTTTTTATGATGGTCAATTAAGACGCTACTTGACACAGTTTATGCGTCTGATGAGCAGTTTTAGTTATCAAGACGGTTCGGGCAATTTAAAACAAATACCTGTTGTCTACGGAGATATGAGTAGACAAGTAGCAAATACTATGAAAAAGAACAGCGAGAACATGGTCAACAATGCACCATTTATCGGCTGTTACATTAAAAACTTTGAATATGCTCGTGATCGTATGCAAGATCCCACAAACGTTTCTAAAGTTAATATTCGTGAACGTGCGTATGATTCAACCGGTCAAGAGTATCTTAATATGCAAGGCGCAAATTATACAGTAGAACGCCTAATGCCTACTCCGTATAACATTACTTTTGCGGCCGATATATGGACAACTAACACAGAACAAAAATTACAAATACTTGAACAAATTTTAGTTTTGTTTAATCCTGCAATGGAAATACAAACAACAAATAATTATATCGATTGGACAAGCATTAGCTATCTAGAACAAACAGGTATTACTTGGTCTAGTAGACAGGTTCCTCAGGGCACCGACACTACTATAGACATTGCTTCTATAACATTCTTATGTCCTGCATGGATCAGTACTCCTGTCAAAGTTAAAAAACTTGGCATCATTACTAAAATTATTAATAATATATTTGACGAAGAAACAGGATCAATTGCGGCTGACGCACTGTCTTGGTCTAACAATGTAGCAAAGGTTACTGTAACTCCCGGTAACTATAGTCTGTTAGTAGTAAACAATACTGCAAGATTGTTACAACAAGCAGAAACAGTTACCGGTGATGAATATACTCAATTACCTCAACCTGCCGGAAATAGAATTGTATGGGATATTTTAACTAATCTATATCCTGGTCAATTCCAATCAGGTATAAGTCAAATACAATTGACTAAACCAGATGGCACGTTAATGGTAGGTTACATTAGCATTAATCCGTTAGATGAAACAGAAATGGTTATTAATTTTAATTCAGATACAATTAATAATACGCCTATTCCTGATTTAACAAACGCATTTATACGCGGTACAGTCGATGCCATTATCAATCCTACAACGTTTGATCCGGGTGCAAGTCCTAAATTAGATACACGTTATCTAATACTAGAAGATATTAATACAAATCCAGATAATGATCCTTCTCTAGCATACGCATTTTCTCAAGGAACTGCGGCAAGTGCTTGGAAGAATCCTAACGGAACTTACCTAGTTGCACACGCAAATGATATTATCCAATGGGATGGATCTAAGTGGAACGTTATATTCGATTCTGCTACAGATACATCAATCATTTATATAACTAATTTATACACAGGCATCCAATACAAATGGGACAGTGCCGAGTGGAGTAAAAGTTACGAAGGTATATATACAGCAGGCAACTGGGCATTGGTTCTATGATAAACAATTTAGTCGAAATTGAATGTAGCGGTGGATTATTTTTAGCAAAAGATACAAAAAGATTTTTGTTCTTGCTTCGCGATCAAGGAAAAACTGCTGGCACGTGGGGTATTGTAGGCGGTAAAAAAGAACCTAGTGATGCAAGTGTGTATCAAGCACTTGAAAGAGAAATTCAAGAAGAAGTAGGAACAACTCCTACTATTAAAAAATCAATACCTTTAGAATTGTTTACAAGCGAAGATCAAAAGTTTTGTTTTCATACGTATGTTCTTATTGTTGAAAACGAGTTTATTCCTACACTAAACGAAGAGCATGTAGGTTATGCATGGTGCAGTCACAATCAGTGGCCTAAACCATTACATCAAGGCGTGAAAAGAAGCCTATCTAATAGAACAAATAAAACTAAAATAGAAATATTACTGGAAATTATTTAATTACCAAGGCTGACCAAGTACTTGTGTAGTTGGTGTTATTTGTGCTTGGATTTTATTTTGAAGAATAGCTTGATAATCTGCCAATTGATCACCTAATGCCTCAATCACCCAGGTTTGTACCTGGGGTTGAGTTAATTGTTCAAATGGAGTAAAGCTAAGGACGTCTGGTTCACTTAATGAAGTAGATCCATACACTTGGTCTCCGTGGCCTGCGCCGTCAGACGCAGACAAACACCAATCAATACTATAAATTACCTTATCTAAAGAATTTAGGTTATTATATACATTGAATCGTACAAAGTTCCAAGTGTAGGTTAAATCCATATTAGTTAATTACTTTACCTGCTAGATCTCCGCCTAGTCCTTTAGGTTGTCCACCGCCCTGAGGGTTAACTTGGGCTAAAGTTTGCTGATGTACAGCGTCAATGACTTGACGACTAAACTTGTGTGGCAATTCATCTAAAGAAGCAATAATAATGTTTACTTGACTTAACTTTAAAGTCAATGTAACGTCGATATCTTGCTCTGGAGGAATTTGCGGCATTCCTGGTGGCATTGCTTGTGGCGGTAAATTATTTGGTGCACCGTTGTTCATAAAATCTCCTGTTATGGGTTATAACATTAATTATCGATTAATATCTAGCCGTTAACAAATTATGGTCCAGTGGCGCCAGTAGCACCTGGAACAACCATATCAGGTTCTGGTGTTTCTGGATTACCCCATGGTAAATCTGGTTCGCTCAATGCTACTACTTTATTTTCTAACTGTTCTACAAGTTTACCAAAAATATGGTCTGAGAATGTAGGCAAACTTGCTACATAATTTTGAATCCAACCTAGTACGACTGGCTCAGTTAAATCAGTAAATGCTACAAAAGTTGAAGTAGATCCTTCTATAGTAAAAGGAGTTGCTCCTTTAAATTCAGCAGTTTCTTTATTAGTGTTATCTGTTGCAGTAAGATCCCAGTAGGTTTGAACCACAGCATTAGTGTAAGTACCTTGATTTTTTACTTTCACGCCAGTTACCTGCCATGAAAATGCGATTGTTGATGTAGTACCGTCAGTATATGTTACTGCGGTTGATGTTGATGTTAAGTCAATAGCCATTATTTTCTCCTAAAATTTAGCGTTTGTTTTATTTATTGTTAAGTTGGCTCAGCGGAACAAATTTTAAAGCAGGCCATTTTCCTAAAGGGCATGATTCCTGTCTTAGTCTATCTTTGATATTCAAATAACAGCCACATTCTTTACAAAACCCGTGCCAATTTCTATCACACTGGTTGCACCATGCTTGACGCTTGTGCAGTGTTTCGTCATCGACTAGTGTATTATCTAAAAATCCCATTTATTAGCCTACTGTTCCTGTTGATACAGACACAGTTGAAGTTGATGTAGTTGCGGCGGCTAGGGCGGCGGCCGCGGCTAAAGCCGCAGTGGCTTGTGATTGGGCAGTATCTCCAAATATCACATTCCAGATTGCCTGGGTCATTGTATTTTCGGCTGAAATATCGCTACTAACAGTTAACTGATATGAGTTAAATCTGTTGAATGTGGTACCAGCATCACTATCTGTATATGTTGTCATAGTGTCAACATACAACACATCTGCTGGTTCTGTGTTAGTTGGTTGAGTCGCCGAAATATGATAGCGTAATCCTGATATAACTGTATTTGATGTAACTGACATTTTATTTTCCTTTGAACATATTTAACTATGTTTATTTTGTTAATTGGCTAATCAGAGCTTCTAATTTAGCAAGTCTTTCTTCTTGATTTGCAATCTTCTCTGCTTGAGCTTCTATAATATTTTGTTGATCTCTAAATGCCTCAATGAAAACACCAGCCATGTTACCATAGTTAACACCATATTCATCATTTACTTCATCATAGTTAACAACTTCTGGTAAATGTGGCTCAGTTTCCTGGGCAATAACACCAACTTGACGTTTTAGACTAGGACCAAAGAATTTATATTCTTCTGTGCGTTCGTCAAGCACACCGGGGTTAACATCAATAACTTCTTCTCGTATTCTATTATAAAATACCCCACGCAATTTTAACACTATGTCAAGTGCATTTTGTATAGTCTCAACGTTTTCTTTCTTACGAGCATCTGAGTATGCATACACGTTGCCAGCCGCATACATCGAGCTAGTGCAGTACACACTACCGTTTAGGGTAATGTTATAACCTGTGTTTATGTTACCAGTACCTATAGCGGTATACGTGCCGCTTGTGCCGCAGTAGAAGTGCCACTGACCGCCTGGAGCATTATACATACCCCAGTTAGAACCATTGGCCATAAATGTAACGTTACATGGTCCAATGTTATAACCAGACCAGCCGTTTAGACCAGTACCGTATGTACCTACGTTACCATAGCTACCGCTGTTGTTTGCGGACCAAATACCGTAACCATATGATTGCCAATACACTCCACAAGCGCCCTGTGGACGTAACCAGTTGTTGGCATAAACGCCCGAGAACTGACTGTAGTTAGATGGAACAACATAGTACCCTGTATTGTTCCAGTCATAATATTCTGGAGTATACATTTGACCACTTGCGGCCATTGTGCCACTTGTCCAAATGCCGCCACCCATGTTAATACGTGTGTATGCACCGCCGTTTTCTAAAATACTAATTGTATGGTCAGTACCTAAGTATGAACTGCTAGAATATTGATATGCCAAACCATACATGTTGCCCAATGGCCAGCTTGTACCGATGGTCCAAATACATTTTGAGCTAGTACCGTTACTTGCGTAGTCGCCCATAATACCTGTATCATTTAGGTATACAGAATAGGTATTGTGTTGGATCTGATAAACGTTACTGGTACTGTTTGGATCCATGTAGTAACCACTGTTATTACTATCGTAATAAACCTGTGCATATAAAGTACTAAATGTAGGACTATCGCTAGTTCTAACATATTGGTTCATGTTAGATGGATATGGATCATCGTTAACGTTTAGAATTCGGCACCATGCTGTCCAGTTGGTACAGCAATCACGCAATGATCTAAAATATATACCACTTGCCGGACTTGCAACCCAGTTGACTGCAATTTCAGCAGAACCGCTTGCGCCACTTCCGAATCCCATAACAGCCGAGAAGTACGTCGGAGTATCATTAGTATCTCCGTATCCAGACCAAGTATATGCGCCTGAGTAGGGAGAAGTTCTAGTGTTTACTGGAGATGGTGCACCATTTTGACCAGCATTGGTGATAATTGGTCTTATGTAAGATGCACTACCACTTAAAGTTCCAGATAATGTTCCGTTAACAGTTACGTTATATAGGTTAGATGTACCGTTAGGATCGCAATAATAACCACTATTATTGTTATCATAAAGAATTGTATAGTAAGCAACACCACCGTTATAAACTGCCGCACCGTTACGATACATGTCACCGTATAACCACTGTGTGCCACCGGAATACATGCCACTTGGGTGCCATGAAGCACTACCGGTGCCGCCTACGTTACCGTTACCTTGGTAGCTGTATGATACCATTGCGTTTACGTTTGTGGTACTGCTTGGGTGAACATAATAACCGTTATTACTGATATCATAATAAACTGCGGCATACAAATTGCCGGTGTTGATAGTTATACCACTTCCGTTAAATGTAGCAACTGTTGATCTAGCACCTGGAGAAATAGAACTTGCTGTACCGTATTGAATTTGTACACCGTTATAACCAGCAACATACATGTAGTCGCCTGCGCCGCCGTTGCCGTATACCACGTAGCCGCCGACGTTATTATCCATCATGGCTATACCAGCATAGGTACTATTATCAGCACTATTTCTAAACAACATATAGTTGTGGCTAGTAGAATCTTGAATATGATAAACGTTAGCAGGTAGGCCGCCTAAACCACTAGGAGCACCTGCTGTAAGGTGTAGGTAAGCACTCGGTGTTGTTTGATTAATACCAACATAGCCTATACGACCGCTACGACCGCTCCATGTCATTACATCGTTAGTCCAACCGTTGGAGTAGTTAACGTCGATACTACCGGCAAGTCCGTCACCGTAGTCTACGCTAACAAATCTATGACCATAACTCCAGCCACTACCGTCTGTATTTGAGGCACCTGATTGAATAATACTAGAACTACCACGTATCCAACTGCCGCTTGTACCAGGAGTTATGCCAGGTACGTTTTTGTAACTAGTTGGTACTGCAAGTCCACTGCCGTTAACCTGTAGTGTTGATTGGAATGTTCCCGAGCTTAAATTGCTATATCCACTAGGTTTTACATAGTAACCGGTGTTGGCATTATCGTACATTGTTCCTGGAACATATATATGATTGCCAAATGTAACGCTACGTAAATAATCCCATGTAAACAATGCAGTTGCGCCGCCGTATGTACCAAATAAACTCAAGTTGTTTAGGTATGCGGCGTTACCATTACTTACATAGGTAATAGTGATACGCAAGTATGGGCTGGATCCGCTGTTATTACTTACGTTTCTAACCGTGTGATATCCTGGCCAGTCACTGCCTGCCGATACACCACTAAATTGTGTTGTCCAAGAAGTACCATTTGTACTGGTTTCCATAGTAACAGTATAACTGTTACCTTGACTATTACCAGCAAATAACAAAGTATCCCAGAATCTATAGCCGAAACCACTCCAAGTAAATCTCCAGCCACCTGTTACACCCGAACTTACACCTGAACTATAGTTGCCGCCAAATCGCATCGAATTGCGTCCAGCAAAACAATCGCCGACTGTACCAATTGCAGACCATGACGATCCGTTGTATTGTTCAGAAAGTGTTGGAGGATTAAATGCCAATAAGTCTAAGCTAGTACCTGAACCTAATATTCTATCGCCGCCAGCGGTTGCCGCACTTTCAAACGTACTGCTTAATAATCCTGTACCAATTGCACTGCCTGCACTACCTGACCAGTTGTAGTAAACTGCGTTTAGGCCGTTTAGGTTAGATGTTTGATTTGGGTCTACATAATAACTTGAATTGTTATAATCATAGTAAATTGGAGCATAGATTGCACCAGTAAATGTACCACCAGCAGTACTTACAACATAGTTGGTAATATTACCACTGTGAATAATGGTGTAAATGCTACCACTGTTATACCATACTGGACCTGTGTAACTTGCATTACCGTTGTATATGTATCTACTACTTGTACCACCAATGTAAACACCGTAGCTAGGATTATAACCTAACATATCTGTTGTTGCCGCAGTAGAAATTACAGTACCACTGGCCGCATTAGGGTTAAAATAATAACCAGTGTTACCTGAATAATAAAATATAGGTGCTCTTACGTCACTTGCACCGTAAATTGTACCATTAACATGCAATTGATAACTTGCAGATTGCGAATTATTAATACTTACATAATTGTTAGCGCCGTTGAACCAAGCAATATTACCTGCTTGACCATTACCAACGTTAAAGTTTCTAGAATATGTGCCGCCGTCTTGATAACCGTGATAGTTAATCCACAAGTCAACACCGCTAGCCGCAGTATTATAACCACTGCTAATCACGTTTGCGTTAGCGGTAGAGAACCAGATATAGTTGTTAACTAGCAATCCGCTTGCAACGTTTAAGGTATACAACGCAGATGTACCAGCAGGTGTTACATAATAGGCGTTATTAGATGAAGAATAGAATGTAGGAGCATACCATGCTACTGCACTTGTACCTGCTTGATACCAGTAAAAACCTGAAGTTGCATTTGTATAGTGATGGAAATAAGAACTATTAACCGCACCAAAATCACCCCAGGCATTATCTGTTGTAATTCTTAATTGAGCGCCACCGGTTCCCGATCCTAAGTTATGACTTTGAGATAATCGAGGACTACTATCATAGCCAATTGCTAAACCAGTTGCATGGTTTGCCATGCTTCTTCTATCACTACCTAAGAATACGCGAACGCTTTCTGTAAAACTTGTATATGGAACAGAAGTTCCAGCAATACCGCCAGGGTTTGAAGTTGTAGCTACCCAATTCTTTAATACCCAACCTGTTGATTGCAGATCATCAAACATATAAACAGTAGGGTTATTACTGCTATTACCGATGAATACCTGTAATGCCGCGCCGTCATATGTGCTACCAATAAGGATACGTAGGTAGGCAAACGGAGGACCGCCGTACCAAGAGTTAGAAATAACATCTAATTCTGCAGGCTGACCATAATTAACAGATGCGTAAAA
>Ga0164296_1002165_pt1 | contig 19883 bp, 10 predicted proteins | sample GEODES057metaG_FD_113533 | JGI IMG/M metagenome (GOLD analysis project Ga0164296, IMG submission 113533) | Dystrophic lake water microbial communities from Trout Bog Lake, Wisconsin, USA - GEODES057 metaG | ecosystem: Environmental > Aquatic > Freshwater > Lake | place: USA: Trout Bog Lake...
AACAACATATACAACTACAGGTGTTCCCGTTCTTTTACAATACTATACTCCATTCAAATCTGATACATTTGAAATCATAGCATATATAACAGATTTTGGTGAACCTAATTCCACAACAATAACTGCTTTTGATTCTCCTATATTTTATAGCTACAACAATAGTGGAACGTTTTATATCTCTTATAGTGCTTTATATAATGATGGATCTGTTGAAACTTTCCAACATCCAAACCCTCTCACTATATCACCAGCATGGGAAGTTTATGATCCTAATGCTTTAAGATTTAATTTTGAAACAATTCTTACTCTTCCTTATACTTTAGATCAAGTTTCTATACAACCTAATGAATGGGGTGATGCTGATATTTTTAATAATGCCATAACAAAATTACAAGATAACCTTGATTATTTGATCGGTAATGTTCAAACTCTTGATACAAATTCTCCAACAGTTTATTTTGGTTGGTTAGGATCTAATCAGTCCAATCTTGCAGATGGTATTAGATGGTATACTAAAGATTATGGATCTGATTATTACCAGACACCATCTCTAGCGTCTTTATCAGGAATAAGTTATTTTGGCAATATTATTGATGCTGTCGAAACAAACGATCATATATTTGTTCTTGATGGTACTACGTTTAGAGCGTTCTCAGCAGATTATACTGCAACTGAAATTCCTCTTGCTGGTGTTTCTGATCTTAAGGATACCTTCTTAAGTCCTATATCAATAGAAGCAGACGAAACAGGAACAATAGCATTTGTAGCAGATCCGCTAAAAAATAAAGTATATCGTTTTGATTTAGAATTATACACAGATACTCCTACGTTAAATTATACTTTAAATGTTGGAGGATTGGGAACTGCAAATGATACAAATAAATTTAATTCTCCTTCGGAACTTGCATATGCTAATGGAAGCCTTTATATATTAGATTATAACAACTATTGTGTAAAAGAATATAATATAGATTTGAACTGGATCTTTACATACACAGCAGATGAATTCCAAACAGATACCCCTACAAATATAACAGTACATCCTTTATATAATTTTATATATGTTCTAACTAAATCAAAAAACATATATGTATTTGATCATTTGACTAATGGTTATTTTGCTTCGTTCTCATTACCAGAAGTAGTAACAGGTTTTAATAATCCAATAATAAAAATAATATTGGATGAACATGGAGACTTTTTATATGTAGTTACAAAGACAACTGTATACAAATATTCCTCAAGTGGATATTATATAACAAGCCTTTCATTACCTACTAATATTAGTTATGTTAATGCCAAAAAATCTTATAACCGTTCATTGTTATTCTTTACACAAAATGCAATAACAAAGGTTCAAGATATTTTAACCATACACAGAATTGGTGAAGGTTTAAATACAAACTATTGGACAAAAGATCAATTAACTATTGGAAGAGATGAATTTGCATCTGAAGTAAATTACAATAGATGTTTGACAAGAATTGCACAAAACATGAAATCTTTTAGAAATTCAATGAATGCAAAATTAGTTTTGGCGACTGAACAAACCAATACAGGTGTTGTAACTTATTTTGCTGCTGTTCCTATTGCTATTGCAGATCGTCCAATATTTGATGTTCTAATAGAAAATGAATCAGTATTTGTTGGTAGTAATGAACTTCACACACCACAGGTTATAAACAAAATGATAGAACTGTTGTATGGTGCAGTTTACAGTATGAAAACCTTTTTGGATATAACAAACTTCAATGTACAAAACAATACCAATAATAATGGAAATTGTACAAATCAATTCTGCTGGTCATGGAAAGGTATGTCTTGTTATAACCTATCTCTTCCTGCTATTAGAATTTGTAATATAAATCCAATAACATATACTGAATTGGAAGCAAATTTCCCAGTAAGTTATGCACCTACTAAAACATGGGCTGCTGCAACTTCTGATTGTTGTAATAAAGTAATCCCTCCAGTATAAGTATTTTTACATTCAACAAAGTGACCCGAAAGGGTTCCAGCGAAAGCTGTGACTTGAGGATAATATGAGCAATAGATTTCACAACAAATGGCATAGACGTAGTCACCACACATATGGGAACAATAGTAACCCTGATGCTGGTCATGATCCAATAGCAAGTCCCGAACAACCCTTCTTAGGCGACTTCTCCCTTTCTGGTTCCCTTAGTGCAGTAGCACCTCTTAGTGCCTTTGCTGCCTATCTATACACCAACAATACAGGTCTCTGTTCATATGCAGGTCGTGTAGGTGCTTTCATTCATAGTTATGGATATATGGGAGCAAATATTGAATCAATGGTATATGGTGTTTCTGCTTATGCTCCATATGTTGCCATAGCTGCAACCTCTCCTACAATAGGTTTGAGTGCATATGCTGATTATAATGCTATAAGAGCATATTCCCCAACCCGTGCCATAAGTGCTTATGGTGGTGGAGTTGCTGGTGAGTTTGGAAGTCCTTTTATAGCTCTTAGTGCTAATGGAGGATTAGTAGGTGCTCAGATCTATAGCCCAAGAACAGCACTATCTGCTTATGGATCAAGAATTGGTATAGAAGTTTATTCTGATAATCTTTGTCTTTCTGGTTATAGTCCACTCACAGGTATTAAATTAGAGGCAGATCAGGTTGCAGCACAATTTAGTAGTCCTGTAATTTCTCTTTCAACTGGTGGTGGTGGTATCAATATTTTCAATAGTAGAACTGGTATCTATAAACAACCCGGTGATTATTATGGTTATCCACCAAATGTAGCTCAATCTGGTCAAGTGGTTCTTGATGTTGGTGGAGATGTTTGGATCAATGGTGCTTGTACCATCATGGGAGATCTCTCCGCATATGGAACAATGTCATATCTCGATACACATGTAGGTGTGACTAGTTCAATGTTGGTTAATAATCAAGGAACTGATGCTGCTCTTACAGTTATACAAACTGGTCCAGAACCAATTTTCAGATGCTTTGATGGCGATGCTGATCCTAATCATTTAAAACCATCCCTTATTGTTGATGGTGCTTCTAATGGATGGGTTGCTCTTGGTGCTGCTACTCCTACTGCTCCTTTAAATATAGTAAAAGACAGTAGTACATATCAATTAGGAAGTGCAAACCAACCTCATGTTAGAATATATGATGGAACTACCAATAAGATCATCCTTGGTACATATGGTACTAATAATGGTGGATCAAACCCCGGTGGTACAACCAATCCATATATTGGAACTGAAAATTCTGTTCCTTTTGATATTCTTACAAATAATGATGCAAGAATCACAATTCAATCAAATGGTAATGTTGGTATCAATGATATAAATGGATCTAATACAAAATTCTCAATATATGCTAATGATTCTACAAGTAACTATACCGCACTTTCTGCATGGGGTGCTACTTATGGTGCTATTATAGCAGGTGGAGAAACAAGAATCAATTATGATGGTGGTGGAAATACCAGTATCAATAGTGCTAATACTAATACTGCTACAGTAAACATAGGTACTACTGGCTCCGCTTCTTCTAATGTTAATGTAAAAGGAAATACAACTGTTAACTATAACTGTACAACCAATACAACAAGTATTGGAACAGGAAATACAACAGGTGCAATCATAATCGGTAATACTGGACTTACAGGCGGTATATCTGCATATGGATCACCAATATCTTTAAATAACAATGCTGCTGGTTACACAACAAACATTGCTACAGGTTCTACTACAGGTGCTGTTACAATCGGTAATACTGGACTTACAGGTGGTATATCTGCTTATGGTTCACCAATCTCTTTAAACAATAATGCTGCTGGATATGTAACAAACATTGGCACAGGAACAACCACAGGTGCAATTACAATCGGTAATACTGGTTTAACAGGTGGTATATCTGCTTATGGTTCACCAATCTCTTTAAATAATAATGCTGCTGGTTATCTAACCAATATTGGTACAGGAACAACCACAGGTGCAATTACAATCGGTAATACTGGACTTACAGGTGGTGTGGCTATTATTGGTTCTCCCGTTTCTATCAACAATAATGCTGCTGGATATGCAACAAATATTGCTACAGGAACAACATCTGGAAACATTCAAATAGGTAATACTACAAGTTCTACAGCAGCATTGGTTGGTATTGGAACAAGTCCTTCTGTTAGATTAGATATCAGTAATAGTACATCTGCTCCAAAATCTGTAGCAAATGCAGCAGGTACTGTTGTCCATGTAACTCAGGTAGAAGGTAATGCTGGTAGAATTCTTGTAGATGCCTTTGGAAGTGTTTCTACTGCAAGAGCTTCATTCACTGGTAGAACTGCTGCTGGAACTGTTGCTACCCCAACTGCCACTGCACAGGATACCGTACTTTGTGAATTTACAGGTCAAGGATATGGAGCAACAAATTATAGTTCAACTTCAAGAGGAAGAATGACTATCAATGCTGCTGAAAACTGGTCAGATACTGCACAGGGAACTTATCTTACTTTCCAAACAACAGCAGCTACTACCACAACAACTTCAGAGGCAGCAAGAATTGATTCTTCTGGAAACTTTTTAATAGGAACAACTTCTGGATCTGCAAAACTTACAGTAAATGGTACTGTTACTACATCTGGTGGTGATATAAATCTTAATACAACTGGAACTAATAACGTTTCATTTGGTAATTCTACTGGAAATAATACACAACTTGGTGCAAACATTTATATTAATAATAATGCTAGTACCAATGCTACAAATATTAGTACTGGATCAACCACAGGAACTGTAACTATTGGTAATAACACTTCTGGTGCAACTACTACAATTAATGGTGCAACCACAACATTAGGTGGAACAACTGTAACTCTTAATGGAGCCACCGTAAATGTTAATGGAACAACAGTTAATATTGGTTCTGCTACAACATCAACTCTTAATATTGGTACTCTTGCTGGTCTTAACATGACCGAAGGTAATAGTACTGGTTCCCACACATTAAACAGTAATAACATTACTGCTCCAAACCAAACATCTACTGTTGCTAATGCTACAGTTATCACAGGAACATTAGGTGATACTCGTTATGGTAACTATGTAAACAATCGTACTGCTGGTAGTGCAAATACTACAGCTACATTCAATACTACAAACTTGGTTATAGGATCTGTAACTCTTGCAGCTAATACTACATACCAAATAGAAGCAGCAGCAATATTGGCAACCAGTACAACTGGTGGTTCTAAAGTAACATTTGCTGGTGACGGAACCTTAGTATTCTCTGTAGTTTCTATTGAAGAATTCTCATACTCTTCAGCATCAACTGCATGTGTTGGAGCAACATATACAGGAACTCCTGCAAGTACAACCATAACAACCAATACAAGTACTAAAACCAGTGCTGGTGCTGAAACTCATACATATAAGAGAAGTGGATTCATTACAACTGGTGCTACTGGTGGTGTTCTTTATTTCCAACATGCAGGTAATTCTGCTGGAAACACAACCCCACAAACAGGAAGTTATTTAATAGCCAGAAAGATTGTCTAATAGTCTTTATTTTTGGTATTTTTCATTAAATATTATTAATGAGTTATAGTCAAACAGTTTTTCTCAGTAGTGGATTGGTACAGAGCATAAGTGCATATGCTCCATTTTCTTTGACTATAGATCCGGGTTCTATTCCTGTTTCAAATAAAGTTTATAAAATATCTTATGATTTTGGTGATGGATCTACATATGATCAAGTAGTAACCACTGATGCAAATAGTAGTCCTTTAAAATTCCCACAAACTCATCAATATTATCTCACAGGATCTTCTATCAACAACATAGAGATTAATGCGAATGTATATACATTCAATACATCAAATTATACTACATATACAATAAATCTTCAACTTCAAACTACCAATCTAGAACCATATACTCGTCTATATTATCCAGAAGATGGTCTGGTTTCGTATTGGAATCTCGATGATGATGGACAAGGTTCTGTAAGTTTAATGGATTCTTCTAGTAGTAATAATAATCTTTCATTAAATGGTTCTGTTTATTTAACTAAAGGCATTTCAAATGGTGGTGCTCTTTTTGATAATAGTGGATATCTATCAGATTCTACTGTATTTGATTTTAGTAGTGATTTTTCTATTTCTTTTTGGATTAATCCTAATTCTATTAATAGTAGCAGAGATCTAATAATATCAACTAATACAAATGGATATCGTGGAATAGATATATATTTAGATTGTTGTGAAAATGGTGGTCAGATATTAGGTTTTGATTCTCCCAGTGTTGTTGGTCCATTTTTAGGAACAACTAAAATAGAATTAAATAGTTGGACACATGTTGCTATAACAAGAAGTGGTAGCAATTTTAAAGTTTATATAAATGGAAAAATTGATCAACAGTTTAGTGATTCTACTGATTATTCTTGCAGCTTTACTTTAGGTAAATCGAACGGATGGACATATCAATATTTCAGTGGAATATTAGATGAAGTTGGTATTTGGAATATAGGTCTTCCTGAAGAAGAAATATTAAAAATATATAATTGTAATAATAGCTACTTTAAAGAAGTTCATTTAGTAGGATCTAGAATGTTTGGTCCTAATAATGATATTCTTTATTATTTTGAATCCGTTAATCCTAGTTATATTTTACCTGTTCTTGTAAACTGGACACAAAAACCTGCACCTATACCAGAACCATATATGCCTGTTGATTACCGTCCATTTAAACTGCTTGCACCATTTGAGAACGAAGCAGTAACATCTATTGATGATGGTAGCCATGTATATTCTGCACCAGATGGAATAGGACAATATCTACCAGATAGTGGTAATATAAATCAAATTAAAATATATGATGGAAATTCCGTTGCTTCACAGTTCTTTGGAACAATTGATAGTAATTGGTTTAATATAGCAAACTGGAAAGATGATGGTAATAACCCTTCTATATCCTTACCATCAACTTCTATTAATGTTCAAGTGTTTGCACCAATTAAAACTACATCCAATGGTGTAGGAAATGCTAGAAATATAAACTTTAATCAAAACACGTTTTTAAAGAATTCTACAATAGTAGTTCAAGAATCTGCTATATTCAATTCCAATAGTTATAACTTGGGTAGCATAAGTGGAAATGCTTATTTCTTGGATAATTCATATAACCAAGGATATTATCCAACTTTATTTAATCTAAATACTATGCCAGAAATAGATTACTTAATTGTTGCTGGTGGCGGAGGTGGTTCAGCAGGAAAAAGACTTGGTGCTGGTGCTGGTGGTGGTGCTGGTGGATTGTTACAAGGTTCATATAATATAATAAGCCCAAATGTAACTAATAGTTATAATATTGTTGTTGGTAATGGTGGTTAAGGTGGTATTTCGGGTGGTACTACAAATACCCAAGGGCAAAATTCAATAGTATTTGGTCTTACTGCTATTGGTGGTGGATGGGGTGCTGGAATTAATAGTGTTACAGGTGGCAATGGAGGATCTGGTGGTGGTGGTCTTGGTACTCTTGCTTCTGAAGTAGGATTAGGTACACCCGGTCAAGGAAACAATGGAGGAATTGGTGGAGGTAGTGTTTCTTGTGCAGGTGGTGGTGGTGCTGGTAGTACTGGATTTGGTAATAATGGTGGAAATGGTTTAGTTTCATTTATTACAGGAGTATCGGCATATTATGCAGGAGGTGGTGGAGGTGGTAATGCTACCACAGGTGGTACTGGTGGTTTTGGCGGAGGAGGAAATGGAGGAGGTGAAGTCCATAGTTATGGTACTAACGGGACTTCTGGTATTAATGGTTTTGGTGGTGGAGGTGGTGGAGGTGGTACTAGTGGACCTACTGGAGGACCATATTCAAATGGTGGTAACGGTGGAAATGGTGTTGTGATTTTATCTTATAAATACCCTACACAAATAGCTACTGGAGGAACTGTTACAAATTATATAGATTCCAATGGACAAAAAAATTGGGTTCATACATTTACTTCCAATGGTACTTTTGCTATAACAACTCCTAATATAGATTCTTCATCATATGGAAGAATTTTTACAAATATAGGAAATCCCTATGTATCAAGTTATCCATTCACATCTAATACATTAGTAACTAGTGGGTTAGTTTTCCATCTTGATGCAGAAGGATATACAGGAAACGGAAGCACATGGGTAGACACTATTAGTGGTATAGTAGGAACTGCACAAAATTCCCCTACATATGTGGCAACAAGTCCAAGTTATTTTTATTTAAATGGCAACTCACAAGCATTCAATTTCACAAGATGGAATTCTGCTATAAATCTTAATAACAATTTCTCTTTAGAAGCATGGGTGAATGTATTAGGCAATAATGAATGGGGTGGTATCATTTCCCTTGCTACTGGAGGATATGAAGATTTTGGTAACGGACAAGGTGAACAGTATTCTTTAGATACCACATATTATGGACAATTCCGTTTTGACGTAAACACAGGAAGTTATTTAAATGGTGCTCATTATAGTTTAAATAATTGGACACATGTGGTTGTAACTTATCAGAATGGTACTTCTAACACATATATAGATGGTTTGTTGACAGATACACAAAATATAGCAAGTTATGTAAACACAATTCAAGATGCTTATCTTTCTATTGGTTGTAATCAATATGGTGGATTTGAATATCTAAATGGACAAGTAGGACTTATAAGCATTTATAATAAAGTTCTTGCACCATTAGAAGTTTTACAAAACTATAATGCAAAGAAAAATAGATTTGGAAAAGGCCCATTTGGTAGTTTCTTATACTTTGACGGAAACTCAAAAATACAACCTTTAAGTGGAGGGACTGATTTTTCTTTTGGTATAGATGATTTTACAATAGAAGGTTGGATATGCCCAACAAGAAACAATGGAACTTCACAATGTTTCTATGATACTAGATATCAAGGTTGGTGGGATGGATATTACCATCCATTATTATACTTAAGAAGTGGTCTTTATTTGACTTACCATGATGGATATGGTGATGTAATTGATGGTGATTATATTCCTTTAAATACATGGAACCATATAGCAGTTTCTAGAAAAGATAACCAAACTAGATTATTCTTAAACGGTATTCAAACTGGAGGAACTGCTAGTGATACAAGAAATTATATATCAGAAATAGATCATCCCTTGATCGGTGGTTCTTTTGATAATTATAATTTTCAAGGATTTATAGAATACTTTAAAGTTACTAAAGGTATTGGAAAATACACCACAAACTTTATACCACCTACATCAGTTCCTACTAATGATCCATATATTACTGGTATGGTTTCAAATACTGCTTTCTTTAACGATACCAGTTTCAATTTAGGAACATTAACAAATGCGGTATTCAGTGGAAATTCACAAAACTTTGGATCGGTTATAAATGCTGATTTCTATTATCCAGCATATGATGCTGAAATAGGAACACATTCAACTGTTAATTATTATAACTATTTCCCGCTTTCCACTGATTTAATAGGTTATTGGAAATTTGAAGAAACTTCTGGTGATAGAGGAGATTATACTGGAATTGGTAATACCATAACCGAAGTAAATGGAACAGTTGGTTATGGTAGTGGAATTATAGGAAATGCTGCAAATATAACAGATGGAAATAACACTTCTTGGTTAGCAATACCAGAGGGTATTTGTGATTTTGATTACGGACAAAAAACATATTCCATTTGGTTTAAATTAAATCAAACCAACATAGGTTATCAGTGGATACTCTGTCAGGGTACAGGTAATGATCAAACCGATCTTAATCCGTTCTATATAGAAGGTAATTCTGAGCTTGCATGTATATTTTACGATTCCAGTTATTATTCTTGGTATCCTTTATATTCTAATATTGTACCAACAGCAAATGTTTGGCATAATGCTGTTGTTACTTTTGATGGGTCTAATGTTAATTTATATTATGACGGAAAACTTGTTGCAAGTAGAGGATACACAGCACCCATGTCAAATTCTGGTTCATCTTATACTTTAGGGCATTATAATGCATCACCATACAATGGAATATTCTCTGGTTATCTAGATGAATTTGGAATATGGAATAGAGCATTGAGTCAAGGTGAGGTAAGTTTCTTATACAATTTAGGAAAAGGAAACACATACCCATTTGGAGTACCTTTTAATTAATATGAGTATCTACTATAATAAACAAATCCCCGGTGAGCTTTGGTTAAGAGACTTAAAAAATAATGTCACTACTGCTAGTGCTGTTTTGTCTTCTATATATTTTAAATATGAAAATATTAATCAAACTTTTTATTCTGATTTAACATCAAATAATATAAACAGATTTGATGTTATTTATGACACTATTTTTATAGAAACTAATACTGGATTCATTTTTGAAAAAATATACATAGATAGTGGTTATATAAGACCATTTAACCAGTTAAATCTGTTCAATTTTAGAAAAAATACAACAGTTGATTATTGGTATAGTGAACCTAAAAATAAAATTTATTATACAGAGATAGCATATGTAGAAGATCCAAACAAACAACCAACGGACATGTATATAAGCTTTACTTTGGTTTTTAATGAATTTGATTGCACTACAGGTCTCATAAAGCCTCTTTTATTAAAACCTATAAAGATAGGATATACTTCCATAAGAAACTGGGACGATAATAATTTTACAATAGAAAATCCAAAAATAACCTTGAATGGTGACACAAAAACCTTTAATGTATCTTTTATACTAAGAAATGCAGCAAAAGAGCTTGGGTTGGTTAGTATAAACATCTTAAACAAAGATGTACCAGAAATCTCTCAAGTATCGGGATTCTTACCATATCTGATTTTAGATATTACCAATTCTAGCTATTAAATTAAGGACTTTTTTAATAAATATTTCTAATGTCCAACTCTTTTAGCATATACCAAAATGTTTCATCTGCCTATTGGAAGCCCGTAGAGTTTACCACAATAGATGGAAATTTTAGTTTTAAAAAGACTCCTATAGCTTTTAATAATGGACTTACCTTTTATTTAAATGGTTTATTACAAAACACTCAAGATTTTAGTTTCAATAGAAGAACAGGAACTATTTTAACTAATCCAACCTTCAATACTGCAATTTTAGAGAATACTACAGACTTTAATATAAAAAATAATCTAATAAAGATAGATTCTCCTATATCTGATAAAGGTGGATTTATATACTCACTTTCTAGTGTAAATTATTCAAACTGGTTAGTAAAAACTAACTCAAAAAGTTTTACAAAGGATAACACATTAAGTTTTAATTTTACGGATAACAATAAAGTTTTTGTAGAAGATGAAAATGGAAGAGTTTTAACTTCCTATCATTTAGGAACTGGTGGTTTAACATTTTCTCTAAAGTTATATCCACCCGATAATAGTCAATTATTTGATTATATATTTGGTAATAATTCAATAACATTATTCCAAAGTAATACAAATTTCCAAAATATAGTAACAAATGATACAACTACTAATAGTTTAGTTTTAAGCTCAACTATACTACAAGAAGGCTCTGATATAGCTGATCAAAATCTATTATTATTCACATCTTATGTTAAGAGTAATGTAAATTCTGATAATGCTTTATCAGATAACTATCTAGTAAAATATAAAACAAACCCATTACAACAACAATCTTCTTTAATAGTTGATTTGAACTTTCTTAATTCAAATTTATTAGTTCAAAATTATCTTGGATTATTCCCTGTAGAAAATCCAATACAAGGAGACACTTCTGCATCTTATACATTACAGATTCATGGATTAAAAAATTATCAAACACCTGAGTACAATTATAGTACTTCAAATCCTTATATAACAGGTTCGGATTCTGTGAGAAGATTTTATAACAAAATATTCACAGGAACAAACCAAGCAAAAGGTTATGATAATGTCTATTTAGGGTTCCAAGCTGATACTAAAGAATTTAATTTCAAAGTAGATCAGGATAATATATTCTATTTCCCATCAGTAACACAAACTACACCTCTTAGTAGTTCTGGTCTTATAGAGGATGGAGCAACTGCTGGTGAGTTGCCATTTACTTCTGATAGAGTTTTTGTTTATAGGCAAAATTATGAAGAAATAACACCCGGTGATCCACAACCTTCTTCTATAACCAAATATGATAATACTTGGTTATGTTCTTGGTTATCTGGAACTAATTTAGGGGATAAAATTTGGTTAGATCGTTATTATAATGCTGCATATTATACATTAGACCAAGCACTTACAGCAAAAGCAATGGTCTATAATGAAAAAATAGACCCAACAAAACCATTTACATATGATCTTCCGTCAACTACGAATTTTGAACCGGGAGTTCTTTACAAATATCACAGATCAGGAAAAGATAGTAGTCAAGAATTTATTAAACATTTGGATTATGATGCTAATAATGCAAATGGAGCTAAACTTTTAAGTATAACTAGTTGGTTATCTTCTCCTCTAAAAGATGATTCAAATTATCATAATGATGGATTGGTATTCTTTAATAATCCACAGAATTTTAATGGAAGTTATTGGACTTTGGATGGTACTAACCATGCCGTATTCCCTTCAAAAACATCACTTTTACAGAATGATAAATTTACAACATCTTTATGGGTAAAAGTAGATGATTGGAATAACATCTACGGAGATCAGATTTTTGGAAATTATTATAATAGCGGATTTGGTCTAATAAATGAAAGTTCCTTAACTGCTCCTATTTTCACATTAATTAATAACGCATCAGCAGCAGCATATAGTTTAAATTATAAATTCATTAAACTTTCAGAATCACCTATTCCATATAATGATACCAACAAGAACTATAATATAATACAAAGACTTCCTGATTATACATTTTGGGCTTTTGATTCTACAAACTTAAGAGGTATACAGTATAATGCTATCAATACCGTAGTTAATTCTTTATCATCATTTTCTTTAAGCAATTATATATCAACAATAAGTCAAGTAGAAATAGACCAAAACCAAAATTTCTATTTTTATGATAATACACTTAAAAGTTATGTAAACACCGATTCTTTGGGTAATTTCAAATCTTTTACCAATTTGGGTATAAATTCTGGTGTAAACAGAATTGAAATAGATAAGAATAATAATTTAGTAACAGTAAATGGAACTGCTTCTGTTATAGATAATAGTAATAATCTTTGGGAAGTTGTTGGTGGAAATCTTTATAAGAATAAGCAAATATTTGCTAATGTGGGACCAACACAACAATTGACTTGTGATTCTAGTAATAACATTTGGTTTGCTCATCAACAAGATAAAATTTCAAAACTTGATACTGCTGTAAATTTATTCACATTTAGTGCAAGAATAGGAAAAAGAGCTTCATTACCATTGGATTTTTGTACACCAAATTATACATTCAGATTTATGAATTTTGTTAGAATACCAAATGACAATGGTTCTTCTATATGTAACCAAGAAGTGGTGTATCAAGACATACTTGTTGTTGTTGACAACAGAGATAATGAAGTTTACTTAATTGATCAATCTGGAAACCTTTTAACTAAGCTTGATTTAAGAGCTATTTTAGCAAATCCAAATGCTGCTTTAGACTTTTATGCAAATGGTGATTTTACTGGCTATCAATATATTAGAAAATATGGTGGAACTACAAAAAATTTAAGTTGGAAATTTAAGATCGCTCAACCAAATGGTAATAATGGTCAATTATTAACTTTAGGATATCCTGTGAGTTCATTGCCTCCGGGTTGGCATCATTTTACTTTGGTATTTGACTGTCTGAATGGGTTTGCAAACTATTATATAGATTCGATACAGGTTAATCAAGTCACATTTGAACCAAGATATTATCAATTATATTATGATTATAGATCATCTCTCCTTTTAGGTGCTGCTACCATAAGAAACACAACTTTAAATGATGTTATAGGGATTGATAATGGTTATAAATTCATAGGATCTGTTTCTGACTTAAGAATGTATTCAAAAACACTTACACAGGGAGAAATAGAACAAATTTATTATTCTTCCGACTTTGCTGATGCTCGTAAAGACTTGAATTGGAATATGAGAGTAGGTGAAAGATCATTTATAGAAGAAATAAAACACTGGTATAAGATGCAACTTCCCGGTAGTAAGAGCAAGTACTTTAATATTAACATACACAACCTAAATATTAATGACGAATGTAAGAGTGTTATAGAAGATTCCATAAAGGCTAATGTGGAAAAAATAACTCCTGCGGAATCTTCTTTATATAAAATAAACTGGATGTAAAATGATAAACTTCGATAAAATAGATAAAACCTGTTCTAATGTGTATCTGATAGATGAAACTCTTTGTCTATCAAATACACTAGAAGTTATTAACTATAATACAGCTTCTCTATCTTCTGCTATTTTAAACCTAAAAGCATATGAAAAAACTTGGGCAAATTTATACAGTTTGTTCACAGTATATAGTGCTCAATGGATCAAAACAGCAACAAATATACAAACTTTTAGTGCAAAATGGATAAACACCGCCTCTACAGTAAATGCTCTTAGTGCAACTTGGACAAAGGAATATACACTTTATTATCCAAAAATGTTGGATGTTGGTTATTGGAACAGTTTAGGATCTACTAATCAAAATAATACAATAATTTCTTGGTTAAACTTAAACTTTCCTGCTTCAAAGGTTAATAGTAATCAAGTAATAAGTGTAGTTGTTTATTTGAATCAAATATATAATTTTTCTTTTAACTTCAATAGATCTTATTATGAAACTTGTATTCCTAATGGAGGAGGTTTGAGTATAGGTTGTGGAGGTTGTCCAAAGCCTTTCCAAGGTTGTAACCACCACGGAGGAAAAGCAGGTGTCGGTCCTTGTACTAATCTTTTTGATGCTTGTTCTGTACAATCACATGCTTCTGCACCTGCTCCTGTTTCGTGTGTTGGTGGTGGAGGTAGATTTTTAAATATAGGACTCAATAGAGCAGCTTCTGAAAAAAATGTAGCAAGTGTAATTAGATTAAAATTCGCAGTAAATGGTAACAATTGGGTAATAACATCATGAACAACTATATAACCATAAATCCAACTGATACAATAGGTGACTCATTATCGAGTGTTAACATAAACTATTTAAATCTAGAAAATGATTTCTTAACAACAAAGTTAAGCTCTGATAATCTTTGGGCTCCTATGTTAGATTATTATCTAACATTCTCTCCTTTCCTAAAGGGTACAACAACAATAGCTCAAAATAATTCTGGAATTTTAATAAGTGCAGCAACAACAGTTGAGCGTAGTTCTGCTGCATGGATAAAACCTATTACGATTTTTTACCCTTCTATATTCCCAACAAGTGTTCCTATAAACACTGTAGTTAGTACCGTTTCGTCTTGGGTTGCTACATATTTTCCATCAACTGATCCTGTTTTATTAGAACCAAATTATGTAGAAAATCAAGTTGCTATAATATATAATCACTCTTGGTTATATGGTAATACTATAAATGAAAATCAATATATTCAAGATTCCACAACATGTTATACAGCAGATAAAACCGCTTGTGCATATTGTGTAGATTATTATTATGGTGGTACATGGTGTGGAACTAATTCTTGGGCAGATTGTGGTGGAAGATCATCAAGTTGTCAAAGTTGTGGATATTTAAGTTGTTACTATAATACACCGCCATATATTGGAAATTATGGAAATAATAAAGTTGTGAGCGGATTTATTTCAGCAAATATACAAATGAATTTTCAGGACAGAAGTGAAAGTGATAGAATCAATGCCATTGTTTTTAAAATTAAAAATTGTAATTGGCAATTTGATAAGTTTTTAACAGCATAATATGAGCCGTACATTAACACAAGAAATATTCAAAGAGGATTGTGTGGGAGATTCTTCTGCCAAACATAACTATAATCTTTTGTCATTAGATTCTAGTATATGTAACCTTTCTAGTCAGTATTTTACTGTAAAAAATAACTATTTCCAAATTTTTTCAGATTTTATTTCAAATACTAGTATCTTTGTACAAAGTAACAATTTATTCAATAACCCAAACCGATATAATTTAGTATCTGCTACTGTTAATCTCTTAAGTTCATATTGGGCTAAACATGAATTTTCAGTACATTATCCTCTTAATATTTCTTTATTAAACAATCTTCAAATCACTTGTCCTACCACAAATCTTCCAGATACTAATCTAATTTCTTTAGCAAAGACATATCTTAATAATAATTATCCAGCAACAAAATATGATGCAAACACATTTGTTAATGTAGTCTTCTTTTTGTATAATGTACCCTCTAATCCAAATGATCCGAATGATTTAATTAGTAAAAGCTTTAGTCCAGAAATATCATATGTTACCAGACACATGTATGTTAATTTCAATAAACAAGATGTCCATTTAGCAAACGGAAAAATATTTAAGTTCTCTAATGACGGAAATGGTAAATGGGTTTATTATAGTACAGATACAGGTTCTACTCAAGCAACTGGAGAAATTATATTAGTACAGACAAAACCTCCAAGAATAATAACAAAACCAACAACATCTAATGGTAGATCTACAATAAATTTAGTTATAACTGATAACACACATAATTTTGATGTTTATTATAATACAGCAATAAGTGGTTTATATTATCCCGGTTATACAGATGTTACAGTAACCGTAAATGCTGGAGTTTATGTGGGTGCTACATCAACATCAAATAGTGCTATAACAGTTTCAGGATTTAGTACGGGGGATACTGTTACTATAGTAAACAATGGAAACATCTTTGGTTGTGGTGGTGCTGGTGGTTTAGGTGAAGGATTAGGAACACAATTATCAGTTGCTAATAATGGATCAAATGGAGGAGATGCTATATTCTTGGCATATCCTACAACTATACAAAACAATGGAATAATTGCTGGTGGTGGTGGAGGTGGTGCTGGTGGTATTGCTTCTCATAGTAATACCAGTTATGCCGTATTCCATAGTAGTACTGGTGTTCAGTCTGCTTTAGTTGTAGCAGCAGGATCTGGTGGAGGTGGAGGTGGAGGTGGAGGATATGATGCTGGTCTATATGGAAGTGTTGGTACATATACCGTTCCTATAACACCTCCCGGTAAAACCCCTTCCTTCTCTATTCATGATGGAAGTATTGGTAATTCTGGTGGTTTAACAACAGGAGGAAGTGGTGGTTCTGGTTGGAATCCAGTTACAAATACTGGTAGTGGTGGTAATGGTGGAAATATAGGACTTCCCGGTGTCAGTACAGGCACTGTAGATGTTAGAAACACACAATATCCACCATTAGGTGGTAAAGCAGGAAATTATGTAAATGGGCATTCTTATATCACATGGTTGCAAACTGGTGATGTCAGAGGTAATTTAGCATAATATGTTTGTATTATTTAATAAAGAGGGAACCTTCATAGGTTATAGCCCCGATATACCAGAAAACACAGAACTTCTTAAAAAAGAAATACCCAATTCTCAATCAGATATCACCATGTGGAGATGGGATGGAGATTATCAAACGGGTAGAATGATTCCACTAGATATAGGTTATCCAGTGGAAGAAATGGAACTAGAAAGAGAGCTTTTTGAATATATTGATAAAAAGTACCCATTAGCGGTACAGATGAGAAATATAATAAAACAAATAAAAATGTTAGTAAAAAACAATCTTAATTTACAGGATGATGATTTCATGGATATGTCTGACTATATTATAAATGCAGTGGACAAACATGATAAAAGAGTTAAATACTATAGAAACTACGCAAGTTTGATACCTAAAGATGAATCAGAACGACAATTCAACACAGTTTTTGGAAAACAATCCTAGTCTTAAATTAAGATATTCTCGTGGATTAGGAGATGCTATAGCAGCCATTTTACACGGGAAAACAATAGGGTGGCTCACTCATCTTATTACAGGTAAAAAGGTTCCTTGTGCTACTTGTTCCAAAAGAAAAGAAGCACTCAATATTCTTTTCCCCATACCTTTTTGGAGAATCTTCTTTAAGACAAAACAAGATGTAACAGCAGCACTTACTAAAGAAATGGAAGCTGCTGGATTTGATTCAGCAATCTCAAAAAACAAAGAAAATGTTTCATTCACAAAAACAGAAGAAAAAACTGTAGAACCTGAAGTTGGAGTATATAATGAGACGAGAAATGCCGCAAGATATGATAGAAGTTTAGATAATTATAAGATATTATCAAGTACGGATAGTGTGGTTGGTAATAATATGATAAGAATTCAAATATACGAAAAAATTTAAAATGGACATAGAAATCATAACAACTCAAACAATAAGCAATGTAGACCCAACTAGAGAATTTGGTGTTCTTTTAATGAAGGCAGAATCTATTATACATATGGTTCATTGGTATGTTTTGGATTATAATAAACATAAAATTTTAGGTAAACTTTATGAAGATTTAGATGAACTTTTCGATAAACTTCAAGAAGAAATAATCGGTTCTAGTAGAAACAGCACAGCATTATTTCCATCAGTCAATCATGCTATTTTAAACTTAGAAAATGCTTCTCAGTTCAATGATGAAAGTGGGGATATATTGGAAATATATTTCAATGTATACAAAGAAATAAGTTCAGTTCTCACTTCCATTGAAATGAACAATTATTTAACACAAATAAAATCTGGAATACATAATACAATTGAGGATATACTATCCAGATTCAACCAAGCCAATTATTTGCTTGGTCTTGTTAAATAATCCTAAACCTTTATACAACTCATAGGATAATTGGCTGTCCAAGAATCCTTCTTCACTAAACCATTGGTTATTTGTTGAGAGTGTTTCTGATATTGTTGTCTGTGGATTACTCCAATCTATAAATCCTTCCAATTGGGTCAGATCGTAGCTTGGAATAAATTCATAGAACTCATAATAAGAAGTCCAATTATTGTCAGTTAATCCTATCGAATCAGCTAAAGCTTGTAAAGGATATGCACTGAGTCCATATAGATTTCCAGTTGGTATGATTCTATATTTGTTTAAAGATCTGTCTTTTAAAATCAATGGTTTACCAGCACTTACTATATAACAAAGACTTGTTATAAGATCTCCTCTATTTATTTCTCCTTGACTGTTTGTTCTTGTGAAAGCTGTCTGGTCTAGTGATCTAGCACCTAAAAGTCTAGACTGATTGATACTTGCTGTATCAATTATTCTTTGTACTTCAGGTGGGAAATTAAGTCTAAAGTCTTCAGAATCCAATCCTACAGATTCTGCAAGATCATACAATTGATTAATATTACAAAGATCAATATCATTATGGTTTGCTACATAGTTTGCTATTTTTTCATATGTCTCTACACCAAGATCAGTGTGGTTAAATGGATATTTTCCAAAAATAGAACCCAAGAATTGATCAAATAAAGCAGTACTCTCATTTAATGAAGGCATGAAAGCCATAGACTTCATTTGACCTGCCATGTCAAAGTTTTCATTTAATTTGAAAATATCATAGGTCTGATGTTGAATAAAATTCAAAGGAACAGATTGACCACTTAATGAAAGTGTATTTCCACTAGTTTCAAAATATGGCAATTTATTACCATATTTGTTAGTCCATCTAAATCCTGTCCAATCTCCTATAGCCTGTGCTGATTTATTCCAAAGAGCAGATTCGATAAGGGTTGGTTCATACTGATCAGCCTGATAGAATACAAATCCTTGTGGGTTTATATAAAATTTATTCAATAAAACATTATTAATAGAATCGTATACATAAACCTGATTCTCTATTGAATTGATTACATATACTCTTCCTTTAATGTCTGTTGCAATACCTTCGATAGCAGTCTCATCTGTATTAATAGAAGGATCAAACCAATCTGAATGATACTGAGTATTACC
>Ga0164296_1002167_pt1 | contig 19879 bp, 15 predicted proteins | sample GEODES057metaG_FD_113533 | JGI IMG/M metagenome (GOLD analysis project Ga0164296, IMG submission 113533) | Dystrophic lake water microbial communities from Trout Bog Lake, Wisconsin, USA - GEODES057 metaG | ecosystem: Environmental > Aquatic > Freshwater > Lake | place: USA: Trout Bog Lake...
CGCCGCCGTCACCGCCAGCCCATCCGTCGAGCCGGCCTGCGCCACGCCGCGCAGATAGTGCAGTGACGCCGAATACGTCGCAGCCTGCGCCATCGTCGGCATCCGCCCGCGCTTGGCATAGAAGCGCTTGGACCAGGCCCGCGTCTCATCGGTGCGGTTCCAGTCGAACGCGGTCATCAACGTGATGCCCTGCGCCACCTGCAATCCCAGGCCGTGGATATCGGCGATATTGCACAGCAGCGGCACCATCGTCTGCCCGCCCTGGACGATGCCGAACTCATTGGCCTGCTTGACCGCGTTGACCATGTCGCCACCGCCATTGGCCAGCGCGATGACCTTGGCACCCGAGGCCTTGGCGGCAATCAGGAAAGAGCTGAAATCGCCGGCATCGATCGGGTGGCGCACGGATCCCAGCACCTTGCCGCCGGCCTGGATCACCGCGGCCGAGGCACTCGCTTCCAGCGCTGTGCCGAAGGCGTAATCGACGCTGAGGAAGAACCAGCTATCCAACCCGCGCGCGACCAGCGTGTTCGCCACGCCATGCGTCAGCGCGTAGCTATCATAGGCCCAGGACATCGCCGTGGGCGCACAGTTCTTGCCGGTGAAATCATTGGTGCTGACGGCAATGGCGATCACCACGCCGTTGCGATCCCGCGCATCCCGCTCCACCGCCAGGGCGACGGCGGAATTATCCAAGCCCACGACCAGGCCGACGCCGTCACGGTCATACCACTGGCGCGCGATGGCCGACCCGATATCGGCTTTGTTTTGGTTGTCGGCGGAGAGGATTTCGATCGGCCGGCCAAGGACGCTGCCGCCGATATCCTCGGCCGCGAGTTGCGCCGCCACGACCGAACCGGGGCCGATACTGTCGGAAAACACGCCGGTCATGTCGGTTAGCACCCCGATCCGCACCGGCGCGCCGGAGGGTGCCGTCGCCGCCTGGGCGCTAGCCGCGGCCAGCGACAGGGAGCCGGTGAGGAAATGGCGTCGATAAAGCTGCGGCATGGGGCACCCTGAAAAACAAAGCGCGATACTATCCTAGGCCACGCCGGGGTCAAAACACGCAGCCCGCGTCGGGTCCGGCGCTTGCCGCGCGCGAAGGCCAAATGAACCGGTGCTGCAACAAGCCCGCGCCGTCAACACTGCGCGCCGTCGTCAGACCGCGCCTTCGTCAGACCGCGCCGTCGTGCCCCGCATCGTTCTGTCCAGCGCCGATCCATTCTCGCCACAGCAGGATCAGCGCCGCCATGATCGCCGGGCCCAGGAACAGCCCGATCAGCCCCCAGGTTTCCACCCCGCCCAGAATCCCCAGCAAGACCCACAGGAATGGCAAGCGTGTGCTATTGCCGATCAAGGACGGGCGGATGAAATGATCGGCAACGAACGTCACCACACAGCCCAAAACGGCGATCGCCGCCGCCCCGGCCATCGCCCCCTTGAACACCAGCACCAGCGCCGCCGCCCCGAACGCGATGGCGATGCCGAAGGGCACCATCGCCGCAACGGCGGTGAACATGCCAAACAAGGTCGGATGCGGTACCCCGGCGATGACATAGGCGATGCCCATGATCAGCCCCTCGCCCAGGCCCACCAGCACCAGACCATCCACCGTGCCATGGACCGAGGCGATGATCTGCCGGCCGATCCGCTCCCCAGCCGGACCGAAGGCGCGTGTGCTGGCACGACGCATCTGCTCGATCACCTGCGCGCCATGGCGGAAGAGGAAAAACAATGTCACCAGCATGAAGCCGAACAACATGGCCCGGTGCGCCACCTGGCTACCGATCTCGCCGCCATTGGACACCAGGTTGGAGGTCGGCGTCCGCTTCAACAACGCCAAGGCCGCGTCCGGCGTGGCCAGGTTCTCCCGCCACCATTGCGTGACCGCTTCGGCCCCGAACGGCAGGTGCGACAACCATGCCGGCGGCGGAATACCGTCGGTGCGGAGTTGATCGAGCGCACCATACAGCGTGTGCAGTTCATGCACCGCCTGAATGCCGAAAAGGGTCAGCGGGGTCGCGAAGATCAGCGCCACGCCCAGGGTAAACACCATCGGCCACAGAATATGATGCCCGCTTGGCGGCCAACGCCGCAGGATCCGAGCATAGGACGGCCAGACCGCGATCGCCAGGATCGACGCCCAGATCAGCGCGGGAATGAAACGATGCAAGGTCCAGATACCAGCCCCGGCCAGCAGCAGGGCCAGCAGGATCCGCGCGGTACGCTGATGGCGAACCTCGGTATCGGAGGTCATGGCGCGTCGTTTCCTTTCGCTGCTTGCGGATGCACCGCGCCATTTGCCCCTCGGCCAGCGCCGGTCAACCGCTGCGTCAGCGTCACCGCACCGGCAAGCACCAGGACCAGCGATACCGCCCAATGCGTCAGCGGTGCCGGGGCATCATAGGGCCGCCAGACCAACAACAGCGTCACGATCGTCAACCCGACCCAACTGCCGATCCCGCCCAGACGCCGCTGCGCGGACAGGAACGCCAGAACGGAAAACACCAGATAGAAGGCGATCACCATCGCTCGTATCAAGCTGTAGGCCTGCGCCCCCATCATCAGCAGCAGGTTGCGGATCATCACGTCGATCATGTCGTAGAAATCGAACACCGCATCGAGGAACCGATCGGCGCCAACGACATAGATCACAAACCCCAGCACAGCGCCGGCGGCCCAGATCATCACAATTGTCTCGCGCTTCAAAGGATGCCCCTTCGCGGTTGAACCAGCGTCATGGTAGCGCATCCGCGGTCGGGCGGACAGTTGCAACGCAGCCGGCATCACCGCGGACGCCCACCCGTGGCGGGTGATGCGTCGGACGCGGCTTGGTAGCAAAGGCTTGCATCGTCGCCGCGATACGCGACACTCTTGCCGTCGCGTCCGCACAGACGGGCGGTGGAGAGCCTCCAGGATCCCGACCAGCCGCATGCATGACAGGACACGCCCGCCATGACCGCTCCCACCACTGGCAACACGACCCCCACTGGCACGACCCCCACTGGCACGACCCCCACTGGCACGACCCCTGCCAACACGCCCCAAGGCGCCATCACCACTGGCACCGACCCGCATTTCCTGTCGATCGCCGAGGCGTCAGCGCTGATCCAGCAGCGCAAACTCTCACCCGTGGAACTGACCCAAGCGTTTCTCGATCGCATCGCCGCGCTGGACGATCAGTTGCACGCCTACATCACCGTCACCGCCGATCAGGCGATGAACCAAGCACGCGCCGCGGAGGCCGAGATCGCCGCCGGCACCTACAAAGGCCCACTGCACGGCATTCCGGTGGCGCTGAAAGATATCTACTGCACCAACGGCATCCGCACGACCTGCCATTCGCGCACCCGCGAAGACTATGTGCCGGACTTCGACGCCACGACGGTGACGAAGTTGTATGAACACGGCGCGGTGTTGCTGGGCAAACTGTCGACCCATGAATTCGCCCATGGCGGCCCGTCCTTCGATCTGCCCTGGCCGGCGGCGCGCAATCCGTGGAACCAGGCACATGTGACCGGCGGCTCCTCCAGCGGCTCCGGCGCCGCCGTCGCAGCCGGTCTGGCGGCCGGCTCCCTGGGGTCGGACACGGGCGGGTCGATCCGCAACCCGGCAGCGCTCTGCGGCCTGGTCGGGCTGAAACCGACCTATGGCCTGGTCAGCCGGTCCGGCGTCTATACCAATAGCTTCAGCTACGACCATTGCGGCCCCATCACCTGGACGGTGCAAGACGCGGCGATGATGCTGCAAGCCATCGCCGGCCATGATGCCCGCGACCCGGCCAGTGCGCCCTATCCGGCCGCCGACTACGGCGCCGATCTGTTCGCCGGCGTCAAAGGATTGCGCATCGGCGTGATGCGCCATCTCTACGAAGACGACATCAAAACCGCCGACAGCGTGAAAGCCGCGCTGGAAACCGCCTATGACGTGCTCCGCGGCCTGGGCGCGACATTGGAAGATACGCGCATCGCCTCGGCGCATGATTATCATGCCGTCAAGATCGCCATGGCGGAATCGGAGTTGTTCAGCGTGCACGAGCCGGTGCTGCGCACGCGGCTGAACGATTTCGGCGCCGATTTCCTGGGTCGCGCCTTGGGGGCGCTGCTGATCTCCGGCCACGACTACGTGCAGGCATCGCGCCAGCGGCGGCGCATGATCGCGGCCATTGCGCCGCTTTATGATAAGTACGACGTGCTGATCACCGCCGGTCCCGGCCCGGCCGGACGGCTGGATGCCTGGCGGACCCTGAACTTCTGGACCGGCACCAACATCACCGCGCCCTTCAACTGCACCGGCGGACCAGCCCTGGTGCAGTGCATCGGCTTTACCGATGGCGGCCTGCCGCTATCGATGCAGATCACCGGCCGCCCCTTCGCCGATCCGATGGTGCTGCGCGTCGCGCAAGCCTATGAGGCCGCGACCGGCTGGAAAACCCGCCGCCCCGTGGTCACGCCAGGCACCGCCCCGCTGGCGCAACCGCCGGTGCCCGCGCCGGCCAAGGCCGATATCTCCGCCACGCGGCGCGCCGAAATCGCCGCGATCTGCAAACGCGCCGGCCTGACGCTGCCGGAGCATCACTTCGAGCAACTCTGCGCCTCCGCCCCGCATATCGAGGAGATGGTGGCGCATCTGTATCGCGACTACGCGTTCTACGACGAACCCTCCAGCGTGTTCGTGCCCGGCACATGACGCATTGAGTCTCGGAAGGGGGTCTGGGACGGCCCCCTCCACACTCTGGCATCAGACGCTGGGCATCATACGCTGGGCATCATACGCTGGGCATCATACGCTGGGCGTCAGACGCTAGGCCCCAAACGCTGGGGGCCAAACGCTGGACCCCAAACGGCGCCCCCCAACCGCTCGATCGAAGGCCCCGCTAAAGCCCGCTCCGCTGGCGAAACGGATCGCCGGCCAGCGCGCCTGACGAAAAATTCACTTGGCAACGCCGGACGCATCACCACACTCCACAACGAAACGGTGCGCAGACGAGCAATTCCTGCCCGCCAGCCACCCGAAGGGAACTGTGCCATGATCATCCATCGCCGCCAGGGCTGGGAAATTCCCGAAAGCCGCATCACGCCCGAAGCCGTTTTCACCGCTCGGCGCACCCTGCTGGCCGGGGCCGCGGCAACGATCCTGATGCCACGCGCCTTCGCCGCGGACGCACCGGCCACGGTGCCGCCGCCGGGCCGCGCGCTGACGGATGAAAAATCCGCCACCACCTACAATAACTATTACGAGTTCAACGACAGCAAATCCGTCTGGCGCGACGCCCAGAAAATGCCGCAACGCCCCTTTGCCGTCACCATCGGCGGCATGGTGCAAAAACCGGTGACGATCGGCATCGACGACATCCTGACGCAGATCCCGCAAGAAGAGCGCATCTACCGCCACCGCTGCGTCGAGACATGGGCGATGACAGTGCCGTGGCGCGGATTTCCGCTCGCCAAACTCCTCGCACTGGCCGAACCCACCGCCAGCGCCAAATACGTCGTCTTCCAAACCATCGAGGACAAGTCGATGGAAGGCCTCGGCGCCCCCTTCTACCCCTGGCCCTACACCGAAGGCTTGGCAATCGATGAGGCGACGCACGATCTGGCCTTCATGGCGACCGGCCTCTACGGCAAGCCGCTGCCGCCACAGAACGGCGGGCCGCTGCGCATCGCTCTGCCCTGGAAATACGGGTTCAAATCCGCCAAGGCGATCACCAAAATCACCCTGACGGACAAGCGCCCCACCACGTTCTGGGAAGCCCTGCAGTCCTCGGAATACGGGTTCTGGGCCAACGTGAACCCCAAAGTGCCGCATCCACGCTGGAGCCAGGCAACCGAACGCCTGCTGGGCACCGATGAACGCGTGCCGACGCTGCTGTATAACGGCTACGCCGAACAGGTCGCGGGCCTTTATACCAACCGCACCAGCGAAGCGCTGTTCATGTAACCCCCACCGACAAGCCCCACTGGCAACACCCACCGGCAACACCCACCGCCCGGTCGTATAGGAAACTGTCAGGAATGCGGCTAGGCTGTCGGCTTCGCCACGTTCTGACCGAGGACCCGTATGACGTCTGCCCGTTTGGCTGTTGATATCGGTGGCACTTTTACCGATCTCGCCCTCGAATACGAAGGCCGGCGCACCACAGCGAAAGTCCTGACCACCCCCGCCGCACCGGAACGCGGCGTGATGGACGGCGTGCGCGCCATCACCAAGGCATCCGGCGTCGCGACCAGCGACATCGCGCTGATCATCCACGGCACCACCTTGGCCACCAACGCGGTGATCGAGCGTAAGGGCGCGCGCACCGCCCTGATCACCACCGAAGGCTTTCGCGACGTCATCGCCATGGGCAATGAAAGCCGTTACGACCAATACGATCTCAATATCGTCCTGCCCGAACCGCTGGTGCCGCGCTATCTGCGCCTGACGGTGCCGGAACGGCTCGATAACACCGGCGCCATCCTCCGCCCGCTCGATGAAGACGCCGTGCGCGCGCTGATCCCAGTGCTGCGTCAGCAAAACGTCGAAAGCATCGCCATCGGTCTGCTGCACGCCTTCGTCAACCCGGTCCATGAACGCCGCATCGCCGCGATCCTGCAGGAGGCGATGCCGGATATCCCGCTATCGCTATCCGCCGACGTCTCGCCCGAAATGCGGGAGTGGGAGCGGTTTTCCACCACCGTCGCCAACGCCTATGTGCAGCCGATGATGGCGCGCTACCTCCGCCGCCTGGAAGCCGACCTGCACGCCGCCGGCGCCACCTGTCCGCTGTTTCTGATGATGTCGGGCGGCGGGCTGACGACCATCGACACCGCCTGCCGCTTCCCGATCCGCCTGGTGGAATCCGGCCCCGCCGGCGGCGCCATCTTCTCGGCCCATATCGCGCGCGAGTGCGGGCTGCAGAACGTGCTGTCCTTCGACATGGGCGGCACCACCGCCAAAATCTGCCTGATCGACGATTTCAAGCCGCAAACCGCCCGCACGTTCGAGGTTGCGCGCGTCGGCCGCTTCCGCAAAGGCTCCGGCCTGCCGCTGCGCATCCCGGTGATCGAGATGGTGGAAATCGGTGCCGGCGGCGGATCGCTCGCGCATGTGGATAGCATGGGACGCATCGGCGTCGGCCCGGAAAGCGCCGGCGCCGAACCCGGCCCGGCCTGCTACGGCAAAGGCGGCCTGCACCCCGCCGTGACCGACGCCAACCTCACCCTCGGCCGCTACGACCCGACACGCTTCGCCGGTGGGTCGATCGCGCTCGACGTCAGCGCCGCACAGACCGCGCTGCTGAGCGATGTCGGCACCAAGCTGGGCCTGACGGCCGACATGGCGGCGCTGGGCGTGGTGGAAATGGTCGATGAAAACATGGCCAACGCCGCGCGCGTGCATGCCATCGAGTCGGGCAAGACCTATGACGGGCGCACCCTGATCGCCTTCGGTGGCGGCGGCCCGGTGCATGCCTGCCGGGTGGCGGAAAAAGTCGGCATCAACCGCGTGCTGGTGCCGTCCGGCGCCGGCGTCGGCAGCGCCATCGGCTTCCTGCGCGCCCCCGTCGGCTATGAGGTCGTGCGCAGCCTATACCAGCGCCTGTCCATCTTCGACGTCGCCGCGGTGAACGATCTTTTGGGCGACATGAGCCAGGAGGCCGAGACCGCCGTACACCAGGGCAGTTTCGGCGCCCCCACGACGGAAACCCGGACGGCCTATATGCGCTATGTCGGCCAGGGCCACGAAATCGCCGTCCCGCTGCCCGCCCGTGTGCTGGGGATCGAGGACATCGCCCTGATCCGCCAACGCTACGACGAAGAATATGCCCGCCTGTTCGACCGCCCGGTTCCAGGCTCCGACATCGAGATCATGAGCTACGCCGTGGTCGTCACCACCGTCACGGCCGAGGTGACGCCGCTCTCGCCCGACGAAACCCTGTTCCGCACCGACGCCGTTCCGGCGCGCACGCAAATCGTGCGCGACACCACCACCGGGGAAGTCTCGGAATGGGCGATCCATGACCGCAGCGCTCTGGCACGGTGGTCCAACATCGCCGGGCCGGCCATCATCGCCGAGGACGAGACCTCCACCCTGGTCGGCCCCGGCTGGACGGCGATGGTGAACGGCCTGGGCTATATCGAACTGCGGCGCGGCAGCTAAGCCGTCCTCAGGCCGGATGCTCGGCGGCTTTGGCGGCATCGCCATCCAAAACCGCCGAACTGATCTGGCCCCGGACCATCAGGTGCATGATCAGCGCGCCACACGTCGTCACCGCCGCGCCGATGCCCAGCGCGACGACGAAAGACCCCGTCACGTCCACCACGATACCGGTCACCAACGGTGATACGGTGCCGCCGATATAGCCGCCGAAATTCTGTATCCCGGCGACCGAGGTGCAATAAGACTGCGGCGCGACGGCCGTGATCATTGTCCACTTCCCGGCCACGCCGAAGGACAGAAAGAACATCGAGGCGGAGATGCAAACGATCGCCTGCGTCGCATCGACCGCCATGGTCGCCAGGATGGTGAAGACGCCCGAACCGACCAGCCCGGCAATCGTCGGCATCCGCCGCGCCGCGACGATCTCGGTGCCGCGCTGCGCCAGACGGTCGCTGAACCACCCGCCCGTCACCGCGCCGGCAATCGCCAGCAACAGCGGGATGGACGCAAGAAACCCGGTCTTGGCGATGCTGATGTGCTGCTGCATCTCCAGATACGCCGGCAGCCACGTCTGATACATCCAGATCGAGTAACCCGAGCAGAACGCCCCCAAGGTCAGTCCCCACATCGCCTTCTGGCGGAACAGGCGCGCCGCTTGCGGCAAGGTGACCAAGGATTGCGCGGCACGGTTTTCGGCGAGATAGGCCATATCCTCGGGCGCCAGCGCCACCTTGGCCGGATCGCGATAGAGTTTGAACCAGATCACCGACGCAACCAGGCCGACCACGCCCATGGTGATGAACATCACCCGCCAATCGAACGCCAGCATCAGCGCCGTCAGCAGCGGCGGCGCCAGCGCCGGGCCGATATTGCCGCCGGAATTATAGATCCCGGTGGGCCGGCCGCGGTCCTTGATATGGAACCAGTCGCTGGTGATCCGCACCGCGCCGGGAAACGCCGGGCATTCCGTCGCCCCCAGCATCACCCGCGCCCAAAGCAACTGCGTATAACCCGCCGCGAAACCGCCGGCGGCCTGCGCCACAGACCACGCCGCCAGGGCAAAACCCACCAGATACCGCGGCCCGAGGCGATCGAGCGCAAAACCGACCGGGATCTGAAAAATCGCATAGGTCAGGGACCAGAACGATTGCAGTGCGCCGATTTCCGTCGCACTCAAACCGAACTCCTGGCGAATTTTCACATTGCCGATCGCCAGCGTCGAACGGTCCATATAATTCAGCGCAATGGCACCCGTGACCAGCGCAATGGCAACCCATTGCATGCGGCGCATGCGTGGCGACAACCGTGACGGCGCCATGCCGTTCCTCCCCGTCGGTTTTATTTTTTTCTGATCCGTATCGAGGCATGGATCGCCCGCGGGTTCAAGCATCCTCCGCGCATCAAGCCGCAGGATCGGTGAGAAGCGCCCCCCTCCCCGCGCCCAGCGCCATACCGGCTTGCGCCCCCTCTTTGCAGATCATCGATGAACGCGCGATAGTCTCTCCCTGACCGCGCCCCAGCCGATGGAAGCAGCCCGCACGATGTCCGATGAGACCAACGCACTCGCCCAGATTCATCGCCAGATCATGTGGAACCGCCTGATCGCGGTGGTGGAGGAACAGGCCCAGATCATGATCCGCACCGCCTTCTCCACCACCGTGCGTGAAGCCGGCGACCTGTCGGCCGGTATTTTCGATCTGCACGGCAGGATGATGGCGCAAGCGGTCACCGGCACGCCCGGCCACGTCAATTCGATGGCCGAATCCGTCAGCCACTTCCTGAAGAAATTCCCCGCCCACACCATGCGCCCCGGAGATCATTACATTACGAATGATCCCTGGCTGGGCACCGGCCACCTGCACGACCTGACCGTCGTCACCCCCGCGTTCCACAACGGCGACATCGTCGGCCTGCTGGCCAACACCGCGCATGTGATCGACATCGGCGGCCTGGGTATGGGGCCCGACGGACGCTCGGTCTTCGAGGAAGGGATGTATATCCCGATCGTGAAATGCTTCGACCAGGGCGTGCCGAACGAAACCTTTTTCGACTTCATGCGCGCCGGCTCCCGCCTGCCGGTGGAGTTGGAGGGCGATATCTATTCGCTGTGCGCCTGCAATGACGCCGCGGTGAAGCGCCTGGCTGAAATGATGGATGAGTTCGAGATGGGCAGCCTGCTGCCGCTGGCCGAATTCATCTTCGACAGTTCCCGCCGGGCGACATTGGCGGAAATAGGGAAAATCCCGCGCGGGACGTTTTTGAATGAAATTTATTCCGACGGCTATGAAGAGCCGGTCCGGCTAGCCGCGTCGATGCAGATCCTGGAAGACGGGATCGAGGTCGATTTCGCCGGCACGTCGGGCCTGTCCGGCCGCGGTATCAACGTCCCGGCAGCCTATTGCCGAGCCTATGCGTGCTTTGGGATCAAGTGCGTCGTCGCACCCGAGATCCCGAACAACTGGGCGTCACTGGCCCCCTTCCGCATGGTGATCCCGGACGGCTGCATCCTCAACGCACCGCGCCCCTACCCCGTCTCGGTCCGTCACGTCATCGGGCATCTGCTGCCCGACCTGATGATGGGCTGCCTGCACCAGGCGGTGCCGGAGCGGGTAACGGCCGAGGGCTCTTCGTCCCTGTGGAACCCGCCACTGCGCGGCGGCGGCGCGATCTCGGGCCAAGCCAAGCACAACAAGCCGGTGGTGGCGGATTTTGAAATCATCACCTTCAACTCCGGTGGCACCGGCGCGCGCCCGACGGCGGACGGGCTGAACGCAACCGCCTTCCCCTCCGGCGTGCGCACCATGCCGGTGGAAGCCACGGAAAACGTCGCCCCGATCATCCTGTGGCGAAAAGAATTGAAGCCCGATTCCGGCGGCGCGGGCCTGACGCGCGGCGGCTTCGGCCAGGTGATCGAATTCGCCACCAAAAGCGATCTGGAATTCGCCGTGAATGCCAGTTTCGACCGCATCGCCCATGCCCCGCGTGGGCGAGAGGGCGGGCTGAACGGGGCAAACGGCAAGGTCACGTTGAAATCGGGCCAGACCCTGCGCACCAAGGGGTTCCAAATCATCCCGGATGGGGAACGTCTGATCCTGGAACTGCCAGGCGGTGCCGGCATGGGCGATCCGCTTCAGCGCGATCCCATCCTGGTGGCGCGCGACGTGCGCGACGGCCTTGTGTCGGTGGAAAATGCCCGCGCGCTCTATAAAGTCGTCATCACCGCGGGCGGCGCGGTGGATCAGGCGGAAACCACCCGGCTGCGCCAGGCGGGCGGCTGAGAACGGTCAAGAAAGGAACGGATATGCTGCGTATTTACGGTTCCGCGCGGTCCCGCGCACTGCGCACGCTGTGGATGGTGCGCGAACTCGGCATTGCCTATGAGCACATGGATCTCGCCCCGCGGTCCCCCGCGACGCGCGCCCCGGCGTTCCTGGATATGAACCCCAACGGCGCCGTGCCGGTGATCGATGATGATGGCTTCGTCCTGGCCGAATCGATGGCGATCAACCTCTATCTGGCCAAAAAATACGGCAGCGGCCTCTACCCCGCCGACCCGGCGATGGAGGCGAAAACCTGGCAATGGAGCTTTTGGGAAACCGATAAACTCGATCGCCAAGTGGTGACCTATGTCAACCACAGCAGCGCATTGCCCGAGGCCGACCGCAAGCCCGCCCTTGCCGAAGCGGCATGGAAAGAGATCGAGCCGGCGTTCGGCGTGCTGGAAACCGCGTTGTCCAAGCAGGATTGGCTCGCCGGCCGATCCTTTTCGGTGGCGGATCTGAACGTCGCCGCCGCATTGTATCGCGGTCTGGCCATGGACCTCAGCCGCTGGCCGCATCTGCAAGCATGGCTTGGCCGTTGCTGGGATCGTCCGGCGGCAAAAGCGGCGCGCGCCCTGCGCGAATAAACCGCGCCACGGATCGGACCATTGCTGGGCGCACACGGCTATGATGTGCGACGGCGGATGATGATCCCACCGCGGGATAGCGGATAACCGGCGCCCAACCGGGTATCCGCGCCCCTTCGTTTATTCGGCCGCTTGCGCTGGAACGGCTTGGCTCTGCCAGCTTTGCAGCACCGGCAGAACCTCTTTGGCATAGAGTTTCAGGCCGCGTTCGGCGAAATCATACGGCGTCCCCCCAAACCGGAACGACGTTGCCAACTCGAAATCACCGACAATCGCTCGGCGTTCCTCAAACATCTTCAAGATGTGATCCGGCGTGCCCCAGACCGCTGCCTGCATGAAGGCACTAACGATACCATCCATGCCGATTTCCTTCGCCAGCGCGATTTTCTGCGCGTAAGCGTCATAACCTTTTACGTTGCTGAAGTGCTCGCCAAGTAGTTCGTAATGATAGAAGTTACTTTCGACGAACTTACCCATGTATTGACGCGCGTAATCCTCGGCGCCGTCCATGGTGGGGGTGCAAACGCAGAAATCGGCCAGTAGCGGCGGCAGTTCGGGACCGCCATGCATTTCTTTGATCAATTGCCGATGCCGGTTGATCGCCGGCATGCGCATCGGCCAGGGGCGATCGGCGAACATCACCATGCGCGCATTCAGCTTGGCCGCCGAGACGACGGAATCATCGGAGGAGGCAACCGCGTAGACACGTCCGTCGATCGGCTTGACCGGCCGAGGCCGCAATTCGGTGCGCGGCTGTTTGTAATGCGGTCCGTCGCCTTCGATGTAGCCGGTTTTCAGCGCCTTCACGATCATCGCCGCGGCTTCGTCGAAGCGTTCGCGGGATTCGTCCATCGTCCCGCGGAAGGCGTGGAACTCTCGCCGAGCGAGGCCGCGGCCCATGCCGAGGCGGAGGCGGCCATTGGAGAGCATATCGACCACGATGGCGCGTTCGGCCACGCGCAGCGGATCGTTCCACGGCAGGATGACCGCCGCCGTGCCCAGGTCAACATTCGGGCAGGTCGCGGCGAGGTACGACATCAACTGCAGGTTATCGGGGCAGAAGGAATAATCGTTGAAGTGATGCTCGACGGCCCATAATGCGTTGAACCCGGCATCGGCGGCGATGCGCGCGAGTTGCAGTTCCTCGTCCCAGACCTGCTTGTCGGAGACATCTGTCCAGCCATAGCTGGCGAAGACCATTTGCAAACCGACGTCCATGGCGTTCCTCCGGTGTTTTTTTCGTGCGGCATCGTGTCACGCCCGAGCGCGCCGAGCAAATTTTCGGGCAGCGGCATCGGGGGCGACGTGGGCAAGCCGGCTGCCGACCGGGGCGCGACCGGTGGCGGACTGCACGCGACGAGGGCGCGAACGTTGCCGACCTGAGCACGATTAATACCAACATGAGCGCGACCGATGCCGACCTGTGCTCGACGGTAGCACGACCGGTGCCGCAGTAAGGCCGGACCTCGGCCAAGCGACCAGCGCCCCTTGCTCCCGCAACCTGCAAGCACCAGGCGCAAACGACACGGGCAAATTTTACGAGCGGGCGTCACCTGCAAACATCCGATGCAAGCACCGGCAGCAAATCCCGCTGGCATGCCCCGTTGGAATGCCCCCGATGCCCCCCCGCTGGCAAATCCCGCTAGCAAATCCCGCATTGGAAAACCCGCATCGGCAAACCCGGTATTCGCCACCCACGGACTCGACGCGCGCCGCGGTCTCGGCCACCATCAACGCCATCACAGCGCAAAACGCCGCCCCGAAAAAACCAAAGGAACGCCCGCATGGCATTGAAACGCATGGTGCTCGAAATCGGCATGGGCACGGATATACGCGGCGCCGACCCCACCAAAGCCGCCGTGCGCGCACTGCGCGATGCGCTGTGGCACAATTCGCTCAACATCGCCAAAGCGCTGAATATGGATACCGATGCCATGCAGGTGGAGGTAACCATCGGCGTCCCGCACCCGGAAAAAGTCGACACGCAGCAAGTTCTGGCAATCCTGCCGCACGGCACCGGCACCGTGACCTGCGTCGAAGGCGGGCTGGAAATCGTCAATGATGAGGGCACCGGCTCCACCCTGCTGGCACACGCCGCCGCGGTGGTCTGGCTCGATATCCCGGAGGCAGCGTAATCCCATGGCCAAGAAACGCGTCATCCTGGAACTCGGCGCCGGCAATGATTTACACGGCGGCAATTACACCAAGGCAGCCCTGCGCGCCGTTCAGGACGCCATCCACCACTCCTCCCTCTCCATGCTCCGCTCGCTCGGCGTCGATCCCAAAACCCAGATGTTCGTCGAGGTAACGATCGGCACGCAAAAGCCCGAAGCCGTGGATACCGAGGCGGTGAAAGCCTCATTGCCCTACGGTATCGTCACGGTTCGCTCGGTGCGCGGCGGGTTGGACGTGATCGACAGGGAACGCGGCGACAATGCCGTCATCGCCTCGGCCGCCATCGCGGTGCGGCTGGACCTGCCGTAAAGCCGGCGGCGCGGCGGGCCCTGGCAGCCCGCCGAACGGCGTCAGCGATTGCGCCAGACGGGCTTGCGCTTTTCGACGAAGGCGGCAACGCCCTCGACGCGATCCTCGCTGGAATAGGGGCTGATCCCCTCGTTCAAGCGCAGCGCCGCCGGCACCGGCAGCCCGTTGGCCCGCAGCGCCGTCTCTTTCATCCGCCGCAGCGTCACCGGGGCGTTTTCACAAATCCCCTCGGCCAGGCGCAGCGCCTCTTGCAACGCGCCGCCGCGCGGCACGACGCGGTTCACCAGCCCCCAGCGCTTGCCTTCCTCAGCCGAGATATATTCGCCGAGGTAAAGCATCTCATAGGCAATCGCCGAGGGGATCACGCGCGGCAGCATCACGTTGGCGAAATGCGCGCCCTTGCCGCGCTTGGCTTCCGGCAGGCCAAGCGTGACGTGTTCGGCGGCAACCCGCATGTCACAGGCCAAAGCGAGTTCGAAGCCACCGGCCACGGCGGGGCCGTTCAGCGCGGCGATGGTCGGCTTGATCGTTTCCAGCACGACCTCGAACACATAGCGTTCGGCGCGCGATAGCAGCGGCTGGAACGGCTTGCCCTCTTTATCTTCCTGCGCGCGCGCCTTCAGGTCGGCGCCGGCACAGAAAGCGCGATCGCCGGTCGCGGTCAGCACGATGCAGCGCACCTCGGGATCGGCGCTGGCATCGACGAAGGCGTGCACCAGCGCCTCCGACAACGCCGGATCGATGGAATTCATCCGCTCCGGCCGGTTGATGGTCAGGATCAGAATATGCCCGCGTTGCTCGGACAGCAGGATGGGATCGGCTTCGCTCATGGGACGCTCCTTCGGGGGTTGCGCCTAGGGTAAGGCGATATCGGCGGATCGCAACCTTTGCCGCCATCGGCTGGCGGCGGGCGCTGCCGGCGGGTGCGACGATGAGCCTGCGGCATCAGCCTGTGGCATGAGCCTCCGACAGCATCTTGTGGCACCATCTGCTGACACCACCCTCTGACACACCCCCTGGCACCGCCCGTTGCCAGCCCCCTATGGCATCCCACCCGGCCAACAGCACATCGGCCCACCCGCCAACAAACCGTGGCCATGGACATCACGCGTCGTCATCGACAGTATGCGCCGCCTTCAAATACGCCCATGGAGCCCGACGATGCCGACCCAGATCGCCACACAGGACGCCTTGCACGCCCTGTTTCACCCACGCGCGGTGGCGGTGATCGGCGCATCCGACGACACCACCAAGCACGGCTACATCGTGCTGACCAACATCCGCAACACCGGCTTCACCGGCGGCATCTACGGCGTCAGCCGCCGCCTGACGGACGTCGAGGGCATCCCCTGCGTCGCCGATGTCGCCTCCTTCCCCGAGCAAGTGGATACCGCCTTCCTCGCCATCCCGGCCGAGGCCGCGGTGCAGGCCGTGCGCGACTGCGCCCGCGCCGGGCTGAAAGCGGTCATCGTCGGCTCCGCCGGCTATGCCGAAAGCCTGGACGCCGGCGGGGCGGAACGGCAAGCCGAACTGGCGCGGATTGCGCGCGAAGAAGGCATCCGCATCGTCGGGCCGAACTGCAATGGCATCTACAATGCCAATGTCCCCTTGTCGGTCGGCTTCAACACCTCCCACGCCAAGCGCCAGAAGCCGGGCGGGATTTCCATCTTCTCCCACTCCGGTGCCTTGTTCGATGCCATGGCGGGCCGCTTGGCGAAGCTGGGCGCGGGCCTGTCGCTGTTCGCCTCCGCCGGGAATGAGGCGGATTTGTCGGTGCTGGATTATGTGGAATTCGCCCTGACGCACGAACCCACACGGGTGATCGCGCTGCTGATCGATAGCCTGGATGATGGGCCGCGCTTCCGCCGCCTGGCCTTGGCCGCACATGCGGCGGGCAAGCATGTCGTGGCGCTGAAAATCGGCGGTTCGGCCGCCGGCGCCGCGGCGGCGGTCGCCCATTCGTCGCGCATGGCAGGCGACCATGCGGCCTATCAGGCGCTATTCCGCTCCGCCGGTGTCGCCACGGTGCGCACGCTGGAAGGGCTGATGACGGCGGCGGCGTTGCTGGACAAATATGGCAGCCGGCCGGGCAAGCTGGGGGCGTTGTCCACCTCGGGCGCCGGTGCGTCGCTGATCGCCGATCGGTGTGAGGCGCTGGGCGTGCCGCTGGCCCCGCTGACGCCGGAAACCCACGCCGCGATCGACGCGCACAAAGTCTTCTCGCGCATCGGCAACCCACTGGATCTGGGCATTTTCGGCGGCATGCGCCGCTCCGCCGAGGTGCCGTCCTTGCTGATGATGGATCCCGAGGTCACGGTGACGCTGGCGCTGGTGCATTCGATGAACCCCTGGCAGGGCGATCCCTATCGCGCGGCGATGGGTGCTGCGCGGGAAAAATCCGGCAAGCCGCTGCTGCTGGTCACACCCGGCGGCCTGCCGGAGGCGGAACTGGCGACCTATGCAAGCCTGGGGATCGACGTCTTCACCGACACCGACATCCTGCTGGAAGGCATCGGCGCCCTGCTCGCGCCCGGGCCTGATATCATCGCTGGGCCTGATATCGTCGCTGGGCCTGATATCGTCGCTGGGCCTGATATCGTCGCTGGCTCGGATACAGCATCCGCCACCAACCCCGTCACCACCCAGTTGGCCCGGCCGCTGACCGAACCGGAAAGCCTGCGTCTCCTCGCCGGCTTCGGCGTCAAAACCGTCCCCATGCGCGACGCCCGCTCGGCCAGCGATGCCGTCGCCGCCGCCGACCACCTGGGCTATCCGGTGGTGCTGAAAGGTGTCGCCGACGGTGTCGCACACAAAAGCGACCTCGACCTGGTCCATATCAACCTGCACGATGCAGCCTCGGTGCGGGCGGCATATCAGGCCGTGAACTGCCCACACGTCGTCGTACAGGCGACGATCAAGGGTGAGATGGAAGCAATCGCCGGCGTCACCCGCGCCGATGGCGTCGGCCTGGTGCTGATCGCCGGCTTGGGCGGCATCTTTGCCGAAGCTCTGCGCGACGTCGTGACCATCCCGATCCCATCCAGCCGCAGCGCGGTGGCGCACGCCGTGGCGGCCGGCAGCCTGGGGCGCGTGCTGGCAAGCCACCGCTGGAAACATGCCGGGTCCTTGACCGCCTTCGTCGATCTGCTGATGGCCCTGCAGACGGCGGCGCTGGCCTGCGGTGACGCGCTACAAGCCATCGACGTGAACCCGGTGATCCTCGGCGCCGACGGTGCGGTCGCGGTGGATGCGCTGGTGGTGCCGATGGACACCGCCGCCGCATGAGGATCGCCGTCACCTACCACGTGCGCGCCGAAGCGGCCGAGATCGCCGCCCGCGCGCAGGGCATCGCGGTTGAGCAAAGCGTCGAGATGCCGCTGGACGCGATCGATGAGCCCGCCGTTCTGCGCGACATCGTCGGCGCGGTGCAGGACATCAGCGACCTCGGCGATGGCCGCTTTGCCGTGCGGATCGGGCTGGCGGTGTCGACACTGGGCGACGACCCCGGCCAGGTGCTGAACATGCTGTTCGGCAATACGTCGTTGCAGGAAGACGTGACGCTGGCAGATGTCGATCTGCCGGCGACGATCCTGGCCGCCTATGCCCGCCCGCGGCACCATCTGCCGGAACTGCGCAGCAAGATGAGCGCACGGTCTCGCGCCTTGACCGCCTCGGCCTTGAAGCCGCAAGGCTTGCCGGCGGCGCGCCTGGGCACGTTGAGTGAGCGTCTGGCCCTGGGCGGGCTGGATTTCATCAAGGATGACCACGGCCTGGCCGATCAGACCTATTCCCGCTACGCCCACCGCATAAGCCTCTGCGCCGCGGGCATACGGCGGGCCATACGCCACACCGGGCATCACACGCAGTATATCCCGTCCGTGACCGGCGATCTGGACCAGATGCGCGCCCAGGCACGCCTGGCGCGGGACGAAGGGCTCAGCAGCCTGATGGTCGCGCCGATGATCTCGGGCTTTCCCGCCGTGCAGCGCTTGGTTCGGGAGTTTCCCGATATGACCATCTTTGCCCATCCCAGCATGGGCGGGCTGCGCATCGCGCCCGACCTGCTGATCGGCAAGTTGTTTCCCCTGATCGGCGCGGATGCGGTGATCTTCCCCAGCTATGGCGGACGCTTCGGCTACTCGCAGGCGACCTGCCGGCGTCTGGCGGCACATGCCCGAGCCTTCGGCGCCCTGCCCGTCCCCGCCGGCGGCATGACGCTAGCGCGGACCAGCGAAATCCTCGATTTCTATGGACCCGACACGATGCTACTGATCGGCGGCAACCTGCTGCTGGCGCGGGACCGCATCCCCGAGGAAGCCGCAGCCTTCACCCGCGCCGTCGCCGCGCACGCATACAGGTAACGCCATGGATCACGCAGCCACACCACCGTTCCGCCCCGTTCAGGACGGGTTCCGCTGGGATGGCGTTGCCTATATGCCCTACAAAGAGGACGGCAGCGCGCCATTCAAGGACATCTCCCGCCAGGTGCTGTTTCATGAACAGGATCTGAACTGCGAACTGCGCTATTTCGAAATGGCGGCCGGCGGCTATTCGACCCTGGAACGCCATGAGCACGCCCATGCGGTGATGATCCTGCGCGGCTCTGGCCAGTGCATGGTGGGCGGCACGGTGCGAGCGGTGAAACAATTCGATCTGGTCTCGATCCCGGCCTGGTCCTGGCATCAGTTCCGCGCCACCGCGGGCGAGCCGCTGGGCTTTTTGTGCATGGTCAACGTCCTGCGCGACCGGCCGCAATTACCGACGCCGGAGGAACTGGCGGCGCTGCAAGCCGATCCGGCCGTGGCGCGCTTTCTCGCCGAATAAACCCGCACCGATCCCCGGTTGCGGCGGCGACGAACCGCGTCCGGCGGCTATGGCATGGGTCGGCTCTGGCGATCGTGACTGTGGTGCTGCGGACCGAGACGCGGATGACCGCGGCGTTGGTGAAAACCTGATCGTCAGCCCGATCGTGCCTCGCGCGGGCCGAGCCAATGGCGGCGAGGGAGCCGGAAGGATCGCCGCAGACCTCAGGCGGCGTCGGCGCGCCAGCGACAAAAGCGTGACCCAGCCTCGATCGCTTCCTGTTCCAGCGCGGCGCCATCACGCACCGCGCGTTCGGCAAACCCTGCCATGCCCCAACGCTGATATTGCATCACATGGGTCAAGGCATGCACCCACAGGGCCGCGTCCGTCTGCGCCCCGCGCTCGGTCTTGAACAGCACGACGTCACCCAGCGTGATGGCGCGCGCATCGCCGTAGGTAACGGCGAAGGACGGCAGGCTCAGCGGCGCGATGGCACCGACGGCATAGCGCACCCGGCTCAGCACATCGGCGGGGAAAAAGCCGAGC
>Ga0164296_1002172_pt1 | contig 19855 bp, 12 predicted proteins | sample GEODES057metaG_FD_113533 | JGI IMG/M metagenome (GOLD analysis project Ga0164296, IMG submission 113533) | Dystrophic lake water microbial communities from Trout Bog Lake, Wisconsin, USA - GEODES057 metaG | ecosystem: Environmental > Aquatic > Freshwater > Lake | place: USA: Trout Bog Lake...
CAACTTCAAGGTAAACGGCACTAGTGTGCAAAGTGGCAGCAGTGCTACCTATACCAGTACTTCCTTCAACAATGGGGATGCAATCACGTGTGTGATGACAGCCAACAACACTTGCCAAACAACCGCTACTTCAACAAGTGGAACTGTGACCATGAATATTACAAGCAATGTAACACCTAGTGTAAGCATAGCAATAAGTAGCCCTAGTCCAACTTATGAAAATGAAAACTATGTTCTTGCTACATCTAGCCGCACCTTCACGGCTACCGGAACAAATGGTGGCAGCAGCCCAACCTATCAATGGTATTTGGGCAGTTCACAGGTTAATACAGGCACTACTTATACAAATAGTAGTTGGAATAATGGCGATGTTGTGTCTTGTGTGATGACTGCCACAAACACCTGCCAGACAGCTTCATCTGTTAACAGCAGTATTACAGTTTATGTACCTATTTGGCAAGGGGGTACAGCAGGTCACGAAACTGATTGGAACACAGCCACAAACTGGAACATTAATAGTGTGCCACCAACCAACAGCTGCGTTACCATCAACTCAGGTTCTTATTCTCCAATACTTCCTTCGGGACCATCTACTGTTACTGTGATGGATGCTATCTTAGGTGGTAGTAGTAGCATTTCCCTTAATGGAAGCACCCTGACCATCAATGGCACTTTTGACAATAGCACCATTAATACAAATAGTATATCAGGTTCTTCTACTTCTGGGTTAGTGTTGAATGGTTCGGTAAGCAATTCCCTTATGTTCGACCAAACAACCCCTTTTATTACATCAACCAGTGATGGTTTACTTGGAACAAATGCGCTGAATAAACTGACCATTAATGTAATTAGTGGTAATGTATCATTGGGTAACTCGCTGACAATAACAGGCATATTGAAACCAACCCAAACCTCTGGAATAGGACAATTATCTACTGGTGGTAATTTAATATTGGCATCCACTGCTACTGGTACAACAGGTACCGCAATGATTGCTTCGAGCAATTGTTCCTGCGATTATATTACGGGCAACGTAAGGGTGGATAGGTTTATACCCTCAAAAAACCAACGCGAATGGGACCTCCTTTGTTCGCCCATTGTTCCGGTGACAGGAACGCTTTCTTCTACTACCATATTTAACACTTGGCAGCATCAGATGTATGTATCTGGACCTTCACAAAATGGACCCGACAACTCTGGTTCCGGTATGGATTGTGGTATATTTGATTTAACTAGATATTCCCCTGGGTCTCATTATAGTGGCTATAACGATAATTATTTTGATGAAACCTATACTGAATTCCCAACTATTCAGACATATTCAAACACTCTTACGAATAGTAGTAATTATAAGTCAATCCCCAACACCAATAACAACAGCTTGCAGGTCGGTTTGGGATATCTTGTGAATGTACGTGGTAACAGGAGCAGAAATAATTCCTGCCAATACCAGTTGATTACTGATTACTATCCTGACCCTGACAGTGTCACCTTGTGTTCTTTGGGAAGTCTGGCAATTGGGGATGTAGAAGTGACTCTACCCGAACCAAATACTACCACAAGTGCACACAATTTTACTTTGATGGGTAATCCCTACCCTTGCCCAATAGGTTTCGATGACTTGTATCACGACAACTCAAATACCATCTATGATGCAATGTGGACCATCTGCCCAGGATACTTTTATAATACAGGTACTCTCACAACGTATAGCCTAGGCATCATGACCAATATACCAACTGGTACTGGCTATAATTCTTATGGTAGTGCCAATTATAATGCCTTTTTAATAGCGAGTGGGCAGGGTTTCTTGGTAGAGGAAAGAGAGGGTTGCACTGCAAACACCATTACTTTTCACGAATCGGAGAAGGTAACATCAACCGCCGTACCTAGTGATGCGTTTTTTGGTGTGAACGACAACAATAAGCTAGTGAGGGTCGGTTTGCGGACAAACACCAACACCCCATTAGATGAAGTGGTGGTGCGCTTAAACAGCAAAGGCGCAAAGAGCTATGTGCCAGGCTGGGATGCTAAATCGTTGAACACGGGCAAACAGGTGATTACTACCCTGAAAGACAAGATAGCATTTGCAATAGCCACCCACCCCGACAACGTGGATAGCGACACGGCACAACTAGGCATCAGCAGCACGGAGACAGGTACTTTCAGCCTGAATTTCAGTGACTTTGATGGTATGTCCGGCACTTACAACATCCAACTGTACGACAAATATCTGGGTGTAATGCAGGACGTGGTGACAAATCCATCCTACAGTTTCAACATTACAGCCAACACCCTTAGTAAGGGGAACAACCGTTTTGAGCTGGTGTTTACACAAAAGGGTTCAATCGCCGCGATTACACCCGAAGAGTTGTCAGCCGATCAAAAAATTTCGGTATATCCCAACCCTGCCAAGGATATATTGACAATTCGTGGAATTGCTATTGGAAAGAGCTATATGGCTAGCGTTGTTTCCGTACAGGGTAAAAAGGTGTCAACTAGCTTGGTTGTTGGCGGCGAAAATGCGGTCTTAGATGTGAAAAACCTAGCATCAGGTGTGTACCTGCTAGAACTGGAGGGTACGTATGGAGAGAAGCAAACCATTAGGTTTGTTAAGGAATAGATAACGACCTTTCATCAAAACAACACGAGGTTAGCACAAGGTATCCACAATACCTTTTGTTGACCCGTGTCTTTTGTATTATCTTTGACAAGCAATCTACAGGCATAGTACCTTTAGGTTATGAAGGTTTAATCATTATCATTCAATCACTATTTACTATTCATTTATGCGTAAATCTCTTATTTTCAAGAACAGTTGCAAACTTATTCTTTATTGCCTTTTTCTGGCAACCGTGCAATATACCAATGCCCAGGGCATCATCACCACTATTGCAGGTACGGGTACGGCAGGGTTTAGCGGTGACGGCGGTGCAGCCACGAAGGCTGAATTGAATAATCCCATTACTACCATTGCGGACAAGCATGGGAATTTATTTATTCTAGATGGTAGCAATAACTGCATCCGCAAAATAGCACCCAATGGCATCACAACCACCATTGCAGGCATTGTCGGAACGAAGTATGGTTACAATGGGGATGGTATATTGGCAACAAAATCCACACTGGCTTATCCTACTGATATTAAAATGGACAGGGTTGGGAACATATATATAGCGGATGGTACCAACTTCCGTATCAGAAAAATAGATACTGCCGGTATCATCACTACTATTGCCGGCACGGGATCAGAAGGATACAGCGGAGATGGAGGGGCTGCCACAAAGGCTGAAATATATTTACCAGTTGGCCTAGCCGTAGATATAGTTGGCAATGTCTATTTTTCGGACAATTCCAACCGAGTGCGCAAGATAGACACCAGTGGCATCATAACCACGGTTGCCGGCAATGGATACGGTTCTGGTGGTGGTGTTGGTGGTGGTGGGTATAGCGGTGACAATGGACAAGCAATATCCGCTGAATTATATCAACCACAAGGGGTAGTTGTGGATAATACAGGGAATATCTATATAGCTGACCAGAGCAATAATCGTATCCGCAAGGTATCCACTAATGGCATCATCACCACGGTTGTAGGCACAGGTGTGGCGGGATATGGTGGGGACAATGGATTGGCAGCCAATGCAGAGCTGAATAATCCCGTAGCTATTGCCTTTGATACACTTGGTAACCTATACATTTCAGATTGGGTTAATAACCGCATCCGCAAGGTGACCAACGATACCATCACCACCATCGCCGGCACAGGCGTTGCAGGCTTTTCTGGAGATGGGGGTGATGCCACTGCGGCAGAACTGAATGGCCCTTCTTATCTTTGTATTGACTCAACTGGCAATATATACATACCTGATTTTAACAATAACCGTATACGCAAGATAACATACCCCAAACCCTTGCCCCTACAAATAACAAGCTTTGGGGCAACACATACTGCAGACAGAGTGCAGTTGGGCTGGCAAACAGCCACTGAACTAAACACAAGCCGCTTTATCATACAACACAGTACAGATGGTAGTTCCTTTACAGACATTGGCACTGTAAAAGCAGTTGGCAGTGGGGCTAATAGTTATAGTTACCCTGATACTCACCCTGCCAATGGCATCAACTACTACCGCTTGGAAAGTGTGGATAAGGATGGGGCGGCAACTTACAGCAAGATTGTGAGTTGTGAGATGTCAGTAGTGAGTAAGCAATTCACGATTTATCCTAATCCCGCAAAAGATAATGTAACCATAAGTGGCAATCATATAGCTTGCGTCCAAGTGATAGACAATTTAGGAAGGGTGGTGAAGGTCGTGTCATTGAAAGATGCAACAAATCCTGTATTGTGTGTAAGTGGTTTGGCAGCAAGGGTATATAATCTAAAGATACAAACCAGTGATGGTAAGGTAAGTGGGTTAGGTTTTGTGAAGGAATAGATATTAATTGATAAGTTACAATTGAAAATTGATAAAGTGCAGCTACTACCTAAATGTGGTGGCTTCATTTTTTGTTTACTATCCTATTGCTTCAAAGATGTGAATTGAGTCAACTATATACGTGACCGCTTTATTGGCAATATTTGAATACTAATTCAATGCCGCTTCGGTTTTAATGATGGCAAACTTATCTTTTAGCGCAGTAATAGCATCCCAGCCGCCGTTTATGTTTCTTAGGTTGTGTATGTCGTGCAGCTTTAATAACGAGCAGGCAATAACGCTACGGTAGCCACCAGCACATTGCACATAAATATTATGGTGTTCATCAAAGTCGGCTAGGTGGCCAGGATCAATCAACTCTTCCAAAGGGATATTGACAGATTGTTTCAAATGCCCATTGTCGTATTCTATTTCCTTGCGAACATCCAACACAACCAAATTATTATCAAAGGCAATATCCATTGCTAGTTCGTCTGCCTCTACATCAATCAGTAAATCTATCTGCTCGCCTGCACTTTTCCAAGCATCATAGCTTCCATCTAGATAGCCACCAATCTTTTCAAAACCTACCTTAGTTAACTGATTGATTGATTCCTGTTCTTTACCGGATTCGGTTATCAATAAAATAGTCTTTTCGAACGATAAAAGCTTTGCAGCCCATTCTGCAAAACGACCTTCCAAACCAATGAATATTGAATTGGGTACAAACCCTTCTATAAAAACTGTTGCTGGCCTTGTGTCCAAAACGATAATATTATCTTCCTTCATTTTCTCTTTGAAGGCGGATACTGACATCGCAGCTACTTGTTTGTCTGACATATAAAATCTAAAATGTTGAAGCTAAAAACAATCTTAAAAAAACTACTCTACTAAATCCTTGATGAAATTATTTATCTCCTCAATCCTTTCGTAGTTAACTGAATAGAAAATAAACTTGCCATCCCTTTTTGTAGTGACTAGTTGAGCAATACGTAGAATTGCCAGATGCTGAGAAGCAACAGATTGTTCCAACCGAAGTTTTACATAAATTTCCGTTACGGTCATCTTTTTGGATTCATTGAGAAGCTTAATAATTTGCTGCCTCAATTTGTGGTTTAGTGCCCTAAGGATAGCTGCACTTTTTTTCAACTGGATAAGATCTACCTTGATGGAAATATCGCTATTTGACAATAACAATGTAGAATTCGATTGTGCCATAAAGTATAATTGTGTGTTTAATAAATTGTAATTAGATAAAAATATATTATTTACATAAACTAAGACAAATAATTATATGAAAACCGCAATTATGTGTCCAAGTTTTTACGCTTTTCGGCAAAATAAACTTCTTTTAGGTAGAACGGTTCGCAATAAGCTAAGTCTGCAAACGCTTTTTCATTGAATAAATGTTGTGCAATTGTTGCCATTGCACCAATATTGTCCTGTCTATCTAAGAAAATAGCATTAGGATGGCTAATGATATCTTTTAATTTATGATGACCATTCCCCGAGAAAACAACTTTGTTTGTTTGTAATTCCTCCTGAAAAGAAGTTGAGACCAAAATAAGTGTCTGGGGTTTAACTAAGCATTGCAATTCTGAATTATACAAAGCTGTGAAAACCTCCATTCTTCTTGCATCAATCAAAGAACAAAAACGATAATCAGTAATATCTACTATAGATTCTTTTATGGAGTGGATGGCTGCATGAGCCAGCATTTCTAATGTGTTAATTGTAAGCAAAGGTTTATTAAGTGCATAACACAAACCCTTTGCAGAAGACAAACCGACCCTAAGCCCAGTATAGCTACCCGGTCCGTTTACAACTGCAACTGCATCGATACTGGATATATCAATTTTACTATTAGAAAATAATCTACGAATTGCTGGTTGCAGAAAAGCCCCATGGTTTTTCTGGTCGTTATTGGTGTCGCTTGCAATAACAACCCCATCCTTTGCTAGGCAAATATTGGCAGTATCTATTGCCGTGTCAATACATAATGTGAGTGCCATAGGCTGCGAAGTTGCAGTTTAGTTTTAAATTATCAATTTAGATTTATTTTCAATTTGCTTATTAACAACATACCCTTACTTTTGCACCCGATTTAAAAAAGGCTATTGGATGAAGGCTTTTAAATAAATTTCATCTTCATAAATTTTAGCAAAACTTACTAATTATGGCTTCTGTAGGTAAGATTAAACAAGTTATCGGTGCGGTGGTGGATGTGCATTTCCCAAATGAGGGCGCTTTACCCGATATCTACAATGCTTTGGAAATAACCAAAGAAAATGGCGACAAGTTGATTCTTGAAGTTCAACAACACCTTGGGGAAGATAGTGTACGTACCATTGCGATGGAAGGTACAGAAGGTCTAGTGCGTGGAATCCCAGTAGTTGATACCGGCATTCCGATTGCAATGCCAGTTGGTGAAGGCATCAATGGCCGTTTGTTCAATGTAACTGGTGATGCCATAGATGGTTTGCCACAAATAAGTAAAGTAGGCGGTCGTCCTATTCACAACAAACCACCATTGTTCGAAGATTTGAGTACTGCTACTGAAATTCTTTTTACGGGTATCAAAGTAATTGATCTTATCGAACCTTATGCAAAAGGTGGTAAAATTGGTTTGTTTGGTGGTGCTGGTGTGGGTAAAACTGTATTGATTCAGGAGTTGATTAACAATATTGCAAAGGGATACGGCGGTCTGTCTGTATTTGCAGGTGTGGGCGAACGTACCCGTGAAGGAAATGACTTATTGCGTGAAATGATTGAAGCTGGCATCATGAACTATGGTGACAAGTTTAAACATAGCATGGAAGAAGGTGGATGGGATTTGAGCAAAGTGGATATGGAAGGCTTGAAAGAAAGTAAGGCTACTTTCGTATTTGGACAAATGAATGAACCTCCAGGAGCGCGTGCCCGTGTTGCCTTGAGTGGTTTGACTGTTGCTGAATATTTCCGTGATGGTGATGGTACTGGTAAAGGAAAAGACATCTTGTTCTTCGTAGACAATATCTTCCGGTTCACTCAGGCTGGTTCTGAAGTATCGGCTTTGTTGGGTCGTATGCCTTCTGCGGTGGGTTATCAACCAACATTGGCTACTGAAATGGGATTGATGCAAGAGCGTATCACTTCTACAAAGAATGGTTCTATCACTTCCGTACAAGCGGTTTATGTACCTGCGGACGATTTGACCGATCCGGCTCCTGCAACAACCTTTGCTCACTTAGATGCTACTACGGTATTGAGTCGTAAGATTGCTGATTTAGGTATTTATCCTGCGGTGGATCCTTTGGATTCTACTTCTCGTATTCTTACTGCTGCCATTGTTGGCAACGAGCATTACGATACCGCAAACCGTGTTAAGTTAATTTTACAACGTTATAAGGAATTGCAAGACATCATCGCTATCCTTGGTATGGATGAGTTGAGCGATGAAGATAAAATGACTGTTGCCCGTGCAAGAAAAGTTCAACGTTTCTTATCGCAACCTTTCCACGTGGCTGAACAGTTCACTGGTTTGAAGGGCGTATTTGTTAGCATTGAAGATACTATCCGTGGATTTAATTCTATTATGGATGGCGAGGTAGATGAGTATCCGGAAGCAGCATTCAACCTTGTTGGTACATTGGAAGATGCTATCGAAAAGGGTAAGAAAATGATTGCTCAAGCAAAAGCATAAATTATGACTTTAGAAATATTGACACCAGAAAAAAAGGTATTCAGTGGGGCGGTATATGGTGTACAGCTTCCTGGTATCGATGGTTTGTTTGAAGTATTGGAAAAGCACGCCCCTTTGGTGAGTGCATTATCTAAAGGAAAACTAAAAATATTGAAAGACAAATCAGCCTTTCAACACTACTCAATTGAAAGTGGATTTATAGAAGTGCTCAATAACAAAGCAACTGTTTTGGTAGAAGGAGCAACTTTGATTGATAATTGATAATTCAAAACTGATAAACAAAAAGCCGCCCTTGAAACAATTACTTCAAGGGCTTTTTTATTTCAATTATATTCAGAGAGAGTACTTATTACTTACCCCTCTTCCCACTCTTTGGAATTTCGCCTTCCATTATTTTGTTTATTATTTTATCCATCTGCTTTTGTCCGCCCGGAAACTTCTTTAGGTTGTAGGTGAAGGTGAGTAGAAAGTAGCGTTTCAGTACATTGTTCTGCACGTCCTGAATGTAGTTGTTAGTTACGTTGCGGCTTACGCTTACGTTTTGATTGAGCAAATCGAACACGCCTATTTTTATCTCACCTTGCTTTTTATCAAACAGTTCCTTGGCAAAAGTAGCGTTCCACAAAGGGAGGCCGGCATTGTATCCCGACGCCAAACCGCTGTTGTAAGAATAAGTAAACATGCTGCCCAACACCCAATCGCCCGGAAAAGTATAGGTAGGCTCGATGGTAAAACTCTCGGTGTGATAGTTCCTGTTGTTTTGTTGTTTGATGGAATAAGTGATGATATTGTAGTTGTAACCAGCATTCACATTCAGGTCAAGCTTTTCGTGGATGTTCATGGTCCAGTTGATGTTTTCGCCGGCATTGGAAGCGTAGGTAAAGTTTTTTTGATTGTTAATCGAGCTCACATCTCGGTTGTAAGAAGCATTGGTAATAAAGTTCAGGTTGCTTTTTGGGTTGTGTAACTGTATGCCATAGTTGAGGTTTGTGCGGGCATTGTAAGCACCGTTTTCGTTGAGATAGGTAGTGGTTTGATAGCCGTTGGCAAGCTGCGTAACACTCGTGACCACCTTGTTGCTGGTTATTCCACCGCTTAACAAAAAGGAGATATTGCGGAAAGAAACAGGATCCACATAGGTATATAACAACCGCAAACTATGAATAAACTCTTGCCCCAAATAAGGATTACCAGTGATGATATTTGCGGGATTACTGTTGTTGGGCACTGGTTGCAACTGCGATATGCCGGGTTGGTTGCTGCGTCCATTATAATTTATTCGAAGGTTTTCTTGCTTGCTAAAAGTGTACATAAAGTTTGCAGTGGGGTATAGGTTGGTAAAGTTCCTTGCCACACTTGTATCCTTGGTAGTGTTGGTACTGTGCAGGTTGGTATATTGTATCCCATTGGAAATGCCGAAATTTACCTTCCCAACTTTAAGCCTGTAGCCGATGCTTACCCTGTTGGAACTGCTTCCATTGATGAAATTGTTGGTGAGGCTATCCACGGGGTCAGAGTATGACTTGGTTGCGGTATCGTAGGAAAATGTTTTTGCATTGGATACACTTCCATTGAGGTTATAGCCATAACTCAATTCGATAACATGATTGGTGACAATGGGAATGGTGTAGGATAAATTGCTGCTGAAACTATTGCTATTGCCGATGCCGCTATTAATTTGATTGGTGACTAAAGTAGAATCTGTGGGAACAAAGAAGCTGCTTGTGGCATACTTTTTACCATTACCATTCCAGTCGTTTGCGTTGCCGTTGAGGCTAATAGAGAACGTATGCCCAGGTGCTTTGAAACGATGGCGAAAGGTTGCGTTTATGTTTCCACTAAAGTTTTTACTGTCACCTGTGCTTGTTTGGGTAAGGTTGTTTTGGTTGATGGAATTAACGCCATAAAGGATACTTTTATTGGTACTTGATGCAGATTGATTAAAAGAATTACTGTTCTGAAAAGAAATATCTGGTCGGATAATAAGCACATTCATCGAGTCGAAGGTTTGCTCCAAGTTCAAATTAATACGGTCGTTTTCGCTGAATTGATTGGAGGTCCTTGTAGCATTTGTGAAGCTAGAAGTATCGTTGTTTGGAAGAAAGTTTTGGGTAAAGGTTTTTGTGCCTTTATCCGTTTGCAAGTTATTGTAAAAATAGCTTCCAGAGAAGTCTGTGTTCTTATTCCAAGTATCCGTAAAGTTCAGTCCGGCTGCTTTGGTAACGGTAATGCCACCCCTACTTTGCCCACTGCCACCACCATCTTGAGGTGTGAAGCCTTGTACGTTTATGTTATTGGTTTGCCCCAATGCAGTAATCTTTTGATCGCCCTTGAACCTGCTGAAGTTTACGTTTTCTTCATAACGGCCTTGGTCGCCGGCAGCAGCAAATGCTCGTCCGAAATAACCATGCTTTTTACTTTTCTTGGTGGTGATATTTATTGTTTTGATACGTGTTCCATCATCAAAACCACTGAACGCACTCTGATCGCTCATGGCATCATACACCTGAATCTTATCTACAATATCTGGAGGAAGGTTCTTTGTTGCCATCTTAGGGTCATTGCCAAAGAATCTTTTGCCATCCACAAAAATGCGTTGCACCGCTTCACCTTGTGCAGTTACGTTGCCATCATTATCCACTATCACACCCGGAAGTTTCTTCAATAAGTCTTCTACCACTGCATTTGGTTTGGTCTTAAAACTCTTTGCATTGTATTCAAGCGTATCGTTCTTTACGGAAATTGGTTTTTCGGTCACTATTACTTCCTCCAATTCCTTTGCTTGAAATTGCAAATAGATATTCCCTAACTCAACTATAGGCTGCTCTTCACTAAGCGAAACTTTTCTTGTTACTGTTTTATATCCCTGAAAACTAATCTGTAATAAATAATAACCCAAAGGAATATTCTTGACAATAAAGTCCCCCTTTTCTTTACTCAAACCAAATACAATCACAGAAGAATCGGCAGGATCAATGATGGAGATAGAAGCAGCTTTCAGTGATTGTTTGCCCATGCTGTCAATCAGTTTACCAGTAAGGGTTCCTGTGGTCTGGGCAAAAAGCAGTGAAGTGGTAAATGCAAAAAAGGAAGCAAGTAGTAATTTAATCATAAACAGTCTATGCGAATTGACAATAAAAAAGTGCTGATACAGCAAATGCGTCAGCACCCGAAAGACGTTGATAGATGATGTAAGTTTAATAAAGAATCAGCCTTCTCTATTATTTAACTTAAATTAATGATTGTTTTTTGCAGGTATAAAATGATAGATAAATCTTAATTAATCTTGTTATACTAGCCAAATTTGACTTTAAATGACTAAAATGACTTCTTTCCATCACCCTAATAAGAGGAACACTTAGGGGGATAACTCTTTCGATTAGGCTCATAAAAGAACTTTTTAGGGTTATAAGAAAACCTATTAGGGTCATAGGAGAAGCTATTAGGGAAACAACTACTTCATTTAGGACAATAGAAAACCTTACTTGCCACATTTATTACTCGCCCCGACCACCTCTTCCGCCGCCGCCCATGCCCCGCATGCCCCTGAATACTGGAGGGATAGAAGTTGCTTGTTGTCCTGCAAACTTGCGTAGATTGAAGGTGAATGTAAGGCAGAAGTATTGCTTCAATACATTGTTCTGCACGTCGGAAACGCTGTTGTTGCTTGTAGAACGGGTAATACTTTTGTTTTCATTTAATATATCATAAACAGCAAACTTGAGTTCGCCATTTTGCTTTTTAAACAACAATTTGCTTACATAAGCATTCCACAATGGCACAGAAACATTGAACCCGTTGCTTCGACCTGTATAATAAGTGTACGCAAAATCGTTGCTAAATACCCAGCCACCATTGAAGGTATAAGTAGGTTCGAACCAAAAGCTCTGTGTGTAATAATTAGAGTTGGTTTGGGTATTGACAGTGTTCTTCAAGATGTTGTAAGTAGATGTAGAATGTAGGTTCATATCCAACTTCTCATTTATGTTCATCGTCCAACCAATCGTTTCACCAAGGGCCGAGTTGTAGGAATAGTTTGTTGCCCCATTAATCAAACTCAATCCTCTACTTGTGTTAAGATTGGTACTAAAATTCAAGTTACTCTTTGGATTGCTCAATTGAAAACCATAATTAAAGTAACCACTTACACTATACGCACCACTTTTATTAATGTAGGTAGTATGTTGAGTGCCTCCTTTTGCACCACCACTATATTGGGTTATGTCATTGACAATGCCATTCAAAGTATTACTAGCATTGATAACGGCAAAGATGTTCCGCAACCTGAATACATCAAATGAAGTAAAGAATATCCGCAATGAATTGGTGAATGATTGTGTCAGATTCGGGTTACCCGTTGTGATATTCGTTTGGTTACTGTTGTTGGTCACTGGTTCCAATTGCGATAAGCTCGGCGCACTTGTACGACCATTATAATTGACACGGATATTGGTTGTACGGGTAAAATTGTAGGTTAAATTAGCAGTAGGATAGAGGTTGGTATAATGCCTAACGATTGGTGCTGTATCATTAGTCCGGTTGTTGCTATTTATATCCGTAAACTGAACTCCGCCCGAAACACCAAAGTTCAGTTTGGTTTGTTGCATCCTATAACCTAATGTTACCCTTTCACTTTGGTTTGTATTCCTGAAGTTATTGGTAAGGTTATAAACAGTATCGGTATAGTTGCCCAGACTATTTGGCGAAAAGGTATTTTGATTTGATGTGCCAAGGTTATAACTGTAGTTCCCACTCAATTGTATTATCTGGTTTTTAGCAATAGGGTGCGTGTAGGAAAACGTGGTACTAATGTTTTCAGAGTTGCTACCATTGTTGTTGTGTTGGTTAATGGTATCCAAAAGCCTAGGTGTACTATCAATAGAATAATTGGTTTGTGTGCCATCATTTGTGCTGTTGCCGCCACTAATATTTAGGGAATAAGTATGCCCCGCTGTTTTAAAACGGTGTCTTAACAACAAATCAAACGAGTTATTGAATCCACTATTATCCGTATATAAGTTCTGGTTTACATTGTTTAACTGGCTTGCGTCTTTCAACGTTGTAACTGTACCTGTTTGCGTATTTACCGTACTCTGTTGATAGCTGACATTGGGTCTAAATATCATTGAGTTGGCACTATCAAAGGGCATTTCGATATTGAAATTGAATCGATGGTTCTGGTTCTTATTAATAGAAGTATTCAATCCATCGGCATACTGTGTAGAATCTGGGTTTGTACTAAACCGTTGTGTCGAGCTATTGGTAATATTGTTTATATCCACATTATTATAAAAATAACTACCATACGCATCAGTACTCTTTCCCCAAACATCCCTGTAGTTTAGCCCTGCAGCCCAAACTGTTGTGATGCCCGTGCTACTGTTTCCGCCACCTAAACCACCAGTACCGCCACCACGACCAACGGCTCCCAAAAAGTCCTGCACACTAAACGCTTGTTTGTTTACATTATTGGCTTCGGATACAAAACTCATTTGCTGGTTATTCTTAAAGCGGTTGAGGTTTACGCTTCCTTCATAGCGTTGATCATCGCCGGCACCTGCAAATGCTTTCCCAAATACACCTGCACGTTTATCTTTTTTAGTAGTAATGTTTATTGTTTTTGTGCGGGTGCCATCATCAAATCCACTAAACACACTCTGGTCGCTCTGGGCATCATACACCTGAATCTTATCTACAATATCTGGAGGCAGGTTTCTTGTAGCCATTTTAGGGTCATTCCCAAAAAACTTTTTGCCATCCACTAATACTTGTTGCACCGTTTCGCCTTGTGCTGTAACATTGCCTTTTTTGTCTACATCCACACCAGGCAGTTTCTTCAAAAGGTCTTCCACCACCGAGTTGGGCTTTGTTTTAAAGCTGCTGGCATTATATTCAATGGTATCTTTCTTTATCACAATTGGGCTTGCTTCCACCACAACTTCTTCCAGTTCCTTCGTTTTTACCTTCATATAAATATTGCCAAGGTCTACAGCAAATTTATCTTTACTTATGGTTATCCTTCTCCGCACAGTCTTGTAGCCTTCAAAAGTTATCTTCACCAAAAATTGTCCTTGCGAAATCCCTTTCAGGTTAAAATAGCCATCATCGTCCGATAATCCAAACACTTCCAAGGTAGAGTCTTGCGCAACGAGAACAGTTATGGATGCTGCCTTTAGCGATTGACCGCCAACGCTGTCTATCAGCCTGCCTGACAATGAACCTCTTTGTGCAAAAGAGGCGACTGAAAAAAATAGAAGGATTGATAAAATGTAATATTTATACATAAGCTTTTGTTGATGCGTTAGTTAGAAAAGGGGCAAGCTAAATCGATTGCCAATGACTAATTATAAAAAATCGGTGAGGGTATCTTTCTTATTGTTTAATGAAATTTAATCAGAAAATAACATCTAAATAGCTACTTTAAACAATTAGCAAATACGAAAGGCTTTAACATTTGACGGATATAAGCATGTTTAGATAGGATACACATGAATCCGTGCGGATTTCTCTATATCCGAATAGGATACACGTGTTTCCATGCGAATATGTCAGTACTTAAATCAAGATACACATAATTCCGGACGGATTCATGTGTATCCTATCTAAACATGCATGAATCCGCGTTTTTCAGGCGTATTTTAAATGGGAAATGAAGGAAAGGTTGGATGTGAGAAAGGTTTTCTTCATAAATATACATTCTGTTATCCGATTATATTCCTCAATTATTAAAAATGCCGTGAAGATTATGAGGAAGATGGGATGCAAACAAAATAACGACTATTCGCTTATTTTCGTTGGTATTAAAAAAGACTTTTATGGATGTGAAAATAGAAGAGAGCTGGAAAAAAATGCTGCATGATGAGTTTACCAAACCTTATTTTCTGCAAGTGGCCACACATCTGAAAACAGAACGGGCTACCAAGGCAACTATCTATCCACCGGGGTCATTAATATTTAATGCCTTCGACAAAACGCCTTTTGATAAGGTAAAAGTGGTGATATTGGGGCAGGATCCTTATCATAATCCGGGTCAGGCAATGGGTTTAAGCTTTAGTGTGCCAGATGGTGTGCTGCCGCCACCGTCTTTGGTGAACATTTATAAGGAATTGAATACAGATATTGGGATGCCGATACCAAGTTCGGGTAATCTCACCAAATGGGCAACGCAAGGGGTGCTTTTATTGAATGCCGTGCTTACAGTAAGGGCAAATGAACCTGCCAGCCACGCCAAAATTGGGTGGATGGACTTTACTAATGCGGTGATTAAAAAAATTTCTGACGAAAAAGCGGGGGTTATATTTTTACTTTGGGGCAAATTTGCACAAGAAAAGCAAGTGTTGATTGATGAAACAAAACATCATGTACTAAAAGCGGCACATCCATCGCCATTGAGTGCGTATAATGGATTTTTTGGGTGTAAACACTTCAGTAGGGCAAATGCTTTGCTGGCAAAACAAGGAAAAGAAGTGATAGATTGGATGATATAAAAAGAATTAACCACAAAGGACACAAGGATTTTCACGAAGGTCACAAAGAATAATCATAGTGTACTTTGTGTTTTCTTTCCCTGGTGTACTTAGTGGTTAATCTTTGTGTCCTTTGTGGTAAAATTTTAATAGAAAACATTATGAGCGAAGCGATTATAACACCGAAAAGAAAGAAATACAACCTATTCACACTCGTTTTTGCGAGGATATGGGCAATATGGGGTGTACTGACATTTGCAATAACCTTTTTAATCATATTTATCCCTTCAATGGCTACCAAATTGGTGAAAGACCCGAAGGGAATGTGGTATTTTATCCTAGTATCTAAGTGGTGGAACGCTACTTGGCTGTACCTGATACTATCCCCATTGAAGGTTTATGGCAAAGAACACTTTAAAAAAGGGCATACCTATATAGTTACAGCCAATCACAACGCCATGTTGGATGTTCCGTTGTTGTGTCCCTTTGTTCCTGGCCCAAATCAGACGATAGCCAAGGATAGTTTTGCCAAAGTGCCCATTTTTGGATGGTTTTATGCACGGGGCTCGGTATTAGTGAACAGGGATAGCGTGGCAAGCAGAAAGAAAAGCTTCGATTTGATGAAAGCCTCGCTAGCAAAAGGTTTCCACATGTGTATTTTCCCTGAGGGTACGAGAAATAAAACAGATTTGCCAATGGCAAAGTTTCAAGATGGGGCATTTAAACTGTCCAGAGATACCAAAACGCCTATTATCCCTTGCGTTATCTTGGGAACGAAGGAAGCTTGTCCCATCCATGAAACGCTTTTCTTGTTGCCTAAGAAGCTAAAAATGCACTTCTTGCCACCCATTGAGCCAGAAGACATGACAATTGAAGCTTTGAAGCAGAAAGTATATAATACGATGGTGGAATTTTATGTGGCAAGGAGCTAAGTTTGAAGTAATAGGTATTAGGTAATAAGTTATCAAGAAAAAATTAACTTGTAACTTTTTCTTTCGTCCTTTGTTTATTTACTTATTACCTAATACTTACAACCTATTACTTCTTCTATCTTTGTCCCTCAAATCATTTGGAATGAATAAAATAAAACTTTTCTTTTTATCAATAGTATTGGTTGTTTGCGGGTTGCACATAAGCGTTGCACAGTGTAGTATCTGCACAAAAACAGCGTCTCAGTTGGGCGAAGGGCCAGCACACTCACTGAATGTGGGGATATTGTATTTGATGTTTGCGCCATTGGCAATAATGGCATACATAGGGTTGAAATGGTGGAAGAAAGAAAAGCAAATAATGAAGGGGGAGGAAGCAAGATATAAGTTATAAGTTGTACGTTAGCAAAGAGAATTTTGATTGTGTTTTAAGAAAGTTTGGAACAGTAGTTGCATAGATAGCTTTGATTAAATTTATAATTATGAAAAAAGTAATGTTTTTAAGTCTTTTTGTTGCTGCGGTACTCTTTGCCGACAATATAAAAGCACAGGTAAGTGTACATTTTGAAGCGAACATTGGTAGACAACCTGTTTGGGGACCAACGGGCTATGATCATGTGGAGTATTACTATTTGCCCGACATTGAATGCTATTATAATGTGGCAAGACACAAGTTTATTTACTTTGATAATGGTAATTGGCGTTTTGCTTCTCAACTGCCTGACAGTTATGGCAATTATGATTTAGACCATGCCTATAAAGTGGTGGTTAATGATTACAAGCCCTATCTAAACCACCCTTATTACAGGGATAAATACAGGGAAGTTGTAGTACATCACGATCCTCAGCCAATTATTCGTGAAAGTGATGATCATAGGTACTACCAAATAAAGGAACATCCCCATCATGATGAGTGGCCTAAGTACAAGGATCAGTATAATCATAGATAAGAAGTTGTAAGTAATAGGTAATAAGTTTTACGTTAGTAAAAAAATGAAGAAAAAACGTAAAACTTATTACCTATTACTTATTACTATCTTACTCTTCCACATAAACCCGCTTAACGCGCTGACTAATGCCTGTCATTACTTCATAAGCAATCGTTTCTGACCATTCTGCTACCTTTTGTATTGGCAAGTTGTTACCAAATACCTCAACCGAATCTCCTTCTTTTACGTTTGGGATATCAGTAACGTCAATCATCAGCATATCCATACAAACAGTTCCTACAATGGGAGCTAATTGTCCATTAATGTATAGACTGCCTACCCCATTTCCCAATCTCCTGCTGAAACCATCTGCATAACCAATCCTGATAGTAGCAATAATGCTATCTCTTTTAAGAATCCCCCTACGATTGTAGCTAACGGTTTCCCCTTCTTTTACATTTCTTATTTGAGCGATAGTGCTTTTTAGCGTAGCAACTGGAATAAGGTTTATTTCATTACTATTGGCACTATCCACGCCATACAATCCGATGCCTAACCGCACCATATCGTACTGTAAATGGGCATGTCTGAACATACCCGACGAATTGGCGATGTGTTTTATAAAAGAATAACCCAAATGTGATTGTAAAGTAACAGTAGCCGTATCAAAAAGAGATGCTTGGTGTTGTGTGAAGTCGTCGAACTCGGCAGATTCGCTGCCAACTAAATGACTAAATGCACTTTTAACCAGCATTGTATTGTGTTTTGCCAATTGTTTGCCCAAAGTTTCTGCTTCTTCGGTATCAAATCCAAGGCGATTCATTCCTGTATTCAGTTTTATATGCACAGGAAAGCCAGAAATGCCTTGTTTTAATAAATATTCGTGAAAAGAGTGGTAAATGGAGAAAGAATAAATCTCGGGTTCGAGGTTATGCTCAATCAATGAGTCAAAACCGGCTTCATCTACATTCATAACCATAATTAGTAGGGTAATTCCGCCCAATCTTAGTTCAACTCCCTCATCAGCGTAGGCAACTGCTAGGTAATCTACTTTATAAAATTGCAATAATCTAGCTACTTCCACACTTCCGCTACCATAACTGAAAGCCTTAACCATTGCCATCAGCTTAGTGGAGGGTAAAAGCTTTTCTTGGTATTCTTTTAGGTTATGAACCATCGCAGTTAGGTTAATTTCCAGTACTGTTTGATGCACTTTTTGTTCCAACCAATTATTAATGCGCTCGAAAGAAAAAATTCGGGCACCTTTTAGCAATATATATTCATTTTGAAACTTCCTTTCTGCCAAAGACTTGCCAGTATATTCATTTAAAAAGTCATCGGTAGTTAAATAAAAACTCTTTTCTGGGACTGATTCATCAAAAACAGCTTGATGTTCGGTAATTGACTTTCCAATACCAATCAAACGATGGATATTTCTTTGTTCCAATTCATTCGCCACCAAATGATACAACACTTCTTCGTGCATCCCCGATTGAGGTATATCAGAAATGATTACCGTTGTAGGATTATTGCCCGCTTGTTGTTGCAAATAGTCGAGAGCAATGCTTAAAGAAGACAAATCGTTACTGTAACTATCATTTAAAACGTGGCAATTATTGATTCCTTTCTTCAATTGCAAGCGCATCTCCAATGGTTGCAACTGAGAAATCCGTTCTTTAATTGTTTCAAAAGGGACTTCCAGCAAAAACAAAGTGCAGATGCAGGTAATTGCATTATCCAAAGAAGCTTTGTCGGTAAAAGGGATCAAGATGGAGTAATTAATGCTTTTATATGTGAAGAAAACCTGCGTAGAATCGTCGCTTTTCATTTCAGCCAGCACTTTTAGTGTCGCATTGGTTTCCCTGCTCCAAGAAAAAAGCTCTATGTTTTGCTGAAAAAGATTGTTCTTAATCTCTTCAATATCCAAATGGTCGTCAATTGATTCCCTGCAATAAATCAGGTGTTTACAAATGGAGAACAACTGCATCTTCTCCAAAATCTTTTGCTTAATATCTACAAAACCACCGTTATGTGCTTCGCCGATGCTTGTAAGAATGCCAATTGTTGGTTGAATAATTCCAGCAAGAGCGGGCATTTCGCGAGAAGTAGATATGCCTGCTTCGAATATGCCAAGCGTATTCTCTTCTGTCATTTGCCAAACGCTCAATGGAACACCTATCTGTGAATTATAGCTACGCGGACTACGAACAATATTGAAATCAGGGTTCAGCAATTGGTACAGCCATTCCTTTACAATTGTCTTTCCATTACTTCCCGTGATACCAATTACAGGATAATTGAACCCTGCTCGATGAATGGCAGCTAATATCTGCAAAGCTTTCAATGCATTGTAAACCAAGAAAAAGTCTGCATCAGGATAAGTGTAAGTATCTATTCGTCTGCTGATAACAAAGTGGCGGACGCCTTTTTC
>Ga0164296_1002173_pt1 | contig 19848 bp, 16 predicted proteins | sample GEODES057metaG_FD_113533 | JGI IMG/M metagenome (GOLD analysis project Ga0164296, IMG submission 113533) | Dystrophic lake water microbial communities from Trout Bog Lake, Wisconsin, USA - GEODES057 metaG | ecosystem: Environmental > Aquatic > Freshwater > Lake | place: USA: Trout Bog Lake...
ATTTTCCGCTCCGTGGGCAAAGCCCCGGTTCCGGTGATGGAAACCAACTCGATCTTCAACTTGTGTAGCCATGCTGCTGTCCCAGGCTGGGTATCGATTGTGCCCTCGCAATTGCCTCGCTTTTTTGGCATCCCCGCAGGGCTTAAGGCCTTGAAACTCGTCGAGCCAACCGCGTCCCGTTCGGTTGGCCTGATCATCGCAGATCGCCAACCGCAATCGCCATTGGCGCAGAGCCTGATGGCCATGTCAGGCCCTTTGCCGATTGAGCAGTAATCGGATTTTCCGATCAACTAATCCGCAAATTCGATTTGATTACCGATAAACTTAGGCGCAAAGAAACAGTCGGGTCTTTGAAAACGTTAAGGCCTCGGGGGGACTGTTAATGGACCATGTCACGTGGGATGAGGCCACAGCCTCTGGAATTGTTAATGAATTAAAGCACTTAGAAGGTGCTACCTTACCCATTCTGCACGCGTTGCAGGAGATGTTCGGTTATGTTGACAAGCGCGCGGTCCCCTTGATCGCGGACGCCTTGAACGTCTCAAAAGCAGAAATCTTTGGTGCCATCACTTTCTATCATGATTTCCGCGAGGCCCCTGCAGGAAGGCGCGTCGTGAAAATTTGCCGCGCAGAAGCCTGCCAATCCATGGGCTGTGAAGATCTCGTCGCCCATATGGAAAAAGAACATGGCGTCGTCGTCGATACGACATCAAAGGATGGTCAACTCACTGTCGAAACCGTTTATTGCCTCGGCAATTGTGCATTGGGACCGGCCGCTTTGATCGACAATGTCTTGGTTGGCCGGGTCGATACTGAACTGCTCGACGCGATCTGCAAAAATCGTCCGCATGATCGTATGCAAGGCTGAGGAGACAAAATCATGAGCACCTCACCGATCCAAATTTACGTTCCTCGTGATGCCGCCGCGTTATCCGTGGGTGCGGACCGCGTTGCGAAGGCAATCGCAGACGAGGCAAAGAAACGCGATATTGCTGTGACAGTCATTCGCAATGGATCGCGCGGGATGCTATGGCTCGAACCGTTGGTGGAAGTCGTCACCGCAAACGGGCGGATGGCCTATGGTCCAGTTCAGCCCAAAGATGTGCCGTCGCTCTTTGACGCAAAGTTTTACGAAGGCGGGCAGCATGCTCTGTCGCATGGGCGGACTGAAGATATACCCTTCTTCAAAAACCAAGAGCGGCTCACTTTTGCCCGCGTTGGCGTAATCGATCCCCTCTCCTTGGACGATTACATCGCGCATGGCGGCTTTTCGGGCCTCAAAAATGCCCTCGGGATGACACCGGCCGACATCGTGCAAATGGTGTCAGAGTCAGGACTGCGTGGCCGCGGTGGCGCAGGCTTCCCCACGGGTATCAAATGGAAGACCGTTCTGAACACTGAGGCAGATCAAAAATATATTGTCTGCAATGCTGACGAAGGCGACAGTGGCACATTCGCTGACCGGATGTTGATGGAAGGCGACCCCTTCACGCTGATCGAAGGCATGATCATTGCGGGCCTCGCTGTCGGCGCAACCAAGGGTTATGTATATCTCCGCTCCGAATATCCAAATGCGCATAAAATCTTTGGCGAAGCCATTCAACTCGCCAAAAAAGCCGGCTGGCTCGGGTCTTCGGTCAATAGCTCAGGACATGCTTTCGACCTCGAAGTTCGTCTCGGTGCCGGTGCTTATATTTGCGGCGAAGAAACGTCTCTGCTTGAAAGTCTCGAAGGCAAGAGAGCGATTGTCCGCGCCAAGCCGCCTTTGCCCGCTATCAAAGGTCTCTTCGGTAAGCCAACTGTAATCAACAATGTCATGTCACTGGCGACTGTGCCTTGGATCTTAGCCCATGGCGCCAAGGCCTATGCGGATTATGGCATGGGTCGTTCACGCGGAACGCTTCCCATTCAACTGGCTGGCAATATCAGACGCGGTGGCTTGATCGAAAAAGCCTTCGGCGTCACGTTGAAAGACATCATCGAAATCTATGGCGGCGGTACGGCATCGGGTCGCCCCTTCAGAGCGGTTCAAGTCGGCGGCCCTCTTGGTGCCTATTTCCCCGAAAGTCTCCTCGATACGCCGCTCGATTACGAAGCCTTTGCCGCCAAAAAAGGAATGCTCGGTCATGGCGGTATCGTCGTATTTGATGATCGCGTGAACCTCGCCAAACAAGCACGCTTTGCTTTCGAATTTTGCGCCAAAGAATCCTGCGGCAAATGTACGCCCTGCCGCATCGGCGCGGTGCGCGGCAAAGAAACAATGGATCAAGTGATCGCGGGGCAAAGCGATAAGCTCGCCCTCATTCAAGATCTCTGCACGCTGATGACCGATGCCTCATTGTGCGCGATGGGCGGCTTAACGCCCATCCCAGTCATCAGTGCAATGGACAATTTCCCCGAAGATTTCACGCCTGCAACGCGCATGGCAGCCGAGTGAAGGAGAAGCGAACATGACGCTCATCAAAGAACTCGATTACGGCACACCAATCCGTATCACCGAAGAGACCGTCACACTGACCATTGACGGGGCGACAATCACCGTACCAGCGGGTACATCGGTTATGGCCGCCGCGATGAAGTTGGGAACTCAAATTCCTAAACTCTGCGCCACCGATATGCTTGAGCCTTTCGGATCGTGCCGGATGTGCCTCGTTGAAATCGAAGGTCGGCGTGGCACCCCAGCATCCTGCACTACGCCCGCCGAAAATGGCATGGTCGTGCGGACGCAGAGCGACAAGCTACATTCCCTCCGCAAAGGAGTCATGGAGCTTTATATCTCGGACCATCCGCTTGACTGCCTCACGTGTTCGGCCAATGGCGATTGCGAATTGCAAGATATGGCGGGCGCAGTTGGCTTGCGCGAAGTGCGTTATGAAGACGGCGCGAACCATTTCGCGAAAGCGTCTCCGCTGGCTTTGCCGAAGGACGAAACCAATCCCTATTTTACTTATGATCCCGCAAAATGCATTGTCTGCAATCGCTGCGTGAGAGCATGTGAAGAAGTCCAAGGCACCTTTGCATTGACCATTGAAGGGCGTGGCTTTGACAGCAGAGTGTCTGCTGGAGGCACAAGTTTCCTTGAGTCCGACTGCGTGTCGTGCGGCGCCTGCGTTCAAGCATGCCCAACCGCCACTTTGATGGAAAATACAGTTATCCAAAAAGGGCAACCCGAACATTCGAAAGTCACGACCTGCGCCTATTGTGGCGTCGGATGTTCATTCAAAGCCGAGATGCAGGGCGACCAGGTCGTCCGCATGGTGCCTTACAAAGATGGCAAGGCCAATGAAGGCCATTCTTGCGTGAAGGGCCGCTTTGCTTGGGGCTACGCCATCCACAAAGACCGCATCACGAAACCCATGATCCGCAAGAGCACAACAGATGCCTGGCGCGAGGTCTCGTGGGACGAAGCGATTTCTTATGCTGCGAGCGAATTTAAGCGGATCCAAGCGCAATATGGCAAAGAGTCGGTGGGTGCCATCACATCATCGCGTTGCACGAATGAAGAAGTGTTTCTCGTTCAAAAGCTGGTTCGCGCGGGCTTTGGCAACAACAATGTCGATACCTGTGCGCGTGTTTGCCACTCGCCAACAGGCTATGGTCTTTCAAAGACATTTGGCACATCCGCTGGCACACAAGATTTCAAATCCGTCGCAAAAGCCGACGTTGTTCTCGTGATCGGTGCCAATCCGACCGACGGACATCCCGTCTTCGCGTCGCGGCTCAAAAAGCGCCTCCGTGAAGGCGCGCAATTGATTGTGGTTGATCCGCGCCGGATTGATCTCGTGAAATCACCTCATGTCAAAGCGGCGCATCATCTGGCGCTTAAGCCGGGAACCAATGTTGCGGTTCTTGATGCGATTGCCCATGTCATCGTGACGGAAGGTCTGATCGACGAGGCGTTTGTGCGTGAAAGGTGCGAGCCACAAGATTTTGAAGTCTGGGCGCGCTTTATCGCGGAAGACCGTCACTCTCCGGAAGTGATGGAACAATATACGGGCGTTCCGGCATCGGAGCTCCGCGCTGCCGCACGTCTTTATGCCAAAGCTAAAAATGCCGCGATCTATTACGGTCTCGGTGTGACGGAGCATAGCCAAGGCTCAACAACCGTGATGGCGATGGCCAATCTCGCAATGGCCACGGGCAACATTGGTCGCGATGGTGTTGGTGTTAATCCGTTGCGTGGCCAAAACAATGTTCAGGGTTCTTGCGATATGGGCTCGTTCCCACACGAGTTCTCAGGCTACCGGCATGTGAGCGATGATGCCACGCGGCATATGTTTGAAAGCCTGTGGGGCGTGTCGCTCTCCAATGATCAAGGCTTCCGCATTCCCAATATGCTCGACGAAGCTGTGCAGGGCGGCTTCAAAGGGATCTATATTCAAGGCGAAGACATCGCCCAGTCAGATCCCAACACGCAGCACGTCACTGCAGGATTGGCCGCGATGGAATGCGTGGTCATTCAGGATCTCTTTATCAATGAGACTGCGAAATATGCGCATGTCTTTTTGCCAGGAACCTCATTCCTCGAAAAGGACGGCACCTTCACCAATGCCGAGCGCCGCATCAATCGCGTCCGCAAGGTGATGGAACCGAAGACCGGAAAAGACGAATGGCAGGTCACCATCGATCTCGCCAACGCGTTAGGATATCCGATGCATTACACGCATCCATCCGAGATCATGGATGAAATTGCACGTCTCACCCCGACATTCAAAAATGTCTCTTATGCCAAGCTCGATGAGAAAGGCTCGATCCAGTGGCCATGCAATGATGCCGCTCCCGAAGGCACGCCGATCATGCATATCGACCGGTTCGTGCGCGGCAAAGGCAAATTCATGATCACGGATTATGTCCCAACTGAGGAGAAAACTGGGGCTCGTTTCCCGCTTCTGCTCACCACCGGGCGTATCTTGTCGCAGTATAATGTTGGCGCACAAACGCGGCGCACATCAAACACAATCTGGCACCAAGAGGATGTCTTAGAGATTCATCCTTTTGACGCTGGACAGCGCGGCATTCAAAATGGCGATCTGGTGATGATGGCGAGCCGCTCCGGCGATATCGCGCTCCGAGCGGAAATCTCGGAACGCATGCAACCGGGCGTCGTTTACACCACATTCCACCATGCCACGACCGGTGCAAATGTCATCACCACCGACAATTCCGACTGGGCCACAAACTGCCCGGAATATAAAGTCACTGCCGTCGAAGTCCGCCGGACAAATCATTACTCAGATTGGCAGGAACGCAACAATCGCGAAGAAGTGGAGATGAAAAAAGTCGCCGCTTCCATCGCAGCCGAATGAGCACTCTCGTGGAGAGTGCTCAATGCGTACCGACGGTCCGCATCACCTATGAAGGCGACAGGCGGGCCGCCGATACGCGTTCAGTGCCCGTCGAATGTCCGCTCGAGATCGTCTATGGCACGATCCCCTATGCGGTCATGATGGTAACGCCCGCCGATCTCGAGGATTTTGTACGCGGCTTTTCATTGACCGAAGGCGTGATCGCTCGGGCGTCCGAGCTCCGCGGCATAACACTCGAACAGCATCCTAAGGGGTTACGTGCCCTTGTTGACCTTGAGCCGCAGCGCCTGTCCGCCCATCTTGCACGCAAACGGGCGATGTCGGGACGCACGAGTTGCGGTGTCTGTGGCATTGAGGATTTGAACGCCCTTCCGGAAGCATTGGCGCGTGTAACGGGCACCCGATCCATACCGACCTTGGCACTGGCGCACGCAGTTAAAACATTGGCCTCCCATCAACCCCTGAATGACCTCACACGGGCCGTCCATGCCGCCACTTGGTTTGATGCGGACGGCGCGTTTGTCGCTTCGCGAGAAGATGTCGGTCGCCACAACGCGCTTGATAAGCTCATCGGCGCCTTGCTCTTGAATGAAACCGATCCATCGGCGGGCTTTCTTGTGATTACCAGCCGCTGCTCTTACGAAATGGTTGAAAAGGCGGCCATATTTGGCGCTTCAACGCTCGTTGCTGTGTCAGCACCAACAAGCCTCGCCATTGAGCGTGCAGCAGCGCTTGGTATTACGCTCTATGCGATCGCGCGCGCCGACGGAGCCACGCAATTTACGCACCTGGACCACACCGACATCTTACTGGAGAAATGCGCATGACCGACCTTGCATCCCACACCAACCCCGGCGGCAAACTCGTGCACATGGCCAATCAAATCGGTGACTTCTTCAACAGCTATCCCGAAGACACCGCCGTTGAAGGCATTCGCGAGCATATTGCGAAGTTTTGGAACCGCAAAATGCGGGACGATTTTTTTGCCTATATTGATGCCAATCACGGTAACGAGCTCGCCCCTTATGTCGCAAAGGCCGTCGAGAAGCTGCGCTCATAAAAGCATGCGTCAAGCGTCATGAATGATAAAAATTGATGGAATCTATTATCACACAATTCACCTTGATACACAGCTGACCCTGAAAACCTTGCCGTGGACCGCAACAAAATTACTCTCGTTAAAATTGCAGCGAATTGAAGAACGCTATCTTTAGTTGAGCGCCCTAGGCGTGGGATCAGCTACTCAGAAGAGTAGCGTTGATCACACAAACCAGAAGGGTTTCTCACATGTCAATTTCTCTCTCCGCCGGTATGAGCAGCGCTCTTTATGTCCTGCAGCAAAACCAGCAACAGGTCACCCAGGCTCAGCAACGCCTTGCGACAGGAAAGCGGGTGAATTCGGCTCTCGATAATCCAACAAGCTATTTCCGAGCCGCAAATCTCACAAGTCGAGCCAACAATTTGAACAATCTGCTCGACGATATGAACCAAGCGTCCCAGGTCATGGATGCGACGTCGAAGGGTCTCGATTCCATCACATCGCTGATCCAAAGCGCGCAAGGTCTTCTCGGAAAAGCGTCGCAGTCTGGTGAAAACAACACCCTTACCGGAACGTTGACGTCGCCTTTGCATGCCACTGATACGCTTGCAGGAACCGCGGGTGCAGGCATTGTCGGAATGACAAGCGGAAAGCTCATCCAGCTTTCTGTCGGTGGTGGCACTGCAGTCACTGCACTGACACTGAGTGCAACTTCAACTGTTCAGGATTTGATCGACGGCATCAACAACAATACGACCCTGAACCCGAATGGTAATGGTACGTCTGTCAAAGCAGCGTTGGTCGGCGGTAATCTCCAGATCACATCGTCAAGCGGGAAGGCGGTTGTCCTTTCATCAGACGATACGGACGCGCACCTCCAACTTTTGTTGGGCTCAAAAACCCAAGAGGGGAACGCTGTTGCGGCTGCTGGCACCAACTTTACCGACACGACCCGCGCGACAATTGCAACACAGTTCGACGACTTGCTTAAGCAAATTGATCAAACGATCCAAGATTCAAGCTACGGTGGTATCAATCTCCTTCAAGGTCAAGACTTGAAGGTTACCTTTAACGAAACCGGAACAAGCTCGGTCACGGTCAGCTCGGTGGACTACACCGCAAACGGCCAGCTTGGAATCGCGAACTCTACAAATAGCTTTATCAGTGATGACGACGTCGATACGGCCACAGCCAATCTCAAACGCGCATCCGATAAAATTGCCGCTCAGTCAGCAGTTTTTGCGGCGAACCAAACATTGATCCAAAATCGAACAACCTTTACCAAAAACCTCATCCAAACATTGAACACCGGAGCAGACGACCTGACCGCCGCTGACCAGAACCAGGAATCTGCCAACCTGCTCGCGCTCAACACCCAGCAGCAATTGGCGCAGTCAACCTTATCCTTGGCATCCCAAGCCAATTCAGCCATCACCCGCCTCTTCGGCTAAGGTGGTTAGTCATTAGATTGCGACATGGTAAAAGAGTAGTCTCGAACCATGACGTAACGGTAATAGAAATTTAAGATCAAACTCATAAGATAGCTGGACCTAATCGCGTTGGGCCCAGCTATCATCATTAAAGTGAGACGAACGATCCACAATGGCATTGAAAGTTGATCTCAAACCACATGAGAAAATCGTGATCGGAAATGTCGTCATTCGCAATGGCGACAATCGAACCAGATTTTTCATTGATGGTGAAACGACAATCCTCCGAGAAAAAGACATTATAGGCGCTTCGCAGGCAACCACTCCAGCGAAGCGGATCTATTTTGTGCTCCAACTCATGTATCTCGATAAAGATGTGGTTGCCTACAAAGAAGCCTTCATCTCTCTCGTTGAAGAATTTATGCAAGCCGCCCCAAGCGCATGGACATTGTTATCGAAGATTACCGAACATGTCGTTGGTAATGATATTTATCGCGCCATTAAATCAGCGCGGGACCTCATAAAATACGAACAGGATTTACTCAGCCATGAATTATGCAATGACCGCATATCAATCATCAGCGAAGACGGGGATCAGCCCGAGGCAGCTTGAAGCGGCTTTGCTGATGAAGGCTGCCGCTCGCCTTAAGCGAGTTCAAGAGGCTTGGGAAGCCGACAGAAGCGACTTTGAATCGGCGCTCGCCTATAATCGAAAACTTTGGACGATTTTGTCCACCTCGGCAACCGAGACCGATTCACCGCTCCCGCCTGACCTGAAACGCAACATTGCTCTTATAGCAATATTTATCTTCAACCGCTCTTTGGATCTCATCATAGACCCAACTTCATCCGGATTGGATCCTCTGATCGATATCAATAAGGCAATCGCGCAAGGCTTATCCACTGATGCCGCTGAAGCGGCTTAACAGTCTGCATACAGAGCAGAGCTTTTTAAAAAATCGCCACTCGCCCTTAAAGATAATTCGCGAGAGTCATTTTCATCAGGTTCGCAGTGACTTGATAGGCAACCTGCAATTGGGTTTGTAAAGAAGACACTTCAGCCGCCACTTTCTCTGGCGTGACAGATGTCAGCGCGTCAAATGTTGTTTGAAGAACATTTTGTGACGCTGTGTTATTATCTTGTGCGGAATTGATGGCTGATTGGGATGATCCCAATGATGCAACAATAGACTGAATGTCTTGCGAGCCTGAAGTCAGCTTCGTGCCGGCGCGGGAAATGAGGTCCTGGAATTGCGATTCAGCCAATGTCTCATCTGACGATGAAACAGTTGTAGCCGAAGCCACGGCCAAAGCCGTCAAAGTCTCAACGAAACCTTGTTGATTCCCTCTCACGCCATATCCCACAGATACGCCGTCACCGACATGAGCAAGGCGATCTTGGAGAGGGTCTGTGCCATTGTTAGCGTCAGTGCCGCTATACCAAACGATTGTCTTCGCGCTATTGGCTACCGCATCCGTTGAAAAGGATGTCGCCGAAGCGTAAGATCCATCCGCGCCCGGGATAATACGTTGCGGAGGCGACGAGGTTGACGCGGAAAAGAAATCCGTCGCTTGCTTGATCGCCGAGGCATTCGCAAGCTGGACATTGCCAACCTGCTTCAGTGTCGTTGTAAGGGCCGATTGGAAATTGCTTGCTGTGTCTGCGCCCGATGTTCCAATTGCAAAGGTACCGTTTCCGTTGGAACCGCCCGCCGTCATCGTGACATCCGTTGTTGTTCCATCGGGAAGGTTCAGCGTAATAACAACACTATCTCCCGATTTCGGAGAACCTGTTGAAAAATCGGCCGTCATGGTCGGCGGCTGACTGCTCGAGAGTGAAGCCGCACCGGATGTGAACGTGCTGGTTACACTCTTAATGGACATTCCGAAGGGAAACCCTGAAGACGGGGATGCCAGTGTGACTGCTGCGTTTGAGTTTGAAAGCGTCATTCTACCCAACCCGTCTGAGCCAAGGTCAGCACTTTGTCTTTGTGTGATGAGTGTTGAAAGTCCGTCTTTCCCAGTTGACGGGTCGCCGTTTAATATCTGCGATGAATCTAAAACGGGTTGATTGCTGACATCTGATCCAGAAAAAACGTAACCGCCGGACCCTTCGGAATTGAGATAGGATAGGGCAGACGAAAAAGCAGTCTGCAATTCGGACTGGCGGGCTGATCGATTGGTTGAATCGCCGGAGTTAACAGGCGCCATTGCACTGGACTGTGTTGACGATGAGAGTGAAGCGAGAGATGTTAAAGCATCTGTTGCCGTTTGAATGTCAGTTTTAGAAGTAGAAATTGACGACGAGTATGTGTCAAAGGCCGACAACCGCGATTGAAGACTGAGTGACTCATAGACACTGTTTCCAAGACCGGCATAATTCGTTGAGACCTTTCCCGTCGCCATTTGCAATGACGCCGTGTCAAGATCATTATGGATCTTTGTAAGTGTCTGCGGTGCCCAATTGGCCCAAGAAGCACCAAATCCCGTTCCTGAAATCGTCATTATTCCGCTCCGCTACATCTGCATGAGTACAGTGAACATATCGCGCACGGCCGTCATGACTTTAGCATTGGCAGCATAGACATTTTGTAGTGCCGTCAAATTGGTCAGCTCTTCATCCATGTTGACCGAGGCACCTTGGTTAAAGCGAGATTGAACTGACGATAGTACAACGGATTGACTATTGCTTAACGTGGTTAACTGATTTGTCGTGTTGGCTTGCGTTTGTAATACTTGCTTAACATAGTCACCGGCAGTCATATTATTGCTGTATGGAATGCCCGACTGGGTCGACATATTAATGGGCTGCGTAGACAATTGAGACACCAAGGCGTTGATACGCGTCGTATCGCCAGACGAGGATGTTCCTGTCGCATCCGTCAAAGCCGACGGAAGCTTTTGCAAAGCAGGATTGACCTCTATTCGCTGAGCATAACCAGCGCGCTTGCTCCCACCGTCAAATGACCCAGTATAGGGTGATCCGGTCGCACTATCCGCAAACATAGGGAGTGCAGCACCCTGGCCTTGCAATTGTGTATTTGTTACCGACGCTGACAGCGTTGAGACCGACGCAGGTGACGCGGCTGTGAAAGTTAATTCATTTGTTGGGGGCGTTGCAGACGAAGCGGATACCGTCACACCCTGCCCCAAGGAATTCAACGCGGACTGAACCGCTGTCGCTGCATTCGCTGTACCATTTGCAAAACTAACACCGATAACTTGATCGTTAGGGTCCCCAGTCGCCGTATTTGGAAGTGGCAATTGGCTGGCGTCATCCACGCGAATGATGGTTGCCTGATGCGAAACACCATTATTATCAACGTAAGACAATGAAATGCGATTTCCCCTCTGCAATCCCGTCGTGTCGATCGACAGCCCCCCGGCCACAGGAGACGATGATACTTCACGATTAGATAGAGCCTGCGACACACCTGCGGCAAAATCATCAAGCTGTGATTGCGCTTGAACGAGAACATTATCCCGCAAATCAACCAACCCGCCGATTTGGCCGCCAATAGGCGTCCCCGAAGCTAACAAGTCGGTTGTTCGTCCACCACTGGTCAACGTTATGGTACCCACACCGCTTTGGCTCGCATCTGTTGAATAGAGACTGGTCGCCGATAGATTTGAATGCGCATTAAAGCCAAGCGTTGCAGGAGTACCGCCGCTTAAGAGGGACAAACCATTGCGAGTCGCGAGATCAACCGTTCCGTCTGGGTTTTGGGTGACGGCGACCGTCATGAGATTGGACAATTGAGACAGTGCCGCATCGCGGCTGTCTTGCAAATCGAGATTATTTGCACCGGGCGCGGCGCTTATTTGCGTATTCAAACTTGCCAATTGTTGAAGAAGATTGTTGGCATCCGTTACTGACTGCGAGATAGCATCTTCGGAACTCGACCTTAGATTCTGAATGCCATTTGATGTCGTGTTCACTTGCTGAGCCAATGTGCTTGCAGCCGTGAGGACCGCGGATTGCTCTCCTTGGCCCGTTGGATTGGATTGCAATGATGTCAGAGCATTAGTGAGGGCGTCGAAATTCGAAGATAAATTCGATGTGCTATTCGGATCACCATAGAGTGCATTCAATTGATTTGCGTAATCAGCTTGAATGCTGGCATAGCCTGACGAGCTTGTTTCAGACCATAATTGCTTTTGGACATAAGAATCTAAAGTTCTTTTTACTGTTGGGCCTACACCACTTGAAGTATCACCAACATATTCGCGCCGCACATAACCGGGCTGGCTCGCACCGGCTACATTTTGTGAAACGACAGATAACGCATCCTGCGTTTGGTTTAGTCCATTAAATGCTGTTGAGAGCGCGCCAAATAAATCCATGCTCTATCTCATCTGGGTTTCATGTTACCGGAGAACATCAATGGCATCGGTCATCATCTGCTGGGCCGTTGAGATGACTTTCGCATTCGCCGAATAGGCTTGCTGCGTTGCAATCATTTGTGTGAACTCTTGTGAAATGTCGGCATTTGATCCTTCGAGCCCGCCGACCAAGATATTTGTCGAACCGGTGCCATAGATCGGTTGACCTGATTGATCGGATTGTTCGTAAACCCCACCGTCAAGCCGCTTCAGCGCTGAATCACCGTTAAATGTTGCGACTGCAATGTCAGCTATCGCTTGTTGCTTGCCATTCGAATATTGGGCGTACACACGCCCTTTGTCGCCAACAACGACACCGGTCAAATTGGCTGAAGAATAGCCATCTTGTGATATATTTGTGGCGCGGAACTGACCAGACGTATCACCATAATTCGTCAAACCTGTAAAATCGAGCGTGACATTGCTCAGAGATGTCCCATCAATAGAGAACCCTTCAGGAGCAGAAACTTGAGGCGTCGCTGGAACAGTCAATGCACCGCTCGAATTAAATTGGAAGTTTTGGAAAAAAGTCCATTTCGGCGCAGTACCGGTCGCTGCACTGTTATTCTCGTAATAAAGATCCCAACTCCCCGACGAGTTTTGCGCCCATCGTGTCTGAAGCGTTACCGGCGTTCCTTTGGCATCATAGAGCGTCGCGGTACCGCCGGAAATTGATGAATCAAGAAATGTACTTTCCTGCGTTGCAGAAACTGTCGTCACCGAAGGAGTCGTAACGCCTGGCGCAAGTGCAGTTGATGTATCAACCGGATTGCTTGGCGTCGTAGGCAAATTACCTTGATAGGTGACACTCGACGTTGCCTTGGGTGCCATGTCCGTCGTAGGAACTTGAATTGTTGCGGGCACGCCCGTGCTGATCATCCCGGAAGCCGGATCAACGGCATATCCCATGAGGTAATATCCCGCGCCATTTACAAGATTGTTGTTTTGGTCGAGGGTAAAGTCGCCACGGCGTGTGAAATAAGGCGTGGTGTCAAATGAAGCTGTGCCCGATGAATTGATCGTTTTTTCGCTTACAGTGAAATAGCCCGGGCCGGATAATGCAATGTTTGTATTTATACCTGTTGATTGAAACGCTCCTGCAACATCATTCGTCGAAAGCGATGTAGCATTCACCCCTCCCGTAATCCGGGACGCAAGACCGAGATCGGGGATCAGGTCTTGGAAATTTGTATCAACGCGCTTGTAACCAATTGTCTGAGAATTAGCGATATTGCCCGAAATGTTATCGAGCGCATAAGCTTGCGCTTGCATCCCAGATACAGCGTTTTCCATTGCGCCAAAGACACCCATGCCAATCTCCTGTTGCGTCTATAGAGGTTCGCCATAAGGCGAATGTTCCGCTAGGGAAACGCAAAGGGCATGCCACCAGAATTGCTTTGATTTTTCGTGCAAAAATTGAAACGCAATTTATGGACCCGGCAATTTTGATCCGGCCGTCCGGCAAATTTTGCCGCTTTAATCTTCCTCGCTCTTCGGTGTTTGGAAGCGGTCGAGGCGCGCCGAATGGGGGGCGATATCGGCCCAATGGTCACAATCGAAATCAAGCTTCACAACTGCGGCGGTTGGAAAATTGTCTTTTAAGCGCACGAGGGCGTAGCGGTCCCCATACCCAGCCAGATCAATGGCAAGGTCGTGCAGGGATGGGTTGTGACCAACAATGATAAGCGTCAATGCACTGTCTTCGATCCTGTGGATCAATCGCAACAGACGATCCGCATCGGCCAGATAGAGCGCCTTATCATATCGAGTCTCGACCGTTTCAAAACATCCTTTTGCCGCATCCCAGGTTGCTCGTGTTCGGGCCGCCGGCGATACAAGAGCCACATCCGGGTGAATATGGTCTGCGGCAAGAGACCGCCCCATCTCCGCACTCTCTCTTTCGCCGCGCGCCGTCAGCCTCCTTTCAAAATCTGGGGCATCGTCATGGGGAACGGCTTTGCCGTGCCGAAAAAGGATCAAATGGCGCATGTCATCAGGTTAAGGCACGGCTTAACGAAATAAAATCCCTTACTGGAAGCCATCCCACAGCATAAAATCAGACAGTCATTCCTCAAGGCCGTAAATAGGATGACCTCCCCTTGAATACCAGGGCACCGAGGGCCAATTGATCTCTGTAACGGGGCGTGATCTTGTTCCGTAGAGTTGGCCTTTAGGGATATCAATCGTGCTGGAAACTGTCCGTCGCTTTGCTGTTAGCCTCAAAGACAGTGTGATTTCGGATGGCCCCTTGGTCATCGGAACGTTATTAGCATTGGTGGCGGGCCTCGGCTTCCTCGTCCTGAGCGCGAGCATCATGCTTGCGTTGACACCCTTTATTATCGGCGGGGTCCTTTACATCCGCTGGCGCATCCGTAAAGCACTCCGCCAAGCTCAAGAGACCCGCGGACAGACTGTTGATGCTGAATACCATATTATCGAAATCAGACGCGATTAATGGAACTCACCCGGCTGGGGTGCGCACCACGAGAACCGAGCAGGATGCGTGACGGACAATGGTCGTTGCATTCGAGCCTAAAAGATAGGTCGCCATTGCAGGTCTATGCGATCCGATCACAATGAGATCAGCCTTGACCTTATCGGCCTCTGCCAAGACCTCGTTATAAACTGAGCCCATCCGGACAGACGTCGTAACCTTGCTCTTGTCAGCAATGGGCAACTTCGCCAAGAGCTCGGCCATCCGCTTTTCGCAATCCTCTTGCTGTTCCTCATCGAAGCTCGGCGGGACATATTCCATAAACGTCACTGGCAGGATCGACCGCACATAGACCAAATGCAAGGATGCGTTGGTCAAAGTCGTGAGGGTCACGGCGCGCTCAAGCGCAGGCTGCGAGATCTCAATTTCAGACAGATCGACAGGGACAACGATGGACTTAAACATTGTAAGGACCTCCAACACGCACCCGGCATCCCATGCCGGTGCTTCTTCTTTTGTGCAGCAAGCCGCTTTCAGAAACCTTGATCTGGATCATAGGTTTGAAGAGTTCAGACAATTCCCAGCTTTTTCTGAAGGCTGGAGGACGAGGTTGTGTACTGAAAGGTTAAGCGCTTCTCGGGATAGACATAGCGGTGAACGCGTTGGGCGGCCAGCGCACCCTCGTGAAATCCCGACAAGATCAGCTTCAACTTCCCCGGGTAGGAATTGATGTCCCCGATCGCAAAAATGCCAGGCGTCGAAGTTTCAAACTTCTCCGTATCAACCGGAATGAGGTTCTCGTGCACCGAAAGGCCCCAATCGGCAATTGGGCCCAATTTCATTGTTAGGCCGAAAAACGGCAGCATAGCATCACATTCGACTTCAAAATCCTGTCCGGACGCATCCCGACACAGAGCGGCGGAGAGAACACCACCCTCGCCCTTCAAACCGCTCACCTGACCAATGCGAAGATCAATATCGCCAGCGGCAGCCAAGGCCCGCATCTGCTCGACACTGTGAGGGGCAGCCCTGAACTCGTCCCGGCGATGCATGAGTGTGACCCGCTCGGCGATGGGTTGCAGGTTCAACGTCCAATCGAGCGCTGAGTCCCCTCCGCCGACGATGAGGATCTTGCGCCCGCGCAAGGCCTCCATGCGCCGAACCGCGTAAAAGACACTTGTGTCTTCAAACGCTTCAATACCGGGAATCGGTGGCTTTTTAGGCTGAAACGACCCGCCGCCCGCCGCAATAATGAGAGTTTTCGTCTCAAAGACGGTATCGGCGTCCGTGGTGACCCGAAACAAGGGCGCCTCGGCGGTGCCCAGAGATTGCACCGAGACAACCATTTCCGAAAGATGGAATTGCGGCGAGAAAGGCTCGATTTGCGCCTTGAGATTGTCGATCAACGCCTGCCCCGTCACCGAGGGAAATCCCGGAATGTCATAAATGGGCTTCTCGGGATAGAGTTCGGCACATTGGCCGCCAATTTTCGGCAAAATATCAATCACATGGGCCTTGATATCGAGCAAACCCAGCTCAAAAACTGCGAAAAGCCCCACAGGCCCCGCGCCAATTATCAGTGCATCAGTCGAATGGGGAGCCGTCATTGGGGTGTTCCGGTCTGCGTTGAGGGGTAAAATTAAGCTTGCCGCTCAGGCGTATGGACGATCAGTCCATCAAGGCCGGCTTCAACGCGAATTTGGCACGAAAGACGCGAATTCGGGCGAATATCATAAGCAAAATCAAGCATATCCTCCTCCATCGACGAAGGAGCGCCAACCGCTTCCACCCACGCTTCATTGACATACACATGGCAGGTGGCACAGGCGCAGGCCCCACCGCATTCGGCCTCGATCCCGGGAATACCGTTCCGGATCGCCGCCTCCATGACGGTCGAACCCGGCTCGGCTTCGACTGTCCGCGCGGTCCCTTGGAAATCAATAAATTGGATCTTCGCCATCATTCCCCTCGAATTTGCTGAAAGAGCGCCATTTGAGATCTCGGCAAAGCCATAGCCGATTGGCCCGAGTTTGACGAGAAAATTTGAATTCCGTCTCAGGAAATGTCAGACTTAAGCCTGATTGATCAAAAGATCTATGGTTTCGCGTCCGTTAACGACGTTTTCAATCTTCCTACCAAATGGGTATCACTGATGCCTTCCGATCGTTAAAATGCCGGATGATCGGGTTCTGTCTGTTGACCCCCGTAAACGCTGAGGCATGTGATGGCTACGCAGAAAAAAGTTTCGGATTCGGCTGAGGCCGCTCTTTCGGCAATCGAAGAAGCGCTGTCCCAATCCATCAATGGTGGAGCTGCGGAAATGTCCACAGACAAGGACCTCGACCTCCTTGCTGACGCCAAAACGCGGTCAGCGCGGCCCGATGCGCCCGCCTCAGCGGAACTTCCTGTGAAATCAAATAATTACGAGCAAGCACCCCGTCGTGAAAAGGCCGTATCCGAGCGCATGCGCGGCGACGAAGGTCCGCGGAGCCTGCCGGGTCAGCCTGCGAATGACGACCGCCGGGCTGTCGGTGAAATTCTCCAAGCGCTTCAAAGCCGTCCTTCCCGTCGCCCTTATGCTCTCGCGGCAGTGGCATCGGCCGCTTGGCTCGCTTTGTCGGCCTATGGTGCGTGGTCCTTGAGCGAAACCATTCCGTCCGGCGATACCGCCATTCTCGGCCAAAGCCTGAGTGTTATTGCACCCTATCTGACCTTTGCCTGCGCCCTGCCCGTCATCATGATGTTTAGTCTTGCGTTCGCCGCCATCCGGGCGCGCGAAATGCAGACCGTGGCGCAATCCATGGCTCAGGTCGCGTTGCGGTTGGCAGAGCCTGAGGCGTCAAGCGCCGAAGCGGTGGTGAGCCTCTCCCAAGTCGTGCGCCGTGAAGTGGCCGCGATGGGTGATGGCATGGAGCGTGCGGTTGCGCGCGCCAGCGAACTCGAAACCATGGTCCATAATGAAATCGCCACACTTGAGCGCGCTTATGGCCAAAACGAAGTGCGTATCCGGGCCCTTATCGACGAATTGGCGCTACAACGTGATGCGATTGCATCCAACGCGGAACAAATCCGCGCATCAATTCTAACAACCCACGAACATCTTGGGCGTGAAATCGACACGGCAATGCAGCGCATCACAACGCTTGTTGAAGATGCGGGCCAAAAAGTATCAACGGCGATTGATGGAAAAACCAGCAGCATCGCGTCAACCCTTGGCCGCACAAGTGAATCACTGATCAACGCGTTGTCCGAAAAAGGCGACGCTCTCATTAGCACTCTGCATGTCACCAATACGTCGATCACGGGACAAATCGCGAGCGTCGGCGAAACAATCGTTTCGACGCTGTCATCCAAAGCCGATTCAGTTACCGAAAAATTCAGCGCAACAGGTGATGCGGTCACATCAGAACTTGTCGCCCGCGCTGAAGACATGGTTCGCTCAATTCAAGTATCAACGGCCCGGGCCAGCGCAGAAATTGCGGGCGGCTCTGCCCTTCTAAGCTCCAATATTCTCGCGGCCGGGGACTCTGTTCGCGTGGCTCTTGAACAGCAGACCGATACTGTCGAACGCTCCATTGATGAGTCAGCAGCGCGCCTGGCGATGATCATGGATGACAAACTATCGCAATCACGTCAGGTCTTTGTTGACGGCATTGACGATGTTGCGCGCACCGTGACATCGCAGGCAGAGCGCCTGCGTGACGAATTCGTGCGCGAAGCCGAAACAATTCGCAATCGATTGGCAGAGACCGCAGGCGGCCTCATCGACGAATTTGGCAATGAAACAACAAAGCTTGGTGATGTTCTTTCCACAAGAACACAATCACTTGAGTACACGTTAACTTCGGCATCCAGCTCCTACGAGAACTTGTTCAATTCGCACCTTGGAAAAATCGAAACGAGCCTGGCATCCGCCAGCGAAAAAATTGACTCACAATTGACCGTCAATATTGATCGCGTTGAAACGGGTCTGAAGACAATCGGTGAAAGCCTCGAAAGCGGTATCGGTGCGCATGTGAACCGCGTCGAAAGCCAACTGGGCCGGGTTGCAAGTGAAATCGATGATCGTATCGGCAGTCATTTGGGCCGCATTGAAACAAGTCTTGAAACAAAATCAAAAGCCATTGACGAAACGCTTTCAAGCCGCCTCGAAACCCTTGGTCGGACTTTGGAAAGCGGCGCGATTGCTGTGGATCGCAGCCTCGAACGCGGTCGCGAAACAATCGAACGCAATTTGTCTGAACACACCGCATCAATTGAATTGGCACTGTCAAATGCGGGACAAGACTTCTCGTCCCTTATTGGCGAACGTGTCTCGGCAGTCACTGCGTCATTTGCGATGGGAACGAGCTTGCTCGAAACAAGCCTCGCCCGGAATTCAGAGCAAATTGAATCCAATCTCGCATCCTACGCGATGCGTATCGACCAATCGATTGGTAGCCGCGTAACAGCCCTTGAAACCACGATCCGCGACGGTGCCTCAGCGCTTGATCGCAATCTGTTCTCTTATCTCGGCGAGATTACGGCCACGCTTGAACAGGGCGGCGTTCGCATTGTCTCCACACTCGGCAATCAGATCGAGGAATTTGAAAAGACCGTTATCGTCAAGGGTGGTGCCCTTGGTGATACGCTCAATCGCCGCTTGACGGATTTCGAAACGAATATTCTTGGTCGCAGTGCTGAGATTAACCGCGAGATCACCGACAATCTTGTGCGTCTTGAATCGGTCCTCGAAACGAATGGCAACACACTGGCTGAACGCATTGAGGCGAATACGTCGGCGTTTACTGCCACAGTCGAAGCGCGGCTTGGTGAGGTCGCTCATCTCTTCTCGACCGAGGGCAAGGCCTTGTCGGATCGCCTTTCCGAACAAGCGCGCAATGCAGCCGGCATCATCGAGCACCAGCTCGAAGCCATCGAAGAGAACTCACGTCTCAAGAGCATCGCCGTTGCTGAAGGAATCGACGCGATGTTTGCTCGCGTTGACGAAGGTCTCGCCAAGCGGACTGACGATTTGATTAACGCGATGTCCGAACGCGCATCGGATATCGAAGGCACCCTCGCCCGTTCGAATACCATCATCGGAAACACAATCGAGCAACGTGCCGAGGATCTCGGTCGCGTCATGACGGATCGTGCCGAGCGCGTAACGCAGATTTTGGCGGTGCGTGCGACGGAAATTAATGAAATTCTTGGCGAGCGTGCACTCGAAATTGCCGGCACTCTCGACCACCAGGTTCAACGCTTCGAGAGCGA
>Ga0164296_1002174_pt1 | contig 19846 bp, 21 predicted proteins | sample GEODES057metaG_FD_113533 | JGI IMG/M metagenome (GOLD analysis project Ga0164296, IMG submission 113533) | Dystrophic lake water microbial communities from Trout Bog Lake, Wisconsin, USA - GEODES057 metaG | ecosystem: Environmental > Aquatic > Freshwater > Lake | place: USA: Trout Bog Lake...
AAAATGTATAAAAAACTGAAACCAAATTTAGAGACAGAGAGAGTAACCAGGAAAAAGATATAAAAAACTGAGAACGATATAATGGGGGTTTTGTCTCTTGTCTCTTCTCGTTTGTCTTCTGCCGAGGAAATTTAATTTTTTAATTTATTTTTCATCTAAATAATATAATATAATATAATAATATATTGTATGACTGAAATAATAGACCACATTGACGAATTAGAAAATAAAATTAGAGAAATTATTATGAATGATTTAATTAATAAAGCAAAATACTGTTCTATTTGTTCTGTATCAAATTTAAAAAATAAATGGAGTCGCTATAAAAAATATTGTTATGAATGTTTTAAAAAAAAAGCACACAATTATTATAAAAATGAATGGAAAAAAAAATTCTATCAATATGAATCAACAGGAAATAATAAAGGACGTCCAAAAAAAATTAGTATATAAAAAAATTTTATTTTATTTTTCACTTAAACAATTATTTATTATATATAAGTATATTATATATAATGGTTTCTTTTAGTCATAATATTTATAGCCCAGATGATGATGAATATCAACGAGAAAATAACAATAGAAATATACGAATTTTAACACAACGAATGAAGCGATTAATTCGTGATAATTCATTAGGAAATATATTAAATCCCCAACAATTTAATTTTAATAATATATCACATAATATGATTTATTATCGTGCTAGCGAAGAAGGAAAAAAACAATTATATACAATTAATATTCGTAATGCGGATGAAGCATTAATTTTAGCATGTTTAATTTTTGATAGAGAAAAATTACAGAATTTAGTTGTAGCAAATCGTTTAGCAGGTAGTTTATTAAAATCATATAATTTATTTCAACATGCTAATTTAGTAGATACATCTTTATTTCTTGATAAAATTTATAATGAATTAAGCCAATGGTATATTATAGATAGAAGACGACATCCAGAAACATTAGGACAACAAATAAGAAATCCAATTACAGGAAGATATATTTATAATATTAATGTAGATGGAAACAGACGAAATTATAAAAATATATTTGGTAATATTAAATTAAGAAAAGTAATTTACGATAATTTAGAAAATTACCATATTATTAATTATGAAGTAAAAGATTATTGTGTAGTCAATTTTTTAGAAAATAAATTATTAGAAAAAGAATATAATATTATCAAAGATGAATTAAATAAAATAAAAATGCCAACATATTTAGAATTAACAATATTATTAAATAAAATTGATTACAATTTAAATGTATTTATTTTAGATGGAGAACAAATTCAAAAACAAAATGAATATTCAAAAACATTTAATATTATGATTCATGATGAACATATGTATGTATTAAATTATTTTAAAAATGCAACATCATCAACATTTAATAAAAGTTATAAAAAAATTGAATTAGTTGATAATAAAAAATTTGATAGTATTAAAACACCAGAAATTTATAACCATAATATAAAAATGATAAATGGTATCAAATACAAAAAAGAAAATTTATTTAGTAATATTGACAGAGAATTAAATAATTTAAGAACATCATTTTCACACAATAATATTGATTTTTTTGATTCATGTAATATTCGCCCAATTAGATATATTAATAATGATGAAAATATAAAATTAATTCAAGCATTAGATATAAATAGTTGCTATCAAAATATTATGTATAATAAAAATTATGTTTTTCCACAACACAATGGCACAGAAGAAACAGAAATATTTAATAAAAAAGATATTATTTTGCGTTATGGATTTTATTATGTAGAATGGAATAATAAAGAAGAAATATTTAATATATTATTTGGAACTCAAAATAAATTATGGATATTTGGAGATATTATATTAATGCTAAAAATACAAAAGAAAATAAAAATTATTTATAAACATATACCATACAATTATACACAATATTTTAGTCATTTACCATCATATACAAAAGAAGAAAGAAAAGAACGCAAAATAATGGATACATTATATACAGGTATTTTAGCGATGAGAACTAAAAATAAATCAACACATTATAAATGTTCAGGAGATGAAGCAGAAGCACTATATAAAAAATATGAAGAACAAAATGAAATAGTAAGCATAGAAAAAGCACAAATTTATACAACATATCGAGATGAAAAAAATAAATTAAAACAAAAAACAGAATATTTTAATACAAATGAAGAAAAAATAAAAATATATGAAGAATGTGTGAAGTTAAATAATGCTAAAATAAATATAACAGATACAAATATTAAAATTGATAACGATTATTTTGTTCAGTCAGCCGGATTATATGCTTATCTTGCAATTATAAGTTATGCACGTTATCAACTATATCAAATATATTATGAAGTTAAAAAATTATATCCAGATATTATTGTAAAAAAAATATATACAGATAGCATCACTTTTAATCATAAATTAAATGATAATATGACACAATTTACAAATGATATTAATAAGAAACTAGAAAAATATGAAATAGCAGTAAAACCCGAAATATCAAATTATACATGGACACACAATGAATTAATAACAACTGAACCAATTATTAAAGAAAAACAAGAAATAAAAATACATGATAATCTTAAAAATTTGTTAGATTATGAAATGTCATTTTGTATTAATTCAAGAGCCGGATATGGTAAAACATATACAATAAATAATGTAATAATACCATATTTTAATAGAAATAAATTAAATTATCGTATATCATCAACAACAATAAGCGATGCAAAAAATCATAATTCACAAACTATCAATTCACTAATTGCATGTAATGATGCATCACTAAATTCAATAATTAATGAATTCAAAAATGTTGATTATTTAATCATAGATGAATGCAGCAGACTAAATATGAACTTAATTAATGTATTACAATATTTAAAACGAAATAATAATAATATTAAATTTATTTTTATTGGTGACGAATATCAATGTCAATATAATACATTAAATAAAAATATTATGAAAATAAATGTATTTCTCGATTTAATTGATTACAATTTTTATAATATTAAATGGCACGAAAAAGCAAGATACACAAAAGAATATGATGAATTTTTAAATAAACTCATTACATTAAATAATACAGAAGAAAGAAATAAATTTATTAAATCATATTTTAAAAATCAAATTAAAAAAATTGGTGATGAAGATAATAATAAAATTAAAATTTCATATACTAATAAAACAGCAGATAAAATAAAAGGTCATACTATACATCATACACAAGGAATGACAATTAATGAAAATCTGAGTATATATGAAATAGAAAAATCGCCCCTCGAAGTCGCATATACCGCATTAAGCAGAATAACTAATCCAAAATTTATTACTTTATTTTTTTAAATAAATATCCTAACAAATTTATAATATTGATAATAATGATATAATAAAGGTGTTATTTTTATTACTTCATAAATAACATTAGAACCGGTCACAATAATTTTATACATGTTTTTTTTTAATACATGTAAATTTATTTTTTCATTTTCATTTTCTTTATTTTGATATTTATAATTATTAATAATTTCATAATTATAATTTAGATCATCTAATTCGATATCTTCCATAATATTAATATTTATTTTGTTTTTATAAAATTATTTTTATCTATGTTATAAAAGCTACCTATAATTTTATAATATATTAATATTATAATATGGAAAATTTTAACAGTCAAATTAACGAAATTCAAAATAGATTACAAAATATTGAAAAGAATTTAAATTTAATAATGGATAAATTAAATATAAAAGAAAATAAAAAAGAAGAAATAGATTTAATTAAATTGTATGGTTTAAAACCATTATCATATTATAAAGATGATGAAAATAATAAATTAATTGTTAAAAATAATATATAACATCTATATAATATATAATGTCTAAAGAGCAATCGCATAAGGAATTTGAAGAAAATATGGCACTAATTGATATGAACCATTTGCGATATGAAGCGTGCGAAAGTTTATGTGCAAGCGCCAACACAAATTTTAACCAAATTAATTTTAATCCAAACGCATATGCAAATTGTGTTGGTGGTGAACAACCGAGTCTCCTTTTCAACGTGGGCTCATCATTCACAGACGGCCAAAAATCAATGATACAATTAACAATGACAGTAAATTATACAGGAACCGCTCAATCTGCAACTGATGCACAATATTTCGCATTTGGCAATAATATTCAAAATGCAAATGGAACATCTTATTTTAATAGTGGTGGTTCAATATTAAACATGATAAGTGAAGTAAATCATCAATCAAAATCGGGTGAGTTACTATATCGTGAATTATATAAAAATCAAACACGCACAACATCTCGTTTATATCAAATTGATAAATCACGACGTGAATATTTAGGTATAATGGGTGGCGCACAATTAAATGTCAAAGCAAATACTGCAATCCCTCAATTTCCTTTATATCCGGTTAATGTTCCGATAACCTTTGAAATCCCATTTATGGAATTAGCAGATTTCTTCGGTACTTCGCAATTAATTCCGCCTCAGTTGCTTTCGGGCTCTATATTACGTTTAACAATAGCTAAACCATCATCAGCAGTAGTGTTATATACACAAAGCGGCAAAGATCTTGCCACAACTGGAACATTAAATAGTTTTAGTTTTAAAAATATGGTTGCTTATCTTCGTCAAAGTGAATTATACGATTCTGTCAATTCGTTAATAATTGCATCCTCAGCTTCGTTACAAACCAATGGTTTGCAATTTTGTTATAATACATCTTTTAATACTGTTTATAATCCTGCATCATCATCTTTCAATTTTGATATCCAACTTTCGGCCGCTAAAATTTCATCACTTGTTCTTAAATTTAGGCCTAAAGCTAATCCTGCAGATCCGGTTGCATGTGCAAATTTATCTGAATTATCTACCATATCTAATACTAGCGACAGTAACCAACTTGGATTCACCATGCAAGTCAGACTTGGAAATCTCGTCATGCCTCTGTACCCGATCCAAACAGCTACTGAAGCGTACCAACAATTATGCAACACATTGAATCCGATTTCATTTTCTGGTGGATGTGATCCTGACCCGTTAAAAACTGTCAATAAACTAATGCCCGGTTGCGTGGGTTTTACTGATTATTCACAACCATATCTTTCAAGTGATAATCCCCCCGTTTTAGCTCAAGGTATTGGAACCGGTGCATGTTTATTTGGTATTTCATTCGAACGTTCGAGTGCCGTTAATATTGGGGGATTGAGTTCGAATAATGCAAGAATTTTAAGTGTTGAAGTGCAAAATATGACGAATGCCGCAAATTTTACATGTTTTGCAAGTGTTACTTATCTTTCTATCTGTAATATCACAACCGATAATGTAGTTGTTAATAAATAAAAAAAGTTAATTCATAATGGGCTATAAAAAAGAAATAAAATAATAATATATCATTTGATTAAAATTAATATTATATATATTAGTATATATATAATATGTCATTGGAAGTTCTAGAATTCAATAATTTAACTTATGATGAACCAAATTCTGTAACCGTGGTTGATAGAACAGTAAGAAATCAAATTTTCGCAAATCCAAATACATATAACGGATTATCAGGTGGAGAAGTAATACCGATTTTAATAAATTCTGGTGGTGAATATGTTGATGGATCCCGCTCAACAATCACAATTCAAGCAAAAATAAATGTTCTTAATAACGGAAACGCCGCATATTTTAGATTTGATAAAAGAGGTATTGAATCATTAAATTCTGGATCAACATTTTTAAATTTAATTAGTCAGGTTCAATTAGAAAGCAAAGACGGACAATTAATATTTCGTGAAAATTATAAAAATATAATGCAAACTACACGCGAATATACATTGAATCAAGAAGCTAAAAATCAATTAGCAATGTGCGGTGGATTTGCAGCAACTGTAAATGATTATCCGTCATATCCCGTTGGACAATATGTAACATTTACTCTTCCTTTATCACTAATAGCGCCCTTTTTTAATACTGCATCAATGATACCATGTTATTTAATTTCAGGCTCGGTTTTAAGATTACAAATTAATAATCCTTCATCATCAGTATTAATATATACAAATGATAATTCAACACAAATAACAACAGGAGACCTTCAAATAACATTAGATATTCAAAATTTATCATTACAATTACAAGAAAGCAAATTATTTGATGGTATTGAATCAATACTTAAAAATTCAGCCATGAATATGAATAAAGGATTGTCATTTCCATATTATCAAAATTTTAATACTTTATATACTCCGACAAGTTCATCATTTCAATTTCAAGTAAATGTTGCGTGTTCTAAAGCATCTTATATTGTTATTAAATTTTTAGATAATGATGCGATTTATGGTGTATTGTCACCAATCGGATGTGCGTCTATATTTGATTTGAATGGTGATCAAGCCGTAACAGATCCAAATGGATTAGGATTTTCGATTCAATGCAGATTAGGCCAAATGGTTATGCCAATGTTTCCAGTTGTGTCTTCCGTTGAAGCATATAAACTTACATGTGACGCTCTTAATCCAATTTCATACTCTAATACTGAAGATATTGATGTAATGAAAGATAAAAATAAATTAATGAGTGGATGTGTTCCATATAATTATTATTCTTATAGTCAAATAACCCCGGGCGATCCAGATATTATAACAGGTGCAAATTATAGAGGAACAATGTTTGGATTTAATTTAGAACGTTCAGGGGGTGTAAATTTGGGCGGATTATCAACAAATGCGTCGCGTGTGCTTACAATTGAAGTTAATGGTTTGACAGGTTATGCAGGATATAAATTATTTGCATCGGTAAAATATCTTTCTATTGCATCAATTCATGAGAATAATGTTGTTATTTCAAAATAATTTTATAATTTAAATTTATTATATTGTATATATTTATATAATATAGTATGAACGAATTATTAGAAATAAATAATTTAATGTATGATAAACCAGTTGATATTTCAGCAGTAGCAAATAGCACAATGAATACATACAATTTTGCACCAAATAGTTACGAAAATTCAACAGGATCAGAAATTATGCAAATTCAATTCAACGAAGGTTTAGATTTTGTTGATGGTAATAATTCATATATTAGATTAAAATTACGTGTTAATAATGTAAATCCATTTTTTAGTTTTAGTCAAAATTTAAATTATTTAAATAGTATTAATTCCGGCGCATCAGTATTAAATATAATTAAAAGTGCAGAATTAGTTTCAAAAGATGGTAACACATATTTTAAAGAAGAATTAAAAAATCAATTACAATGTTTAAGAGAGTATAAATTAAATGAATGTAGAAAAAATTATTTATCTATGATGGGCGGAATTGATCAGAATAGTTCATATGGTGTAGGCATCGGTTACCCAACAGCAGCAGCAGCATCTGGGGCTTATCCAATTTTTAAAACAAATACAGAAATAACATTTATAATACCATTACAAGAAATATCGCCCTTTTTCTCAAGTTGTTCTTTAATACATCCTAAATTTTTGGAAAGTGCCGTATTAAGATTACGATTAGAACAACCAGAAGCAGCAATCAGATTATTAGACGTCGATATTAATGATACAACCGTGCAACCATTTACAATTACAATATCAAATATGGCAGTTATATTATCAGAAAAAGAATTATATAAAGAAGTAGAAGATAAAATCACACAAGAAATAAAATTAAAAGGATTAAATTATGCTTATTATCAATCTTTAAATACAATATTTGATATACCACAACAGGATTATGTTAATGAAAGTTTTGTTTTTCCTATAAGTTTATCAGCAGCGAAAATTAAATATTTAGCAGTTAAACCAGTCTATAAAGAAAGTTTAACAACAGCACAACAACCATATTTATATCCTATGTCATCAATTATATCGTGGAATGATTTTTCACAATTTTCACCTCCATCAACTGATCCAAATTTAGCAAATTTTTCGATGAGAATCAGATTGGGTAATAAAATATATCCAGAAAATTATCAGATAAATCAAATACCAGATTTTTATAATCTAACAACATATGCAATGAATAATATTTCATTTTCATCATGTGATGATATTGATGTATATAAAGTAAAAAATAAACAAGCTCCATGTTGTGTTGGTGGAAATTTATATAATACATCAAAAAATACAACAGGCGGTTTAATTTGGGCTTTTAATTTTGAAAGAAGTCAGGCTATATCTAACAGCGGTTTATCAACAAATCAAGAACGTTTATTATCTCTAGAAATAAATAATTATAATCAAGTTATTTTAAATAAAAATCCAATTTCATTAATTGTATCAGTTCAATTTATGACAGTGGCAACATTATTTGAAAATGGTGAAATTACAGTAAATAAGTAATAAAATAATTATAATAAAGATATAATATATTATGGCACGTATTGGAACGACACATCCTCAAAGCAGAATTTATAATGTAGCATTAGGAAGATACGAAAAAGAATTTGAAATGCAACAAGAAGGAAAAAAGGTTTCTGAAAATGGTTTAACAGCACGGCAAAGAGTTAGCGAAGCTCCATTAGGACCTCAGAAAATTATATTCGGCGGTTATGATGCTCCATATTATCAATTAGAAGATACTGAAAAATATTTCAAAAAATTAGATAAAGCAACTGATAAACCTATAACAGAATATGAAAAAAAAATTGGCACACGTTCTGAAGGTTCATTTATGGAAAAAGCAGAAAGCAAACCATATATACAATTAGCAGGTAAAGCACTTGACGGCGATATTCATGATTCAGCCCCAGCAATAAATTTATTAACAGAACAAGAACAATATAAATTAATGACAGTTTATAAACCATCTATGCAAAAACCTAAATCACATATTGAAAAAATTGAAGAACATATTGCAAAAGTTGGACAACCTTATTATAATGAAATCATAAGTAGGGCAAATGATAATCCAAGAGAATTTATTAAAAATAATTTACAAGATACGGAATTATACCCGTCGAATATGGTTTCAAAAGGTGACGGCGGTAGTAATCTTTTATTTAATTTTAAAGAAGAAATGAATAAAGGCACTAATCCAATTACAACAGAAGAATTATACAATCAAAATTTTAATAATAAAAAATCAGTATCAAATGTCAATATGATGCAAAGAGATGCACAAACAGCTAGAAATATTTTATCAACTTACGGAAATAAACAAAATACACAAACAGAAACGAATGATATTTCTAAACAAGGAATAAGACCAGAAATTATGAAAAATGAAATGTTAGAACAAAAACAAGAAAATATTATTAGAAATGAAGAAAACGGAAAATCAAATGAAGGAAGCATGTTATTTCGTAATACATTTAATAATAGAAATCCAATGTCAGGCGGTTCTTTACAACATGTTGTAAAAGAATTTATTGAATCTGCAGGCAAATATATGTAATAAAATATTATCGTTAAAAATATAATATTTAATGATATTATATAATGTCTATTTCAAATGGTTCAATGGATTATAGAGGAATAAATATTTCAGGATCATCAGGCGGACAAACGCCAATTAGCAGCGGATATGTAAAATATAAACGTGAATGGGATGCTTATTTAAGTTATTATATAAACGATTATGTTTTTTATCAACAAAAATCATATATAGCGGTTCAAGATAGCATCGGCGTTACTCCAGGTTCAGATACATCAGTATGGGAATTAGTTAGTTTTTGGACTAATCAAAATAATGTTTCAAATTTTCGTGGTAGATTTGCTGCAAATGTAAGAATGCAAAATTATGACAGTATCCAAGACCCTAACACATTTATAACTTATACATATCAAGGCGACTCAATATATACAACATCAACAATAGCTAATATGATACAGGATTTAGTAGTATTAGCCCCGCCACCATTTTTACAGTTACAAAACTCAACGCCCTTTTTATTTGGCTTTACGGGTAACGGGACTGATATTGAAACTGGCGCTTTATTATTTCCATATACAAGTCCACCCAGTATTATTCAGAGTGATTTAAACATTCAAAATATATTAGTTAATCAAGGTTTCGCACAACAAGGGACAACTATTAAATTAGATGGTCAATTTGTGTCAGCTAAAGAAGGTTATTATAAAGTGTCAGCAACATTTTTAATGTGGATCTATCAAAATGCAAGTTCAAGACAACCCCCAAATGATATTTATAATAATGGCGGATATTTTGAAATTATAAAAGTTGATATAAATTCTACTAGAACAGGTATTGTAAGAAATCAAGTTTGCACGTATAAAGCATGCACAACTATTCCACCCGCTTTTAATATTTTCTATTATCCAACATCAATGACTTTAGAATGTATTATTCCGTTGAATTTTGGCGAGGGTATAGCATTAAATTGCACAAATGTTTTATTAGCGGATTATGGGTTTGCAATAGCTCCAACACTAAATATTATATATTTGGGGCCACGTTCTTAAGCATTCCATAAAAGAATTGCCGCTAATTTTCCATGTCCAGCATATCTATCTTTTCTATGTCTTATTAAATATCTTCTTCTGTGTTCATCCGCAACTTCTTGACCATATTTTTGTTTAAAAGAAAAATAATCATCATAACCCACGGCGCCGACTGAGCCTAAATATTCATCGCCTTTAAATACAGATATTTTTTTTGTTTTTAGTCGTGATGGTTCAACTCTTAATCCATGTCTTTTTGCAGCTTCTCTTATTCCATTTGAAATTTGATATACCATATTAATATATATACTAATATATTAATATTATAATTTGTTAAATTCAGTATTTAAAAAACAATCATATATATATATATGTCAATATATTACAAAATGAATGAAATAACAGAAGAAATTGAAAGATTAGAACATAAAATAAAAAAACTAAAATTAGAAGAATCAAATTTAGAAAGAATAGAATTAAAACAATGGATGAAAAATAAGATTTATAATGATTACATTTATAATAATATGTATTGTGATATGATGAATGAAATAAAAAAAATTAAAAGTCTAAAAATAGTTTCTAGAAAATTATTTATAGATAAATTTGATAAACCACAAATATTTAGTAATTTAAATGTATTAAATATAATATTTGGATATTTATGAGATAGAAATAAACGCAGTTTTACTCAGACCACTTCCAGCATTTGGCAGATGATTTGCAGTTGCTCCACCAGCATTTGAAAAATATTTTAAAGCAACAGCACCAGATGACGCTTTTTGAACACATAAATATTGTCCCGCCGTTCCGTTTGTTGTTGTTGCTCCTTCGCAAATGAATAAATTATTTAATAAATTATATGTATTACTACTACTACTATTATTCCATCTAATACAACATTTTAGACCAGTTCCAGAATCACTTGCAGAACTTGTATATTGTATTGTTGAACTTGAAATAGTGCTTGATGATGTAACAGCAGTATTATTTAATATAGATATTATGGGTTGAACATTTGATGCAGTGCTTGATTGTGTAAGAATACAACCAAATAAATTTATTCTACCAACCCCACCAACAGTTATAAAACTTTGAGCCCCAGTGCTTAATGTGGGATTATTTTGAATTTGAGAATTAACCATTGATACAGATGTATTAACAGTAATTGCCGGGACACTATTTTCAATATATAATAAACTTTGTTGAATTGTAATATCAGGTATGACTCCACCACCATTATTTTGTGTTACTATACAATTTTTACCAGTGCTTGGGACACATATAATATTATAAACATATAATGAATTTGGATAAATATTAGACCCGTCATGTTCAATACCATTAATCAATAAATTTGATACACCACCTACACTATAAGAAGAACTATTCTGAGTCATGTCAAATTTTAATAAACCATTTATAACAGTTAAATTTGGCAGACTACACCCACCAACAACATTAATGCCAGATTTTGTTATAATTGGTAACGTTTCAGTATATACCCCACAACCAATATTTATAACAGCATTAATATCACCGGATAAACCATTTAAATAATTTATAGCTTTAGTAATGCTTGCCCATGGTGCAAAACTCGATCCAGTGCCGTTTGTATCGTCTCCAGATTTAGAAATATAATAATTATTTATAGAACTACTTAAATTTGTAAAAGATGCAACCCCACCAGAACCAAATAATATTGTTTGATTATTTGAAGGCGTCGCATTTGGTAGTTCATATTTATTATAAAATTTTAAAGCCGTATTATCATTATTTATAGAAAAAATATTAGACCCATTTTGTAAATTTAATTTTTGTGGTATTAAAGACATTATATATTATTTACAAAGATAATATATAATTATAATAAATTAATTTAAGACAAAGATAATCCGAAAGCAGTGTTGATGACTGAAATAAGATTAGCAATTTGAGCGGCTTGCCCATTTACAGAACGCGCCAAAGTGTTTAAACTATTTACAGTAGAATTGCCGGCATCGAATGATTGGACGTCACCAGCAGACGCAACAATACCAGATGAAGAAGAGCATTTTAATTCAGGATCAAAATTTACAAAAGCGCCACTAGCAGCAGTAACAACAACATTTGCGTCTGAGCTATTTTGAAGAATTTGAAAAGTATTACCAACTCCGCTTCCAGCAGTTAAATTTATACGATCGGGAACGAGTGAAACAGACATTATATATAAATTAATTATATATAATATTTATTATTTATAAATTTTTGTTAATTTAATTATTTTATGTGATTTTTATTAATTTATGTAATGTCATTTTAGCTAATTTGAATTCCAGTTAAATTATATAATAAAGTTGTGATAGAATTTAATTTAGTATTAATAGCAGCAATATCAACGGGGACACCTTGAATATTAATTACATTATCAAAATTATAAGCACTAGCACCCGTAAATTCAGTAGTTGAACCAACATTATTTTGTATAACAAATGAACCATTCATATTATTTGCTTGATAAATTTGCATATAATTAGTGTCAATGCCATTTTTAAGTAATAAACTATTACCATTATTTATATTTATATTTCCGGTTATATCCATGTTAGCACCAATGGGACGGACTGACATATGACCAAAATTATTAGTCGTAATAGTTGAACCATCGATTGATAAAACACCATTTTTAAAATTTAAATTTGCTTGAGGGATACATTCAAACGCACTGACACCATCAGCAGTAAAAATTGTTCCATTAGAAGGGACAATTAGAGGCTCAGCAGTTATTAAAGCATTAGAAGAACCCGTGCCGGGATTAATTTTTGTGTTGTTTAAATATAAACTATAATTTGTTCCGTCGCCGCCAATTCTGACATCATTGTCAAAATCATATTCACTTGCCCCCACATGAGTTTCTTTTGTGCCATCTTGTATTATTGTTGAACTTCCTAACCCATTTTTTAAATTTAGTCTAGGATTAAAAAACATTATATATATAATAGATATAATTTATTGATAATAACATTTTAATGATAAATATATAGGGCTATTATTTGTTCCATTTTCTAAATAATTTCCGAATTCATCTGTAATTTGTAAATCAACTGAATCAATCATAAGACCGTTTGAAAATATCCAATCACCACGATCAGAACCATTATTATAATATGTATTATAAGTGCCCCATGGACTTGTTATGCCGATTGACATAATTTCTGCAGCATTTTGTGATTGTAATTCTCGATTAGTGTCACTATCACCATCTAATAAAACATTTTTTATTGATTTAGATGATGCTAATTTATTTGATAAAATATAAATACTTGTTGCGCCAAATAATGCGGGCGGGTTTGGAAACATAGTATTTGTATCAGTGGCTAAATATCCGGCACCAGTTAAAGGGAGGCCAACTAAATATAAAAAATTATTTCCAATATAATTAACTAAATTTTGTTGAACACCAAACGCAATATTGATTGTAGGATCACCAGTATTAATATATATTTTTTTTGCAGTTTCATCAAATGATACAACGCAATTAACAATATTATATGTATCTCTTAATAATGTTTGTAAATATGCACAAAGTTGCAATACATCATAATAACCAGGCGGCACTGTTATAGGATATGATGTAGCAATACTATTTGTTACAATAATTAAAGTAAATTTATTATTATAGCTTGCAACATTATAAAAATTATTACATATACAAACATAATTTAATGATATTTTACATATATTTGTCAAATTTCTATTTTGAGTTAAATTTATAATACAATTAGTGTCAGGAGCATTAAAATCTGATTTAAAACTTGTTGATAATCTCAAATTACTTACATTATATTCTTTTAATAATGCTGTATTACCATTAAATGATTCTGCCATAATATATAATATAATTAGAAAAATAATTATATTATTGTTTTTTAAATGAATTAATGTCTATAACATCCAATAAACATTTTCTAAATCTTTGTTGTTCAGGTTGTCTTCTATCTATATGAATAAAAGGATGACTATATTTTTCATCTTTAGTCCAACAAAAACCCAATATATCATTAAATTCTTTTTTTGTTAAACTTGGAGGAGTGAATGTATCTGATAATGCTTCTTTATCTTGAACGTTGCCCGAAAAACAAAATATATTTGTTGCGTTTTGTCTGCATATTTTTGGTAATGAAAAATAATATTGTGATAAAACAAAAACTGAACAATTAATTTGTCGTGGTCTAGAACACAAACTTTTAAAAGTATTTGATTTGATTATATCACAATCAATTATATCATCTAAAATAATAAATAGTCTTGGAACTTTTGACCAATCACCATTTGAATTTTTAACCATTTCTTTTTGTTTTTTTATTACTGCTTTTAAATGTTTTTCTTCTGGATGATGTTTTACATGTTCCTTTGGTATAATCTTATCATCAATTAATTTTTGTAATATATCATCAGATGAGTTTGTAAAAACAAATATTTCATCCCAATATGGACGCCCTGACTTATCTTTTCCATAGATATCTCTATTTAATAGCATGTTACATAACATTACAGTTTTTCCGCTCGATATTGCCCCAACCACCATATTTATTGATGGATGTTTAGGAATTATTCCATTTTCCATATTAGGACGCTGATAAGTCATATTTTTTGTAGATTCTAAAGGAATGATTTTTAAACCGTCAAATTTAGGTTGTTCTTTACTCGGCATCATTGCTGGTCTTTTTGGTGGGTCTTTAATAGTTGGTTTAAAATTATCATCATCATCTGAGTCGCTGTCTGATTCTGAACCTGATAATTCATATTTTTTATTTTGTTTTTTTGTAAATTTATCTATTTTTTTTACATCTTCAACTTCTTTTTTATGTAACCATGGATTATACAATTCTATTCTTCCGTCCCCATTTGCTTTTTTTGGTGGTCTATAATTACTTTTTAAAAATCTTGGTTTTTGTGTTTTCATATATATATTATGTATAAAATATTTTTGTTCTTTGTAAATGGTTTTGGACTAATCTATGTTTTCTTTTAAATGGATCATCCGAATATAATACGGATGAAAATTCTAATGTATTATTTTTATTATCTTCATTTTTGTTTGATTGGTCATATCTTTGCATACCATATGCTGCACTAAATGGATTTTGAGGCGTGATATCTGGTTTTCCTTCTCCAATAAAACCATATAATTTTTTATCTGCAAATTGTTTTTCATCTATATTAATTTTACGTGCTAATGAACTTTTTGACGTTTTAAATGAAAATTCGGTTGCTGGTTGTGGAACTGATGATAAACCATAAGACGGCACTAATTCATATTTATTGAAATTTTTATATTTTTCTAATTCAATTTCGTCTGGTTCTGGTTTTGGCATTTTATTTTTTGGAATATAACATTTACTATATCGCCGTCTATCTTCTATATCTTGTAAGCGTTGAAATGGTGATGCATAACCTAATGAACTGTTCTGAATGCTATCAACCCATCTAAAATTTATAAAACGATTTAAACTTTTATTTTTGTCTGTTTCATCTGTTATAACATCTTCTTCTTTTGCTAATTCATCCATCGGCCCTAATAATCCAACCATTCTAACATTTCCAATATTTTTATCACTTGGATTATTTAGTTCTGGTTGTGGTTGTGGTTGTGGTTGTAATGGTGGTTGTGGTTGTGGTTGCGGTTGTTGTGGTTGTTGTGGTTGTTGTGGTTGTGGCAGTTGTGGTGGTTGTGATTGTGGTTGTGATTGTGGTTGCGATAATAATTTCTCTGGTTTTCTTTTTACTTCTTTTAATTCTCCTTCTCCTAAAATACCCATTCCTAATTCGTTTTCTAATTCTTGCATAGTCTGTTCTTTTTGTTTTTTTATTATATCTACATATCCTTTAAGTCGTTCAATTTCTTTATTGATTAATTTATTTTCGGGTGCTATTTGTTGTAATGTAGTTATATAATTTAATAATTCTTCTTTTTCATTATCATCATATATATCATTAGTCATTTCTTCTGTAATTGATTTTATAATATTATCAATATTATCATCTATTTCTTTTTTGTGTTCTTTATTATTTTCATTTTTATTTGCATTCATTTGAATAATATATTCAATCATGTCTTTTTGAATTTCATATTTATCATATGAACTATTTTCTGTATTTTGTAATTTATCATTTAAATAATTAAATTCTTTTAGTGCATTATTAAATATTTTTATTTTTTCATCAATTTCTTCTTTTGGTTCTTTGTCTTCTTTTGGTTCTTTGTCTTCTTTTGGTTCTTTGTCTTCTTTTGGTTTATGTGGATGCCCTGTTTTTATATCAATTGTATTTTTATTTTTAAAATAGTCTTTATATTCAATTGGGTCTTTTAAATCTCCTATATTTTCTAATTTTTCTGCTTTTAATATTTTATTTATTAAATAAATTTTTTTTGATTGGCTAATATCTTTTTTATCTGATATACCTAAATCTTTTGCGATAGTTTCTATTATTTCTTTATTTTCTTTTTTATCTATATTTTTAAACACTTCTTCGTCAACAAAATAATCTTTTTTATCTTTACCCATTTTTAATATTTTTTGTTCTCTTATTTTATCTAATTCTTTTCCAAATTGTTTTTTTGTGAATGGTTTATTATATTTTCCTGTTTTTTGGTTTTTTGTTGCTTCTTGAGTTGCTTTATCAATTTCTTCTTTATTTAATGCAGATTTATGTGCAATCATTTGTAAATAAATATCTTTTAATCTAACTAAACCAACTTTTAATAATGTTTTAACATCAGCTTTTGTGTATGGCATATTATATATATAAATATTATAATATTTATAATATGTCTTTTATTTTATTTTATGTTTTTATCATAATTAATTATAAAAATATATATTAAAATGCCTTTATTAAAAGATATTTACGATACTGTTAAAAAAATAGAACAAGACCGAATTGTTGATACATCATTTATAAAATCATATGGTAAAATTCCGGTTAATAATAAAAAATATGAAAAATTAATATCATATTTAGAAAAAGTAAATAAACAATTACAAATAAAAAATCCGTCTCAATCGCAAATTGGTTATCAAAAAATGATTGAACAACAATTTAATTTATCTAGATTAAAAATTTTAAATGATAATTTATTAAATACCAAAGATAATAAATATTATATTAATAATATTAATTCTATAATATCTATTTTAAGTTTTCGAAATTGGTGCGGGTTAGGGACGCCAATATATAAAAATATAGAAAAAGATTTAGATGACCCTGCAAAAATGTTTCAAATTGATAATATATGTAAAAATCATGACATAGCTTATTTAAAAAGTAAAACGCAAAAAGATATAGAAAAAGCAGATACAGATATGTTATATGATGTATTTGAAAAATATATATTTAATCATAAAAAAAATTTTAGAAGTGGTAATTATGAAACAGACTTTACTAATTGGAGCTCATCATTTAATACGGTTTTAAATTATTTTTGGTCTTTAATTGAATCTGCATTTTCAGCTGCAATAATTTTTGAAAGTGTAAAAGAGTTAGGAAAAACAACAAAACAAATAATACAAACTATACCAAAACTACCGGGAGATCTATATCAATATTATCAAGGAATATCTAATCAAGAACGTCTCAGAAATATGGGAGTAAATTATAAAGTTTTAAGTCATAATGGTGATTATAGAAAGTATGGAAGAATTTATTATAATAAAGGTTTTGCGACGACAATAAAAGATAGTTTTTATAAAATATCAACAATTCTTATATCAACCGTTATAACTGATAAATTTTTAGCGTTGATAACTTTGGGATTTATGGGAATAAAAGTTGGTTTAGAAAATTTTGGAATTGTTTTTACTGTGCCGACAGAACATGAAGTTTCAGATCAAGATTTGAATGACATAATAAGTAATTTTGAATTATTACAAAATTTATATTTAGAAAAATCAAATATTAAACCTATAAAAATTAATAATAAATGGGAAAATTATAATGATAATGACGAATTAACAATGACTGATTTAATGGGTCAAATAGATGAAATTATAAAATTAAATTTTGATTTTAATAAAACAAAAGTTGAATTATTTAAAAAATTAGAACCAGAAATACCAACAATAGAAAAAGAAAATAATGCAGAAATATTTGCTGATGAATTTTATAAAAATTTAAAACCATTAACAGAACAAAAACAAATAAATTCAGATGATTTTTATGATAAATTTAGGAATGATATGAATAAGTTAATTGAAATATTATTAAAGCATAATATTGAACAAGAAAAACAACAAATTAATGATGAAGAAACAGAACAAATTAATGATGAAGAAACAGAACAAAAAAATATAAATACAACGCCTGACATTCAAAACGATATTAACAATAATTTACAAAATAATATGCCAATTATTGATGATAATAAAGACAATGATAATATAGATGATGATATAAATGAATCAAATAATAATAATAATAATATGAAAGATGAATTATAAAATCTATATATATATGGGGAATTGTTGTAAGCCAAATATACCGAACATAAATATTAAAGATATTTGTCAGAATGTTGAATGTAAAACAAAATGTTTGTCTTCATGTTGTATTAAAAATGATAAATCACATCATAAGCATCATCATCATAAAAAAAATGAAAAACCACAAATAGAAATTTATGGATAATAACATTTAATGCGTATATTTACTACATTATCTATATTTTGATTTATAATATTAAATTCTTCTTTTATTAATTCTCTTCTTGAATTAAAATTACATTCTTTTATTAATTCAACATCGCAATCGCCTAATTTTATTAATTCAAAACTTGAAACATTGCGATACATACCCTTTAAAAAATATTTATATTGTAATATATGTTTTTTTAATCTTGTTTTTATATTTTTAGTTGTTGAACCAATATAAATTTTATTTATATGAGGAGATATTATTTTATATATGTATGATTTATTATATGGATTATCCATTATAATTACCATAAATAATATAAATTAAAGTAAGTTGGAGAAAAATAATTATCTTTTAAATTACGTATATTTTTATGTAAAAAAATATAACGCAATTCGTCATCATTATGATCTAAATATGAATATAAATGTAAATCAGTTTTATCACAATAATGAGGTTTATGACGATTACCAAAATGAACCATTTTTAAATTATTATTAATACGATTTTTAAGAATAGCTGCATATTTATTGTTATTTCTATTAGAACTAACAATATTAATTAATTCATAGTCATTCATACTATATGACATTTATAATTACTATATATAAAAAAAGGCAGAAGACAAACGAGAAGAGACAAGAGACAAAACCCCCATTATATCGTTCTCAGTTTTTTATATCTTTTTCCTGGTTACTCTCTCTGTCTCTAAATTTGGTTTCAGTTTTTTATACATTTT
>Ga0164296_1002175_pt1 | contig 19845 bp, 10 predicted proteins | sample GEODES057metaG_FD_113533 | JGI IMG/M metagenome (GOLD analysis project Ga0164296, IMG submission 113533) | Dystrophic lake water microbial communities from Trout Bog Lake, Wisconsin, USA - GEODES057 metaG | ecosystem: Environmental > Aquatic > Freshwater > Lake | place: USA: Trout Bog Lake...
TCAGTCGGGGAGATGCCGCGACCAGTGATGGTCTTGTAGGCAACGTGCTGTGCGGCCAAGTATGCATTGAAGAACGGAATCACCTGACCGGCCATCATCAATGCTTGGCTGCTGCCGCGCTGACGGAAGTTAATCAGCTGGAATGCTTTCTCCAAAGCCAAAGACCGAGCCATACCTGCGGTGGCTGGGTTCTTGGAATACTGGGCCATAGCCGCTTCGTAGGTGGCTTGGCGGACTGCGTTGTCAGCAGACATAGAGATGTGCTCAAGACTTTCCTTGAGCTTACCCATGACCCCCGGAGGAGCCTTCAGACCAGCATAGACTTCAGCGTCGTTACGAGCAACAGCAGAGGAGAAGTCGCGCACACCTGTTGCGCCGTAGCTCTTCAACTCTTCGTGCGTGCTGCTGCGTTTAGCCAACGTCAGGGCAAACTCTTTCACGGCACGAGCGGGGATAGTCAGGGCATAGCGAGGCTTCAGGCCGGAGGCAAACATCGCAGCAAAGGCATCTTGCGGAACCTGGCTGACAGAGAACAGCGGATACATCACCACGTTGCGGCGCAGCATGTCGCCAAACTTGGAGAAGAACTTGACTGACGGAATGGCTAGGCTCTCGATACCTCTGAACGCATCCATGAACAGCGGGTCGTCCATGTTGTACCAGACTTCCTTACCGTTCTTCCAGACGCGGATAGCGTTGGGGCCTTTGCCCACATCGACCTGTTGGCCGTTGATCATGGCCTTCTTGACCTCTTGACCCAGACCGGCAGCATCAGCAGTCTCGGCCAGCGCCACGGCAGAGCGGTTACGCACCGAACGGTTGATAGCGTACTGAGTCCAGCGAACCATGTTGTCAAAGATATCGTGAACGGGTTTCTCAGAACCTTTCAGCTTACGATCTTTGGCAGCTACCTGTAGGCCAGAGATAAAGTCTTTCGGGCCTTTGCCGTTCTCGATCTGGTCGTCGCGATACATAGGCACATACTCGGCCACAGACATCAACGTTTCAGCTTCAGCACGGCTATACAGACCAGATTCGGTCATGATGTTCAAAGCATTCTCACGGATGCCATTCCAAATCTTGGAGACTTCTTTGAGCTCAGGGAATTTCTCGAACAGAGACTTGCCGTAAGCAATGGTGTCGTCGTCCAGGTGAATGAACTTCTTATCGCCCAGTCGGCGGTCGGCCTGACGCTTCAAAGCCAGAGCAGCTTGGTATTTGCCCTCGGCCTGCAGCTTCTTAACCTCTTCCTTCATCTGAGCGACTTCAGCATCGACGCCAGCATTGAACTTAACCAAGCCGCCGGTGCGTTCAGCTTCAAAGCCAAGGTGACCAATACGTTCGGCTTCTTCTTTGGTCAAGCCGTGCGCAGCGGCCATCTTGTCTAGGGCTTGAGACAGAGACACCACGTTGCTACCATCTTTAACGCTATGCCACTTGTGGTCGTTCTCGTCGTACTTCAGATTGCCGTCGATCATGAACCGGCTTGCAAGGGCGTCGGCATGGACGGTTTGGCTAGTGCTGACGTTCAGCAGGGCTTTGACCTTCTCAGGCATGGACGCAGCAGACTCCATAACGGAGCGGCGGATGTTGTTGTTCAACGCACTGTCGCTGGAGAAAACCCAAGTCTCAATCTTGTCTTTCCAGTTACGCAGGTAAGAGGCTGCATCATTAGCGGCCAGCTTGGGGTTGTCCCGAGCATTGTCCCAATACTTACGCAGGTTCTGTGTCGCACCTGGTTCTGGCTCGGCAGGGCCACGGCCCATAGCTTTTAACTGATCCAAGACACGCTGAGCATTCTCGGTGGGCGTAGGTGCTTCTGACTCTATTGTCTTGGCGCTAATTTCTTTAGGTATTTGATAGGTTCCGGGCGGCAGCGGTTTGAATGCTTGACCACTTGCCTCAATGCCCTTTTGCACATCTGCCAAACTTTCTTCAAACAAAGTTTCGCTGGTGCGCATCAGACTATCTAGGGCGGTTTCATGCTTAGCAGAAATGCCTAGCATTTTGCGAACAATATCCACAAGTTTGCTAAAGCCATTCTGACTATCGCTAACCTTAATACCTTTTAAGTAATCCTGCACATGGTGATCGGACAATCCCCAAGCAAGCAGCTCCCTTTCATTGAGTAACGTATTGCTGCCGTTTATCTTTCTACCGCTTGCATCTCTGGCTTCAATCTGGCCCTTTGTCAAAATATCTGCCGGATTGATTGATGGATGACCATTCGCAAATATGCTATCCAGCGCAGGATGTTTGGACTTGGACATGAAGTCCTTATACGCTTGTTTGCGCACCAAATCCAACAAGCTTGTAAGCTCTTTGGTGGCTGCGCTATTGGGGTTAAAAGCAATTTGAGGAACGGTTGCTGCGTGCAAAAACTCATGCAGGATTGATGAGAAATCTGTTCCGGTATAACGATCCGCTTTTCCAGTCTTTGTATCAATGCCATTGAATCTGGCATTCATTATGAACCCAACTTTTGGATTATGCGTCCTTGCTATGTATGCAACCCCTCTGCCTTTGCGACGAGTTCCGTTGATAACTTTTACTGGGCCACCGTAAAAACCAAGTTTTTCAAATTGTTCTACGCGACGTAAAACATGCTCAGCAATTGCTTTTGCAGCACTATTTGGCGCGTTATCAACAAGCCATTTGGCAACATGGGTGAAAGACTTCCCGCTGATTTCTTTTGCTATCTGCTCGCGTGGCTTCTTGATATCAAACTCAGGATTCTCTTTTACAGGCTTGGCGGCTTTTGGCTTCTCCGCCGGTGCTGGTGCAGCAGCAGGTGTTGGCTCTTCGCCAAACAAACCAGGCTCTTCTGGCTCACCCTTCATCGCCCCATAAACCTCATCCAATGGCCGCTTGGGTTTCTGACCAAACAGGTCTTCAACTTGGCTTTCTTCATGCGCATCACGAGCAGCGTCAGCCAACCGTTCCAAAGCTTCGGCCATCTTCTTGCCCGACCTAGCATTCTCACCAAACATATCCAGAATCTTTTGAGTCTCTGGACTGCGAGTCATGTCATTTTGGTTGGCGCGGTCAGAAATCTTGGAGCCTGCACGACGGGCATTTACCGCTTCTTCTGCGGCCTTTGCTACGTCATTGCGAACATCGTATTCACCGGCGCCTTCTAGCTTCGCCATCTTGGGCGCAACCTTGGCAAGCGCATTCATCACACGAACGGCCTCATCATCTGTTGCTTGTGCATACAAATGAATCAACTCATCCTTGCCGTAAGCTTTGGCAAAGATAGCATTCTTCAGTCTGTGCATTGCAACGATGTTGGGTATGCCGCTGCCGTCGGTCATCTGAGCCCGTTCATCCATAGGCATGGCGCGAACAAAATTCATTAGCGATTGATGCGTTGGCGATCCATCTTCATGGAATGTCAGACTTGATAGATCAACCCGATTAGCGTCATTCTTGGCCGCTTCAAGAGGGTTCAAACGCAGCGTGCCGGTAGTGTTCAACTTGTCGGCCAGACCAGGTTTAACTTCTGCCTTGGGCATCAGACGAACAAGGATAGGCCGCTGCATGTTGTTAATCACATCAGGGCTAATACCGTGATGGATATCTGCCGCCATCTCATTCCGGTAGTTGCCGGTGGTCATGCGGTGGTAAGCCTCTTGCAGGCCAGCCACGCGGCCATTGCCGCCGATGGGACGGATGGTTTGGTGGTTTAAATCATAGTACTCGTCATTACGCAGGCCAGAAACACTATGAGAGGGCGTGAGATCGCCCGCATCCACAACGGCGTAGCGCACGGGAATGCGAGTCCCGTCGGAAGCGGTGGCGGTAGAAACTGCGCCCAGCTGTTCTTTGGGCAGCTGCTTGTCAGAGATAACGATAGGAGCGCCGTTAGTGGCGTCCTTGGTTACACCGACCTTTGAATAGTCTGGGCGGGCTGCAATGGTCTGCATTTGCTCCACGTATTGATCGCCGGAGCGGTCACGGTTTTGGAGCAATTCGCCGGTGATGTTGGGATCCAAGCCTTGGTGGTAGTTTGGATCAAACGGTTGATTGTCAACAACATTTCTGTAGGTGCTAGCAATATTACGCACATTGGCCGCATGTGCATCTGCAGGGCCTTGGGCGGTTTGATTGAGGGAATTTAAATGCTGATTAGCCAAATCACGTTCGGCCATTGATGCATTCGGATCATTGATTGTAGCCTGCAGACGTGACCGCAATTGACCTTCCACATCCGGCGCAGGTGATGGCGGCAGCGCATGGAAAGGCTGATGCGGTGGCTGGTCTGGAAGCGTGGGAGCCGGTGCAGGAGCAGGGGCTGGAGCGGGAGCCGGTTCTGCTGCAGGCGCTGGGGCAGCGGCTTCTGGCGGTGGTGGAGCAGGCGTAATCGGAGGAGCCTCTGCTGGCTTGGCAGGAGGAACCGGTGGCGGAGGTGCGGGCGGCATCTCTCCGGGAGGGGGAGGAGCCGGTGTAATTGGAGGAACTTCTGCGGCGGGAGCGGCAGGAGGCTTTTCTTGTTGTGGAGGTGCAGCCTGCTCTGGGCCATGCATAGCACGACCGGCAAGTCCAAAGATACCGCCGGTTAATCCGCCTTCCAGGGTAGCCCCAAAGACACCTTGACCAGATGGCGTCTGAGCGCCAGCTTGTTGTGCAGCCACGTTCTGGGCGTACTGCTGCTGAGCAGAAAGTGTACCCATGATGCCAGCTTCTCTAGCAGTTGATCCTGCATAACCAGCACCCTTCCCCGGAAAGAACTTACCAGCCAAAGAACCGAGGCCAGCGCTAGTAGCAATCTGACCGACGTTAGCTCCTGTGTAGCTTTGAGCGGCGTCTGCAGCGGCGCGGGCAGCCGCTTCGGTATCACCGGCTTGTTTGCGTGCGGCATACACGTTGTTGTATATGCCTTGCTTGGTCATACCGGCAGCGGCTGCGGCACCCAAACCCAATTCACCGGCAGCGCCAGCAGGGCCAGCCAAGGCAAACGGGAGAATTCCCCCGCCTATTTCTGCCAAGTTTTGCATTGGCGCAGCGGCAAACTGATGCAGCTTGGACTTAGCAATCTTTAGGTAGTCGCCAGACTTTTCTGCCTCTTCGTTCTCTTGCGCCAGCCGAGCTTTCTCAGCCTGACGGGCAGGGCTAATCTTAGATTCAAGACTTTCTTGAGCGCCTTGCAGATAGTTGGAGACTGGATTGTTAGCCCCGAATGCACCAGCAATACCTTGAGCGGAGCCGATAGCACCGGTGGCCGCAGCAATGCCAACATCTTTAAGACTAAACGGCGCAGGGCCAGCAGGCTTTTGACCGGCCTCTGGGTTCTTGGCGAGGACGGCTTGAGCTACTTGCGCTTGGGTCGCACCAGGAGGGCCATCAATCTCGTATGTAAGCCCATTAGGAGCTGTGATTTCATACGTTGGCATGGCTATCCTTTATTGCTTAACTTTTGGTTGTCCCCATGCGCTAAAGTCTTGTGCTGGAGGCGGCGAGGCTACATTAAGTGTACCAAGACCGGCTGTTCTCGCCAATCCTTGGGTGGCCTGATTTAGCATATTGCGCTTACCGTCAATCAGGTTTTGATAATACAACCTGTCTTTAGGTAAAGCGCCTTCCTTCCTCTTTTCAAGGTCTTCAATTTCTTGAGTTATACGCTGGAAGACGGTAGCCTGTGCGCGTTCTTGAACAGCTGCATTTTGTGCGCTGACGCTTTGTTCTCTGGCAATTCGATTAGCTTCTGCACGGATCTGGAAGTCAATGATATTGCCTGCTGCGCGAGTATCTTCTGCAGCCGCTTGAGATTCTGCTGTAGTCATGTGACCAGCAGCTTCGCCCTTCTTGACGTTAAAGTCGTTAATCGCCTTAGCGGCATCGGCAGCGTGCTGATCAGCTTGAGTCATGAAGCCCAGCACTTGGTTGACCTGCGCCATGTTATTGCTATAACGGGCATCAGCCAGTTTCTGAATCTTCTCAAGACGCGAATTGTTATAAGCCGCATCTTCGGCACGCTGCGCTTCAGTAATAGCTTGGACGGAATTACCGGCATTAGCCAAGCCCTGACCAATGGTTCCGCCGCGAATGTTGCGCAAGAACGTGTAGAAGTTTTCCAACTTACGCGCTTCGCTGTTGCGCTGATGCTCGGCATCGTCCGCAGCCATTTGCGCTTGAATCTTATTCAGGTCTGCATCACGGCTTTGATACGGCAACTCAACACCCTGAGATTTCAAGAAGTCCTTTTGCTGCTGCGCCAGAACCTTGGGGTCAGTGGCAAAGCCGGGTGTCTCGGGCTTCATGTTTAAGAAGTTGGTAGCGTACAAATATCCAGGTGACTTCTGCAAAGCTTGCAATGCACTTGGTAAACCGCCTTGTGGGCCGACAGGCGCATTGGTTGCAGCATTAGCTACCGCACCAGTCACAGTGGCGCTCTTGCCCGAATCGCCAGAGGTAAATGCTGGGAGGTTTGTTGGATTGCCGCCAGCACGTTTAATTTCCTTTTGCAATGCAGCCAAGTCACCGGCTGCACGCGCATCAGTAGGATCGGCGTTCAAACGTGCCTGAGCTTTGGTTAACTCTGCATTCAAGATAGCCATCTGCTCATCTTTAGGAGAGGGCTCTTTTCCGGGGGCCGGCGTTAGAGAAGCAATGCCTTGTTCGGTTGGCGCGGCAGGTGCAGCTGGAGTAGGGGCAGAACCGGCAGCAATCTGGTTAATAGGCTGCATGTTGCCTTGCTGTGCGGCTTGGACTGCTGCAACACGAGGATCGCTTGGCATGGTTGGCCGTTGATCTGGGGCTGGAGGTGCTTTCACCACAGTCTGACCCGGCTTAGCCAAAGATTGTAGGTAGGCTTGCTGTTGGTCAGAAATGCCTTGGGTTGCCGATGCTACGCCGGGGTCTCTGGAGGAGAAAAGGTTAGCGTAGATATCGGGCTGTTCGCGATTGGTAATCGGTGTGCCAAGCGTCATCGGAGGGCTGGGTGGGCTTGGTGGCTGCTGAACCTTGGGGATCATCGAGTCAGGCAGGTTATCTGCTGCGCCGCCTTCATCGAAATGCAAGATCCCGCCTCGGGAAAACTTGAATGTGTCTTTGGGCAAACGTGCGGACATCAAGCCGCCGTGAGCCGCCGAGGTAACCCCGGAGCTTGCAGTATAGGGATTGATCTCAGGGTTAGAGCCTTGGCCGTATTGACGCTGTTGAGCCAAGTTTTGAACGTCGGCAGCGGGAGCTGTGGCGCGACGGAACATAGGCTGTGTACCGGCGGCAGTAGACATGTAATTCTGAGTGCTGGAAGGTTGGCCTTGCTGGGCGGGGGCAATGTCAGAACCCGGCAATTGATACACCCCAGATCCCGCATCTTGGGTCTGCTGCTGTTGCAGAGCGGCGATCAAAGCCGCTTGCTGTTGGGCTTGTTGTGCAGGGTCTTGAGCTTGACCGCCTTGTGCAAACATCATTAAGCCGCCGTGAGCAGCCTGGATAGGCTCTTGGTTAGGCATGTTCTCAGTCGGGAATGCCACTGGCTGCACGGGCTGCTGGGCGCGGGCATGGGCTTGCTGAAGCATGGCGTTTTGCATCTTTAACTGCTCAGCAATGGTCGGCTGTTGACCAGCTGCAGCGCCTTGGGCATTGGCTGCTTGGGCCATCTGCTTATTCTTTGCCTGCAGAGCCGCCAGAGCCATGATGGGGCTGACTTCTGGGTTGGATCCTTTGGAGAGCTGCTGCAGATACTGCAAGCCACCGGGAGAGTCAGGAATGTTATTCAGCATATTAGACACCTGATATTGATTTGGGTTTGCAATACTCATGTTGATTCCTTAGCTGGTTGTCGTTCCAGAAGAAGTGGTTCCGGTGGTTCCGCTTGAGCCGGTCAGACCTTTTAGCTGCGTGCTCAAAGTGCCAAGACCGCCAACGGTGTTCAAGATGTTACCGAGCGCAGTTTGGTTCTGGGTTGTTGATGTAGTGGATACAGGCAATCCATTTAGCAAACCTTGCTCAAACTGCAGCTGAGCATAAGGATAATTCATCTGTTGGTTGAATTGTGATAATTGAGCCGTATCCGCAGCTTGATTCAGCTGTTGCTGGGTTGCGCCTGCTTGACCCAAAGCGTTGAGCGTAGACAAGCCGTAGTTAGCTGCCGCTTCATTAGCCGCCTCTTGGTTCTGCTGAGCTTGCAAGCTTTGTGAATTAGCAGTGTTGAACTGGTTCATCGCATTGTTGTATGCGGTGTTGTAGCCTTGACCGATCAGGTTGGCCTGCTGAGACAGCAAGTTGTATTGATCTTGTCCTTGCAATACAGCTTGACGCGAGCCGCCATAGGCACCGGCCTGTGTCAGTTTGCTCAAGTCACCCTGTTCATTGATGGCCGATTGACGTTGCAGAGCGGCCAGCTGAGGATCCAAAGATGCTTGCAGGTACGGGTTCATGTACTGTGCAGCGGCATTGGCGTCGAATGTGCCAACTTGGAAGTTGGTAGGGGTTAACCCTGTCTGAGCCAATTGAGACAAGCCAGAGAACTGCTGCTGTTGCAGATCCGATGGGCCAGCAGTCAATTCGCCGCGATAGACCGGCATGGGCTGATTAGCCAGAGCTTGACCTTGACCCAACATATTGGTCACATACTGACCGACATAAGGCGACAGAGTGTTGGAGGAAGATGCACCCGTTCCCAAAGCCGTAGCCGGGGAGGTGGTGCTGGATGACGTCACTGCACTGGTAGATGTGCCGTCGTAGTGTTTAATTTCACCGCCGCCTGCATAGCCTGCAATGCCGCCGGGAGTAAATTTGTCAGGGTTAATGCGCTTACCCTGTTCTTTGTTGCCGGTGCGGGCTTCACGGATTCTGTCCATCATCTTGTACAACTGCTCTGCGCCAGCGTCGGAATTGCCGTTGCCGAGGTGAGAAACTACATCGGCAGGAATTACGAATTCCCCGTGACTGAGCAGGGCTGGTTCTTTGCCGTCGATGGTAGTGGGGATCTTGTCGGCCATACCGTCGGTCGTGCCTTGAAGGTATGTGGGTTGACGCATACCGTCAGTGATGCCGCCAGTGGCGTAGCCAGAGCGAGCCTGTGAGGATTTTGTGATTTGCATAGGACTCCAAACTACGGTGCCGTCAGGGACTTGTCCACCGTCATCAAAACTCATAAGGCCACCCCTAGCAGCCTGAACTGCCAGTGGCATCATTTCAACCGGATTGAGTGGTGTTGCCACTGGCCCCTGAACCGGCGCTTGATCAATAGGCATTTCTACCGGCGGCTGATCAGTGGGAGGCTGCTGCGGAATAGGAGGCTGACCAATCGAACCAATACTGGGAGGCTGGTTTTGATTGTCCCTTTGAGCATACAGCTGGCGCTGTAAATCTAGCGGAGGGGGAGTGGCTTCCAGCGGCGTAGGATAAATGTTGCGAACACCAGAAGCCGGTGCTTCATAAGGCGCATTCATTTGGTTATTGATACGCTGCTGCTGGGCTTGCTGCGCGGCGATCCAAGGCGTAGCCATAGCGGGCTGGGCAGTAGTGGGTGCCGAAGGCTGATTGGCTTGATTCTGAGCATTAAGAACAATTTGATTTGCCTTGTTGGCCTGAGCTGCCGCTGCATTGGCTGCTGCATCACCTTGGGCTGCATACTGCATAGGGGTGAAATAGCTTTGACCCATAGCAATACCATTGGTGGCTGGAGCGCCCTGAACCTGGGATCGATATGCATTTAGGTTTGGGACTGTGCCTTGATAGCCGGAAGTAGTGGGCGTATTTCCACCAGTCAAAGCGGCCAGAGCAGCCAAGCCAGTAATAGCGCCAGAGTTGTTACTGAGGAAAGAGCTAAGCGATCCAGTCTTTGGGTCGTAACCAAAAGAAGTTAGCAGCTTTTGAATGCCAGATGGGTCTGTGCTGGTGCCAGCGTTAGCACCGGTTCCGCCGTTTTGGTTTGCCGCAGTGCCAGCTTGGCTACCAAGATCATTCAACGTACCGTCGTTGTTGACCTGCATGATGTTGACGTTACCTTGGCTATCGGTCTGCGTCCAATTGCCGTCAGCGCCCTGCACATAACCCTGAGACTTCAGGAAGTTATTTGAGTCTTGAATCGCCGTTGCGGTCGGATTCAGGATGTTGTAGTTGTCGTCTGTTAAATTGGTGTACGAATCGCCTGAGAAGTCTTCCATGTTTCACCTCATGAATTGAGAATGTTCAGGAGGTCTTGGATAGATCCACCCTGCGTTATTGTATTTGAGCCGCCGAAATTTGGCGAGTTTATATAGAGATTTGGTTGAGATTGATCTTTAGTCTGATCGGCCTGTTTTGGAGGCTCAATCAGCTTCATATCAATAGCTTTTTCAATATCAAATGGCTTGGCCGTGTCGTATACCGGAGAGATAACCGTCTGCGGCGCTTGCGGAATCTGAGACAGCTGATCGGCCAAAGAAGGCGGAACAGTCGGGCTTACCGTAGGTTTAACGGTTACCGCTGGCTTCACCGTGACAGTAGGGCTAACGCTTTGACTTGGGCTGACGCTCTGAGTGGGAGTCGGGCTGGTTGTCGTAGTCGGACTGACGCTCGTAGTCACTGTTGGCGTTACGGTCTGGATTTTGGTATCCGTTACCGTCACCGTTTGAATAGGCTCATCAGTCGTTGTCGGTGTGGTCGTAGCTGTTGGAATACGAGTATCCGTCACTGTTACCGTCTGGATTGGTTCTTCCGTAGTGGTTGGCGTTGGTTTTGTAGTCGGAATCCGTTTGTCAGTAACCTCAATAGTCGGATACGGCTCTTCCGTAGTCGTTGGCTGATCGCTGGGCAAAGGCGTATCAGTAATAACAACCGTTTGAATTGGCTCATCTGTCGTGGTCGGCTCTGGAGATGGGCCTGGCTCCTCAGTAACCGTTGGCTCCGGGGATGGGCTTGGCTCTTCGGTGACTGTTGGCTCTGTAGTTGCAGTGGGTTCAACAGTCGTCGTTGTTTCAGTAGTGGTTGTTGGCTCGGTGGTCGTTGTCGGCTCTTCAGTGACCGTAGGCTCTGGCGTCGGAGAAGCGGACGGCGACTGAGTAACTGTAGGCTCTGTGGTGGCCGTGGGTTCAGTGGTCGTTGTCGGCTCAGTTGTAACGGTTGGCTCGGGCGTAGGTGTGGGAGAAACCGATGTAGTTGGCTCAGTTGTAACAGTTGGCTCTGGTGTAGGTGTTGGCGATGTGCTTGGCGATGGACTGGGCGATGTAGTCGGCTCAGTCTTTGTTGTAGGTTGAGTTACCTTGATGGTGTTTCCATCTTTGTCTGTGGTAATCGTGCTGCCATCAGAATAGGTGGTCGTAATCGTGCCGTCAGGATTGACAGTGGTGGTGACTTCAGTTACGGGCTCAGCAGTTGGGCTTGGCGACTCTGTTGTAGTTGGCTCTGTCGTTGAAGTTGGTTCAGTTGTCGTGGTCGGCTCTTCAGTGACGGTCGGCTCTTCGGTTTGGGTAGGCTCTGTAGTTTGCGAGGGCAGCGGACTAGGTTCAATTGGGCCCGGATCAGGAATCGGCCTAACCGTAGGCTTAACAGTCGGTGTGGTGCTGGGCGCAGTGGACGGTGCAGTTGTCGGAACCGTAGTGGGCAGTCCAGGCGGGACAAAGCCGATGGTCTGCTTAAACTTCTCGGCCAGTTGCGCTTCTTCGTCCGCATTCAGATTACTAGGCCATAGAGACAAACCAGCCGCGATCAGGGGAGCAAACACAGCCGATGCCGATGTGCCAGCCGCCTGCAGTGCTGATTCAACCGCAGGGATGGCCGTCTTCCAGTTGGGATCATTCGCCGCTGCTTGAAGAATATTGACGAGCGAATTACTTGCTCTGGACAGAGCGGTCTGATACAGCTCTGAAGTAAGCGGTGCAGCCTGAGCCAATTGCAAACCAGACAATGAATTGCTGATGGCCTGATTGATCTGACCGGCGTAGTCTGATGGATTGGATACCGTGTTAGCAAAGTTGGCTATTGACAGCGCTTCAGATGTGCTTGCGCCGCTTCCTACTAGCTCGGTGTATTGCTGATACGCCGCAGCGGATGTAGTGCCCGCAGCTTGAGATGCATTAAATGTCTTGGCATCAGCAAAGCCTTGGTTGGTAGCCGTGGTGTAAGCGGCGGCATTATCAAAGCCTTCTTTGGTGGCTGTTGTGTAAGTCTGCTGGTTGGTAAAACCAGCCTCTTGGGCCTGCTGCGCCTCGGCAAGACTGTTAAATTTGCCACTATCAGAGAACGTCTGCAGCTTTTGAAGGCCGGAGTAGGTGTCGATGCCAAGAGACTGCGCCGTGTTGTACTGTTGCGCTGTTTGGAAGCCAGCGCCGGTAGCAGTTTGGTATTCCTTGGCGGTATCGAACCCAGCCGATGTCGCAGCGGTATAGGTCTTTGCGTCAGAGAAACCGGCTTCGGTAGCGGTCTGATACTGATTGTTGCTGGTAAACCCTGCGTTGGTGGCGGTGTTATAGGTTTTAGCGTCTGTAAAGCCACCAGACTGCGCAGCCGCATAAGTGTTTGCATCAGTAAAGCCAGCACTCTTGGCTGCTTGGTAAACCTGGTTGTTGGCAAAACCCTCTGTCAGCGCTTGCTTGTAGTTTGCGGCGTCAGTAAACCCGGCATTGGTAGCTGCCGTGTATGTGGCGGCATTCTCAAACCCGGCATTAGTGGCCGTGGTGTACTGAGACTGACTGGTAAATCCAAGCTGTGTAGCCGTTTGGTAGGTGCCAGCATTAGTAAATCCGGCATTGGTGGCGGCTTGGTATGTCTTGTTATCTGAAAAGCCTTCAGATACAGCTGCATTGTATGTTTGCTGATTAGAAAATCCTGCATTCTGAGCTGTCTGCGCCGTATTCAGGTTATTGCCAAAGCCATTGTTCTGGGCATAGTTCTGCAAACTTTGCAGCTGAGAGTTGTTTGATAAGCCGAGAGACTGTGCGGTCTGATAGTCGGAGGCAGACTTGAATCCAGCAGAGGATGCGGCTTCATAAACATTGGCGTTGTTGAAGCCCTGAGACGTGGCGGTTTGATATTCCGAGTTGCTCTTGAACCCAGCGTTCGTAGCCGCCGTATAGGTTGCTGCATCGGTAAAGCCAGCATTAGTAGCAGCCGTGTAAGTGGATGAATCATGGAATCCAGCATTCATTGCGCTCTGATACGTCGAGGCACTGGCGAACCCTGCATTTGTGGCAGCTTGGTAAATCTGCTCGTTGTTAAAGCCCTCGTTCAGTGCCTTGTTGTAGTCGTTCGCATTGGTGAACCCGGCGTTTGTTGCCGACAGATAGGTTGCATTGTTAGTGAATCCAGCATTGGTGGCTGCGGTATAGGCCGCTGCATTACTGAATCCGCCTGCGACGGCAGACTGATATTGGGACTGACTTGTAAAGCCTTGGTTCTGGGCCTGTTGCGCGGTAGACAGACTGAAGAAGCCGCCTTGGGACGAAAATGCCTGCAGCGCGTTGTATTGCGATGCGCTCAGAGAGCCGAGACTTTGGGCTTGCTGCGCCGCAGACAGATTCGATCCAAAACCATTATTGGATGCGTAGGACTGAATGCTTTGATACGCCGATGCGCTGCCGATACCAAGCGACTGGGCATTGTTGTAATCCGTTGCATTGGTAAATCCATTTGCCGTAGCCGAATAATATGCTTGACCACTGGAAAAACCTGCTGCCTGACCAGCGTTGTAGTCGTTGATATTATTGAAGCCTGCTGCAGAAGCCGTCTGCTGCAGAGCGGCTTGAGCGTCGGCAGCGGCTTGATCGGCAATCTTTGCGGCATACGCATTGGCCTCATTCGTGACCTCTGTGTTGTATTTGTCAACCTGCTGACCAAGCGTTGTAGCCAGCTGCGTCTGCTGCGTATTCAAGGCCGTTATCTGTGCATTTACGCTATTAACCGCATCCGTATAGCTCTTATAGGTGCCTTGTGCGGTATTAACCTGACTTGCCGTAGAGTTGTAGGTGTTGACTGCGTTTTGTGCAGCCGTGGCCGCATTTTGAAGTGCTTGTGCGCCGTTGTTGATTTGATCTGCCAGAGAATTTGCAGTGTCGATAAGTTGCTGTTGTGTTTGTGCCCCAGGAGGAACTGGCAATGCTGGAGTGTCGCCAGTAAAATTTCCATTGGATTGATAAGTACCAATAGAATTTCCGTTAGCGTCATAGAATTGTGTTGTACTAATTCCGAGCCAAGGAAGATTTGTTGTTTGAGAAGTAATTCCATTTTGGCTTTCGTAATTACTAATATATTGTGAATAATTATTGTAATTATTTGAAGCGTCCTGATACTGTGTGTATAGGTTGTTGTACTGGTCGTACAGATTCTGGAAGTTGGAGTCTGCAGCCTGCGCGTCTGAATACTGTTGAACTTCCTGCTGCTGCAGCGGGTTCAACGTGTTGTTGAAATAGTCGTTGGCTTGGGAAATTGTGTTGTTGCCCTGAGTCTGCAGGCTGGATAGCGTATTGTTGTTGTTTGTAAGGCTTTGAACGGTAGCGGATATGGTGCCGGAGATGGCGGCCATTGTTACCGAATTACCAATAGCCGTTGCCACATCTTGCCCATTTAGCAATGCTTTGGTGGCAGCACTGGTAGCGGAGGTAATGACGTTTGATGTAATGCTCTTTGCCGGTATCCCGTTTGCTGTTAGCTGTTGCTGAACCAGGGTGCCAACAGAAGAAGAAACAGCCGCATCCAAAACTTGAGTAAGGCTCTTTCCTTGCAGTGCAGCCACTGCCGCAGAGCCAGAGGCGCTGGTAACAACTTGCGTGATGAGCTGGTCTGCAGGGGTTGGAGGCCCAACAAGAGTAGGATCAGTGGTTAGACTGCCGACTGCTTGACCGATCTGTGAGCCTGCATAGGCCGTAGCTGCGCTGATGGCAATTTGCTGGATACTTCCGCCGTTTGCCGCAGATACCGCTGCATTGGCAAGAATGGGGGGTACGTCAAGCGCTATAAGGGCAGCTGTTTCCAAAACTGGCAACGGGTGTTCGATAACATTTTCGACTGTATTAACCACACCAGTGACGACATTTGTCATCGCGCTGCCGATGCTGTTAATTGCGTTAATGATCTTTTGGGGATTACACATTGACCGTGCCCCGATAAAGCTGACGGCCCTTTTCGTCCTTACCAATTGGCTCTATGGTGGTTGGATAGCCAAGCCGTTTGATCAGGTTCAAGATGTTCATGTCCTGAGTATCACCCCATACTTTTTTGAATCCAGCATTCTTTAGCGCTTGACAAAAGTCCTTGAAGTTTCGGAATAAGTTTCTGTAAGAGTCGGCATTAAATACAAACATTTGCGCCTCATGCGGTGCTCCCAACTGAATCCAGAACAAAGTGTTGCCCGCACGAAAAATTCTGTGAGTATTCTGGTCACTGGTATGTTTCAGGACTAAATACGCCCTACGCCAGTCAATGCCAGAGTTTTTTAACTCATTGCACTTCCTCACGATGTCTTGTGTAGACATACGCTGGGTCATTTCATCACCAGCTCTTCTTTGAGCATTTCATCATTGGCCTCTGCCACATCCGTAGCATGGATGCAATACCAATGTGAATACTCAATGGCCGTGACTTTGTGCGCTGTGCCCGCCTTAATCTCGATGCATGTAGGGCCGAAGTAGACCTTCTGTTCGCCGTCGGCTTCCACGATGACCGAGCCAATAGCCAAGATGCTCATGTGATCGTAGTTGTGCTTGTGCTGCTGAACCCAGTTGCCAGGATTCAGAATCATGCGACGTGCATACACGCCGCCAGCAAAGTTGTGTTCTATCTGAAGGTCAATCATGATGTCTTGATCTTTAGAACGTTGCCAGCGGATGTATCTACATATACATCCCCAACTCGCAAAGAGCTCAGCGAGGTTTGGGTAGGCAGCGTTTTGATGTCGATGTTGAGCCCGGACAAGGAGAGGTTTTGCACGGCGTTGACCTGATTGAAGAATAGACGCAGCGCGTTGCTAAGTCTGTCCATGTACGACTGGTCGTAGGTCTTTGTTGCCACAGGCAGGCTTGGCGGATTAACGTTTTGCAGCATACCCATATCAAGACTTTCTACCGTCGCGTTGCAGATCCAGTCGGGGGATGCCCAACTGCCAAGCCGTACCAAGCTGATTGCCTTCAACCTTCATCACCAACTGACGCCCGCGCACACGGGTATTCACTTGGCTGGTAAACTGTTCAATCGGAATCACCGCCGAGCGCGTCACAGAACCTTTATTCACATTACCCACTGACGCCGGATTGGTATACCCAGAACCAGAGCTATTCATGGGCAGCAGCGTCATAGTCACAGACGGATTGCTTGCCGTAGAACCGGCAAAAGTAATATCCGGCAGCAGACGCCACACGAAGGAATAGTTCTGGCCGTCATCGATATCAAACTCACCTGACGTGATGTATGAATCAATAGGTACCGTTGTCGCGCCAGAAGCGTCATCAGTACCGTATTCCTGATTCACCAAGTTGTTGGAATTGACGTTCGTCGTGTAGGCCGCAATGGGATACTGCAAGATGTTGTTGTTCAGCCATGCCGTGCGCGGCATCTGGCCGTAATACCAGATTTGATCAACATAGTTGTAGATCACATAGCTATCGTTCAATGTTGCGCCAGCCGAGCAGTAGAACCACCACACCTCGTTAAACGCCTCATTGGTACCGGCATAAATCTGGCTGTATTGGTCTACGTTGATGTTGTCAAAGATGTATTTACGCAGGTCGCAATTCAATGTTCTGACCGTACCGTCATACATGTAGAACTTACCGTTACCCATCCAATAAGCCGCACCGCTGGCATACGCCACAGCATTCGGGCTTGCGATAGACAGGTTAGAGCCCATTAATGTAAACCCCCATACCGCAGGAGTGCCAACGTATTGCATGGAATACAAGGCAGTATCGGTATAAACCAAGATTTCCTGGCGGGCTTGAACCATCGTCATGATGGTTGTGCCACGAGACAAGGTGTAGCTACCGGCTTGGTTAGTCGGGGCAGGAGTCCAGCTTGTCACGCTTTCTTGGTCTGACCAGCGCACGAGCATTGGGTTATAAGTTTCGCTGCCGGTGTCATTCGTTCCGCCAATAATCACGAATCGACTGGTGTCCGAGACGATCAGCCAATTGGCAGTCAAAGGATAGTCCGTCGCGCCAAGGCCGGGTGTACCAAGCCCAACGGCAGGAGTAGAGAGATATGTAGAGCTGCTGGTAGACCAGTAGTAGATCGGGCCAAAGACCGGTGCAAAGATCAAGTCAGAGCCGAAGTTAGACTGTGACCACAAACGCATCTTGGATAGCGTAGAGCCGCTATTGCTCCAAGTACCAGTCCCCCAACCGCCAGCACCCCAGCCGGTAGTGGCCTGCTCATAGGGTAAACCCGTATTAATCTGATATGTAGCGGTTACTGTGCCGCCGCCGGTAGCAGTCGATGTGGCTGCAGTGGCCGCTGTGATGGTGTATGTAGATACGCCGGTGGTAACAGTAATTTGATACTGACCGTTCAAAGTCAAACCGCCTACAGCCGTTGCGCCGCTGAAGGTAACAAAGTCGCCGTTGATATATCCGCCACTAGAATCCGTGACCGTCACGACCTTTGAGCCGGATGTAGTTGCGAATGGATTGGTGAGGGTCGATGTGCCGCGAACGGGGGTGATATCGTAGTAATAACCGCCCAGCTCGCAGTAAAACTTTAGGTTAGTGCCGACGCCGGTCAGGACTTGGCCGTTCAGGGTAGTCCACGCCCAGAGGGATCGGCATACGCCAAGGTAGTTAAAGCCAGACACCCGAGCCCAGCCGCCGATAGATTCAGGCGTTCCTTGACGGAAGCGGACATTCTGGCTTTCATACCAGCCGCCAGTAAATCCAGAAGTCGCCTGGGGCGAGATAACCTCTACAGCGTAGCGTGTATTTTCTCGGTTAACACCTGGACGGAATAGGATTTTTTTGAGCGGCATAGTTACGCTAACACGTCAAGGGCCTGCTTAATTAAAGCAATACGTTCGTTCAAGCCAATTGTGCCACCGTTGATACGTTTTGTCAGCAATTCCCAGTTCTCAGATTCAGCAAGTTGATTGCATCCGTGCGTAGCCCAAAACCACCCACCACTCATGGCAGCGTACATGGGCTTAGAAACAAGACTTGGATTCCTTACAAAATCAACCCCTACGGCCTTACCAAAGTGCCAATAGTTATCATGAAATGTAAGCTGGATGACACCTCTTCCCCGGTACAAAAACCCATCCCCAGATGCCTCGTCTCTGTTTCCGTTGCGGTTGGCGTAAATGCGGTTGGCAATCTTCTCAGGCTGATGCGAGTATTCGGATATCTCATCAGGGCCAAACTTGTGCCCAAATAGCCGCCCCAATGTGGCCGCAGAGTAGTTTAGATTCTCTTCTAGCTTGGTGAAGTGAGCGCACTCATGCGAGCATTGACCAATAAATGCGGCCTGCTTTTTGGTGTCATCAATACCAAAACGGTCAAAAGTAGCGTTTAATGGATCGACCCAAGCCGCACTAATCCCCAATTCAATAAGCTGCTGGGCGTCAATCATTTAACCCCCGCATTTACTGTTTCTCGGACGCTGTTGTAGTTTGCGATGCAGGAGTTGAGTTGGATGATGGCTGCGTCTCCTTCTGCTGCGATGGCGATAAGATCTTTGACAGTCTGTCGCTCAGTGTCGGATTCATTGGTTGAATTTCCTCCGGCAGCGGGGGCACTTGTATCGGCTTGTACGCCACAGGTGGGGAGCCGCAGCTCGCCAGCATCAGCGCGAGCAATAAGATTAACCTGCTTGGTTTTAACATCGTCTTTAGCCCTTTTTAACTTTGAATTGGCAACCGCCAACTTGGTATTTAATTCAGCCTCTTTAGCCCGAGCCGCCTCGTTCAGCCGGACAATCTCAGCCTGGTCTTCGTCAACCCGAGCTTGATATCCAGCATGGTGTTCATAAGCGCCAAATCCCGCCAAGGCCAAAAGCAAACCCAATATCACCCAAGGATTTACTAGACTAAGCATTGATTGCCTCCGCTCTTGCGGAAGACATGCGCTCACGTTCATGGTCTGGGTCTAATGTAGGAGGCGTAATAGGCGCTGGAGGAGGTGTCCAAGATGGTTCTACAACTACCACGGGCGCAGCGGGCGAAGGAGGCGTATAGGCAGGCGTATTGTTCTTAGCCGCCGTGATCATGTTGGAAGCTTCTGTCGTGATGCCTTTGGTCAAGATGCCGCCGATGCCGCCGACGATCAGCAACACAATGTCGTTCAACATCTTGGTGTAAGCCTGGTCGATGGGGGCCATCGCCTTCATGGGCTGGGTAACGAACGTCACCGAATACAGCAAAGCAATGGTAATAAAACCAAAGATCAGCGTCACCATGATGATGACAAATGCCCGAACACGGGTATCTATCTCATCGGCAGTTAGTCGCTGCTGATCCGGCTTGCTGGTTAGGAGGGCTAACAGAATTTCCTTCAAGTTTCTTCTCCAAAATAGGGGCTATCAAATACTCAGGGCAAGTCTGCGTAAACTCGCACGCAGGCTTTTGACACTGAGCATCACCGAAATGCTTGGGGTCTTGGCAATGGTAACGGTATTCGTCACCGCAGCCGCTAAGACTTATGGTGGTGAGCAGGACGGCTATTAGTCTTCGCATAGTCCACTGCCTCCTGAACAAAGTAATAACCAACTACACCCAATACAACCACCAGCACAACGATGAGGGCGGCTAGGAAAAACTCTTCTTGCTCTTTCTTTTGGGCCTTGGCGCGGTCTTCGGCAGCTTGGGCTGCGAACTTATCGGCCTGATCCATCTTGCCAGCCCGTTCAAGAATCTTGTTCCAAACATCAACCTTGCCGACCTTCATGAACTCAAGTTGGTAGTGGGCTTTGATTTCTCGAACCTTATCCAACTCCAACTCA
>Ga0164296_1002176_pt1 | contig 19843 bp, 24 predicted proteins | sample GEODES057metaG_FD_113533 | JGI IMG/M metagenome (GOLD analysis project Ga0164296, IMG submission 113533) | Dystrophic lake water microbial communities from Trout Bog Lake, Wisconsin, USA - GEODES057 metaG | ecosystem: Environmental > Aquatic > Freshwater > Lake | place: USA: Trout Bog Lake...
CTGGTAGATGGAGTTTGTCTGTCCCCAACGTGTTGAGACAAAGAAGACTACCGCTTCTCTTTCGAAAAGTTCCTTGGTGATCTTCCAAAGTTCGTCATCAGGATTGTTGATGGAAGCCCAGCATCTGTGGCACCCAGAAGGATTTTTCTCCTTGTCTTTAAGAAGTGCATCCTTAGTACCACACTTATTTCCCTTCAGAGAGGATACATTTCCCTCACATACGTAGATATTGAGCTTGGAGACGTCGATGACTTTGACATCTACACCATCAAGTTCGTTAGCTATGTCATACGCTAATTGAGTGCTCTTGGCTACTTCAGGATCACCTTCCCAACGAGTGGACGTGGTGAGAAAAAGCACGCTCTTCTTAGTCTTCAGATATTCCTTGAACGTGGAGAAATCTTCCATGAATTCTTAGTTTTCTTTTACACCCAACCAATCTTTGAGTTCTTTGTTCTTGTAATTGGGGCTGCTCTTGAAAGACTTGTCCTGAAGCTCCGTGAAGAATTTTTCAGCTTCTTGCTTTCCTGAATAGGAAAGAGTCTTGTACATGGTTTTCAGCATGTCAAAGATTTCCTTGTTCTTTTGATCAGCAGCTCTTTTCTGCTTATCGCTGTCGATCATACCGGTGAAGAAGTCATACTTCTTCAGATTGGCTTTGAAATTTTCCAGAGTGCTCTGAGCAGATTCAGCGAGGAATTCGTTGTATGAAACTATCTTTTTCATTACTTCATTTTTTCTATATATCTCAGAGTTTCCACTTGGATTTTTCTCCTGAGGGTTTGGAGTAAACTATCATCTTGGGAGAGATCTGATGAGACGCTCCTTTCAACTTTTCAATGTATCCCTTGGATTTTCCGGGTTTCAAGTAAGCTATCGTGGAATGAGGATGATAGTTAGGATAATCGTTAGTATGAGGTAAGTTTGCTAACTTAGAGTTGCATTCATGAAGTCCCTTTCCCTTCACGTCGAATTTTAGAACATCGTACTTCTCATTCTCAAAGCTGGAAATGTTCTCCAGCAGAAGATTCTCGAATTTATGAGACATACAAATTTCTCTAACATGCTCGTCATCGACGCCGTCATGGAGGCCGTAGAGAAGAGTCACATGAGGCTCATCTTCCAAGCCGTAGCTATCATCGTTCTCCTCTGTGTAGATGTCACCTTCCTCGATGCATTCGTGAAGTTCTTTCATCTTTGGAAAATCGTAGTAGAGCATAGCACAACCGAAATCATGCACATTCTTGGGCTTCTGTCCTTCCGATAAATAGCTTTGAAAGTCCAGAAGCTGAGGTTTCTGAAAGCTCATGAGAAAAGTTCGATCATTTTACTCTTACTCTGTGCACCAGTAGCTCTGTTCAGGACTTCTCCGTTCTTGAAAGCTATCAGAGTTGGGATGCTTCTGACGTTATATTTTGCCAAGTCATCCTTACTTTCCTTGTCCACATCAATCTTTATGATGTCAAATGGAACGCTGGAGGACATGTCTTCCAAGATTGGAGCAATGAATTTACAAGGACCACACCATTCTGCAAAGAAATCCACTAAGTATTCTTTTCCGTCTGCGATCGACTGTTCCATTTCTTGAATTGTAAGTTGTTTCATATCTATTGGGTTTTTTTAAACAGCAAAACTTTCTCCACAAGCGCAAGTTCTTGTGGCATTGGGATTTTTGAAGTGGAATCCCTTTCCGTTGAGACCGTCTGAGTAGTCCAGTTCTGTGCCGAAGAGATACAGAACTGATTTTCTGTCCACTAAGACTTTGAGTCCGCCTTCAGTGGGGACTACTTGATCCTTGGAATCGATCTGATCGTCAAACTTCATGTCGTAGGAGAGACCACTACATCCTCCTCCCTTCACGGAGATTCTAAGTGAGTGTGTATCCGGTGTGATGCCTTCCTGCATCATCAGATTGATCAATTGGTCCAATGCTTTTTCCGAAACGGTGATCATGAGTTAAAATCCAAATTCTCTACCTTTGATAGTGCCTTTTATTTTAGTCTGGATGGGATTTTTGTCCATCGCTTGTTGAATTTCTTGCTGCACTTTTTTATCGATACCGAAATTGTCATCTATGTCTTTTAGTACATCTCTGTCCATCACTACTAAGTCTTTGCCCTCTTGCCAATCGCTCATACCGTAACCGATCTTACTATCCGGGTAGTCAGAAGCAAAACCTATGGCTGCAAGATCATCGTAGTCTTCGTATTCTGTCGAATAATCATCTTCGTTTCTTCTGTTCATGGGTACGTCCACACGGCTTGGAAGGATTTCATAATGATAGAGTCTATACTGTTGTATCCTATCGTTATCCAGGTAGAGCGCATAGATCACATCTCTAGGACCTTTCAAAATAGCTATGTCCTTTCCATCATTCCAGATCACAGAGAATTTAGCATGTTGCTTAAACTTAGTCGCATCTTCCATCCAATCCACATCTCTGTAGTGATTGTAATCTTCATGATCGTACTGTGATTCTACGATGAACTGTTCAAATCCCTTGAGTCTATCACTCATAAAGCTTGGAAAATTTTTCGAAGCTCATGAACCTCTCTGAAGTCTCTCCGAGAATCTCCTTTCTCAACTCATCGTAGAACTTGTAAGTCTTAGGGTCAGAGTTTCTTTGGAACTCTTCCTTGTTTCCGTCAATCAGAGCTTTTCTGAGTTTGGTGCCGGAGACTCCATCCATGTCTCTAGCAGTCTCCACCACAGCAATCTCAGGATTGTTTTTCAGTTGATTTCTGTATCCTTCCACTCTATCGGATCCGCAAAGAACTGCATTGATATTCTCATCGGAAGCATTCATTGCTGAAAGTATGTTGCCAGTGGAAACTTCGATGACTTTAACGTCGGGAAAGACTTCGTTGATGATCTTCTTCTGTGTCTCAAAGGAGAAGGGATTGTCCTTGATGTCCGATTTCTTTCCTCTGACCAGAGCTACCACCACATTATCGAAATCTTTGAGAGCTTCTCTGATGATGCTTAGATGCAGCTTGGTGGGAGGTTGCAGCCTTCCGATGAACATAGCCACGTTGTTTCCGGGGAGTTTCTTGATGAGAAGGTACTTCATAACGTGAAACAAGTCTTCCTGCATCTGTATCAGAGTCTTCTTAGTGTGTTCAGGAAGATCTTCCTTGGTCTCAGAGTAAGCTACTTTGGAAATCTCTTTCAGAAGCTCTCTGAAAGGTCTCTTAGTATCCATTCCCTTTAGAACTTTCTCCGCTATGTTCTTCATCTCAAGAAAGTAAGCTCCTTCCTTCTCAGGTTCCATCATGTAACGTTCTTTCTTGGCGGATCTAACGTCCTTGCTGTGCTGATCGGGCTGAAGAACTTTGAGAAGATTTCCATCAGGCATAGCTATGACCACACCTTCAGATTTTCCTCCGTATCTGCTTTCCAAGTCCAGAAAAGCTTTTTTCAGCTCCAAGTAGTAGCGATGCTTATCGTTAGTGAAATTTTCCTTTCGTTCCTCGATGAGTTTCTTGAACTCCGGATCCACGATGGAACTCTGCAAGCGATAGAAGGGACAGATTTTTCCTTTGAGAATGATTCGAGGTGAATCGATCTCCATCATCTTAGCGTACTCAGTAACTTTTTCGTTCTCCAGTTCTCCGGGCTGTGTGGTCAGAAGACCGGCTCGCTCAGTGTACTTGGTAGAAGCATAACCGATCAGCATCATTCTGTGCTTGATCTTATAGTCTCGAGTCAGTGTGGGTTTGTCCATGATGTACTCAATGAAGAACTCAGTGTTCTTGGGAATGTCCTTCAGCTTGGGATTGACTTTCTGAAAGTGATCCAGAACAAAGGCGTACTGAGCATCACCGATGGATGCATTCTTAGCTTCCTCTCTACTGACTCTTTCGTAATCTTCCGGATAGAGAATAGTACGCTTGTAAGAAAAGATGAAATTGTTCATCACGTCCTCGGAATCAAAATCTCTATCGTTCCTAACGACTGTGAGCTTAGTACCGTCCACTTTTTCCTGCACTTCGATGGATTGTTGCAGAAATTCCGATTCCTTTTCCGGAGTTTTGATGGCTTTATCCACGTTGAGGATGGAAATATCCAGCATTCCCTTTGTCATTATCGATTGTTTGTTAAATTTAAACATTTTTTCTCGGAAAGAGAAATTTATTCTCAAAATCCGAACTCAGATCCCTTTAAGCTTCCTCTATGTTTGTTCGAGTAGTCTTTCCAAAAGAATTTCTTGGTAGCAGCTGGAACTTTTTTCTTTCTCATCTCATCATCAAATCTGTTAAGTTTTCCGTTCTCTTCGATGTAAAATGTGGAGCCAAATATGCAAAGACTCATTCCCTTTGAGTAGTCCTTGGTGTATCTGTATCTAACTGAGTACTTAAACCAAGTGTCTCTTTGACCTCGATAGATAGAGATGCTCCAATAGTCCTTTTCTGCAGATGCCAGATTCTCGTTAAATTTAAACTCCTCAAAAAGCTTGAAGTGTTTCATCGTTACGAAGCTTCCATTTTGAAATTTCTGTAGTACTCATAGGACATCTCATCAACTTCCTTCTCTTTCTTCTTCAGGTAAGGAAAGACTGAAAATAGCTTATTGACCATAGCCCATTTGATCTTGTTGTCCAGGATCGGATTGTTCTTCTCCAGGATCTGAGCTCTCTTACCGAAAAGATGCTCTTCCAGCATGAACTGGAACATATCCTTTACTGTATCTTCGTCGATCTTTTCCTTGATCAGAGAAGTCAGACCTGTGAACGACTTGAACTTTTTCATATCATCCTTTGTAGGCTTCTCGTTGAAGATCATCTCATAGATCTCTTCCAGCTCCTTGACGTACACAGATTCACTAGTGGGAATCTCCTGAAAGACAAACTTTCCATCGATCTTGATAGGGTTTCCCTCGCTGTCTTCCATCTGTCTGAATTTGACTCTCAATCCCTTATCCACAGAGAAAGCTAGAAGACGATGAGTCTTCTCGCTCTCCTTTCCGCTGATCAGCCTGATGTTCTCAGGAGTGGAACCTTTAGTTGCTATCTTCACATCATCCAGTTTGGAAAGAGCTCTGACAAGATCGATGATCAAGTACTTATGATGAACACCTTTCATACCCTCTGTGATGTCTTCCCAGGAAGAGTTGTGTGAAAATTTTGCCCATTCGGAAGGAGTGTCTTCAATATCATCCCAGTCACCGTACTCAAAATCTATCTGGAAATTCAGCTCTTTCTTTCCCTCGCTGTACTTGAAAACTGCCAACCAAGTAGTACCAAAATCCACTCTATCCTGACCCAAATATGTCACATAGGGAGTGATCTGTTTACCTTCAAGGGTAGGCATGAACTTTTCGAACTCTTTGCTAATTTTCTTTGGGATGATGACATCCACGTCACCGACAGAAGGTTTGTATCTCACAAACTCTGCATCCTCGATGTTTGGATCGATAAAGAACTCTGAGCTTCCGCTGAAAGCTTCTCCAGTTCTTATCACCTTGAAATTTTTCCAGATCTTAATCTCGTACTCCTTCTCAAAGAGATTGTTGATAGCTTCCAGAGTGTCCACGATCCTGGAAACGATCTTGGATCTCTTGAATTCCTGGAGATTGATCTTCTCAGCTCTAGCTAGGACTTCACCGGACTCTCTGTCGATGACTCTAGCGTTTCCACCTTCCAGAAGAAACTCTGAGTACGTTTTAAACTTTGAATTTTTCATTGTTGAAATCTATGAATAGTTTGTGTTTTTGCGTGTAAAAGTCTTTGCTCTTGTTGATGGAAAGTTCTTTGTCCAGGAGATCCTCATGTTCCAAAAGGCTTAGAAGCGATGAACACTCCATGATGGAAAGTTTCGTATCGTACTTCAGCTTAAAGACGTTAAAGACATCTTTATCCGGAATCTTCAGACGATTTCTCTTCAGAAAATCCACGAATTCAAAGGATTTTCTTTCAGTTTCAGTTAAAACTTGCAAATCCATCATTCTCCGGGAATTTCCAATTTTTTAACTTTTTCCTCTAGATCTTCCAGTGGAAATTCTTTTTCCACTTCTTTGCCCTTCTGATCAAGAACGGCAATCGTCAGACCCTGTTTCTTTCCAATCTTTTCCTCAGAATTCAGAATTTCCGGAGAAGTTGTAGCCCTAAGAATGTAAACGGAACCTGAAGATTTCATCTGCAATTTCCAAAAGATGTAGTCTGATGGCTGATTAACAGCTTGCACCAAGTCTTTGGAATTGTAGGGTCCTTCGACCTCCACGTCTTCGTTCTCCTGGCAAATGTCCAGAGCTTCTTGGTAAGATTTCAGAAGAGCATCGAAATTCTGAGAGTGAAAGAATTCCTTCTCATCTCCGGAACGAGTGTAGTAGAAAAGGCATTCCAAGACTACTGCAGCTCTTTCTCCCAGATCTCTGAGATATGAGATGATGCTTTCACGTGAAGGTTTGGGAAGCGAAGCGAATTCTTTCTTCAGAAATTCCACCTCGGAGAGTTTCATGGACTCTTTCTGAGAATCTGTCAGTGCCATTTCCAACCCACCAACATTGCTTAGTGACAGAGAAGTGCTGAAGATGTTACCGAACTTGGAGATCAACTCCTGTGACTCTTTAACTGCTTCGTAGATCTTACTGGGAATTTGAGATTCCAGAGCTTGGATCAGATCGTAGAAAACTTTTTTGTAGGCTTCGATGTCATCAGGAACTGGGACGACGGAAAAGATGATGGGTGCTTTATCATGTTTCATCTCAAATCTGCCTTTACCCATATCATGGACAACGTACTCAGTGAGCGGAGGACTCAGTGGGACGTCTTTCTCAAGGAGAAATTGATCAAAAGTGAAAAATCTAAGCATATCAGTGTATTTGACTATATATCAAGCTTAGATATTGACCGTATGCACTTTTATTTTATCAGTGTACTGTGTGTAGAATTCCAAGCGAGACTTACCGTGTTTCAGAAGATAGTTATCATGCTTCTCATAAGAGAAGTCATCCACGATGTCTATGATGTTGACAGTTTCCTTGCCCTCCAAGAGTCTCATACCACGACCGATTGACTGCTTGATGATGATCTCACTCTTGTAAGACTCCACAAAAAATATATTGTGGATGTTCTTGATAGAAATCCCTGTGGAAAAAGTGGTGAGCTTTGTCAGAACGAGGCGACCAATACTTTGGTCGCCTCGTTCTTTATCTCCTTTTCTATTTTAGTTGGTTTCATTGTGACTATTTTTTAATCTGTAAAATTTGCACCCAACAGTACGTTGGTTCATTTTGGAAGTAGATTGTTTCTTAGGAAGAGGGACTGGAATATCAGTGTCTACATATCTTCTTATCAATGTCAGATTCAATCCTTGTGTTTTTGCATCGTTTAATGAAGAAAAAATTTCAACTTCTCCGGAAGGATATATGCATTTATAATTATAGCCAGGAGATCTTCTAGTTTTCATGCGATCTCTAAATTCTTCTTGTTCCCACTTTTTCTTGATGCTTTCTCCTGCCTTTTTCCTTTTTTCCGGATCTTTATTCACCGCATTCATCTTTTCACTGAAGTTTAATCTCTCTTCGTAAGTCATTTTATTCCATCGACTTCTAGTGGATTCTTTTAACTTTTCTCTGTTATCTTCTGCATATTTAATCTGAGCTATGCTTTTCTTCTTTCTAACTTCTTCGGTCCAAATATTTTTGTTAGTCTCGCATCTCTTATTGTACTCTTCTTCCGAATAATTTTGCCATACATTTTTTCCAGCTTTCCCTATCTTTTCTCTATGTGCGACCGGCATATTTTCAAGATACTCTTGTCTTTTTAGATGCCACTGCTTGTACTTTTCTGCATCATTTTTCAATGAAATCCATCCTTTCTTGGCGGCATTAGATACTTTTTCTCTATCTTTATTGTCAACTTTCATAAAAGTCAAACAGTAATGATAAGTTCTCAGATTAAAGCTTTCATATAATAACTCATGAGCTTTTACATGATCTTCGTATCTAAGTTTCACTAGATTCCAGTCCTGGTCATAGTATTCTGGGAATTGAGATCTAGTTAAAATATGATGTGTTTCGGAATATGTTTCATTGACATCTTTGTCATAGTTCAATACTAAGTCTAAGTATTCTTCTAATTTTTCAAAGTTATCAGGAGTCCCATGTTTCCTCACAAGTTCGGCTGAAATAAAATCTCTCATGAATATATTTTTGATATATATACCAGTAGAAAGAGTTTTTATGAGAAAGAACTGATGTCTACATCATCATCCATAGTAACATTTTTAGCTAATTTTATGGATCCGTCAGTCATTCTAATTTCTTCGTTTTCTCTAAATTCATAAGTGACATCGCCGAACGACATTTTTATGACAGGGTATGAATTTCCCCCGCTCTCCATTTCCTTTTTGTAGTATTCTCGGTGATCTTGAGCTACACTTCCGTCCACGTAGTAGCAAACTTTGTCCGATCTGTCACGTAACGCATCGTAGATTCTCTTACCGTAACCATCCTTGATGTTGGAGAACATCACTAGCGAATTCTTGGAAGTTTTGCTGATCAGATTGACCACAAAATCGAACCTTCCCTTGTGCTGAACCACTAGATTCTTCTCCAGGGAAAGTAGTTGACTTCCCTCCATTTGTCTGCTTTTCTTGATGGACCAGAGTTTTTCTCCAATCTCCTTGTTGGTGTAGTTGATCTTGATGATCTTAACGTTGACTGGTGTAGCATACCCTTCCTTGAAGAGGAATTTCGGAGAGATTGTGTTCACCATGGGTCCCAGAAGAGAAGTGATGGTGAAATAGTCAGCTGAATCGTCCATCTGCATAGTTCCACTCAGACCGAAACGTATCTTAGAATCCTTGCACTTCTCCATCACATTCTTCACGGAAGTAGTCTGAGCAGTATGAGCTTCATCGCAGCATACCACATCCACACCCTTGAAGTACTCGATGGACTTCTTAGTTAGAGACTGGTAAGTGCCGACAATGACATCAGCAGAGGGATCATCGTCCTTGTTTCCGCCATAGACCATGCGCACTTTCATGGCTAGCTTGCCATTATTATAGTCATCCCAGTCATCGTTGAGCTGCATGACCAGAGTAGTGTTAGGAACTATGACCATGAACTTATTCAAAGAGCCCTTGCTCTTCAAGTATCCGTAGACCAGAAAAGTGATCAGAGTCTTTCCGGAAGAAGTAGCAATCTCAGAGGAAGAGAGTCTGTTCTTGAGAATAGCGATAGCTGCATCTATCTGGTAGTCTCGAGGTTGAAGCTTGGGATGATCTTTGAAATGATCCTTTGTCCATTTCTTGAAATCTTCCTCGTTGAACTTAGTGTCTATGATGCGCTCCAGACCTTCAATCTCGACTGGAAAGTTAAAAGTTTCTCCCATCTTATAGACTTCGTTCCAGAGGCCAATTGGAATGTATCCGTCCTTGTAAAAGGAGATCATCCCATTCCAAAGTTTTTTTTTACAAGTGGGTTAAAGTAAAAACCGCGAATGCGTTTGTTAAGGGAGAACTTAAGTTGTTCCAGTTCCATTTCTGAAGCTTCGTAAAGACGAAGAAAACGATTATTTTCAGTTACTCTTAGTTTCATATTAAAGAAATATTAAATCCTGGAACAAGGTTGTATTTTATTTTATAGTATGATGTATTCAAAGTTCTAGATGCTTGACACTGTGTATTTTATTTTAGGCCAGCTTTAAAGTTTTCGATTTCAATACGATGCTTCACACCAAAATTCATGTTATCGATTCCCTTGATAGTCTCTCTGAAGAAATCTATCTGGTTCTGCACACTTTCCACTTTGAACCTCAAATTGGAAGTCATAGCATCAGCCACTTTACTCTTCTCCTTCTCAGAGTACCTGAGATCCTCATTCTTTCCAGCTTCATCGAAAGCTCTCTTCCACTGAGCAGTGTAAGTAGTTTTCAGCTTGGAGTGAATGCTGATCAGCTTGTACTGGTACTCCAGAGCTTGCTGTCTCTTGGAATAGAGATCCACTTGGACTTCCGCAAGGTTATCAACATCACGAAACCTTCTGCCGATGTTGACTATGTCATCTGACCAAGCAGTTCTTTCCCTTGAGAACCTCTCTATGTAGTCGGTGCTCTCAGAAGAGTCCTTTGCCTTTTCCTGTGGTTCCACCTGTTGCGAGTTGGACATGCTGTATCTTTATGGATTGTTTAAGTTTGGGCTGAGAAAACTCCATGCTAAGTTCCAGATCCTCAATGGGCAGTTCGGTGTTAAAATCCACACCAGCCGAAATAGTTTCGATCCTTTCCAGGTCGTAACTTTCCAGCTTTAGCATATCTTGTTCATCTACAACCATATCATATCGTACTTGGATTCCGAAAAGTAGTCCACGAATCTCTTGAGCTTCAGAGGTCTTCTGCGTGCTTCGATCAGAAGATCATTGAGATCTTTTATTTTAGCATCCAGTGCAAGAAGTTCATTCTCCTCGGAGTATTTCCTCCAAAGAAAGACAGGAAATCCTTCCTCGATCCTTCTCATTGCCCAATCCTTTCCAGTCTCATCGTTATCATAGAAGTATCTCAGACTTTCCACTTCGAAGGGAAAATCGTTCTTAGCTGAACAGACACCCACTGCGTTAGGGAAGAGAAAGGAATCCAAGGGACCCTCGAAGATAGTCACTGTCTTGTTGAGATCCAAGTGCATGATTCCGAAGATCGTGGAGATGGTGTCCAATTTTGACAGAAGCTCAGCATTCTCCTCTCGGTAGATCTTGAGCTCCTTGTGCATCATGGTAGTCTTGTAAGTCAGATAAGGGTTTCTCTTGTTGAAAGTTTTGATCTGGTAGCCCAGGATACGGGAATTGTCCTTGGTGAGGTTCAGAACGTAGATGCAACCTCTCTTGGGATCGAAAGCGAATCTCTCAAAGCCAGTCTGCAGTCGTTGTCTCAGGTACCTCTCAATTCGAGAGCCCTTGATCTCCTGGAGCTTCATTCTTTCCAGAAAGAATTCCCTTGAAACTGTGAGTCTCATAGCTTCCTCTGAGATCAGTGACTCCATGTCCTGAGATATTCTGATCTTCTTGATTCCGGATAAGTTAGCGTGTTCCGAAGCTTTCAGTTTCATGAAAGCTTGCTCATCCTGAGTGAAATTATCGAATTCTCCCTGATCTTTCAGAAAATGCTGAAGGGACATGTGAGTGCTACAATCACCGTTGAAGCAGTGATAGTTCATGGACTCCACGAACAGATTGCCTCTTTTCTTTGCAGCATCTCGTGTGGAGTCTCCACAGTAAGGGCAAGCAAAAGCTATTCGATCGTTAAAGACTTTGATCTTTCTCTTGGAATCCTCAGAGAATCTGCGATTCAGAACATGAGAAACTGAAGAGTGAACTTTTTTCCAGAATTCTTCCTCGTTGATCTGCACATTCGTGTCCAAAGCAAAAGAAGGAGAGAAATTAATCTCTCCTTCCAGTTTGGGAATGTTCTCCAGATTAGAGACCTGCATATAAGTCATCATCCAAGCCTCCTGATGGTTCCTTATCGAATTCGTCGAAGTTCAGATCTGCTAGATCATCATGACCGCTTTTCTTGGAAGAAGAAGTGTCAAATTCACTAAGATCGATCTCAGTGCTTCGAGAAGAGGTTGAAGTCTGAGCAGTTTTGGTGAGTTGCTCAGCGGTTCTCATCGAGGGAACTATGTTCTCAATCACAGATTTCACTTTAGTTCTGGTTTCCTCGTCCCATTCCTTGAAGTCATAGTTTGAGAGATCCGGAGAATTAGCTTTCAAGTACTCGAAGAATGCTTGCATGCTAGCTTTATCTGCGTCGATTTTCTTGCCATCCAGTATGCAAGGGTGCTCTTCTGCTACGAACTTTGATTGATCGTAGTTGTTGAAACCACCGGAGATGGTAACAGTGAGAGCCATGATTCTACCTTTCAGAGGGTCGAAAGGGTTGTAAGGTTTTCCGTACTCCGGTTGGATCTCAGATTGCAAGATTCCGTTCAGCTTCTGACCGAATTTCAGGACCTTGATCTTTCCAACAAGTTCCGGTCTCTGCTCATCCTTTAGGATCTGAATCAGAGCGTAGTAGTTCTCCCTACGTTTGAACTTTTCGGAAAGCTTCTGCTCAGCGACTGACTGAGATTTCTTCAGCTTCCAGAAAGTATCCTGGATCACAGATTTCTGATTGATCGTGGAGGGACAGTCAACAGAAAAGCCGTCTCCTGTGAGAGGATCTTCTAACCAGTAAGAATACTTTTTGATCTTGGACTTACGAGGATCCTTGTACCAAGGTACGAAACGGATCAGAGATTTGTAGACGTTGTCCTTGCCGTCTTTAGCGTTGGGTTTGTAGAGTTCCGATTCCTTGGATGTGGTTTTTGGATCCACAAAATCATCGGTACTGAGGTTGAAAATGTCTTGAAAATTTTCCATGATTGCCTGTTTAAATTGTTAATTTGTTGAATTTATTAGTTGCCCGGTAAATTTAGTTCTCTTTCCTAGAGTCTATTTATGAGCTTTGGTCACTTATTTTTGCCAAAGAATCAATCAATTGCCTGTGTATGCCCTGAGAATTTGAATATCAAATTTACCTTCTATATATCTTAGTCGAATGAGAAAAAAGTTCAAAAACAGAAAAGCCTTCATCGATTCATCTTACTCATAGCAAACTCCTTGTATTCCATGAGTACAAGGAGTTTCTTGTGTGATGACTAAACGACCTGATGATGGTTACCTTATGAAGAGCTGAAGTAAAGCTCCAATGATACCTCCATCAATATGTTATGATGACTGAAGGAAGTATGTTCTTGTTGATCGGTGCTCCAAATGCATTGTTGCTCCAGTTGGTCGGAGTGCTGCTTCCAGAATCCAAATAAGAGTGGAAAGTCGTTAGAGTGCTCAGCGGCGTCTTGTAATAGGGAAACCATAATTGTCTAGCTAGAACGTTGTAAGTACTAGTGGACTCTTGAGCAGTGGCTGTTTGCCAACCTGCAAAATTAGTGTTCACGATGCTTCCTAGACCTGTGTAGTAGTAGGAATAGACAGAGGTGCTAGAAAGCAAACTCAAGTTTCCGTAGTAGTTGGAAGAGAGAGTTCCTATCGACGTAAGATCCGAGGAAGAACTGTTGCTCGCAACAGAATAGAGATACAAGAGTTTTTGAGCAGACGAAGTTGTCACGAAATAGTTTCCTGTCATAGTTATGTTTCTGATCAAGGCAAATGTAGCAATGTTGTCATGAGCAAAATAAACTTGATACGAACTGCCATTGATAGCTACATTGCCGTTCACCGTGAGTTCGTGTGAATTATGAAAAAAGAAGCAAGAGTAACCTGCACTTGCTACAAAATTACTATCAATAGTTATGTTAGAACTGTTATCATCCGTGTAGATACCCTGCGCTTGGTTGGAAATACCGGAAGTCCCAGCTAGATTTCCCAATGAATTTAGGACAATGTTATTAGTTATGTATCTCTGAGAATAGACTCTAGTGGAAGTGCCTCCACCATAAGTATAGATTCCTCCTCCGTCCATTTTAACCAAATTTGCCCCATTGACGAAATTGTTTGTGCAAGTGTAGCCGCCACCATTAACAGAAATTCCGATGTAACCGATGTTAGTTACTGTATTATATGACACTAAGTTGTTGGTGTTTGTTAGAATAGTTTGGTTTCCAACTTGTATTCCCGTGTACGACCCTGCTCCATTAGTACCTTGTCCGGATTCTCCAGCTCCAGGAATCATTCCCACACTATTGACCGTATTGTAGGAGACTGTGGTGTTGTTGGAGTCGTTAGTGACTATAGCTAAGTTATTGATGTTGTTAAAGTAGTTGTGAACGTAAGTAGTGTTGCTGGAACCCATTGCTGAGATAGCATCATCTCCTATGACGTAGAAATTACAGTAGGAGACTGTGGTGTAATTTGCATCGTAACTTGGAGCATAGATTCCGTAATTGTTAGCTCCTGTGAAATCCAGACCCTTGATGCTATTGTAAGTCTGAGAGCTTGAAAAGCTGATCAGAGCTCCTGTGCTGCTAGCAATCACATTCAACGTGTTGGGATTTGTAGCGCCAAAGTATGCGTAAATAGTATGCGTGGAAGATGAAAAGTACCAATCTCCGTAAGTTGTCAAGCAAGAAAGAGAGTTCTGTATGAAATAACCCCAACCTGTGCCCTGAGGATTGCTGGCCGTAGCAGTAAAAACGAAAACACCCCCGGAAGATTGTTTTGTGATGGTAGCTCTGTTGAGCTGATAAGCTACGTCCCTGACTACTATCTCTCCGCCTACATAGGAAGGAGACAGTGGTACCGTGGGATCAGTGATGGAAGTGTCGGAGGAGAAAGCAGTGAAAGTATTGTATCCTGTCTTAGGAAATCTTCCTCTAGCATACTCTACACCATTGATGAAAAATTTGTTAACAGTTCCGTCGTAAGTTCCCAGATTAGCATCCACACATGACCAGATTCCTCCTCCCTGGTTTGTCCAGTTACTGAGAGTCTCAAAACCGCTGAGTATGGGATTGCTTCCGACTCCGTAGGAGCTGAACAGTATCGTATCCACCACACTTCCGGAATGAGAGATGCTTATGGAACCAGTGAACGTATCTCCCTTTTTTAGGAGCACCTGATCTCCAGGGTTCAATGCAAGGCTGGAAACTCTGGAAAGTGTCTTTATCGGAGCTGAAACTGAAGTGCCGCTATTAGCATCATTTCCTGAAGAGGAAGATACGTAATACTTGGTCAAAGTTTTCGAAGAAAGGCTGGTAAAAGTGATGTGAGACCCCACAGTAGCTCCACCTGAGAGAGATGTGGTGAGGTTGTGAGTTGTGCTGACGACATGCGTATAGGATACGCTGATGCTATCCGTGACAGTAGCGCTAGCACTGTAAACGTAAACTGCATTCGTGAACCCCAAAATAGTTCCAGCATACACTGTCATATCTCCGATGGAAGTGTCAAAGTAAATAGCATTGGAAGCTCCTACGTTACCTGTGATAGTATTGTAATTCAGCGTGAAGCCGTGCGATTGTTGCAAGTAAATAGCAGTGGAAGAAGTGTTGATGCTGTTCCTGATCATGACTATTCCGCTGACACCTGTGTATCCATGAAATCCGTACCTTGTGCATGAGAAGATATTGTTTTCAGTTAATGTATCAGTGTTACTACCAACTCCCCCATCAAACAGGACTCCATCCTGTGACTGAGAAAAAATTTTGTTCCTGTAAATCAGAGAGTTATTGGATTGTGCATACTCTAAACCTTCCTGATTCTGTCCAGACAACGAATTGTACTGAGAAGTGACGTAGTTCGAATATACGATTGAAATCCCGATGCTGCCTCCGATGCAAGTATTTCTGTAAATTTTACTGTTGGGAGCGTACCTGTGCTCGTAACATTCTGAAGTTATGTCTGTTGGGTTGCTTGGCATTTGCATAGTATTATCATGAACGCTCCACCCTGAGGATGATGCAGTGGAAGTGCCTCTGATCATCAATGCTCCTTCCGTGACTACTGAGGAGCTGATCATGCTTCTATCAAAGACATTAAATTCCACTACTCCTCCGGTTATAGCAGTGGAAGAAACAAGAAAGCAACCGATGTAGCCTGTGTTGGAAATATGACTGTGTCCTATGTAGGGAGAATTGCCGATTCCCAGAGAACCTCCTGTGATTCCGCAATTTCCGAAAGTTGTGATGTTCATGTTAACCACAGAATCTCTGTTTCCTGAAATCACTATTCCTGAAGGTGCTGTAGTGAGGTAAGTGTTATTCGGTCCCTGAATAGTGCCGTTGCTGATTTTCATCCCATCGGTAGTCATCTGGATAGCAGATCCCGTGGATGATGTGTAGGATAGTGTGTTACCGTTCAAATTCAAGCTGTGATACAGATAAATGGGACTGCTAATGGAATAAGTCCCATGTCCTGCCGGAAGCACTGTGTTCTTAGCAGTGACTAGAGCTTGAAGAGCAGCTGTGTCATCAGCAAAAGCCAATGATGACATTAGCATGAAAAAGATAAAAAATAACTTCTTAAGCATAGAATTCGACTTATTTTGTTATGTAAGAGTATGTAGAATTGACAAAATTCACTCTGTTATTACTGACAGTGATGGAAGGAGAAGAAGTTCCTGCTAGATTCCAATAGAAGATTCCTGCAGCATTGAACATCGTTGCATACCCATAGATTGAATTGCTGATCACCTTGATCCCCGTGCCTCCGGCTATTCCGATACCGAATGAGCCTGGGCTGACAAGTATGTTGCTTTGAGCGACTTGGTAACTTCCTCCTCCGTCTCCCAGTAGGATTCCTCCTCCAGTCGGAGATGAAATACCTCCAGGTCCTCTGATCTGGTTGCCTGAGATGATGATAGGGTTGGAAGATAGGCCGTTGCTGTTAACGATGTCTATCGCAACTTCTCCGTTACTGGAACCTGCCACATTCTCCATAACATTGTTAGTGATTCGGTTACCGCCTCCTGAAACGTTATTGAACTGTATGAAATCCGCGAGGGGATATGCACCTGTCATATTTTGTAACTGGTCATGATCTATAACGATTCCATGAGATCCGGAAACATAGATACCAGCAGTCACATTGTAGACTTTACAGAACTGAATAGTGATGTTAGTACAGTTGACTAGATTAACTCCGTAGTTACCGGCTCCAGTAGTTCCACTTAGATTGCAATTCGTGATCGTGATGTTGCTACAATTAGTCAAAGAGATGCATGAAGCGGCTCCTCCGACGATAGTAAGATTATTGATCGTCATGTTACTAACTCCCGTGTAGCTGATAGGAGAAGATGAGGCAGCCTCAGTTCCCTGAAGAATGCAAAGAAACAGGAACAGTGTTAGCAAAAAACTTTTCATTCGATAAAGAGTTATTTTGCTATATATTAGAAGTTACTTTTTCAGAAAGAAATCCTTAGCACATTCCTGGACCCAAAAAGAATCGCAAAGATCATCCACGGGCTTCTTGGCTTTATCGATGCTTTCTTCTTTTAGACCTTTCCAGAAATTGCAATCTCTGAGTTCTTCGATCTTGGAATCCAAAAAGAACTGCATCATAGCTTCCTTGTTAGCATTGCCCTTTCCAGCAGTCTTCTTAACATTCCCGGGAGAGAACACCGAGAACTTTTCTGTACCGTACTTTTTGATGATAGCCATGCGAACCGCGTATCCGTATCCCACAATGTCTATGAAAGAGTTTCCGGCTGAACCGTAGGAAAACCCTTCGATGCCCACAAAGTCTACTTCTTGAGGCAGATGAGAAACTATCCATTCAGCGTACCGTGAAGCGTCCAGTGCTTTCCAGACTTCAGAGTCCGAATACTCCATCCCTGAAGGTTGATTGTGTTCGTAAAAATTCAATTCAACATCAGCTTCTCTTAGAGTCTTGTAATGAGAAGCTATCTTTCCAGAGTCCTTGCCCCGTAAAAAGGATAAAAATTGAAGAGAAGAATCTCTCCTGATGCAGACACCCGGAGAATTTTTCGACATATCGATACCGATTATCGTCATTAAATGAAGTTTAAAGAGTTAAAAAATTATACGTTACTTTCGATCAGACATTTGGCACAAAATCCCTCGGAATCCAGAAGAGTTCCATGAACTGGACAGATAGCTTCCATTTATTTTCCCATGTATTTAGTGAGTGCTGCACCAAGCGCGGCGGTGGCTAGACGGGAAGTTAGCATATCGTAGATAATTCCCTTCTCGATTCCCAGTGCATTAGCGATGACTTTGCCGATAGTGGGCCCCACTAGAAAACCTGTAACTCCTCCAAAGAGTTTTCCCAGAAAACCTTCGTCAAGCTCTGAGATCTTTTTATCTCCGTACTCTCTGAGAAGATCCTGAACTTGAGCTTTCTCGGATTCATTGAGATACTCAAAATCTGTATCGTTCAATGAGATGTACTCATTGAGAGTGCCCTCTGGCAACTTACTTTCCTGTATGACTTCTTCGAATGTTTTCATCCTTTTCATTTATTCAAAACTGAATTCTAGAATTTCGTTATCGAAATTCACGTTTTTTCCAAGTTTCTGATCTTTCAGAACTTTTTCATCGATGGTGACTTTGGGTCTAAAAGCTCCATCTCCATCCACGAAACACTTAAATTCCCTGGAACAACCCAGAGAACCTGCCGCATCAAATGCAAACAGGAGATTCTTGAGTTCCTCTGCTTGGTGAGGTTGAAGATTTGAAATTTCAACGCTGAGAGTTACAATCTCATCCTTAGCTTCCAAGATATGTTCAGAGTACTTTTTCATTAGAAACCGAATTTTTTACCGACTAAAGTTCCCCTTTTCTGATGAAGAAAACTTTGAACATCTTTGTCGCTTGAAAGCCATTCTCGGTAGAGATCTCCGGGTAATCTAGTCTTTAGTGCTCTTCTGAGAATGAATAACAGTCTATCTTTAACATCATACAGACGATCTCTGGTAGTAGGAGACCCATAAACTGCACCCTTTGAAAAAGCGACCTGCTCCGGACATAAAAGATCTAACATACCCATTAGTATAAGAGACTACCTTAGCGTTGGGATCTTTGTTCTCAGGATCTCTGAATGCATAATCCATCGTTCTTTCCAGTCCAGTTTTGGGAATTCTTTCAAACCCTAAACTTTCTATGGTTTGGATGATCTCTTGCAAATTTTTTAAATTTTTTTCCGAGAGTATCCAAAGATTTTCTCAATGTCGGACCGGGTCCAGCGGTATGAAATCTTGCTTCGTTCAGAAACTCCTGAAAATCTTTCATTGCAAATTATTTTTCTATATATCAGTCAAGCTTGACCGCTATGTTGAACCAATTGTATTTGAAAGTCACTCCGAAAGTACGAAACTCAAATGCATTGGAACCGTAATTCATCTCAAGAGAATCCATAGCTTTCATCAGAGGTTGAGTGAACGTCACTGTCACCAGTTGGTATCCGTCTCTGTCCAGGAAGATGAGATCCATGTCAGGAAAATAGTCTTTTCTGTTAGGTTCTTCCAAGTAGAGTTGGAACTGCTCAAATAGCACCCAGTAGTTGAGATATCCGTCAGCTGTCTTGAAATTGATCGTGAACTCTTTGACAATGATCCTTTCCAATTCGAAAGACTGTCTCCAGAATTGAGGTCTCTTATCCAAGATCTGCTGAGCTTCATCCGCATTAACTTGAGGAAAAGTCACCGAGGAGATTGTATGGTTCAGATAGTCTTCAATGTTCTCAAAGGGTGTGGGAAGTCTCTTGAGATAGAAACTGTACTTCTCATTCAGCTCTGGGTAGAGAAACCCTTTGGGTAACTTGGCAATGAACTGATTGGATTTTGCGTTCAGAATCATGAATTTCTCTTATTTTTCTGATATGTGATCTCCATAGAGCTTGAAAGAGCTTGGGACAATGGTTGTTTTTGGATTGTAAGTTTTCACTATTTTCCAGAGAAGATTAGCATCCTTTCTTTGTATAGGAAGAACTTTAATCTTATGGTTATGATGTTCCAATTGTTTGTCAGCCCGTAGATAAAATTCTTGCTTATCGTTACCAACTTCCTTATGATAGTCAAGAAAGTCATAATAAGTCGAGTACTCGATCGTGGATTTTCCAATGGAAAGAGTTATACGAAATCCATCATCAGATCTTCCGATCACTTCTATCTTTTCTATAGTTCCCATTGCTAGAGTTTTTCCGATGAAGTCTCTAAAGATATGACTGAAGATCCTAGCGCCCTTTTCTGCACGGCTAGGAGCATGCTTCCCATTCTGAGAAGCTGCAAATCCATGTGCTATATCAGTAGCGCTTAGTAAAGTGTCATTGGACAGTTCATCCAATCTAGTTGAAAGATCTTCTCCATCGAAACTATCGAGAAATTCTTCATAGAGTTTTAAGTGTTTCATGATTTAGTGGGTAATATTGAGTTCAGATTGGAAGCACTGGAAAC
>Ga0164296_1002177_pt1 | contig 19842 bp, 17 predicted proteins | sample GEODES057metaG_FD_113533 | JGI IMG/M metagenome (GOLD analysis project Ga0164296, IMG submission 113533) | Dystrophic lake water microbial communities from Trout Bog Lake, Wisconsin, USA - GEODES057 metaG | ecosystem: Environmental > Aquatic > Freshwater > Lake | place: USA: Trout Bog Lake...
AAAACCACTTACATTTTACACGTAAGTGGTTGATTTTCAGTGTGGGAGTTACTGGGTTCGAACCAGTGACCCTCTGCTTGTAAGGCAGATGCTCTGAACCAGCTGAGCTAAACTCCCTTTTTTATCTCCCTTTGTTGCCTTTGCAAATGATTTTGGCACCTGCATCCGCTTTTCTAAGGGACTGCAAATATAGGATGTCTGACGAATTACTCAAAAATAATTTTAATTTTTTGTTAAAGTGGCCTTTTCGGGTGTTTAAGGGCAGGTTTTACAATGCAGGTGGTGCATTAACAAAGCAACAAAAGCCGGAGGAAGCAGCTGCTACTACCGGACAGAGACTTGTTAATAGAGCAAAAACCTTTAATTTGAGGTGGCAGTCGCCAGTTGCCGCCAGGAATTTACCGGCTCTTTGATGCCAAGCATGCCGGCGATCCTGGCATAAATATCAGCCGGTTTAAAACCGTATTGCCGCAGGTAGCGCACCGAAGTGTCGCCGGCAGATTTTGAAAGTTTTACACCGCCTTTCTCTGTTAGCAGCGCATGATGATGAAAGCTTGTTTTTTGAAACGGGGTTGCTCCCAGTTTCTGACCAAGGTATTGCTGCGCCAGGGTGGAGTTCCAGAGGTCCTGGCCACGAACGATCAGGTCGACGCCAAAATGGATATCATCTACGAGCGAGGCCAGTTGGTAAGCAGGGTAACCATCTTTTTTCTGCACCACAAAATCTTTCATGGCCGCAGGCAACAGCGCCTTCACGGTTTGGCTTGTTAGCGTATTGACCGAAAGTCCCAGCCGCTCATCAGTCTTAAGGCGCAGGCAGGCATCTTTGGCATATAGTGATATATTTTTATGGCGACAGGTTCCGGGGTAAGTATCATCCGCGCTGTTTAGCCTGATCTGCGATCGGGAACAATTGCAGGCAAACAAGGCTTCAGCGGATGCAAGCTGACTTATTGCTTCTTCATAAAGGGGCAAACGCTGCATTTGCGAATATTCGCGCTCAAACTCATGGAGGTTCCTTGGCCCCTCATGCCAGGGTATCTCCATAAAATTGAGGGTATCAAAAATATCCTGGATATAGTCTTTGTTCACCCGATCGCGGTCCATGTCGTCAATACGTAGCAAAATTTGCGCACCGGTTTTTTCGGCTAAGCTGGCCGTTAAGGCAAATGAATAAATATTGCCCAAATGCAAATAGCCACTAGGTGTTGGAGCGATGCGCGTTTTTTTAAATTGCTTTTGGACCTCGGTCATTGTGAGTAAAGATGGGAAAAAGAAATGCCGGATACAGATAATATTTTCTACCCCAACCTGAGGTATGGGTCAATATGTTAGCAACAACTTTTACTATTTCTCCCCAAAAGTTAGTATTTTTTGCCTCGATTATTTGTCATTCACCAGTGAAAAGAAATACCCTTTTATTTTACACCGGCCTCATTCTGCTGGCTGCCACCGTAGTTTACGCCAACCATTTTTACAATGGTTTCCATTTTGACGACAGCCACTCCATCTACAGTAATCCCAATATCCGGAATATTAAAAATATCCCGAAGTTTTTTAAAGACGGCAGCACCAGCAGTATCCTGCCGCAAAACCAGTCGTACCGCCCTGTGACCACCACTTCGCTGGCTATCGACTATTGGTTGGGGAACGGTTACGATGCCTTTTATTTTCATTTGTCCACCTTCCTGCTATTCCTGCTGCAGGGTTGGTTAATGATTGTCTTCTTTAAAAAAATACTGGCACTTTCATTTGAAAATAAGGCGATACTTTGGGTTGCTTTGTTCGCTTCGGCATGGTACCTGCTGCATCCTGCTATTGCCGAAACTGTCAATTATATCATAGCCCGCGCCGATGTGCAATCAACCCTGGCGGTTTTGGCTGGATTTGTTTTATACACCTGCTCGCCTTTTTGCCGAAAGTGGTATATCTACCTGCTGCCTGTAGCTGTTGGTATCCTGGCCAAACCACCGGCGGTCATGTTTGCGCCCTTACTTTTATTCTACATTTTACTGTTTGAAGAAAAGGCCAGCCTGCTGGAAATTTATAAGCCGGCATTCTGGCGATCGGCGGGTATGGCATTATTGCGCTCAATTCCGGCTTTTATTGCTTGCGGCGGGCTGTATAAACTGGTAGATAAGCTTACGCCTAAAAGCTGGGAGCCGGGTGGCAACTCTGTTTTTAATTACCTGATCACGCAGCCCTTCGTTATCCTGCATTATTTCACCACCTTTTTCTGGCCAACGGGTCTTAGTGCCGATACGGATTGGGAGCCGCTGACCAGTATCCATAACTGGCGGTTTTTCCTGGGATGTACCTTCTTGTTGGTGACGATCGGTATCATTTTTTACACATCGCGTTCGGCTAAACTCAGGCCCATTAGTTTTGGTTTGATCTGGTTTTTTATTGCGCTGGGACCAACTTCAAGCTTTATTCCCCTGGCCGAAGTACTTAACGATCACCGTATGTTCTTTCCTTTTGTAGGGCTTAGCTTAAGTGTTAGCTGGACCATCGGACTGATTATTTTTCACTTTGCCGAAAAGCCCGGATCCCTGCTGGCCCGGAATCCCAAAATACTTTGGGTACCGGTATTGGTCATATTGCTCTTATGCAGTTATGGCACCTGGAAACGTAATAATGTGTGGCACAGTGAAGAGAGCTTATGGTTGAACGTTACCATAAAAAGCCCTAAAAACGGTCGCGGTTTAATGAATTACGGCAATATTTTGGTCGACCAGGGCAAGTACGCTGATGCAGAAAATTACTTTAACCGTGCCATTCAGTTATTACCCGAGTACTCTTTCGCCTATGTAAATATGGGTGTACTGAAAGAGAAGACCGGCAAATATGCCGATGCCGAGAAGTTTTTTCTTTATGGCATCCAGATAGGCCAGCAATATGCGGTACATTATAAACTCTACGGCAAATTTTTGAATGCCATGCGACGTTACCACGAGGCTGAAGTGGTACTCGAAAAATCCCTGGCCCTCTCTGATGCCGACCTGGAAACCCGCGTTCACCTGATGCATAGTTTTGACGAACTGTCGGAATGGGATAACCTTAAGCTCCTGGCCACCAATACCCTGCAGCTCGAACCGGGCAATACTGAAGCATTGGCCTACCTGGAAGGTGCCCGCAAACAAAAAAACCGGGCCGATCTGGAAGCTGAGAAAGTGATCATGTCTCCAAGTCCAGAAAAATACCTGCAATTGAGCCTGGACTATTACCTTGATGCCCGGTTTGAAAAAAGTATTGCTGCTGCGCAACAAGCTATTAAATTGAAACCCAATTATCCGCCGGCATATAATAATATTGGCAGCGATTATATGGCCCTGCAACAATTTGATAAAGCTGAAGAGGCTTTAAATGCTGCCCTGAAAATTCAGCCGGATTATACGCTGGCAAAGAACAACCTGGCGCTGGCACAACGGCATATTAGTGCTGTCGATTTTCCGATCGCTCCGCCAACGCCCGAGCAATATGTAAACGAAAGCCTCACCTATTACAATAAAAGGATGTATGAGTTTTGTATTGCAGCCTGCGAAAGCGCCCTGGAGCAACGTCCGGATTACGATCTGGCCTATAATAACCTGTGTGCAGCCTACAATGCTTTGCACCAGTGGGATAATGCCATCAAAGTGGGTGAAAAAGGGATGCAATTAAACCCCCAAAACCAATTGCTCCACAACAACCTCGATCAGGCTATTGCCGGAAAGAAGAGTGGCAAGTAGTTATTTTTTCCTGAAGAAGAATACCTTGATGTCGGGCTCCGCATTGACAATTACGGGTTTTAATACTTTGATAGCGGTGGTCATGAAGGTTGCTTTAACTTTGTTGATGCCTTTGTCAGCTAGTATTCTCTCCTTGATACTGTTAAAATCAAGGGTGTTAAGTCTTAATACCGACAGGCAATCGAACTGGTGTTTTTCCAACAGCAATTTCATGTTCTGCTCATTAAAATAGTTCATATGCGGACTATGGAAATTGAATTGCCACATCCGGGTAAGGTTGCTGTTTTGCCCTAATTTGTGCTGCAGCGTTGCCAGCCGATAGAAAAAGCCCGTACTCATCGGGATATTGATGATCAGCAATCCATCCTCGGCAAGGTCCTGGCGCAGGCTTTCCACCAGCGCATTGATATCGGGGATATGTTCAAAAACGTCGTTAAAAATGATAAAATCATATCCGCCTTCTTTTTTTGGGCTCACCTCAGGATAAAAGCCGTAAACAACGTTCAAGCCATTTTCCTTGTGGTAATGCTCATAGATATGCTCAGGTTCTATGCCTGTGCATTCGATATCGTTTGCCCTGCAGGTCTCCAGCCACCAGCCGTTTCCGCAACCTATTTCGAGACCCTCCAGGCGGGTGTTTTTTGAGGCCTTCAAATTTTGCAGCTCTTTGATGATGATTGCAAAGTTTGCCAGGCGCAATTGCTTCAAACCAATATCCCTTGAAGTTGATTCCAGGTCCGACTCAAACGAATGCTCAAACTCGGCATCAGAATGCAGCAAGGCACAACTGTTGCAGCGATAAACGTTAAATCGCAATTTGTAAAGTTGTGTAAGCGGTTTGCCGCAAACAGGGCACGATGAATGGTCCATTGGTTTTAATTAGGTATATCTGTTTAATCCTACGCCTGGCGCCCATCGCCAGGCGCAAGGCCAACTATGATTTTTGCTCTTCCAGATGCTTGTTAAATTTTTCCTTTAACAGGGAAATTTCCTGGCCGAGTTTCTTATTGTCATTATATAATTTGGAAGCAACTACGCTCAGATGCAGCAGGTAAACCAGTATAGCGAAAATAAAGCCTGTAAATACCAGGTTGGCTGCTACCACTACGCCGGTAAGCTTCCGCAACAGTTCCAGACCGTCGGTCCAGAACGAGAACAGAAGCAGGAACAAGGTGCAAATCACCCAAACAATTGCATATTCTTCGCGGAGTTTACCTTTGATGATCAACCTCGAGATATAAAGCACAAACAAAATATTGACAGCGATGGTGATGAACTGTATCCTTAACATAACGATCAGGGTTTGCGAATGAATGAAAAAAACATGGCCAGCGTAACTTTGATACAATAATAAAGCGAACCAAAGCTTCGTATGGACGATTGCCCGCCCTGCCTTGCAGCCATTACAACGGCTACTTCGGCAACTTTAAGGCCTGCTTTTGAAAAAACAACAAGTGATTCGGGCTCGGGATATTCATCCGGATAGCTTGCTGCTGCCAGCGCTATCGCCTTGCGGTCAAAAAGCCGGAAGCCCGATGTACTATCGTAAATAGCCTGCCCGGTAAGCAAGCGGTTGAGCCAATGGAAATATTGAATCCCAAGTCTGCGGGCAAAGGACGACTGGAAGCCTTCTTTTTCTATAAATCTGGAACCGATGACCACATTGGCACCGGTTTCTATATGGTAATTGATCAGTTTAGCAAGTTCCTTTGGCGGGTGCTGGCCATCGCCATCTAATTGTATAGCCAGATCGAAGTTGTTGTCTCTTGCAAAGCGGATGCCTGTTTGCACCGCACCCCCTATACCCAGATTTACGGGCAGATCAAGCACCGTTACCTCATATTTTCTGGCTACAGCTACCGTATTGTCTTTGGAGCAATCGTTGATGATAGCAGCTTTCAGCTCATAGCCATGGGGTAGTTTGGTTGAAAGCAGCTCGGGCAGCAAAATCGGCAGCGATGCCTCCTCATTGTAACAGGGTATTACGATCAGTACTTTGCCAGGCATGCAGGTATTAAAGATTTGTTAAATTTAACCGTGAAATTAATTGTTTTTCGGCAAATATCCGGAAGCTTATTTATTAAGAATTTTTATTTTTCGATTTCATTAAACCGATGCTAAGCGTTGGTTCAACCCAATACCTCTTCCAGTACCTCGTGCGACCTGATATTGCCAAATCCTTCCACATGCAGCGTATAAAATTCAAGGAGTTTTTGCAGCAGGTAGCGCCGCTCGTCATTGCTGAATTTTAAGCTGCCTAAATGCTCAAAACTGGTTAAAAGCAATGCCCGGAAATTTTGGGTATGGGGTGGCGAAAGGTAATAAAGCCCGTCGGGTTTAAAGCGGGTAAAGATGCCGTTCTTCATGTCAAAATAATCGGCATCTCCGCTGGTTTGCTCGGGGTAAAAGCCGATATACCGGCTTAATCGAACCAAAAACAACAGGTGAAAATTAGCGAGTCCGCTGGTTTGGTGGTCGAGCCATTCGATAGCATTGAATACAAAATCAAACAAATGTTCATCGGCTGTTTGCTGCCTGATCGTCTTGTAAATAACCTCGTTCAAAAACATCACGATGCTGCTTTTGATCACGTCATAAGGTATACTTTGCAAAAGTGGGGAATTTTTAAGTTCGGACACACGTTGAACCGAACCATTATTTTTGTGATATACCACCATATCCAGCAAGTGCAGGGGTTGCAGCATATTGCGACTGATCTTGGCTTTCGGTTTTTTAACACCATTGATGATATAAGACTGGAGCCCGAATTTTTCAGTCAGCACCTGCACAATTACGCTGGTTTCGCCGTAATCAGTAGTTTTAAAGACGATGCCGCGGGTTTTATGCAGCATGGCCGAGCAATGAGACGATTTTGGGTAAGAAAATTATTGCTCCGACGAGCAGCGCTGTAAAAGCGGTAACCAATACGGCGGCAGCGGCTATGTCTTTTACTTTTCCGGCTGTTTCGTTGAAACCGGGAGATACCAGGTCGACCAGCAATTCGATAGCAGTATTGATCAATTCGGTCAGCAAAACCAGGCCGATGCTAAAAATGATCCACAGCCATTCGGCGGACGAAAGCTGCAGGTACCAACCCATGGCGATGGCAATGACCGCCAATACCAGGTGCACCCGAAAATTCAGCTGCGTTTTTACCGCATGGCCCAAGCCCTTAAACGCAAATCCAAAGCCACGGATGAATTTATTCATGCTAATGCTCGTAATTCGTCTAAATTAGTGTTATTCGTGCACAAATTCAATTCGTGCAATTCGTTCAAATTCGTGTAATTAGTGCTAAATTATGGATCTCAAACTCAAAGATAAAGTTGCCCTGGTACTGGCTGCCAGCAAGGGACTGGGCCGGGCTTCGGCAGAAGCGCTGTCGGCCGAAGGTGCAAAAGTTGTTATTTGCTCGCGTAATGCCGGGGCACTTGCTGTTACCGCAGCCCAAATCCAGTCGCAAACCGGTAACCCGGTTCTGGCATTTGCGGCAGATGTGTCTGACGCTGCCCAGGTAAAAGCCCTGATCCAAAAAACGGTGGATAGTTTCGGCGGGATCGATATTCTGGTGAACAACGGAGGAGGTCCGCCTTTTGATAAATTCGAAACCTTTGATGACACGCAATGGCAGCATGCTTTTGAGCTGACACTGTTTGCATTTGCACGTACGGGCAGAGATGTATTGCCGTTTATGAAAAATGCCGGCGGAGGGCGTATCATCAATATTATCAGCGGTTCCGTTAAGTCGGTTTTGAATAATGCGGTATTGTCAACCGCCACGCGCATGGCCGTTGTAGGCATGGCCAAACTGATGGCTGACGAGTTAGGACCTTATCATATCACGGTCAATAATATCGCACCGGGCCTGATCCTCACCGAACGTGTCAAAGAAGTACTACCCAAAGATATCGACCTGGAGCAGGCCCTGAAAGATCGTGTTAAAACCATCCCTGCAGGTCGCATTGGCAAACCCGAAGAACTGGGTGCATTGGTGGCTTATTTAGCCTCAGAGCAGGCCGCTTATATTTCAGGCACCACGATACAGATAGACGGGGGTGCAAGCCGGGGAATTTTTTAGGGCCGGGCGCTTGGCGCATGGTGCAAGGCGGAAGCTGCCTGGAGTCTGGCGCAAGGCGATTGGCGTGTAGAGCATAGTGTGCGGCGCGAGGCGGAAAGTGCCTGATGTTTGGGGCGTTAGACTTCTTAAACTCACGAAAAAATGCTCCATCGGAGCAAACTGTTTATACAAAAGGTGATTTGGAAAATCGAGCTCTGTAGGAGCCACCCTAAAAAAGCCATATGAATTACACCCGCAGCAATCCATTTGCTTATCAATATCGCCGGCGATTGAAAAAATGCTCTATCGGAGCAACCCCTTTGTAGAAAAGATTAATGAAAAAAATGGGGCTCCGTAGGTGCCCCCCTTAGTAAAGCGACAAGCCCGACACCCCCTGGCAAATCGTTTGCCAATCAATAGCGCCAGCTCACGAAACAATGCTCCAACGGAGCAACCCCTTTGTAGAAAAAGGTAGGAGGAAATGGGGCTCCGTAGGTGCCCCCCTTAGTAAAGCGACAAGTCAGACACCCCCTGGCAAATCGTTTGCCAATCAATAGCGCCAGCTCACGAAAAAATGCTCCATCGGAGCAACCCCTTTGTAGAAAAGATTAATCAAAAAAATAGGGCTCCGTAGGTGCCCCCCTTAGTAAAGCGATATAAATTAAACCCGCAGCAAGCCGTTTGCTTATCGATATCGCTGGCTATAGAAAAAATGCTCCATCGGAGCAACCCCTTTGTAGAAAAAGGTTGGGGGAAATGGGGCTCCGTAGGTGCCCCCCCCTTATTGAAGCGATTAGATTTTATTCCAATCGGCCATTTATATCGAATTTTATTTATCAGCAATTCAACTGCATACTACGCTGCTATTTTTTCTTCGCATCCCGATACAAGATCACCCCCAGCCAAACCAGCGCCACAACCTGCACCATCAGCATGCTGCCTGAAAGTAACTGGCCTCCTGTCCAATGTTGTATTTTGAAAAGCAGGCCGATCATCAGGAACACGGCGCTGGTAATAAATAATACAATCGGATATCGATATTTCCCCATGTTAAGAATGATCAAATATTGCTATAAAGGCTTTTGCTTCCGGTATTCTAAAACTGCAGCAATGATACTGGAAACAAATATCGGTGCCATCATACCCAAACCAAAGCTGGCCCATTTATCGGTAGTTTTATCGTTGCCGCTGTGCAAATCAATAAGCAGCAAAACAACCAACAAAATACCACTGGCAAATAGGAGCAATAATTTGATTTTCATGGGTCTAATATAGCTTTTAATAGTAAAAATCCGTATTTTTGCGACCTCTAAAAATTGAGGCGGAACATATTGATGTACAAGGAATATAAGCAATTAAATTTATCGCAGATCGGCAAGGATGTACTGGATTTCTGGAAAGAGAACAACATTTTTGAAAAGAGCATAACCAGCCGGCCTGCCAATAACCCCTACACGTTCTACGAGGGACCTCCTTCGGCTAATGGTATGCCGGGCATCCACCACGTGATGGCCCGTTCCATCAAGGATATATTTTGTCGATATAAAACATTAAAAGGCTACCAGGTAAAACGCAAAGGCGGCTGGGATACCCATGGTTTGCCTATTGAGTTAGGCGTTGAAAAAACACTGGGCATTACTAAAGACGATATTGGTAAGAAAATATCTGTTGAAGACTATAATGCAGCCTGTCGGAAAGAGGTAATGAAATTTACCGATGTATGGAACGACCTGACTGAAAAAATGGGTTACTGGGTTGATTTGAACGATCCTTACATCACCTACAAAAACGAATATATTGAAACGCTTTGGTGGATATTGAAACAGCTTTACGATAAAGGCATGTTGTACAAGGGCTACACCGTACAGCCTTATTCGCCTAAATCGGGAACTGGTCTTAGTTCGCACGAGCTGAACCAGCCTGGTACTTATAAGAACGTTAAGGATACAACGATCGTTGCACAATTCCATTTGAAAAGCGATCAGCAGCATCCCCTCATCAACACATTATTTGCTGAAGCTGGCGAAGATACGGTGATACTGGCCTGGACAACAACGCCATGGACCCTGCCATCAAACTGTGCGTTAGCGGTAGGGGAAAATATTGATTACGTTAAAATTGCCACTTTTAACCCCTATACATTTAAACCGGTAAGCGTAGTGCTTGCCAAAGAACTGGTAGCTAAATATTTTAAACCCGAAGCAGAAAATGCTTCGTTTGAAGATTACAAAGAAGGCGATAAGCTTATCCCCTGGAGTGTTAAAGCATCCTTTAAGGGGGCTGATCTGCTAGGTTTACGTTACCACCAGTTGATGCCTTATGTAACGAATGCTGACCTGGAGGCAAATGCATTCCGGGTTATTCCTGCCGACTTTGTGACAACCGAAGATGGTACTGGTATCGTACATACCGCTTCTGTTTTTGGTGCGGACGACTTCAGAGCCTGTAAGGAAAACGGCGTACCATCTGTAATGGTATTGGATGAAAGCGGCAAAGAAGTGCCTTTGGTTGATAAGCAGGGGCGCTTTGTAAGTGAGGTGGCCGACTTTGCCGGCTTGTATGTTAAAGGCGAATATTACAGCAAAGAAGAGCGTGAAGCACCGGGCTTTCGTGAAACCGATGTGATGATCGCTATTAAGCTGAAAGAAGATAATAAGGCTTTTGATGTACGTAAATACGAGCACAGTTACCCGCACTCCTGGCGCACAGACGAGCCCATATTATATTATCCGCTGGATAGCTGGTTCATTAAAACCACGGCTGTTAAAGATAAACTGGTTGAACTGAATAAAACCATCAACTGGAAGCCTGAGTCGACCGGTACCGGTCGCTTCGGTAACTGGCTGGAGAACCTGGTAGACTGGAACCTGTCGCGTTCGCGTTACTGGGGAACTCCGTTACCTATCTGGCGCGAGGAAAATGGTGCAGAAGAAAAATGTATTGGCTCTATCGCCGAGATCGAAACCGAAATAGCCAAAGCAATTGAAGCAGGATTTATGCCTGAAGGCTTCAAATTGACGGATATGCATAAACCTTATGTGGATGATGTGGTCCTGGTTTCGGCTAAAGGCAATAAAATGTTCCGCGAGCCCGACCTGATCGACGTATGGTTTGATAGCGGTGCCATGCCCTATGCGCAATGGCATTTCCCATTTGAAAATAAAGAAGAATTTAAAAACGCCTACCCAGCCGATTTTATTGCCGAAGGTGTGGACCAAACCCGTGGCTGGTTCTTTACGCTACATGCCATAGCCGTAATGCTGAGCGAATGCAGCGACGAGATCAAAGCCATAAACCTGGAAGTTGGAAACAAGGGCATAGCATTTAAAAACGTGGTATCGAATGGCCTGGTGCTGGATAAAAACGGCAACAAGATGTCGAAGCGTTTGGGCAATGCGGTTGATCCTTTTTCTACGATCGAGCAATACGGTGCCGATACAGCACGCTGGTACATGATAAGTAATGCTTCGCCCTGGGATAATTTGAAATTTGATCTGGAAGGTCTGGATGAAGTGCGCCGTAAATTTTTCGGTACGCTTTACAATACCTATTCCTTCTTTGCGCTTTATGCGAATATCGATCAATTCAACTATGCGGAGGCAGAAGTAGCTTTACAAGACAGGCCCGAGATCGACCAATGGATCATTTCATTGCTCAACACTTTAACCAAAGATGTTGATGCTTTTTACGCCGATTTTGAACCAACCAAAGCCAGCCGTGCTATACAGGAATTTGTTGACGAGCATCTCAGCAACTGGTATGTTCGTTTAAGCCGCCGCCGTTTCTGGAAGTCGGACGATTCCAAAGACAAGTTATCGGCCTATCAAACCCTGTATACCTGCTTAAACACCATCGCCAAACTCATGTCGCCTGTTGCGCCATTTTTTGCCGACAAGTTATACCGTGATTTAAATCAGACTACCCAAAAGGAACCCTTTGAATCCGTTCACCTTGCCCAATTCCCTGAATATCGTGCCGAATTGGTTAATCAGGCATTGGAAGAACGGATGCAGTTGGCGCAGGACATTTCGTCACTGGCTTTGTCTTTACGGAAGAAGGTTGGTATCAATGTGCGTCAGCCATTGAGCAGAATATTGCTGCCGATACTGGACAAGTCGTTCGAAAAGCAGGTTGACCTGGTGAAAGATCTGATCTTATCCGAGACCAATATCAAGGCTATTGAATACATTACCGACACATCGGGCTTCATAAAAAAGAAAGTCAAACCAAACTTTAAGGCCCTTGGCCCTAAGGCAGGTAAATATATGAAAGCTGTTGCCGAAGCTATCACCAATATCAGTCAGGAAGAACTTAACCAGTTTGAGTTGGACGGCGCAATTAAATTCAGTATCGAAGGTTCGATATTCGAGATATCGATCAATGATGTGGAGATCATTGCCGAAGATGTTCCGGGATGGCAGGTAGCTAATCTGGGTAAATTAACGGTGGCATTAGATATCAATATCTCTAACGAACTGAAACAGGAAGGCCTGGCCCGTGAGTTCGTGAACCGGGTGCAAAACCTGCGCAAAGACAAGGGTTTTGAAGTGACCGACCGTATACAGGTGTATTATAAAACTAGCTCTGAAGCCATAATAGAAGCGATTGAGATTAATTTATCCTATATTTGCGCCGAAATTCTGGCCGATTTGGTAAGGCTTGATCAACAACTTCATACAGGTGATAAGGTAGCGATTGACGAACAGGAACTATTGACCCTCATAACTAAACTATAAATGAAACAGGAAACAGAAAAAACCAGGTATTCTGACGCAGAGTTACAGGAGTTTAAAGAGCTTATTTTAGATAAGCTGCGTGTTGCAAAAGAGGAATTGAATGCGCTGGCTTCTTCGTTGAGCTCGCCTAATGCCAATGGCACTGATGATACTGCCGGTACTTATAAAACACTGGAAGATGGATCGGCTACGCTGGAGAAAGAATCAATCAACCAACTGGCTGCCCGTCAGAAAAAATTTATTGAGCAATTAGAGGCTGCGCTGGTACGTATCGAAAACAAAACCTACGGTATTTGCCGCGAAACCGGTAAACTGATACAGAAAGAACGCTTACGCGCGGTGCCTCATACCACGCTGAGTATGGCTGCAAAACTGAAGCAATATTAATGAAGTCTGCGTATACCAGGCCATTCCTGCTTGCTTTATTGGTGATCGTTGCCGACCAGTTGATAAAAACCTGGGTACACCGGCATATGGTGCCCGAACAGGAGATACATCTGTTTGGCGACCATGGCATGTTGCGTTATACCGAAAATAACGGAATGGCATTTGGTATGGAGTTTGGCGGAAGCTGGGGAAAGCTTTTCCTTACCCTATTCAGGATAGGTGCAGTTACAGCCATTGGTTACGGACTTGTTTACCTGGTGAAAAACAAGTACAACCGCGGTCTTATCCTTAACGTTGCGCTCATTTTTTCCGGAGCAATGGGCAATATCATCGATTCGGCATTTTATGGTATCATTTATCATTATGCTCCTTTGTTTCACGGGCAGGTGATCGATATGTTTTATTTTCCCCTTCTGCATGGGCATTTCCCTTCCTGGTTACCTATCTGGGGCGGTGAAGAGTATATATTTTTCCGTCCAATCTTTAACCTTGCCGATGCTGCAATTTCTACTGGTGTTATTATGATCCTGATCAACCAGCAGCGATATTTCAAACATCAAGCCCCTGAGGAAACCTCTCCTAACAGCGAGGTTGTAGAAGAATAAGCAGGATACCGCACTTTTGATCCTGTTTTACGGAGATAAGGCCGTATTTTTGGAATTCTTATTTCCTGCTTAATATCTCCACATCAATGAAAAATCTATTGATCTGCTTTCTATTACTGACACCCTTTGTGGTATTGGCCCAGGACGAAAATCCACCACTCGTAAAAGATTTTTATAAAGGTGTGCGATCCATTCCGCAATCATTTGAGCTCAACGATCACGTTAACGTGATGCAGTTTAACCTTGATGATCATAATTTCGATGTAGTTGCTGTTGATGAACAAATGCAGGTACTTTGGAAAACAAACCTACAGGGTTATATGATAACGACCCGAAAATTCAGGGACAAAATACTTGCAGTTGCTGCAACGGATTTTAGTAACGTTAAAAGAAACAATAACACCTTTAAGGCTTATATCATCGATCCTGCAACAGGAAAAGTTTTGGTTGAAAAAGTCATTTTTGATGGCAACCCGGATTATTTTACATTCCCATTTGTGTTCACCGGCGACGGGAACATCTTTAAATTCGCAGTCCGCCAATCTGCATTTACACGCCGGATGCACGTTGCTATGCCAAGTTTGTTGGCTTTGGTGTCTATCAATTCCTATGAGAAAGAATACAATCAAACTACAGATTTTGACGTAATTGAGTTTAATGACAAGCTTGAACCAATCAATAAATTCAAACCGGTTTTCAATACGGGTACTTTTATCGGCATGGACTGTAATAAGGCTGGTGATACGTTTATAGCCTGGTATAATGAAGGGAGTCTTGATTTTGTAAAGTACGTCGAAGGCCAATCAACACCTTCAAAGCCCATATCGGCAAGTATAGCACTTAAAAAAAATGCGACAGATTCTTTTGGGATCGATATTGTTGTGCAAGCTTGCGTAACAAACAACAATGCTTTGTATTATGCCCTGTCATTCAAAAATCAGGATAAAGAAAATGAAATGGGCGTTGGCAAGCTTGATTTCTCAAACGGCAAAGAGGAATATGTGAACGAAGTGTTTTCAAAAGATCATGTGAAAGAGATCAAAAAGAGCTATGTAACTGTAAATAAAAAATTACACTCTCCTAATCTGGGTCCGGTTAGTGCCATTGATGTAAAGGGGTTTTATCAGAAAAATGGTAATGTAATGGTTGCGCTAACCAGTACCGCCTACTCATCTGCCATGAATGGTGGTACCTGGGTGGACGAATACAATGTGCTGATCAACTGTTATGATGCTGATTTGAAATTTAAGTTTCAACAGTTGATACCCACTTCATATGCAGTACCTGAAAGGCACCTGCCAATTGGATTTCATATTGCCAATAACAAGTTATATGTTTTGTCAAACGACAAAGAGGGCATGACCACATTATATGGCACCTTTGCAACGATCGATCTTACTACCGGCGCTTGCGATAAGATTTATTGGCTTTCTAAAAAGAAGATCAGTAATAGCGATGCAGCTGCAAGTTCTTCGGTGCTTTGGTTCCCGGGAAGTTTTGTGATCCCGTACCTTGATTTAAGAGGTTTTTCGGGCAGGAAATATGACATAACGCTCCAGAAAAACAGCTATTAGATTTTAATCCGCGAATGTAAATTTAACTAGAAAGAAAATATAAAAGGCCAAAATAACCTCTTATGGCATTTTGGCCTTTTTTATTGAGTTAAAATACCGTGAAAACACGGGTTGTAGGTATAAGTTAAAATAAGGTACTTTGTTAATGTCGAGCCTAAACTTTATTCTCGGCAAAAGGACAATTGCAGCGCTTGCAATTGTCTTTTGCTTTTTAATGACTCATCGATTTTTCCCTTATCGCCTTAAACTCTGATCCGGCTTTCCATCCCGGCAAAGTAGTTTCATTGCTCAGTTCGAAACCAAGACGGTAAAGCAGGTTAGCAATTTGCGCCATGCCGCTGGCATCCATGTCGGGCGTATAATTATCTGAGGGCTGGTGGTAATGATGCAAATTGTACTCCTCCTGATGTTGTTTGGCCCAGTTGGCATCATGGGTTTTACTGATCAGACCATTGTTCATGTCGAGTGCAGGCACGCCAACTTTTGCAAAGTTGAAATGATCCGACCGGTAATAGCTGCCTGCTCCGGGTCTGCTGTCGCCTACAACCGTCAGGCTGTCTTCTTTAGCGTATTTTTCGATATAATCATCCAGATCATTTTGTCCCTTGCCGGTAATGGCCAGGTCCTTCGTTTCGCCATAGTCGCCGAGGGCATCCATATTAAGGTTGGCGACCGTTTTATTGAGCGGGAAAATTGGGTGTGTTGCATAATACTCTGAACCAAGCAAGCCTTGTTCCTCGGCGGTTACTGCAAGGAATAATATCGATCGCCCGGGTTTGTCTTTTGCACTGGCAAATGCTTTCGCCATGCTGATCAGTGTGGCACTACCGTCGGCATTGTCTACCGCGCCATTGTAAATGCTGTCGCCTTTGGCATCGGGTTTACCTATACCAAAGTGATCCCAATGGGCAGTATAAATAATGTATTCATTCGGGTTGGTGCTGCCTTTTATCAGGCCCACTACATTGTGCGTTGTAGAATAACGTAGTTGATTGTGTATGCTAACTTTGGCGTTTATCCCAAGCGGAATTGCTTTAAAATCGTGTTTTCTGGCCAGAGCCCTGAAATCGCCACTGATACCGGCTGCAGCGAGCATTTTTTTAGCAGCATCTTCGCTTACCCAGCCTTCCAGCTGGCAGCGATCAAAATGCTTATTTGCCTGCCGCAAGTAAAGGCGCGAGCCTGTATTACTGCTGCTTACTACGCTCCATGGATAGCTGGCTGGCTCAGTTTGATGAACGATAAGTACCCCGGCAGCTCCCTGACGGGCAGCTTCTTCAAACTTGTAGGTCCATCGGCCATAATAGGTCATGGTATCACCTTTAAATAGCTTACCGTCGCCCGATTTAAAACCGGGGTCGTTCACCAATACCAGCACTATTTTACCTTTAACATCCAATCCTGCATAGTCGTTCCAATGATATTCAGGCGCAACTACGCCATAACCAGCAAAAACGATGGGGCTGTGTTCCAGACTGATATCCTCGCGCTCCTGGCGGCTGAATGCAACAAAATCGGTTCCGTTTTGCAGGCTGAAATTTGCCTTGCCACTTATATCAAGCGTTTTTGATGGTGTAGCCTTGATCTCTACCATCGGTACATCCTGATAATAACTGCCATTGTTGCCCGGTTCGAGCCCGGCTGCTTTAAACTGTCCCGAGATATAGGCAATTGCCTTGTCTTCACCTTTCGTAAAGGGCTTTCTGCCTTGTAATGAATCATTGGCCAAAACAGCAATATGGCTTTTGATATCTTCGGCTGTGATGGGGCCGCTGGTTTGGGTTTTTTTATTGCAGCTGCATAATACAGCCAAAACTGTACAACACAATAAAGAATATTTTGTCATGTGATAAAGGGAGTATATCCAAAGATAACAGATAATGTGTTAAGGCAAAATAATTGCCGGGAAGTCCAATTTATGTAAGGACCGCAGTTTCGAAAAAGCTTTTAACTTCGTTTATACTTAAAACGAAATTATTAACATGATGAAAAAGTTGTTTTTGATCGCTCTTGCCGGATTTATAAGTACTGCAGCGCTGGCGCAAAATGTAGATCTGAGGCGAAAAATTACCGTAATCGGAACCGCCGAAAAGGAAGTAACGCCTGATATTATCAACGTATCAATTTCGTTACAGGAGTATTTAGACGGTAAAAAGAAAATAAGTATCGACCAGTTAGAAGGGCAACTTTTAGATGCTGTGAAGCAGGCTGGTATACCCAAAGAAGATTTTACGATCGATAATATTGCAGGCTGGAACAACAGATGGCAAAAGAAAAAGAACCCCGATTTTCTGGAAGCCCGGCAATATAATATCCGTTTGCATGATCTCTCAAGGATAGGCCAGGTATTAGCGGGCTTAGATCCAAAAGGCGTGCAGCAAACAAATATTGCCAGCTACGATTATTCAAAAATGCCGCAATTAAAGCAGGAATTGAAGATCCAGGCACTTTTGGCAGCTAAAGAAAAGGCAAATTACCTGTTGGGTAGCCTGGGAGAAAAGTTGGGCAGACCCATAGATATCAGCGAAATTGGGAACGGTGATGTCCAGCAATATCAACCCTTAATGGCAAACCGGACCTTTGCTTATAATGCAGCCAGCAGCGAAGATAACATCGATTTTAAACGGATTAAGCTAAGTTTTCAGGTACAGGTAATTTTTGAAATAGCACCGTAACTTTTGTGTTTTTTCTGCGTAAAAGGGAAATGAGTTCTGCGGATAATGCGTCTCTCTAAAGACCCAATTTTTACTTTACTGATTAACAGGCACTTGACAATTTAAAATATAGATTATATCTTTAGGTATCCGTAATCCAATACAGCATGTTACATTATAAGACCGAAAGGGTGTTGCTGGTTGCGCCCAATATATTTTCGGTACAGATTTTGGCTAACCATAAACAGATCAGGCATATTACTTCTGTAGAAAAGGTTTTTCCTGCCATTTACGAGATGGCGCCTCACATGATCGTATTTGATTATGACTATCTGAGTGCTGATATGGAACGGATATTACGCCGCATTCGCACTAATCCCTTTTATAATAAGATCAAAATATGCTGTTTTAAAGGTAGCCAAAGCAGGAGGATCGATAGCTTCCTGAAGATTTTGGGTGTCAATCATGTTATATATAAAGACGAACTGGTAAACCCTACCAAGGAAGTTTTAAACCATGTTAAATCTATTCTCGATCCCGCTGTTACCGATTTGTTAGTTAATGCTTCGTTTTAGTTGATGGCTAACTTGCCGTTAGTTAATTTTTAAATTGTTAACTATTTGGTATTCAATATATTAAACAAATTTGGCATACCTGTGCCGGAAAACATGGTTTACACAAAAATCGTTTAAGTTTCTCATAATCAATTAATTAACCCTTAAAATAGGCTGATTCTGTTAACCCTGTCAACCATCCAAACAGTTATCCAATCACAGATTACCCGATCCACTCAAACTTAGTGTAGGGCACCAATACCTCAGGTATCCTGATACCTTGTTCGGTTTGGTTGTTTTCGAGCAATGTTGCTACGATGCGGGGCAGCGCCAAAGCGCTGCCATTCAAAGTATGGGCCAGCTGGGTTTTGCCCTCAGCATTTCGGAAGCGCAGCTTGAGGCGGTTACTTTGGAAAGTTTCGAAATTAGAAACTGAGGAAACTTCCAACCAACGCTGCTGTGCGGCGCTCCAGGTTTCCATATCATAGGTCAGTGCCGAAGCAAAGCCCATATCACCGCCGCAAAGACGTAATACCCGGTACATCAAACCTAACTTTTGCAGCAGGCCCTGCACATGCAGGCTCATTTGTTCCAGCAGTTCGTAGGATTTATCAGGATGGGCGATCTGCACGATCTCTACCTTATCAAATTGGTGCAAACGGTTCAGTCCGCGCACGTGAGCACCGTAGGATCCGGCCTCGCGGCGGAAGCATTGGGTATAGGCGCTGTTTTTTACCGGTAGCTCTTCGGCTTTCAGGATCACATCCCGGTACAGGTTGGTAACCGGTACTTCGGCAGTAGGGATCAGGTACAATTTATCTTCATTGATATAGTACATCTGGCCTTCCTTATCAGGAAGCTGGGTAGTACCAAAACCCGAAGCTTCGTTTACAACCAATGGCGGAATTACTTCGGCAAAGCCTGCTTTTTCGGCTTCATCCAGAAAGTATGCGATAAGCGCACGTTGTAGTTTGGCACCCTTGCCTGTATATACCGGAAAACCGGCGCCGGTAATTTTTACGCCAAGCTCAAAGTCGATGAGCTTGTATTTCGCTGCAAGTTCCCAATGCGGTAATGCATTTGCCGGCAGCTCAGGCTTGCTTCCATATTCGAAGGCCACTACATTATCTTCCGCCGAATATCCTATCGGTACGGAGCTATGAGGCAGATTGGGCAGCAATACCAGTTTTTGATTCAATTCGGTTTCAATGGCAGCGAGTGCATCACCAAGCGTTTTGACCTCTTCTTTCCACGAACCGGTTTTAGCTTTTAGTGCTTCTGCTTCTTCTTTGTTACCGGCGCGCATCAGCTCGCCAATTTGCTTTGCAGCAGCGTTAGCTTCAGCAGCAACGCCGTCAAGGCGATTTTGGGTTTGCCGGCGATCATTGTCTAAAGCGAGCACTTCATCAACCAATTCGGGCTGTTTGAAATTTTTTACAGCCAAACGTTCTAAAACCTTTTCCCTGTTATCGCGGATATAACTAACTTGCAGCATTGAATTTTCTATTTTTCGCAAAGATATAATTAGTTCATGGTTAATGGTT
>Ga0164296_1002178_pt1 | contig 19842 bp, 17 predicted proteins | sample GEODES057metaG_FD_113533 | JGI IMG/M metagenome (GOLD analysis project Ga0164296, IMG submission 113533) | Dystrophic lake water microbial communities from Trout Bog Lake, Wisconsin, USA - GEODES057 metaG | ecosystem: Environmental > Aquatic > Freshwater > Lake | place: USA: Trout Bog Lake...
ATTGCATGAAAATGGTGTCAAGATGAAAATATTTAAAGAGATAAAAATTGGTGATTATGTTCTTAGGTTTTACCCATCCGACACTGGTTGGATGTGCGGAATCAGTAAAGAAATGATGGAGGCGTTAGAGAAACTATTAAATGCAAGGGGACAAGAATGAGTAACGGCGGAAAAGGGTCTAAGCAAAGACCAACAGATCATAATAAGTTTGCAAGTAATTTTGATTTAATTTTTAGGAGTAAACCGATGGACGAAGAAACAAGAGAGATTGACCTACAACTTGGGGATGCGCTATCAGAATTATCTTTGTATAAAGATGCAGTAAATGAAGCTACTGTTATATGCGAAGACGTAGATCATGGACGATATGGCGATGCACTTGTACATGTACAAAAATTCTATGCTAAATTAGAAACTATACGCCAGTACAAATCTAAACAAGTTGACATGGATGGTAGATGCTGATGATTGAGAAGATTAATACGTTTGAGAGTAGGCGTGGAGAAGAACGCGGCACTTTAAAAACAATCCATAGAATAATTTATCGTTGCTCAGTCTGCGGAAAAATGTTTGGCTTAAAAGAAGAAGCCGAAGTTCATAAACATAACGAAATAAGCGAAGGAGACAAATGAAATGCCCGAAATGCGACCATACGAAATCGATGGTAGTGGAGTCAAGGAAATCTCCCGACCACGAGAACTTAAGGAAACGATACTGCCTGAAATGTTATGCAACATTTCTGACAAAGGAAGTACTGCACGAAGGAAAACTAAGCCGAGCAGACAAGATACAGACACGCAACAACAATGGCCTTTTCCAACCACGCTTTTAACAAAGATAGGCAAGCCATTAAAGTTTAACCCAAGTAACCATGAGGAGGCAACATTTTGAACGTAGATGAAAAACAAGTGGGCGGCACACACTATAAAGATATGTCAATACAACCTTGGACTGTAATGGAAGCAGTGCTTTCTATAGAGGAATTTAGAGGGTTTTTAAAAGGAAACATAATTAAGTACTCTATGCGCCAAGGACGTAAGGATAGTGACGATGGCGGCAAAGCTTTGCATTATCTGCAAAAGTTGAAAGCTATGGAGGAAAAAGATACAATGTTCTAAAGGAGAACACTATGCCATACGTTAACAAACCAAGACCGTACAAAAAAGAATACGAACAACAAAAGGCTCGTAATGAACAACCAAAACGCAACGCTAGGGCAAGAGCAAGATATAAGCTTGATAGTGAAGGGGTGGACAGGACAGGCAAGGACATCGACCATTCCATACCATTATCAAAAGGCGGCACTAACGCACCCTCAAATCTCAAGCTCAAGTCCCCAAGTGCAAACCGCAGTTTCTCCCGTAATTCAGACCACACGGTCAAAGTCAACAAACCCAAGCGAAAGTAATTTTGCGATTACGCTTCGGATGTTCTTTGAAAAGAATGGATGGGAATTTAGGGAAGAATATGAAATTAAAAAGTCTGGTAAACGCATAGACTTTTGTGTTAAAGCTCCGTATCAAGGCGGTCATATATTCTTTGGGGTTGAATGCAAGCGGGACCTCAATGATGCAACCAATGCTACAGTATTAGCCGATCACTTTGAGCAAGCCGTAGCATATTCCCGTTCTCTTAATATGCCAGTGTTTCTTGCACCGGTCATGACCCAATATACCCAGAGTAGTTTATACGCAGGTGGACATAAACTTCGTGCTATGTCAGCATTATCTGTATTCGGCGGTAGGTGTAACGTAGGTTTATTGGCAATTAATAGAAGCGTATGGCAAAACAAAGTTAGCGTAAACACCTATATGATTTTACGTGGCGGTTCGTTTTGGAACGAACGAGACGGATTTAACCCACAGAGAATGCAGATGGTCACATCTACAGGCTCATCAAAAGACAGAGAAGATATAAAGATATGGCGGTAGTACAAAGATATACATGGCCTGGCGTACACCCACCGATGGCACATCAGAAAACAACGGCAGATTTCTTATCAACTAATCCACGTGCGTTTTGTTTTAATGAACAAGGCACAGGCAAAACAGCATCAGCTATCTGGGCATCAGACTTTTTGCTACTAACAAAACAAATAAGACGAGTTCTTATTATTTGCCCACTATCCATTATGGATTCAGCTTGGAGAGCAGATTTGTTTAAATTTGCTATACACCGCAAAGCTAGTATTGCATACGGCACAAGAACAAAACGTCAAACAATTATTAATAGTGATGCCGAATACGTCATTATTAATTACGATGGTATTGAGATTGTTGCTAGTGAAATCAAAGAGGGTAACTTTGATTTAATCATAATAGATGAAGCTAACGCATATAAGAATCCGCAAACCAAACGCTGGAAAACTCTTAATCAAATCATAACGCCTGATACTTGGCTATGGCTTATGACAGGGACACCTGCTGCTCAGAGTCCAACCGATGCGTTTGGTTTAGCTAAGCTTTGTGTACCACATAAAGTACCTAGGTTCTTTGGGTCGTTTAGAGATATGACCATGAGGAATATTAGCAAGTTCAAATGGATACCGAAGCCGGAAGCTAACGACATAGTATTCAATGCGCTTCAACCCGCTATTCGGTTTACTAAAGAAGAATGTTTAGACCTTCCTGATGTTACGCATGTATTTAGAGATGCGCCACTTACTGCCCAGCAACAGAAGTACTATTCTATTTTAAAGAAGCAGATGTTAATAACCGCCGCGGGCGAGGACATATCAGGCGCAACTGCGGCAGTAAATATGAATAAGCTATTGCAAATATCAGGCGGTGCAGTCTATTCCGATACAGGCGAGATTATTGAGTTTGATGTTAGCAACAGGCTTAGCGTAATTGAAGAAGTCATTAACGAAGCTAGTCATAAAGTATTGATCTTTGTGCCATTCACTCACACCATTAAATTATTATCCGACCATTTAACTCGGGTAGGAATATCAAACGAAATTATTAACGGTGATGTTCCAGTCGGTCAAAGGACTACAATATTCAAACAATTCCAAGAACAAGACAACCCAAGAGTATTAGTTATACAACCGCAAGCTGCGGCACACGGGGTTACACTTACAGCTGCTAACGTTATCGTGTGGTATTCTCCAGTCTCCTCAACCGAAACCTATCTACAAGCTAACGCACGTATTAATAGGAAAGGTCAAAAGAACTCTATGACTATAGTACATATTAAAGGTAGTTCGATAGAGGAGCGTATGTATAACCTGCTTCAATCTAAGCTTGATGTACATACAAAGCTAATAGATTTATATAAAAATGAATTAGAAGATACTTGACTTAGTAAAGTTTTAGTGTACAATACTATCTCTCGTTAACAATAATATAAAGGAAAAGCAAATGGACGGAACACCATCTGTCGATAAACTTGTCGACGTTTACATAAAGATTCGTGACGCTAAGGACGCAGCTAAGAGAGCATACGAAGAAAAGAATGCTGAACTTACTGAGCAAATGGACATCATAGAATCTGAAATCCTAGAGGTATGCAAAGCTACCGGTGCGGATAGTATTAAGACTCCACACGGTCTTGCTATGCGCTCTGTTAAAACTAGATACTGGACTAATGACTGGGATAAGTTCTATCAGTTTATGATGGACTATAAAGCACCCGAACTATTAGAAAGGCGTATACACCAAACAAATATTAAACAATTTTTAGTCGATAACCCCGAAGTGTTGCCACAAGGACTCAATGTGGACAACGCATATTCCATCACCGTAAGGAGAAGTAAATGAGTAAATTAGCCCTGTTCGAAAACAACCTGCCCGCATACTTAAAGAATGTTGAACTTGACGATGTAACAAAAGCATTGTCTGGTGGTGGTAATAAAATTAAACGCATTGCCCTTGGTAATAACAAGTTCATACTTAAAGTTGGTGGCGTTGAAATATCTAAAAGCGCAAATGAAAAGATGAATGTTGTAGTTGTTAATGCTGCTAAAGATGTATCACGTACATTCTATGCTGCAGCATACGACCCAAGCGCAGAAGCAACTCCACCCGATTGCTGGTCACCTGATGGACGTACTCCCGATGCTTCTATCGATAAACCACAATGCGCCACTTGCGATAACTGCCCACAAAACATTGAAGGTTCTGGACAAGGTAAGAGCAAAGCTTGTAGATTTAGCCGTCGTATCGCAGTTGTTCTTGCAAGCGATATTGGTGGTGATGTGTATCAAATGGAGTTAAAGTCTAAGTCATTCTTTTACAGCAAGAAAGAGCCAGGCGATTTAGATCACATGCCGTTTGATCAGTACGCAAACTACGTCGGTTCACAAGGTTACAACCTTAACAATCTAGTAACTGAAATGCGCTTTGACGATGACTCAACGGTTGGCAAGTTATTCTTCCGTCCTATTGAGTTCTTATCTGAAGAACAATGGGAAATTGCTAAGAAGCAAAAAGAAACTCCTGCAGCTAAGTCAGCAATTACTATGACTGTTGCACAAATTGATGGGGTTAAAAAGTTAGCTGCGCCTGAGCTTCCAAAGCTTGAGTCTGTTGCTAAACCTGCGCCTAAAGCTGTGAAGGTAGAAGTTGAAGTCGAAGAAGTACCAGAGCCTAAAAAGCGTAAAGAAGATAAACCTGTAGTTGCACCTAAGAAAGACTTAAAGTCAATCATGGGTGATTGGACTAACGAGGAATGAACTTACGTGGGTTCAGTTTAAGACTTGTTGAAGCCAACCAAAATGCTGACTCCAATCTAATTGGGGTTCAGCTAGGTAGGTATTGCATTGCTAAAGATATATCGGCAGTTGAAGCTGCCGCTATATTCGGCGTATCAAAGATGACAATCTATCAATGGTTCGTAGGCAATTCAAAACCCCACAAGACTAAAGCTGAAAAAATAAAAAGAGTATTGACTAAGGCTAAGTTCAATAATGGCAAAGACTGATCTACTTGCGGCAGTGCTACCTCCAGATGGAGAAGGTAATTACTGTATCGTAGGTTTAAAACCAGGCGGGTATCCAAAGCAAGAATTTGCAGATACTTTACTGGGAGCTGGGGAGCTTATAGATGATTTATTGAGTCAGGAATTTGATGTTTATTTTGCATGTGCTAAGTACCTTGATCCAAACGAAGGACGAACACAGAAGAATAGCGCGTACTTTAAGAGCTTTTGGATTGACGTTGATTGCGGTGTGGGTAAACCATACGAAGATCAAACTGTTGGGCTTGCAGCGTTAAAGGAATTTTCTAAATCAATAAAGCTACCGTTACCGAGCGTAGTTAATTCTGGTCGTGGCATTCATGCTTACTGGACTTTGAACAAAACTATATCTCGTGATGAATGGTTACCTGTTGCAAAAAGACTTAAAGCCCTGTGCGAAGAACGAGGTTTCGAAGCTGACCCATCACGGACCGCTGAGAGCGCATCTATTCTTAGAGTATCAGAGACTTTAAATTTTAAGCAAAATCCCCCACTTCCTGTTGAGATTTTGCATATCAGCAAGGAGTTAGATTACGATGAGGTTAAAAGAATACTTGGTGTGTTAGTTGCGCCGAGCTATATACCTCGGAATTACAGTGAAGCTGCTAAGATAAACAGAAGTAACACTCAAAGCAGATTCAAAACCATCATGATGAAAACCATTGATGGCAAAGGTTGCAACCAGATTAAATATTTAGTTGAAAACCAAGATGCTTTAGACGAGCCGAAGTGGAGAGCAGTGCTTAGTATCGCTACACATTGTGTAGATAGGGATACTGCAATTCATGCGGTTAGTAAGGGGCACCCCGAATATAACTACGAATCCACAGAGGAGAAGGCAAATGATATTAAAGGCCCATACACATGCGATAAGATGGAGTATTACAACCCTGGACATTGCAAAGATTGTATCAACAAAGGAAAAATCTCCAACCCGATTCAACTCGGCAATGAGATCGCTGCGGCAGAACCAGAAGTTCCGATTATTGAGGAAACTCCAGAAGGAACAAAATCATATGAAGTGCCTACCTTACCTGAACCGTATTTCAGAGGCAAGAACGGCGGCGTATATCGGCTCCCTGCGGAAGAAGATGCGAAGCCTACATTAATATATGAACATGATTTATATGTAGTTAAGTTGCTACACGACCCCAAGCGAGGGGATGCAACTTGGATTAGACTACATCTCCCTAAAGACGGCGTACGAGAATTTGCGTTGCCGTTAACTGATGCTCTTACTCCAGAAAGATTACGTGAAAAATTAGCGTTTCACGGGGTCGCTGCACCTAAGAAGCAGATGGATGGGATTATGTATTACATCATTATGTTTGTAAAAGAACTACAACACAAAACAAAGGTAGAAATTATGAGAACTCAATTTGGTTGGACACATGACAATGCAAAGTTCATTGTCGGTGAAAAGGAAGTTGGTGCGGATAAAGTTGTTTATAGCCCACCTTCACAAGCAACAGGTAGTTTAGCTAACTATATGCTGCCAGTAGGTAACTATGATGACTGGAGAAAAATCATTAATGTTTATAACCAACAAGGCTTTGAACCACATGCGTTTGCATTTTTTACAGCATTTGGCGCCCCGTTGCTTAAGCATTTAAATCTTAAAGGCGCAATTATTAACCTGATTAATAATACATCAGGTACAGGTAAGTCGACAGTACTTAAGATGTGCAATAGTGTTTGGGGTCACCCCGAAGAACTTATGTTGCAATGGAAGGATACACCAAACTCAATGATGAATCGGCTTGGCGTTATGAACAATTTGCCGGTTACGATTGATGAAATTACAAAATTAACAGGGGATGTATTCTCAGACTTAGCATACAGTATTTCGCAAGGCCGCGGTAAAAACCGACTAAAGCAACATGAAAATGCTGAACGTATCAATGATACTAAGTGGGCAACGATTGCTTTATGCAGTTCAAACTCATCGTTCTACGATAAATTATCGTCACTTAAATCTACACCAGACGGTGAGTTTATGAGGTTGATTGAGTATCGTATTGAGATGACAAATAATCTTAGCAAAGAAGAAGCCGACAATATTTTTAACGCGCTATATAACCACTACGGTCATGCAGGGGTTGAGTATGCAAAATACTTAGTCGCTAATTTAGAAACCGCATTGGACACAGTTAAACAAGTACAACAAAAGATTGACAAGGAAGTTGGGTTTACAGGGCGTGAAAGGTTTTGGTCTGGCGTTGCTGCTTGTAATATCGCCGGTGCTCTTATGGCTAAGGATATGGGCATTATCCCTGACTTCGATATTGGCAGAGTATATCGTTGGGTGATAAAAGAAATGAAGACTATGCGTGTAGAAGTTAAAGCGCCAGTCGAAGGAACATCTAGCATGATTGGCGAGTTCATGAATGAGCATAGAGCCGCTACGCTAGTTATAAATGGTGAGGTTGATGGCAGATCAGGCATGGAACAATTGCCGATAGTTGAGCCGAAGTTTAATGAACTCCTGGTTAGGATTGAACCTGATACTAAGAAACTATTTATCAATGCCAAACATTTGCGGGCTTATTGCGCCAAACACCAGATCGAGTTAAAGAATACTCTAAAGGGTTTAGCATCTGATAATATTTACATAGGTCAAGTTAAGAAGCGGCTATCAAAAGGAACAAAGCTTCAGTCTCCTGCCATTGATGCGTATGTATTTTCGCTAGACAATGAGCACTTTTTAAACGCTGACTCTTTAATTGAAACTGCTAAATCTACTCCAGATGTTGATTCACGGACTCAACTTTGATATTAATTGGTCTAAATTTATAGTAGGCGCATCGTTCTTTATCCCTTGTTTGGATACGGACGGTGCAGCTATGCAGGTTAAACGGACCGCAAAGAGGTTACGCTATAAGATAAAAACACAAGTTGTTGTAGAAAAAGGCATACAAGGATTGCGAATATGGCGCATTAAGTAGTATGATTGCACCTGCGATTCATTTCGCTTTTCCTTGGCAAGTTGCCATTTCGCCCTCACCCTCGTGGTGGGGGTTTTTTATTCCTCAGTTTCTCCGTACTCACGCCAAGATTCAAGCTTGCCAATTAATTTCTTGTTGATACCCATACCGCCAGTAATACTAGCAAGTGCTCTATCTTGATAACGTTTCTCAACGGAATTCATTAATACTGTTGAGTTAATTCCGTATTCAGGATTAACCGAATTGTATTTAACAATCTTAGCAATAACTCTGTCCATCATTGCGTCATCACCGCCATCAAGGGCAATAAAGAAAGCATTTAATAAATCATTATGTCGGTTAATAATTTCCTGTTCTGCATTCTTCATCTCAATGTTTGCTTTTTGTGTTTGCGCAATTTTTTCAGGAGTAAAGCCAAGCATTTGAGCCAAAGCATAACGATCAGGAACTTCTTCCATTAAAGTATCGCCCTTCATAGTAAGAGCTTTACCTTCGCTAAGATACCGTGTGCCAGCCATTATGTTTTTAATTGCCGATGGCATAGCGGTTTCAATAGCACGTTCTGTATGGCCCTGCGAGAATCTATCGTAAGCTTCAGCATAAGTTATTAATGCGCCAGCAGATGGGCCAAGCAAATTAACCATTGCATTTTGTATGTACGTAAGTTCGTCTTTACTCTTACGCACATCTGGGAACCACATATCGGGTATATTTAAACTCATGCGGTCAGCAAAGTTAACTCCAGTGGTTTGCGACATAATACCGCGTGACATGCTATCCCCAAGGAACCCACCAAAATTTCTATTGCACCAATTCTTAAACCAATTCTCTGCATCGAATGGCTCGTCTGAATCGCCAAAGATTGCGTGGAACGCTGATGCAAGACCAGAGAACAAGAACCAGAACGGTAACCCAGTTATACCAGACGTTAAGAATGCCATACCCATCATACCCAAGAACTGATCGCGGGCTTCACGTTTAACGCCTTCAAGTTCTTTGATCTTAGCCTTCATTAATTCTTCTTTATGTGGCGAGCTACGTACCTCTCGTTCATACGCAATAAGTTCAGCTTGAACGCCGCCGTTCATAGCTTTATAAAATGTTCTAAACATAAGTGCAGTCATATGCTGCGGATACATCTTGAACTGCAAAAGAATATTGCGGTAGTCACCACGGAAATACCTTGGCTTATTAATTGTGTTGTAGTTAAACATAGTTTGTTGAACTAAATCACGTGCCTCTTGAATTGCAGTATCAAACGCTTGTTCTGATGTATAGCGTGGTTTACCATCATGGGTTTTCTCAGTTAAAGCTTTGTTATAAGCTAACTCAAAAGTCGCCATGAATGTAGTTTCCCGATTGTATTTTTCAGCTGAATGGAATGGTAAGCTGGCATAGTACATAACTTTTTGCCATCTGCCCGTATATTGTTTAGATGGTTGCTCGCCAATTTGAGCAGCTTCATGCGATAACGTGACGTCGATAACGCCTCGCCTGACACCTTCTTGATATACGTCGGCATAAGTTTTACCTATTGATTTACCGTTTCTATCTTTCACATCCATGTCTTGCATGTTTGCACGAGCAAGGGACCAAAATTCGTACCGTCCTGTGCTTTGATTAACAAAGCCAGTTCCACCCAATAGGCGATTAAATTTAGCTAAAGCAACTGACGTTTTAGTTAAACCATATCTTGCATTAGCCGCTGGCGCCCATATTCCAGCTACTGCCAACATATTAACAATAGCTGATGCAGGTGAAGTTAAATAGTTTAAGAAACCAAAGTTAGCAAGTGCAGTTGTTACGCCGCTTTGTTTTGGTGGATTAAGAATAGCAGTCTTAAGGTTTAGTTCAAGTTCATGCACATAATCTCTAAGTACACCGGCTTCTCTAGCAGGCATAGTCTTTAAGAATTGTTCCGCGCCGTGTAACGTATTAAACAGTTGCGGCAAATGTTCAAACCTAGAACGTTGGTATGCCATACGTAAACGAGATACTTCAAACGCACGAAGCATATCAATACTTGCACCGGATACATTATCACGATGCAAGAACATTTTATTAATACTTTCATTCGGCATAAGTTCAAGATACAGCTGGCTTATCTCATCTTTCATGCGGTCACGTAAAGCACCAACTGGGTCAACTGTAATCTTGGGGTCATTGCTTCCAGCGATGTCTTGTGTTGTAGATTCTATTAAATCTTTAAGCCGTTCAAGGTGAGACCAATCGGCTAACTTGCTATTAATAACTTCGCTAAAACTATTACCGTATTGCAGCCTATCTTTTTCAACTAACTCTTTAGCTTCTTCATCAGATAAACTAGGATTTTTCTTCTTCTCAAGTACAATAAGTCGGTTAAGTTCTTGTTCGTACGCTTCATCTCGTGCAAAAGCATCTTCAAATTGTTGGAATACTTTACCTTTACCTTTGTCTGTTTGCAACCAATAGTCCCCAAAGCGTTTAACTGGGAAGTAAAGTTTTAATGCGCCTTCATTTATGTTAGCAATAGTTGATCTAACTAGCCCATTAATTTCATCGACTGGGGTACCTTTTGCTTTTTCACGTTCAATTACACGATTAGTTTGAATCTGTATGTACTCGTCCATACGGCGCTCATAAAAGCTTCGTACTTCTCTATAAATTTCTAACGCTACATTGCCGTCTGGCCCAGCCAACATTTTATGCCATGCGTCTTTAAATTCTTTATCGGCATTTTGGAACTCTGTAGCATCATGCGCCCTGCCTTTTGAATCCGGTTCTATTTGGCGCAATGTAGCTTCAAGCATTACTTTAGATAATTGTTCTGCTTTCTCTGGATTTCGTTCTTGTAACTCACTCCATAACTTAATAGGTTTATCGCCTTCAGCTAGGATTTGGTTACGTGTGTAGATCATCGCATCTACTTCTTTAACATACTGTTGGAACTGAGGCATACGGTCCCCAACAATATCTGTCAATTGGTCAAGCGTTAAACCACCAAGTAAATGTCTACGGTATTGTTCGTTAGTACTGCGTAAGAATGACTCAAGGTTTTTCTTTTTAACTTTGCTCCAAGGCAATCGACTGCGAATAAGATCGCCCGCTGCACCAAGCATACCTTTACGCTCATCCGTATTAGTTTTAAACTTACCTGTAATTACACTCAGTCGATTTATTGCGTTTCTAGGTGTTGCTCCGTTAACGCCAGTAGTTACTGCATTTTCTTTAGCAGAAAATAATACATCTGTATTAGCCATAGTTTGGAATAAAACATTATTTACCCCAAGTAATTTAGATACATAGTGAATAAACTTAGACCATGTAGATTGATTAGTTTCATTTGCGTACTCTAATTGACGCAATAACTTTTGAAAGTTTTTATTACTAAAAGCTTCTGCTACGAATTCGTGTATATCTTGTAGTCCATATTCATCAGCATATTTAGTACCGGCAAGTTTTTTAACTACGTGCTTATGTAAAGCAACTAAATTGTCATAAGCCTTGCGTTGTTCAGGAGTTAGCTTACCCGGATTTTCCATTAACGTCACTACAGCCGCATGTACGGACTCGTGCATTAACACATAGTTAGATGTAATGCCGTTATTTAAAGCTTTATTTAAAGCAATCGAATCACCAAAATAGAACCCAGCGGCTGCTAAAGAACCAACAGCTTTGTTAAGTGCATCGGCAGCATCTTCAATATCTTGCGTAAACTGTTTAGTTGGTATTCTAATCCTACCATCTTTTAATCTGTTATATGCTTCAGCCCTTGCCTGAATAGAACTAATGCTTGGATCAAAATTATCTGGATTAAAGTATGTGTTGTATATATGTGGGTAGAACGATTGTAAATAAGCTTCAATACGCGTTCTTTGACCTGCCGTATATCTTAAATACTTGTATAACGTATTTTCAGTTATGTTATAGCCGATGTTAACGGAAAAGTTAATGTCTAACAGACGCTGGGCTAACTTACCAAAGTAATCTCCGCCGTAACGCACAATGCCTTTTAAGGCGCCACGGAAATCGTTAGCACGAATAGCATCGTCAACTACTGGGTGCACTGTAGCTTCTAGTGTAGTAATGTCAGCGTTCTGTACTTTGGGGCTATTTGATTTGTTTTTCTTTTCTTTCTTTTCTAAACCTTTCTTTAGTTTCTGTCCTGTTTTATTTTCCGCAACGCGAGCTGGGTGGCTGCTGGGCAATTGAGGCTTTAAAGCTTGTAACTGCTTACTAAGATCAGTTTTTCTTTCTGTTGCGCCGTCTTCATCTGCATGAACATATTGATTAAATAGATCATGGTATTGCTGAACAATTGGGTTGCTTTGTAAGTCGGCAGGCAGTGCACCAAGTTTAGGGGTTTGACTTATATGACGAAGCTTTTCTTCGCGGTCAGTCATTGCCTCAACTTTTTGAGCTTCTTGTTCAGTTTCAACTTGTTCTGGCGTTGGCTCACCAAGTTCTTCTTCGTCTTGCTTACGCTGTTCTTCTTCAAGTTGAGACTGCTCTAATAGCTTATCAGCTATTTCTTCATCAGTTGGTTCTTGATTTTGATTAAGTTCTTGATCTAATTCATCTTGTAATGCAGCTTGTTCTTCTTCGCTAGGCGTTTCTTCAGTTTGTTCTTGGTTTGGCACACGAACCATGTAATCTACACGATCTTCAAACCCATTTCGGGCATACCAATCTTTTAACTGTTCTTGAGTAAGTCCACCTAGTTCGCTATCAAAAGCAGCTGCTGGAACAAGAACTAAAGTTTTATCGTTAGTATCAGCCCAATTAGTAATTGCGCTTAATAATTTAGTACCCGCACCTTTATTTCTATTAGCTACATCTATGCCTGTTATCATGGTAGCGCCAATAAGATCATCAGATAAATCATTATCTTCATCTAGCACTTTAAACCCGGCAGTAGCAAGTGGTTCTTGCCCTTTTGTAACTGAAGGTAGATATGCTCCTCTATCATTTACTCTAGCCGGTTTGGATTCAAAGGTTTCTTGTCCTTGCGTTTCTTCTGGTTGCAATGCCCCAACTTGTTCTGTATTTAGTTCAGCAGTGCTTGGTTGCGTTCCTCTTCCAGTTTGATCAGCAGGCTGTTCACTTCCCACCACATTACTTTGGGCATTTGTTTCAGGTCCTGGCTCAGTTCCTCGTTGGGAAGTAACCCCCTCAGATGTAGAAATGCCTGGCTGAGTAACTCCGGTGTTATCTCCAGTATTTCCTGCTGCATTTTGTTCCTCCTGTATTTTATTACGGGCTTCAATATGTTTATCAATGTAATTGCTTAACTCTTCTTTAGTTGGTTCTTTGCCGTACTGTGCAACAAAATCAGGTTTAACAATATCAGCAATCTGATTGCGTATTCTATTATTTGCAATGTAACCTTTAATACCACCAACGCCAGCTGTGGGTATACCTTGTGCAAATGTACCAACTACAGTTTCAGCATATTCTTTCATAGCATCAAGATCAGCCACGTTAAGGTCGGCACCAAAACGTTCGGCAAACTGTTGAGCTAATTCAGGCGGTATTTCTTTAATTGTTGAAGTTGCATATACTTTGGCAATATCATATAGCAGATTTTTACCTGCTGCATCTAAACCTTTAAGTTCTCCAAGCCCAACTTTTTCTGCAAGAAAGTCCGCAGCGGCATGGATTGCCATTGCTGGCGCAAGTTTAGTAAAATTAAGTTCTTTAGCTACATCGGCGTCTGGGTTTTTATTTTGTATTTCTTCAATAGCACGAGAGCCTGGTTCGCCAACACCGTGGAATGCAGCTTGCGTTGCCATACCAAGCATACCGCCTTTGCTTGTTATAACTTGTTTGGCTCTATTTGCTACAAATTTAGCGGCAGATTCAGCGCCTTCTTTTTCGGCAATTTTCTCTGCTAATTCTTTAACGCCTTGTGTTATTAGCTTCTTTTCAACTAAGCCCGCCATACCGCCAGGTATTGCGCCAACGCCACCTCCAAAGAATGTACCAAGCGCTGCACCGACACCTACAGAAAGTAAGCCTTCGCCAGCATTAGCAACGCCTTGACCCATCATGTAAGGCAAGTACTCAGTTATAAACCCATTTACGCTATCATTCCATGCGACTTTAGCTTGTAAAGGCTCTTCTTCTTTTTTAGCCTCTTCCATGCCCTTAAGGCCATTGGCGATCATGTCATGGCTAAAATCGTTTTCGCCAGTAAGCTTTTGTATACCAGCGCCGGTTACAACTTTAGCAGCATTCCATAACTCTTTAGTTTGTGGGGCATAAGCTTTAATACCACGAACAAACGCATTGCTATCGTCTTGGTCAGGGATAGCAGCGGGAGATACGTTTTGTTCCGTTGGCTTATTTAATATCTGAGATTGAATAGCATTAGAAATCTCATCCTGAGACATAGTGTCAGGAAAATTGACGGCGCCAACATTGGGTATATTTACTAATGGCATGTTATTGTACTGGCACTAAACCTTTACCGGGTACGTAATTGTATTGCACGCCAGGTGAATTTGCTGTTTTAGCCATATTTGGGGGGGTAACGCCAAAGTCGTTGTAAGTTTCTCTTCGCATTCTATCCAAATACTCTGAGCCTTTACCAGCTTTTAGTGCTGTTTGATATTCTTTATCTGTTTGAAGTGTTATAGGATTTATTCTCTTTTGGTACGCGGCAGCTGCTTTAGACAACATTTGAGCTTGTGATGTTTCAGCAGCAGGCGTAGTAGACTGAGTATAAACACTAAGTATTTCTGCTTGTGTTGGTTTGCGTCCAAGCGAAGTTTCAAGGTCCGCTGCAATATTTTTCATAGCGTCTTGCTTGTTTTTCTCAGGTAAATTTTGACCTTCAAGGCGCATTTGTTCAACTTCTTTAGCGCTATTACTGCGAGCACCTTCAACTTTTTCATTGCTTGTTGCACGAATTTGCTCAACTTCTTTAGCGCTTGCAGCATGTTTATCGGCAGCTTTAAGGTCATAATCGCCTTTTATCTTAGTCATACGCAAGTTAGCCGCAATTTCTGAAGCTTTATCGTAATGTTGAGCCGCAAGTGTCCAAAGACCAAGCTCTTCAGCACGTTTACCTTTTTCAATTTCAGCCTGACCTTTAAGTGCCTCCATCTTCATTGCTTGCATTTTGTCTTGTAAATTAGCTTCGCTACTTGCAAAGTCTCCCATTGCCGCAGCAATACCAGCACCGACTGGCCCACGGAAGTTTGCGAGCTTGCCAAAAGTTTGAGCAGCGTTAAGGTTGCGCATAATATATGCTTGCTTATCCATACCTAGTACTTGATCTTCATAAGCTTTATTAAGTGCATCCATTTTCTTATATGAATCCGGACCAAGCCCAATAGCTTTCTTCAAATCATCTGTATAAGACTTAACATCCGTGCCATAGTTCTTCGGCATAAAGTCGTTACTTTCTGCATCTTCATCAAGTTTCTTAACGGCTTTGTCTTCGTCTTTAGCAAGAGTTTTAGCAGTGGCTGTTTCCTTAGCCAAAACAGTTTGTTTAAGTTTTTCTTTTGGTGCGGCAGCTGCAACTGCTTTAGCTTCGGCAGCTTTAGCTTCTGGTGTTCCTGCTAAGCCTGCAGCAGATACGGGTATAACTCCGCTTCTACCTGGATACTGTGTTGGATTATTGTTTGGCCCTTGTGGCGCACCAAGTCCAGGGCCGCCAGGTGTTTGAACTGGCCCAGCAGTAGTAGGAGCAGCTTGGGCTATGCCTCCAGGAGTTGGTGTTGTAGTAGCTTGTGTTGGGCTTGAAAATCTTGGCCCTGATGCTGGTTCTAATAAACCCCGTTCAGAACCACTCATCCCTTGTTTTAACCTATCAAAACCGCCGTTTGCCGCCCAGTTATAAGCTTGTGCTAATCCAGAATCGGGAACTCTTTCTGCGTAACCTTGAATTATGTTTGGTCGTATTTCTGCATCAGGCATAGCTGGGTTTGGTGTATTAGTAGCAACAACTTTTTGTCTTGCTTGCGTTGGAGTTACGTTAGCCCCCGTGCTTATGACTGGTGTATTGGGTACAGGTGCAGAACTATCACTAACGCTTGATGCAATATCAGAAGCATTGCGCCCCACTAAATTATTAACTTGTTGGTTTAATTCAGCTTGAGTTAGCACACCATCGTTGTATCTTGGTACACCGCCCTCGGCTAAAGCAACAATGCCCCCGCTAGGAGCCGCACCGCCCATATTTGTAGGTGCAAGTGGTATACCTGCTTTCTCTTGAATTAAACGTTTAAGCTCTGGGCTTTTTGTTTGTGAAGCATATTTAGCTAATGCAGATGGATCTGTTGCTGCTATATCTTCAAGCTCATTATTTAAACTTGCAAGTACACCTGCATAATGCCGTGGCACGGCTTCGGTAATACCGCCTTTTTTCTTACTCTGTGGGTTTAATGAATTATATATAGACGCAGCAGCACCACCGGCACCAACGCCTTGTAATATTGAATTAGGCGCTGCTTGATATTGATTAGTTGTAGTTGACTGCATTGGTAAACCGTGCAGCATGTTGGACATCATGCCCAATTCCATTAATGGGTATTGTTGTGCATTACTGTAATTTTGAATAGCTTGGTTAATAACTTGCTGTTGGTTAGCTTGTTGTAATTGACCTTGTTGTGCTTGTGTACCAAGTATGCTTTGCTGTGCGGCAAGATCTTGCCCACCAATATTAGCAAGTTGATTAGCGCCTTGCATAGCTTGATTAGTGGCACCAAGACCAGCTTGTAAACCTTGTAATTGAAATGCGCCGTTTTGATTGTATTGATTTTGAGCTGCGCCAAATGCGTTGTTATACGCATTGCCAATCATTTGTTGTTGCGCAAGGTTTTGGTTTTGTGAATTTAAAGCGTTCATTACCGCTTCACGGCTTCCGCCAAAAGCACCGGCTTGGGTAGCAGAACCTTGCTCTTGTGCAGCTTGTTGGCCATATTGCTGATTTAACAATTGCAAGCTAGGAGCAAGTGACTGTTGAAGATACGGATTCATATACCCGCCAACTTGCTGCTGGAAGTTTTGCGGGGTAGCAGAATTAGCAAGCTGATTCATCTGATTGGCATAGCCCATAGACTGACCAATGCCCATTCCAGTAACATCTTCTGCTTGACCATATTGGCCAGGCGTCTGTAAGTTTGCTGCCGATGATTGTGCTTGTTGTTGAAGTGGGCTAAACCCTGCTACTGCAGCTTGAGCAGCTTGTGTCGGCGTGGCTGGAGTTCCGTCAGGGTTTGTTGAACCGTATGCTTGATATGGTTGAAAACCATTAATGTTATAAATTTGGTTTCCGTTAGAATCTGTACCGCCAGGCGTAGTTTGGAACAACTGTTGCTGCGTTGCTCCCAGCATTGTTTCTACATATGGTTGAGCATATGATGGGATATTAGATGTATTTGTCGTAGACGTTGTATTTGTCGGTTGGCTTCCGCCGCCTTGAGGTATGATACCTCCGCCTGCTTTACGTATAAAAGCACGGTCAGGTAAATCTGGAATACCTAACAAAGCCATTGAACTATTATTAAATCTCATATCTTTGCCTCTACAGTTATATAGCGTTCAGTTAATCCATAACGTTTCCACAACCGAACAACGGATGGACGGGAAGCGCCTTGAATTTTTGTTGCACCTAAATTCTTTAAAATTACTTTTAGTTGGGCAAAGGTATCTTGGTTTGTAATTAGTTTGCCACCCATTGTAGTTATGAAAGCATTACGATCATTTGGACCGTTATTAAACTGAACAGTTGCAGCACCATGAATAGTGCCGGTTTCATCGACGGCTACTAATAAAATCCACTGCCCAGTATTAACATACATTTTAACTTGATCTAACGTATAGTCGTCCCCAGCATGTTTTCTTGCAGACTCAATAAACCCCTCAACTTTTGGCCAAAATTGAGCTGCAAAATTGCTGTTAACATACTGTATAGTTAGAGTCATGCTGGTAAATATTTTTCTGCTTTAATTTCTTTACCTTGTTCTTTAGAGCCAGTTCTTGCTTCTCTAACTTTATCCATCATTGAATAAAGACGTTTTGCACCTGCATCGGTAGAGCCGTTGCCGAGGTGAGATACAACATCAGCAGGCACAACAAACTCCCCGTCCGCAAGCCTGGCAGGCTGTTTATGTGCAATAGTAGCAGGTATATTATCAGACATACCGTCGCCAGGACCTTTAAGTAATCGACCACCATCTGAATAGCCTCCTAAGTTAAATCCACCAGGCACGCCACCGCCAGCATAAGCGTTCATAATCCCGCCTTGCGCAGCTGAAGTTGGTGGGGTTGATGGAGTTGATGGGGCTAAATTTAATGCGCCAAGTGCTCCAGTGTTTTGTTGGGGTAAACCCTGCATACCGGTAACTCCTGCTAATTTAGCATTCATTATTTGTGCTCTTTGGTAAGGGTTTTTACCGCGCAAATCTGGGTCATCATTAGTCACAATACCCTGCCCCATGCCGTACGAAGAACCTCCAGCTGTTCCATAACCTGTATTAAATGGATCTGGATTTGTGGCTAAGTTTATATATTGGTTTAGTTCTTGTGATAACGCATCAGTATAGTGCCCGCTAGTAGAACCACCGGATGCCATAGAATTAGCAATAGGTTGAGCCATTGGCATATTACTTGGCTGGTATCCCATCATCTGATTTGCAGATGTAGGCATTTGTGTAGGGGCATGATATATATTATTTGATATATTGCTCTGTGGGTACATTTCGCCAGGAACGCCGCCCATAGCCATACTTGCAATCCCCCCACTTGCTCCAGAAGTTACACTATACGGATTGTTTTGATAGTTACGGTACGAAGAAGGGTTAATTGCTGTTGGGTTTGCATTACCGCCTGGCTTAAAATTAGGAGACAATTTGTACCCAGTTAGTGGGCCTGTGTACGTAGTGTTAATTCCTGGGCTTGTACCTTTATTTAGTAAACCCATCTTACTTGCAAGAATTCCTCCGCCAATTGCAGTTGCAGTTTTATTTTGGCTCATCCAATCAAGGGCGCTATTAAAATAACCCATAACCCCACTGGCTTCGCCAGATCCTAACGCAGCTCCACCACCAATTCCAGCACTAGCTCCGCTAGTTCCTAGTGCATACGGATTTCCTGAACCCATAACACTTTGTAAATATGACGGCGATGATGCCCCTGTCCCTAATGCGTTTGCGTCGGGAAAATATGAAGTTGCCCCAATGCCAGCACTACTAGCACCACCAGGTGCAGTTAAACCAGGTCCAACTAATGAGCTTGTTCCATCTAAAGCTGAAATTTGATCTGGGGCTAAAGCTGCAACATTAGAAGCAGCGGTTGGAGCAGCGGCTGAAGCAGCGGTAGCTTCAGGTATTACGGCGTCTGTAATAGCCTCAGTACCGCCTAATCCAAGTAGCTCAGGATTCATTGTTCCAACGGCTAATGCCCCAAGAGCAAGCGCGTCGAGTCCTTTAGAGCCACCTAAAGTGTCGCTAATACTACCTACTGGATCAGACCAAAAACTCATAACTATCCCCTTAAGATGTTCTTACTTTAAGCACGTTACCTGCACTTGTATCTACATAAATATCGCCAACTCTTAACAAACCATTTGCGTAATCCGTCTGCGTAGGTAAGCTAATAACTTGTCCAGTACCTGAAGTCCCAGGTTGGCTAAAATTTAAAGCAGAAATAACCTGAGCAACCGTTGTTGAGTTCGGCGCGGTTACCCTTTGCGTAGCCATAGCAGATGGACCCGGACTATCTAACTGCGTAAAGTAAAGCCGTAAAGCATTTAACATCGAGTTAATATAGGCGGGATCATATTCCGCAGGGGCAATCGGTATGTTGGGTTGGTGTGTGGTTCCAGTTGACATTACCTTCTCCCATCCGGTCTAATATCAAACCTAGGAACACCGAGCTGCCACGCTGTTCCAATTGTATTGGACTCAATTCTAAACGCCATTTGACGTCCTCTGAGCCTTGTATAAAC
>Ga0164296_1002181_pt1 | contig 19828 bp, 24 predicted proteins | sample GEODES057metaG_FD_113533 | JGI IMG/M metagenome (GOLD analysis project Ga0164296, IMG submission 113533) | Dystrophic lake water microbial communities from Trout Bog Lake, Wisconsin, USA - GEODES057 metaG | ecosystem: Environmental > Aquatic > Freshwater > Lake | place: USA: Trout Bog Lake...
ATATGATACACCAGCATCTATTGCACGACCGTGTGAAACTCCGTCAAAATCAGGTTGACTAGGTATTGGAATAAATTTATGATTGATACCACCAATTTGAACATTTAATTTATTTTGGTCTGGTGTATTATCAATAATGATAAATCGATATTCACCTTCTTTGAATCTTTTTGTAAAATTCTTTAGATGCAATTCAATTAAATCATAATTGTTATAAATCACAGTCACATAATCTATCATCATTATCCTTTATAATCAAAATATTCATTTCTTATTACAACGTTGGGATTTTGGTTTTTATAACAATCAATCACATTTTCAATTATAGACTCAATGTTTTCTTCAAATTTGAAATTGTAAGTAGTTTCAAATTTAGTAGTATCTGTAATGAAATTATAGACACCAGGAAACTCACCTTTATCTACAATATCCACATTAGTTTTTAATTTAACCAACTTAGATATTTCATCTACATTTGAATAGAATGAAGATAAGTTATAAGCACCAGAATGAAAAGTATTTGTTATAATAGTATATATAGCACGACTCAAATCATTTATGGCCAATATTGGACGATTGACATTTTTGTTATTTACGTTGATGACGCCTTCATTTAGTGCTGTATGTACCATTGCATTAATCATTAAATCTCGTCTGATTACGGTTGAACCTCCGTTCACTGTACCAAATCTAAGACCAATAACTTGTCTACCTTTAGATTGATATTGATTCGCAAGTAAATCTAAAGAAGTTTTTGTTAAATCATAGTTATTGATATATTCTAACGATATGTCTTCTTCATTGAATATCTTACCGCCTTTGTTACCATATACCGATGAACTACTAGCATAGATTATCTTTTGGTAATTTTTGGTTTTTTCCATCAGATTATAAAAGTTTCTAACATTATTATTCCAAGAAGATTTTAATTCTCCTATACATCTACCAACACTAGAGTGTCCGGCTAATAGAATAATATATTCATACTGTAACAAATATTCAGAAAATAACAAATTAAAATCTGTCGATCTATTACCATAGGTTTCAACATTGATACCTTTATTCCAAAGAAACTGACATAAATGTGAGCCTATGTACCCCTCACCACCGAGAATCAATATTTTTTTATCAGTCATATTTGTTTAGTACTTCCACAATGTGATCTAAATCTTCTTGTGTTAACCACCAACCATTTGGTATACAGATTTGAGTTGCATCAAAACTGGTAACTCCTGGTAAATAACCTTCTGAATATTGAATTGTGGAATCATACAAATCATTTCTGTAATGTACTGGACTAGATGATATTCCATTATCTTGTAGATATTTTGTGAAATCGGCTTTCTTACCATCTTTTACATGCATACTGAATAACCAGAATGAACAAGTATCATCATATTCTGGTAAAATAAAATTATCATTCTTGATATTATCAATCAAATATTTTGAGTTTTTTCTATGTGATATTACGGATTCTTTAGCTTCAGGAATATTGCATAAACCTATAGCTGCATTAATATCATTCATATGGTATTTGAAACCTGCAGTTGTGATATTTTGTGTACATCTGAATGACTGACTCTTAGTTCTATCCAAACCAAACCATCTAAGAATTCTAGCTTCTTGGTTCTTTTCTTCATTAGGACACAACAATAGACCACCGTCTCCACTCGTTAATAATTTGATTGCTTGTAGACTATAACACACATAATCGCCACGTTCAAACTTAACATCATTAAACACATCCCATGTATGAGCAGCATCTTCAATGACTGGAACACCAAAAGATTTCAACGTTTTGAAGTCACATATTTTACCAGCCCAATTAACGGCAATGATTGCTTTAGTTTTTGGTGTAATAAGTTTCGCTGCTGATTCTGGATTCATTAGACCAGTCAAAGGATCAATATCAGCCCAGCGAATTCTGGCGTGACGGTGCATTGCACCAACTTGTGAAGCGAAACAAGTTTGTGGTGTAGATATTACCTCATCACCAGGACCAACTCCACAAAGGTGTAATGCTAAATCAATAGCATTGGTGCATGAGTTTAATGTCACTGGTGTTTGTTCGGTTTTCAATTCAGCCTTTAAAGCCGCTTCAAATTCTTCTACTTTAGGTCCTTGACCAATAAAACCAGATTCTAATACTTCAGAAACCATTGCTGGTGCCTTTTGTGCCATTCTTACTTTAAATAACTGAATCATAATGATACTCCATTCTTATCATTTTGCCATTGTCTGAAACTACTCTAAATCCTAAATTGTTATAAACAACAAAGGCTCTCATATTTGTTTTGAGCACTTCTAGTTTAATTGGTAAATTATATTGTTTTGATTGTTGTAATAATAGTTCAAATAATTTAGAACCATATCCTTTTCCTCTTTCACTATCTATTAATCCACCGGTCAGAAGAATGTAATCATCTTCCATTCGTATGTAACCATAACCAATAGTATTTACAATAGCACCAAAATATATTTCATAAACTAAAAATACTTTATTAAAACTTTTATCTAAATTTGCAAACCAATTCTTTTGTTGTTCAGGAGAAATTTCATCGGTATTTCTTGTCATAAACTGTCTACAAGAATTCCTAATAACTCTCAATTCTTCAACTTGAATATCATTAGATATTGCATGTAGTACGATATTATGATCTATTGTCATATTAAATCCTTATAGTAATATATTCATCAGAGTTTCGTTGGCCATATTTCTGTTCAACAAACTTCTTCCATTCTGGTACACGGTCATATTGGTGCACAATACAATACATTTCATGGTCAGCAGTCCATACAACACCATTATCAAACATTGGTTCTTCTTCTAATAGGTATGGTCTGAATTGTTCAATCTTAGATGGATCAACCATTGTGCCTGCTTGACAAGCCCATGCATCTTTGTTTTGTGCAAGGAATATTTTGTCTTTGTATGGTTGTGTATTAATTAAGACATTAAACACAGCTTGGTCACAGATAGGTATCGGTCTATTAATTGCATTGGTGAAAATATTGAACACCAGGTCCTTCATGTACTCAGCACCTCCACCAAGAACGCCAACATTATATATTGTGTTATCTTTAAATATCTCATGCACATAGAGTCCGTAAGCTTGCATTAGGTTCTCATTACCCCATGGTTCGTCTTTGTATCTCAATCCTTCTGAACCGGTTACAAGTTCATATGGACTAAAGTGTGAAGATGAACCATCTGTCATCCACTTAAATGGAGAATACTGGAAGAATACATCTTTAACATCCGTGGTTACCACATAACGATAATCTTTCCAGTTATCTTTAAGGTATTCATAGATGGCTAAAAATCTTAATACATGAATAGGTATTTTTTCTGCTTGTGGCATATTAACAATTTTAAAATTGTTTTCTACCAACCAATCTTTTGTCTCTTTGTCAGCCTTGCCGACACACATCACTTTATCAGCATCAGGCATACATTCATTGGCTGAAATCACCCAAGGTTTCAATTCATTAATGCCATAATTTGTACATCCGCCTATAATCAGGTCTTTTTTCGCCATGGGTAAACTCCATTATATTTTTTGTTCATCACACTATTGCCGTTAATAAAGAAATCAGAATTTACTGAACCAGTGCCACCATCTACACGATAGTTTACGGTATACTCTCCAGTACAATCAAAGTTCTTAAAATATTGTGTTACAGCTGATAAGAATACTCTATCTTGACCCCATCCGCCGTGCCATACTTGTGCTAATTGTATCGCAGTTTTAGTCTTAAGGCAATAACAATTTGTATCTATATGATTGATTCCGTGATAAGTTTGCCATTTACCTAAAGACTCACAATCGTCATTACATACAAATTCACCCTCTTTAGAATTAACTTTTCTAAGTGAATAGGACCAGTCTAGGTTGTTTTGTTCGATTGTGCCTATCTGAGACTGTACATGATTACGTTCCAACCAATTGTCTTGGTCTAGGTACATCACATATTCGGTATCGACTAGATGTGTAAAAGCTGCATACACACGATGACCATAAAAACCGTTAGCGCCAACATTTATTGGTAATGTACATAATTTAATTCGCTCATCACCACCAAAATATTTTTCCATTATGAAAATAGTATCATCCCAATATTTTTCACCATCTATTACGACATAACAGGTGGTTTCATAAGTTTGATTCAGCACACTTCCAATAGCATCTTTCAACGTACTGGCACCAGTCGTTGGTATAATCACCGTTGCACTCATAATTATCCTCTAGTTAGTTCTAATATTCTTTTCATTTCCGTTTCAAGTACATCTTTACGGTTTGGCCAGTAGATATATTCTTGGTCGGATGTACTATGTAGTTTCTGTAGGAAAGGTATAATAATCTTCTCTAATTTCATCAACCTATCTTTGTATTGTTCGGCTGTTAAAGAAGATGCATCAGAGATTCTTGCATTGTATTCTTCTTCAGAAACAGCAGAAAAACCAAAATCATTTTCGGTTACTTTATACTCATCAAGTATTTTTTGAAAGTCTGTTAGTGCCATAATTATCTAATGATTTGTATGTCTTTTCCTGAAGTCCAAACTTCTAATTCAGATCGTAATCTACCATCAGCCTTGAGGGTTTCGTATCTATTTATAGCTTTATTCTTCCACCAACTTACGATATTATCAAGTTCGTGTTTATGATAATTTTCGCTTGGAATTAAAGTATCTGTTCTACAGGCCATATAATCAACCATATTTTTGAAACCATAATCTGAAGTGTAATATCTTTTCTTTTCAGTAAGACTTTTAGCATTTTCAATTGTTGTATTGAATAAAGTTCCTTCTGTACTACCTTTGAGAGCAGATTTAGTCAAGGCAATAATCTTGACAAATGTTCTCAATTTTCTGCTAGTTGTTGAGGTATCTCCTTCTAATAAATCACCTACACGGCTTTCAACATAATCCTTTAAAGTAAAATATCTAGGTCCGTGCATCATTGGTACCATATCAGACTCTGTTATTCCTTGAAAACGAATAAAAGGTTTCATACCATCATATTGAGATACTGTTTTAGCGGAACCATATAAACTTGTGGTTTCAAATAAACAAATATTTGAATTATATTTTTTATTAACCATCTCCCTAACTATATGTGAAGTACAGATAGCAGCCAATAATTTACCGCCTAGATAATTGAAACCAAAAGGTTGTGCTGGCACAATAACAAAACCCATAATACACGAGGCATTAAATCGCTTAGAAGTATCAGGATTCTGTATCCAAACTTGTCCGAGCAGGTCATTTCTCGGTTTCATATAGATCAATGGCGAACCTAAACGAATGAATCCTATGATCTTTCCTGTATTTTTCTCTTTAACAGCCAGTTGAATATTTTTACCGACTGGTGCCTTATTAACATGAGAAGAAGTGATTTTCACCAATGTCTCCCAAGTGTCATTTGGTATTTCACATACTTCTATGTCCATATCTTTGGGGTGCATAGAAAAATCAGAAAACAAATCGTCTTCTGGTGGAAACAATGAGAATGACATACTTTCAAGAGACTTTAACTTTTCATCTCTCATGTATTCTTCAATATCACCAATATTTTCAAAGTAAGCTTTGAAAGCATTTGCACAATAAATTGCTTCTTCTCTAGTCAATTTCATATTTTAAAACCTTCAAAATTCTTTTTAGGTGAAGATGATATTGCTTTGTGTCCAGCATCTGCTAATCCATCTTGGCCGGATTGTTCAACATCATATAATCTCATTTTCGCTCTATCAATACCAACAACAAATCTTTTGTGCATTGTTGGATCTGAATATCTATTCTTCAATTGTTTAACCATAATCTGACCAAGTTCTTCTAGTTCTTCACTTGTAATCAAAGCAAACATCAAGTCGGCTGTAGCGGGCAAACCAAAAGACTCACTTGTATCTTCGAGTCCTGGGTCTGAAGAAGTAAAACCTGATCTTGTGGTTTGTGTAGCAGAAACAATTGGTACTCCGAACTCAACGGCAAGACCTCGCAACTCCTCTGCAATTGATTTGACGTAGGTGTATGAATTGATGTTTGAGCCTGCTTTGATGCGAGAACTACAGCAGATATTAAGGTAGTCAATATAAATGATATCCGGAACAAACGACCTTTTAAGATTGAGTTCATTTAATAAAGTCCTAAAGTGAGTTGCAGAAGCAGAGGCAGTTGGATATTCTTTGATAATCAATTTGCCTGTTGTCTTCTCTTTCATCTTGGCAATCTTTTTATCATACAGGTCTTTTGGTAGAGTATTTAAGTCGTCTACAGTTACGTTCAATAAATTTGCATCTATTCTTTCCGCAATACGTTCTTCAGCCATTTCCATGGTAATGTAAAGAACATTTCTACCCATCGACATAGCTCCAGCGGCACAATGACACATAAAAAGGGACTTGCCAACGCCAGTGCCAGCAAGAGCAATATTAAGAGTTTTGGTAGGAAGACCGCCTTTTGTAATCTTGTTAAAGAATTCCAAGTCGAAAGGAATTCGTTCTTCATGCCTATGGTAAAATTCATATCGTTCATCACTATTCTCCAAGTAATCATGGCCAACAGAACTATCAAATGTTACCGATAAAGCGTCCGATAATATTTTGGGAATCGCACCTTTCTCGTTGGTTTTATCCTTACCGTCCAAAATGCTAATAGACCCCAATACTGCGTTGTATATGGCACGCTCTTGGCAAAACCCTTCGGTCTTATCAATAAGCCATTGAATCTTGGATTCTTCTCCCTTAGCCAATGCAATCTCTTGTAGATAAGACTCCGACTTCTCCACTTCGTCATCCGTGAGATTTCGCCTTTCTTTGACGGCCAATCCAATTGCTTCAATCGTTGGTGTAGAATTGTATGACTGTACAAAGGATATGATCTCTTTAAATAATAACTTCTCTGTTTTATCGGAAAAGTATTCATCTTTAATGAAGGGGAGAACTTTGCGTAAATATTCTTCATTGTAAATTAAGTTTTTTAAGATTGTTTGTTCAAGCCGCATAATATTCCATATAAATAGGTGTAGGTCGCCGAATTGCCGTTCGCACCTACTCTAACATCTTTTGAGGAGATATCAGCATGATTATATATACAATTTACAAATGTGTCAATACAATAAACGGTAAAGTTTATATAGGTTTTGACAGTCAATGGCCAAATAGGCAAAAAATACATAAATCTAATCATAAAAAGATGCGTTATAAATTTTATAATGCAATTTCAAAACACGGTTGGGAAAATTTTGAATGGTCAATTTTATATCAATCTAAAGACAGAGAACATACTTTAAAAATTATGGAACCATATTTTATTGCAGAATATGATTCATTCAAAAATGGATATAATTCAACTTTGGGTGGTGAAGGTGTTTTTGGGTTACATAGAATACAATCCAATGAAGAAAAACATAAAAGAAAAAATATTATGTTAGGTAATCAAATTGCAAAGAATAAAGGCAAACTATTAAGTGAAGAAAGAAAATTATTATTAAGAAAACCTAGAATTAATCCTGTTTTACCTTTAACTGAAGAACACAAACAAAATATATCAAAATCTAAAATTGGAAAACCAAAACAAAAAATTAAATGTCCTCATTGTAATAAAATTGGTGGTTTTCCTCAAATGAAGCAGTGGCATTTTGATAAATGTAGAATTAATCGTCTGTTCCAGTTTCATCAATAAATTCCTCGTCTGTGTTGCCAGACATTATTTCAACTAAAAGGTCACCAAGATAATTTTTAAAGTCTTCATTCTTTTCTAATTTTCTTGGCTTGTCAGTAGTAGATTCTATCACATCATAAGCAAAAAGTAAATGAATTCCATCGGATTCTTCTTTAAATTTTACTTTACCATATTTGAATATGGTATCTTTATATGGACCTTCTAATAATTTTATATGTGTTGATGTCTTATCTTCTTCAGGAAAAATAAAAACATAATCCTTATTTTCTATCATGATACACCATTACTTGTTTCAATTTCAAAAGTTTCATCAATATCTCCTTGTAAAATATTACCAGAAGCAATACGGTATTTTTGTTCAATGAAGTCTTGAAAAGTTTTCTTTTTAAGTATAGGTAGCCAGAACTCTTTTGTGTCGGTTTCTTTGACACGGTATTTCTTTTCTTCAACAACACCATCATCATCAGTACGTGAATACCAACCATTGGAAGGTTTTACTACATGTCCCGAATCCAAAGCAATATCAAGTAACCCAGACCACTTGCTAATGCCTCCATCAAAAGAAACAGTAACAGGTATTTTAGATTTCTCTTTAACATATCTACTCTTTTCAACATTAATAATAAAATTATATCCGACAATCTCTGTGCCTTCTTTTTCTTGTTGACGACCTAGAACAAAGATGTTATCAGCAGAGTAATAAGAACCTGTTCCGCCACCAACAATTGCTTTAGGAAACATACCAATTTCCATGTATGTGTGATTAACAACAATCATTGGAATATCTTTCATTGTCAGATGTGGTGTCACCATTCTAAACAGAGATTTGACGGCTTTTGCTCTAGACATATCTGCAACTGTTTTACCCTCAAGTGCATCATTAACTTCTTTGATTGAAGCCAAATTGCCAATCGAATCCACAATAATAATAAGTTTATCTTTACGATCCAACTCTTTCAATTGTTGCATTATATCTATTTTGAGTTGTTCAATGTCAGTAAGAGGAGTATGAAGGACACGATTAGTGTCAATGCCGAAGGAATCGAAATAAGATTGAGGAGTGCCAAACTCAGAATCATAAAAAAGAAGTGCAGCATCATCATATTTGTCCAGATAAGATTTGGCCATCAATAGGGAAAATGCTGTCTTAAAATGTTTGGATGGGCCTGCCCACATTGTAAGACCTGGTGTAAGACCACCATCTAATTTACCAGACAAAGCCACATTAATAATTGGTATTGCCGTTGGTATCATATCCTTCTCCGTGAAGAACTTTGATTTTGATAGAATAGCAGATTCTTTGATACTACTATTCTTTTTAATTTTATCAAGTATACTCATTGTTTGTCCTTTGGTTTAAATGCAAATGGTTCATCATAATCATATGTAGTTGCCGTCACACCAGGTGCAATAGTTGTTATGTTTTCTTTAGGTACTTCTACTGTTGTTTTTGATTGTTGAGGTTCTGCAACATCAGGTGGTATGAAAACAGGAATATCCATAGTTTTAGATTTAACCGATTCTCTTGCCTTTTTTAAGAAATCAGCAATATCATTATCATGTTCACGGTGTAAAGAATAATTAGCCGCTATCAATAACAATACTGCTAACGGATCAAATACAGACACAATCATTATAATCAATAGACGAACTGCCTTATCAATGATACTTCTGTCATTTGAACCATAGATTAGTTCCGCTACGTATTTGATCGGACCAAAATCCGATTCTGCTTTCCGTATTTGATTAGATAGCGGAGCTTTCTCCTCGTTGAGATTTTGAATCCTTTTTTGTGAGGCTTCGATACTTGCAGCCAATTCACTACGTTCTTTCGATTGGGTTTTGCGAATTGTGTACGACTTTTCCGCACCTTTTTCTGATTCTGTTCTTCCCATAATTTGGTCAACAGCAGCATCCATTTGTTGGAGTCCTTTACGATACTCATTTATATTCTCCTTTTCAATATTAATTTTTTCTTCAATAATTGATATTCTATCAACAATAGGTCCTACCTCAGCAGAATGTTCCAAATGAGCCTTTGATAAGAAACCAAATATACCCATTGAAGTAAACAGCATCAGTACAATAACGGCACATATGAATGGATACTTTAAACTTGATGGTGCATTTGACCAATTACGATATGTCCACGATACTGTTACAACTTTAGCAATCTCAATAATAGAGAACATAAGAATAACAGGCCAGTAGGCACCAGGAAAGATTGATGCCATACCAACCACGGAAAAATATGCCGATACGGCAGATAATGCTAATGCCGTCAAGAATGTCAAAAATATCATGTAAAGAAGTCCTCTAGTGAGCTCACTTGTTCTGTTTTCCATCCCATACAATCAAGAATGACTTTGATGGGTTCTAGAAACGATTTCTCATATTGTAACTCAAAGTCTATACATTCGTCAAGCCCAAACTCAGTTGGTAATCTACCAGGAAAAGATATTACTGTATCTTGAAAATGATTTGGTACTTTTAAATAAGTAAACCTGATTTTTTCACCGGACTGAATCAATGGATACTTCTTTTCAAGACCTTTCTCTTTTAGGTGTTTATTATATAACAAAGCACCTTTGACATGTATTGGTGTACCTTTCTTGTATAGATTGACAGGATCAGAATACTCTTTTAGACCATTCACACCACGAGGAAAAGATATATCTTCGGCCGGTAGTTTACTAAAGTCGGCTTTGAATTTTGCCAAGAAATCCTGTACATCTTGTTCTGTACCAGATACCATCAATCTAATTACTTCTTTCATCTTCTCACGGACAATAGAAGGAGTAGAAGACTTAATCATTTCAAGTCCCATAACTTTCAGGTCAGGTTCATTGTACCAAATACCTTCATTGTTATACACATTAAGAATATAACGTTTCTTGGCAGTCCAGATACCTTTGTCAGATAAACCTTCACGTTTCATCTGCATCTTTTGTGCATAAGCATGGACATAATCAGCCAACTCTTTATAACACTTATCAATGTATGGTTGAATCTTCTTCTCGCATACATTATCCATAAATGATATCATACGATTGATATTCATTTGTTGGTCTTTATCAAACACAGTATCAACCAATTCACCAAGTCTCAGGTAAATAGAATCAGTATCGGATGCAATTACATAATCTTTATCTGTCTTCAAAAGATTATTCATGTAGTCATTAATCTTTCCTTCAATCCAACGTATAGAAAGTTGACCAGCAGAAGTGACACCCAAAGCCATACGTAAGTCATAGAAACGAAAGTACTGAGAGCCCAAAGCACCATAAGCAGAGTTAAGAGAAACCTTCTTAGCCAATTGGAGATTATTATACTTTGCAATTTGTTTTTCAATTTCTCTACGTTTATGTGGATCTTTTTCATTCTCATGCTCCTGTTTCGCTTTCAGGTATAACTTCTTAAACTTCTTACGGTCTTCATACATTTCTTCTAACATCTGTGGAAAGAAACCAATCTTATCTGTACGAAATAATTGGCCGTTGGGGGTGAGTGTGCATTTCATTGGAACGAGAAATGAGGTATCAATAGATTTATTCAACATATTATTAACGTTGACTTTACCAATTTCTTGTTCAAACAATTCTATGGCCTGAAGTTCTTTTTGAAGTTCTTCGGTTGTTAATTCCTTTACATCACTAAACATTCTTGTCCCCTTGCTCGGATTCGACTAGCTTAGTATTTCTCAACTTTAACTCCTCAATTAGTTTTTGTTTTCTTTCAGAAATATAACTTCTTTCCACAAGATTTTCTGGTGAAATGGAATACTGCATCATAAGGTGGGGGTAAAGTGAATTTAAGTCAAAGCTGGCAACATAATGGTGTAGACCAACTTGTGGATCTTTAACATAAGCACCTTCAAATGCCTCAGTCTTTTTACTAATACGTCTTGGTGGTACAATAATACCTTTCTCGCCAAGATAGGCATTTGTCATGGCATCCCACATACGAGTCTGAGCAAACACATCATCCATATTGGACTTTGTATCATAAGCCAAAGTTACCGCCATCTCAATTAATTTGAGTTTATCTTCAAGGCGCATTACCAATTGTACGTCTTTGATGTTATACTCAATGAATTTTTGATAATTCAAACGATACAAAGCGTGTAGGTTATCATACTCATCATATGATAGTTTACGTTCACCGAGTTCTACATTAGCAATGGCATCTAGTTTATAAGACTCTTGTGACTTTCCACCAGGAGCATACCATTTGTATAATTCAATATAATCTAAACAAGCTACGCCAGTAATCAAATAATGAACCATTTCACGGCCCATGTTGATTACTTTTCGTTCAGCAATGTAATTCCATGGAGATAACTTCTTTGTTTCAGTATCACCAAGTATCTTATTGAAACGATTGATGATGTATGGTATATCAAAGAACTCTGTATTCCAGCCAGTTAATACATCTGGACAATTTGCTTGCCAAACCATCAAAAACTTTTTACATAGAGACCATTCATCTTTACATTTAACATAAGTAACATTATCATCAGAATTGGTATATTCACCACAACCAAAAACATATGTCATGCCATTTAAGAATGTAATACAAATGGCTGTGATAGGTTCATTGGCTTCATATGGATCTGGGAAACCATTTTCAGATCCAACCTCAATATCAATAAAGGCTACAGATACCTTTTCATAATCATAATCGACCATGCCTTGATGTTGTTCAGCAATGTATGCATACTCAAAACGATTTTGACCATACACTTTAGAACCACCTACATCTTCAAACCTTTTTAGGTAATCTCTTGCATCAAAGATGTTATCAAATCTTTTTTGAGTAAGAAATTCACCTTCTAGGTTCTTGAACGGAGTTGGTTTGTTTGTGGGAGTATAGAGACATGGTTCGTAATCTACTTTGGCCTGTATTCTTTTACCGTTTTTGATACCACGATAAAGAATATGATTGCCACTAGATTGAACATTTGTGTAGAAAGTTGACATTAACCTGTGATGATTTGTGGAGTTTTAGGAAGAACGATACCAGCACCAAAGATTTGATTATAATTATTAATAAAATCTTCAGCAGGTACATAAGAGTATACTACACTCGACACTGGTATGGCAATCTTAGTATCTTTGACTTGTGGTGCATGTAACGGGAATGGTGCTAATCCTACGTTAGGACCGCCATCTTTACCACGTACAATCTGAATGGCTACAGGATTTGTGACATACCATTTTCCTGAAAGTATCTCCGAATCACCTAGTACCTCTTCGCCTGTAATTAATTTTAATATTTGAATTGTCATAATAACTCCAATAGATAAATAATAATATATTATATATGATTTCGTCTGAACTGTCAAGCAGTTCCTGTTAAATTTACTATCATTTTATTGTAGGTGAAAATAACAAAAATCATATAGAACCGTGGATCCAATTACACTATTTGCAATGGCAAATGCGGCTGTAGCTGCTGTTAAAAAAGGTTGCCAACTCTACAAAGATATTAAAGGTGCGGCTGGGGACGTTAAAGGCGTCCTCAAGGATCTTGACGAGCAATTTCATGAAGCACACAAAGACAAACCAGCATCTTTTGAACAAAAGAAGGCTTTACAAGAAAAGAAAAATGAAATAATTGAACTCAATAAAAAAGGCGGAGAAACTGATGATGTTTATGCCGAAATTGGTGAGAGACTTGGTGAATTCTTTGATGCTTTCCATAAATGTAAGACTGTTTTAGAAGAAGAAGAAAAACATGCTAAAACACACATATATCAAGGTGATGCCAGCCTAGGTAAAAGAGCCTTGCAGCGTGTTCTAATGAAAAAGAAATTAGAACAAATGAGTGTAGATTTACGTGAATTGGTTGTTTATCAAAGTCCAAAAGAACTTGGTGCTTTATGGTCTGATGTTAATAAAATGATGGAAGAACTTGGTGAACAAGAAAAAGTTCTTATTGCCAAAAAAATGAGAATGGAAGCAGCTGATGCGGCTAGAAAATCCAGATTTATGGCAAGTCTCCGAGCAGATGCTTACTTTGGTGTATTTTTTCTTGTGATATTATTTTTTATAGGTTGTATGATGGCATTCATTGCTTATGATGCAGAAAAAAGATTTCCTGGTCTTAAAGACCATACGAATCAATATGCCTTACAAGAACTCCGTAAAAGAGAAATTCTGAATTACATCGAGAGATCAAAGAAACCTACTTTTGAGGCCCCACCAGATTAGAGTGATAACTCCAATTGAAATGGCTAAGCCAAATAAAAAAACGTATAAGAAAAACTTTCCTATACTTTGCACATTTTCTAATTGTTCTAGTATATTTTTTGTGAAACGCATCTGAGTTAGTTATTTTGTTTATCATAACTAACTCAACCAAGAAAATTTACATTATGCGTAGGTAACTACTACTTGTGGTGCAACTTCATGTACGAGTTGTCCTCGATCATCATACACTTTTACAGTGTGTGCTTCGCTAGGATCTGTATTGTCTGCAAAGGCCTTTGCTTCTTCAAATGTTTCAAATGAAAATGCAAAGGATTGTAACATACCATCAACCCATTTATGTCTTTTTAGGTGGTGTGACATTTTAATTCCTTATTTTAAATAATTCAACCAGATTTTTCTAGTTTTATTTGTATATCTAGTCAATAAATTTTTATTTATCATATTATTTAGGCGAGGCCATTTGTAGGCCAATTCTAATTTATCTGCCATATCTTTAGTATCTGTTGGATCGGCATTAAATATATCTGCACTCCAGGGTATTTCTTTTGAACTAACAAACGGAACACCTTGTGATACCAAATCAGCACCAACAATATTAAACGTTTCACTAAAGTTACATTGCATACCAACATCCATCTGTGCACAAATCTTTAGAAAATCTTCTCTTGGACACCATGTGTGATTAATTAAATTGTGACCGCTATAATGTAGATGTTCAAATAAATGTTTAAGATTATGTATGGCAGGTCCTCCATTCATCTCAATACGACCTGCATTGACATGAAATCTTAATTTTTTATTAATTCTTTTGGCAAACTCTAATGCGGCTACGGCTTGGCTTAGATGATTCTTAAGTGGTCTAATTGCACCAAAACATCCAACATCAACAAATTCTGATTTATCACCAAATACTTTTTTGTTATATTCCTGTGGATAATAATTTGGTAAGTAAATTAATTTATTGTTTTTTTCTGCGATTATTGTTGAAACATCATACATCATTCTTGGAGCATTACAAGCAACAATTACATTATCATATGTAAGATAACTATTAATCCAATTCATTGCTATACCTTCACCAGCCATAAAAGGCATTTCAGAATGTAATCTGATAATCCATTTTACTTTTGGATGTAATTTTTGTAGTATAAAGAATTTAGTAGGAGTAACCCATAATGCTTCTATGATAACATGAGTAGGTTTATATAATGTAACTTCACGGTCAATGTCATTATTATCGGTACATACAACTAATTTTGAATCAACCTCAGCTTTGGATAACATATCATCCATAAATTTGGCTGAGTTATAGAGACCTGTACTAAGGCCTATGTACTGATGTAATATACTATTATAATCTTCTCTGCGTTTGAGAAGAAACAAGACTTTTGACATTATAATTCACCTAAAAATTTGAGGTAGTTATTAGTATATATACGAACAAAATATGTAAGAATTGTGACTGGAGCGGTCCTTCGGAATTGCACCGAACTATTAAGGGGGTACCTTAACCTGTCCTAGACAGACCGCAAATTTGTGGAGCGGACTAACAGAATCGAACTGTTGACAAAAGATTGGAAATCTCTAGTTTTACCACTAAACTAAATCCGCATGGTATCTGGAGCGAGTAGAGAGAATCGAACTCTCATATAAACCTTGGCAAGGTTTCAGGTTACCATTACATCATACTCGCATCACTTTTACTTATTCAGGAACATAAGCCATAACTACATGTTCAATCCGAATACTATATATTTCATCTTTAATTTTTATTGCGGCATTCCAATTGACCAAACATTCTTCGCCAATTGATACCTCATCAACATCAGGACCAATAGCAATTACTTTTGCTCTATCCGGTTCTACTGCTGATTTTAAAATGATACCTGAAGCGGTTTCTCTAAGCGGTTGAATACGCTCTACGATAATTTTATCTTTCAATGGTGTGTACATATTATTCCTTTGTTATATAATCAATCAAAAAGTCTTTATTATACTCATAAACTATAAGTCATAGTATTTATATTGGCTCCACAGGGTGGGCTCGAACCACCGACCAAATGATTAACAGTCATTTACTCTACCGACTGAGCTACTGCGGAATATTAGATTGGACTTACAGAGAGCAAGATCGCCAATAACTACTTACTCAAATGCCACAAAATCTGGCGGTCCCAAGGGGATTCGAACCCCTGTTGACGGCGTGACAAGCCGCTGTAATAACCAGGCTATACTATGGGACCATATAGAAACAATATCATTTATTTTGCTGATGTACTATTTGCTATACTTCAACGGAATTGGTGGCCACACTACCGTTTATTAATATAGTTACTCAGGGTTGACGTTTACCCCATGGCTTACATCAGCAAAATAAATGACTATGGTAGGAGAGGTCGCCTATTACTCTCTTTACTAAATGACTTGTTTATAACCTCTACCATACTAAAACACATTAGGATGTCAATGCCGTTACCACCAGGGTCTTCTCACGGTGCCGTCCACCGATAAGGCAATGTCCACATTACACTTCAACTTAATCCAGCACCATCGGAAGGCTTCTTGTGATTATGGCCAGAGTCAGCACGGCTGCTGAGGATGCTCTGCCAGTCACCTACTGGAGTTGGTAACCCAATGTGTTTTAGTATGGTGCTCGGTACCGGATTCGAACCGGTGTGAATGCCGTGAAAGGGCACTATCCTAGGCCTCTAGATGAACCGAGCAAAACTACCTCAAATTTTTAAAGAACAGGTTCAATTGTATCACAATTAAATCTTTTTGTCAACTGGAGTGTTGTACGATGACAACACTCCTTTTTCTTACTCTTTCAACGGAACATAATTCGGATTACATGGAGCATTTGGATGCTTTCTGTAATTATTAGGCCAATGCCAAAATCTACACTTTTTACATTCCATCTTTTTGTTTCCTTATCTACTAAAGAAACTCTAGTATAACACAATTGGATCAAATGGCAAATGTAATACTTTAGTTCTCAAGCAGTTTAGTCAACTATTCTGGAGTAGGTGACAGGAGTCGAACCTGCATGTAACAGATTTGCAATCTGCTCCCTAGCCTTTCGGGTCACACCTACATATTATTTCCATTTAATTGGTCTAGAAACTATAGGAGTGGCAGGATCTTTAAAATCTTCAAATACATCCCACAAATGATTGATGGTAATAAACTTGTAAATTAGACCTTGTTCAACACCATGAGCTTCAATCTCCCATGGATGTATCCAATAATCCATATTATCGGAATCTACTTTCTTACCTTTCCACAATGTCATTTCTTCATTCAATTCACCATTCAAATATTGTTTAACGTGTACCATTTCGTGAGCCAAAGTGGACAGTATATTTCTAGCACCAATACCAGGATGTAATTCAATTAAAAACTCTCTAGGCTGATTCTTAGTATTGTATTCTTCAACACCAGCGACACCATAGTTATCTAATTTAGCATCAAAACGGATTTTAGTAAAACAGTTTTTTAAGATTCTTTTATTTTCAATCAATTCGTTTGCATAAAATTTAGCCGCCTCTTCAACATAAGGTTTAAAGTTTTTATCCGGACAATTAAATACTTTGATTTGCATAAATTCTCCTAAAATTCTATTCTACAATAAAAAAAGGGGACTATCAAGCCCCCTTTGTTGTTTTCCTGTTACACTTATTTCATAGGATGAAATTTCTCAGGATAATTAAGACGTTCCCATTCTTCGTCTGATACGGGCCACCAATTATTCATCATAGGATTTTATGGAAATTTTCTTGACTAGGTCTTGGGCTTTAACCATATTCTCCAACCATATCTTTAACATACCATTCACTAACTCAGCATCTTTAATTTCTACTTTGTCAGCAATTTTAAACTCATGACTGAAATTTCTGTCAGCAATTCCTTTATACAGGTATTTATCTTTGATCTCGTCAATGCCTTTATCTTCAGCAATATTACCAGAAACCACCAAAGAATTACCTTTTAGTGTCAATTCAATATCAGATTTTGAAAAACCAGCAACAGCCATCTCAATGACGAATTTATCGGCAGAGACCTGTTTGATATTGTATGGGGGATATTTTGGAAGATTCTTGGCCGCTAAATGGGCAAGACTTTCTAGGTCATCAAAGAAACCCACAGAGAATGGGTCAAATGTTTTATGGAAGGCTTTTAGATCGTTGATGTTCAACATATTTTCTCCTTAATTTAAGCAAGTTAATAAAAATTGATACCCCGAAGGCGTATCGTGCTGGTTACTTTATCCAGCGCCAACTACGAGTGGCAGTGAAATTTCTCGGACGCCTTTTACCGTTAACGTCAAAACAGCCCTAAGGTGGGCCTGTATTAGTATTTATTCAGATTTTTTTGCCACATAATGGTCTATTTTATTTTGAACATCCATGTTACGTTTGATATGGTCTTTGCCAATATCATGGAAAGAAGGTTCTGTGGTTTTTTTATTTTTTTGAACTGCTGAAACTTTAACACCAGGAATTTTATGTAAATTTTTCCAAATATTATGTCCACCATATGACTGTACTCTATCTGAATGAATTTCATGATTATGTTTTGTTATCAAATGTGCATAAGTTTTGGCCATTAAATTTTTTCCTTGGTGCTCTTTGGATAAACTGGTTTTCCCAACAATAAAACCTTTTTTTCCATCTGGGTGTGCATCACCGAAAATTGTGCCAACGTGCTCTCCGTTATGGTGAATAAATGTTGCAGCTTGAGTTTTATTTTTTTTGTGTGTTGCATGACTTATATCATAATCACCCATTTTGCTGGTATGGTGTAAATCATAATTTTTTGTAATGCTGTCATTATTCAATTTTCTATGTGGAGAGGTGACAGATATCGCCGCATCTACATGAATTTCCGTTATAAATTCTTTAAAGGTTTTTGACATTTCCTACTCTTTTGTAAGTTTTTTTCCAATATTGTATTTCGGAACTAATTGCCACTCATCTTTCTCTTTGTGAGACAAGATTTTAACTTGAGATAAAAATATTGGTTCTGGAGTTGCTGTTTGATCTTTCTTGACAATTTTAATCAAACCCCAATCTTCCAATAGATTAGCAATAGCATTTCTACGAGATAAATCGTTTTCTGTAATATCGGTGGGCTTACCATCTAAAGCAAACAATTCCTTGAAATGTACCACATAGTACAAACCTTTCTTGTGCAGTATATGACAAGATTGGAATAAGGTTTTATCTTTTTTGGAAGCAACTCCAATACGTGTTAGTGTCTCTCTAACTTTTAGAAAATCATCTTTTTCTGCTAAAGTCACTTCAACTAAATCCGTAATATTAATCATGGCTTTTTCACTCCGCCTTTATCTGTTCTTATTTTTATTTCAGCGATTTGTTCAGCCGACAACAGAAGCAAGGCCTCTTTGGCCTTTTGATTGGAGTAACCAAAATACTCTTTTATACACTCCAAGTCCTTGTCGGTACTAGACTTTTGCCAAGGCTGGAACTTCCTCTTGACAGGTCTAATACTATTTAGAAGGTACTGGTATTGCATATCCTTATCAATTGAATGGTGTTTGTTTACCTCATTGGCATACAGTACACAATCCATATGGTAGGAAAGAGATCTATTAATAAGAAACGGATTATAATCTATAAAATCTAGGTCATCTTCAGATTTCTTTTTGTGTAGAATTAGGTCTACATAATCGAATGGACTCATTTGAACTCACAATCCACCATTATTTCAGTTAGACAAGCAATCAAATTGATTTCAGCATCTGCAACAAAGGCAGCCTGATATTGATATTTGGCCAAAACTAGAACCATAGGAGGCACGGAGTTAGGTTTTAAAACTTCATACAGTCTATCATAGAGTGTTCTAAAGATTCTTGCAGGATCGTTGTCCAAGTTACTGGTGACCCATTTACGACAGTTAGCAAAGTCTTTTGA
>Ga0164296_1002183_pt1 | contig 19811 bp, 16 predicted proteins | sample GEODES057metaG_FD_113533 | JGI IMG/M metagenome (GOLD analysis project Ga0164296, IMG submission 113533) | Dystrophic lake water microbial communities from Trout Bog Lake, Wisconsin, USA - GEODES057 metaG | ecosystem: Environmental > Aquatic > Freshwater > Lake | place: USA: Trout Bog Lake...
GTGCCAATTGGGTGTCGGTAATATAAGCCCTTAGCGTGATGACAGACAGATCGGCTATTTTATATAGTGCTTTGCCTGTTGCGGTAACTTCACCAGCCATGGCGTATTTGGTCAACACGGTACCGTTGATGGGGCTGGTGATAAAAGTACGTTTCAACTGGTCGTTGATCTGTGCCACAGATTTGCTGAGTGGTTTGGCTTCACTTAATACCGTGCTGTTTTGGGTACCGGTAGTAGTTTCCTGCACTTGTATTTGCTGGGTGTTTGCCGCTATCTGTTTTTTTAATACATCAACCTGGTTGTTCCAGTTATCCAATTGTTGCTGGGTGGCTGCATCCGATTTTAATAACCTGGCTGTACGGTCGCGCTCAGTCATCGCATTGTCGAGTTGTGCCTTAAGTACCGCTATCTGGTCCTTCAACAGTTTTACCTGGGGCGCAACGTCCATGGTTTTCTGGTGTAGCGCACTGATACTGGCTTCCAGTTGGGCCTTCTGTAATTCGAGTGGCACCGAGTCGATCACGCCAATTACGCTATCTTTTTTCAGGACAGAGCCTTCATCGATATTCAGGGATTTGATCTTGCCCGGAACTTCTGAAGATACGATCACTTCATCGGCCTCAAAGGTTCCCTGGGCGTCGGAAGCGTTGTTATTTGAACTACAGCCCGACATTAAAACAGGCAGCAGGGCGATGTATAGTAAAAAACGGATTTTCATTTATGTTTTTTTTAGCGTTCAATTAATTGTTGATCTTGATATTACCTACCGTATTCTGGTAACTGTATTCGGCTTGCAATAATTGCATTTGATGCAGGGTACGGTTTTGCCGTGCCTGGTCTTCAGCATTTACTTCATTGATGTAGTCGTGCGCACTGATAACACCATTTTCAAGTTGAGCTGATGCCGCTTTTTTAACAGATTCGCGCAGTTCAATTATTGCATCATCTTTCTTTACCAGGGCGTTGTATTTTTCGATGTCTTCATTCTGCTGTTTCTGGGTGATACTGGTATTAAAAAGGAAAGTTTCTTTTTGTACATCCAATGATTGCTTATCGATATTCAGCAACTGTTTTTGGTTTTTGAGGGTATACAAACTCCCCAGGTTCCAGCTGAGTTTTAAGCCGCCGATATAATACCATGAAAAATTATTGTTCAGGAAATTCAATCCCGGGCGTCCATAGCCGCCTTGTGCAAATAAGCCTAATTTGGGCAGTAATTGCGTGGTCAACAACTTATCCTGCAGGTCGAAAGTTTTTTTCTGGTAGTCAAATGATTGCAATTCCGGCCGGCTGATATTTTCGACAGCAGCGGGCTGAACTTCAACAGGTTTTTCAAGCGACGTATTTTCATCCAGTTTACTATTGGTGAATAGCGAAAGCATATCAAGGTATGCCTTTTGTGTCGCCTTCAGTTCATCACGCGATTGTTCGGCCTGTAACAGCTGGGCCGAAAGTTCGTCAACACTGCTGCGATAGGCTACGCCATTAGCTAACATCGCCTTTTCTTTATCTACACCGTTTTGGATATCCTGCCTGAGCAGATCGTTTAATTTTAATTGTTCGTTCACCATCAGTGCTCCAAAAAACAACTGGTTTACGCGGTCGTACAAAGCATATAATTGAACTTCGAGGCTTTGCTGCTGAATAACCTGGTTAGCTTCGGCAGTTTCTTTTTGATTTTTGATGGCCCCGCCATCGTAGATCACCTGATCCAATTCGCCGTACATTTTGTACTGATCTCTGCTATATTGCGGAAATGTCAGGCCCGGCAACTTGAACGGAAAATTAGTCACCGCCGATTGATAGGTTGCCTGCCCGTTGATGGACAGCGCAGGCAAATAACCTTTAGCAGCATTTGATACCGTGTAATCTTTTGTCTTGTTGATCAGATCACGTTGTTTGATCAGCGGATAATTTTGACGTGCCAGCCGGTAGCATGTGCTGATGGTTAGTGAGGGCGACTGCGCCCGGGCGACCGGTAAACAAGCGGCAATTAAAAGGAATACAACTGTACCCTTTAGCCATCTTTTATGATTGAAATTGTTTATAGTCATAGTGTTAGGCCAAATATTAATTCAAAATATCGTTTGTTTATTGGTTCATGATCTGCGTTAACCATATCGGAACCAGTTTTTTTCTTTCTTCTATGATCTGTTTGAATTCATCTTCCTGGATGGTGCCAGATTGAACAAGCAACGGACGGGCCAAAAATGGAAATACGATCAAACCAAGCATATTCACCAGTATATTGACCGGGTGAAAAGCCATCTTACCCTCTTTTTGACGGTCATGTATCTGTTTAAGAAAATAAGAATTCCTGAACAGTTTATTTTCACTGACCATTTTTGGTAACTTATTAGAACCGGACATGATCTCATTGACAAAAAAATAGGGGAGCTCAGGGTTCTCAATCAGTAACCCGATATAATGCTCCACTATCGTTTCAACCTTATCTTCTAATGTTGACGATTCATCATTAATAACATTTTGAATTTTTTCAACATGTTTCCTAATGGTTTCGTCCATGATGATCTCGAACAGCTTTTCTTTACTGCGGAAATAATAGTTCACCAGCGCCACGTTTATATCGGCTTCTGCTGCTATGTCGCGCACTTTGGCAGCTGCATATCCTTTACCGGTAAACACTATCCTGGCAGCTTTTTTTATTTTTTCTTCAGTCGAATTATCTATATCGGTAATTGTGTTGTTCCTTGTCATTCACTTTTAATTTCTCAACAAATCTAAAATGAATAATTTTATTAAACAAGTATTTTAAACGCATGTTTAAAATACTTGTTAAACTTTCTCCGTCCTACAAATAACGGCCCTTATCTTTTATTAGGCTATGATTACAATCAGCTTCAATTGTGACTTCGCTTATTTTTTTCTTGTTATTCTGAATTAGGATTGGGTAAATGTTCTTTTAATGGCAATCAAATTCAAAATAAGGTGCCGCTTGATTTTAGATTGCCTGCGTACTTCTTTAATTAAGCCAGCATATTCAAGCCAATCAACTAACTTTGCACTATGTGGTACAATAATATACTCGAAACTATTGGCAATACGCCTCTGGTAAAGCTCAACAAGATCGTGGCCGACATACCGGCAACAGTTTTGGCCAAGGTAGAAACTACCAATCCTGGCAATTCGATCAAAGATCGTATGGCGCTGAAGATGATCGAAGATGCCGAAAAAAACGGGCAGTTAAAGCCTGGAGGTACCATTATTGAAGGTACTTCGGGCAATACAGGGATGGGCTTAGCCATTGCGGCGGTGATCAAAGGGTATAAATGTATTTTCACCAGTACCGACAAGCAAAGTAAAGAGAAATTCGATGCGTTGCGCGCTTTTGGGGCCGAAGTGATCGTTTGCCCTACCAATGTTGAACCGGAAGATGCACGTTCGTACTATTCAGTTTCCTCGAGGTTGGAGCGCGAGACGCCAAATGCCTGGAAACCCAATCAATATGATAACCTGTCAAATTCGGTCGCGCATTATGAGTCGACCGGCCCTGAAATTTGGGAACAAACCGAAGGTAAGATCACGCATTTAGTTGCAGGAGTAGGCACTGGTGGTACTATATCTGGAATTGCCAGATATTTGAAAGAAAAGAATCCGGAAATCAAGGTGATCGGTATCGACACCTATGGTTCAGTATTTAAAAAGTATAAAGAGACGGGCATTTTTGATAAAGACGAGGTTTACCCCTACATCACCGAAGGTATTGGAGAGGACTTTCTGCCTAAGAATGTTGATTTCAGCCTGATCGATCATTTTGAAAAGGTGACCGATAAAGATGCAGCATTGATGACGCGCGAGATCGCCCTGCAGGAGGGTATCTTTGCAGGAAATTCAACAGGCTCGGCTGTAGCTGGTGTATTGCAGTTGAAAGACTGGTTTAAAAAAGACGATGTGGTGGTCATCATTTTCCCCGATCATGGTTCGCGATACATGGGCAAAATGTATAATGAAGACTGGCTCCGCGAACGTGGTTTCCTGAAAGATGAAAAATTGACAGCCCGCGATATCCTTAAAAAGAAAGAGCGACAGGAGATCGTAACCATTGATTGTGAAAAGAGTGTTTTGGAGGCAATCAATGTGATCAAATCGCTCAATATCTCACAGATACCGGTTACCCAAAAAGGAATGGTTATCGGTAAGGTTACGGAGAGCAATATCCTGGATGCGTTGCTTGAAAATCCTGCATTAAAATCATACCCGGTGCAAACGATCACTACTGCACCTTTCCCTTTTGTTGACCTGAACAGCTCGATCGATAAAATTTCGGCTTTGATCAATAAAGAGAATATAGCAGTGTTGGTGGAAGACGAATCAGGCAGAATAGAGATCATTACGCAGTATGATATTATCAATGCGATATCGGGGTAGGTGAGCGAGGTTAAAGGGAATAGAGAAAGTTTTATTTTAATTGCAGCCCTGTACTGCAGTTAGATTAACTTATTGGATTAAGTGTAGTCAGACCTTCAACTCTTTCGAAATCTTGTAAATTCCTGGTGCAAATAGATAGTTTATTTATCTGTGCGGTAGCTGCTATGATGCTATCCCCGAGGCTCAAATTGTATTTTTTACGGTTCTTTATAGCTAAATCGAAGATTTCCTGTGAAGGTGAAATAATTGGAATAAGTTCGAAGATACTCGTAAAATATAATTCCTCGTCAGAAGTTATTTTATGATAACCCAGCACTTCAACTCTGGAGATAGCAGATACAAAGACAGTATCAGCTACAAACAGTAATCTCAGGTAGTTGTATTCTGGTAAATAGGAATATACAATAATATTACTGTCAATTAACTGCATATGCTATTGGGAAAAGGGGAGTTCGCGCTCTGTACGTACAGTTTTTTCCCATTCGGCAGCGTCCGGAAACGAAGTAGGACTATTGGCTTTGAAACTTAATATTCGCTGTTTCAGGTTTTCAATTTCATCATCATCAAGCTTTGTTTTTTTTCGTTGCTCGACTGGGATATTGAGTTTTTTTGCCAGCGCAATAATCTTCGCTATACTATGCTCATTATTTGTTTTTAAGATAATTTCCATCGCTGCTCAAGCTAATTTAGAATAAAGATAGGAAAAATCAAGATTCAAATCTTCATACTCATACCTATCGTTTTGTTTAAGGCATCCTACTGTTTACCTTTATCCAAATATCCTGAACCAATGGACCTGAAAAAGTATCTTCTTTGCTTCCTGTTGATGTGTCTTGGCTGTTATGCTTTTGCCCAGGTTAAAGATTCGACAGTTTTTCTGAAATGGAAATTGAAACCCGGCGAGGTGCTTGGTTACAAAACCGAAATGAGGGAAATTGATACCGCCAACCACCAGGATATTGACATGAGCGGTATGTGGCGGTCAATTGGCGGAAAGGACACCAGTAAAATGGCCGATTTGCGCAAGATCATGTCGAAGCTCAACAAAGAGATACAAAATTTTGACATGATCACACAGCTGACTGAAAAGCACAAAGGCGTATTTACAGTTGAAATGATGGCTATCAATAAAGACAAGGCCATCCCTGAAATAAAGGCCAAAAATGCTCAGGACTCGTTAAAGGACATCGGCAAGCTATTAAGTATGCTTACCACCGGCGTAAAACTTCGCGGTGCGGTAAATGAAGACGGCTCGATCCAAAGTTTTTATACCAAAAATGACCAGCGCAATCTTCTTAGTATTTTCTTCGAGTTGCCGGCAAAAAAAATAAAGGTGGGTGATACCTGGGCGCTGGATGTACATTTACTTTCTGCTGATGAATATTTTGAATGTGACAGCGCTTACAAAAGAAACCAGATTACCTTTGTGGCACTTGAAAACATCAATGGAGAACATATAGCCACATTGAAATATGATATCCTTGAATATATGCAGGGCACTTTTCGAATGCCGATGGGGGAAGGGGCGCAACAATTGATGATGAGGATGAGCCACCAAGCTGTTGCCCGTTTTTCAATTGAAAAAGGCAGGTGGGTTTTTTACGAGGGCGTCATGTCGCTTTCTTCTTCAGGCATGATGCAATCGCAGTCCACTAAAAAGCTATCACTGGTAGCAAATTGATAAGCCTACCACTTCTTAAATATCACAAAAACTGCTAACACGATCAGGCCGAAACCGAGGAGGTGATTCCATGCGAATTTTTCTGTTTTAAAGAACAGGGTGGTGAATAGGATAAATATGGTTAAAGTTATAGCTTCCTGTATGGTTTTTAGTTGAACCAGGCTATATGGGCCACCGGTTTCGGCCGAACCTGCCCGGTTTGCCGGTACCTGGAAAACATATTCAAAAAATGCGATCCCCCAACTGATGAGGATGATAGTATAAAGTCCAAGGTTTTTACTCCATTCAAATTCTTTAAATTTCAGGTGACCGTACCAGGCCAGGGTCATGAAGGTATTAGAAATGATCAGGAAAATGATCGTTTTAAAGCTACGCATCAGTTAGAATTTTATCCTAAAAATGAAACACCCTTAAAATTGTTTTGGGTTGGTCGCTATTCCAGGCGTTTTCTTGCCAGCTCTTTCTGGTAAATGGTGTTTAATGCCGGTTTAGCATTGATCAGCAAAAAGATACCTGTGCCTTTTTCGCGGGCGTATGGCGATTTTACTTCGTCAAGTTTAATGTATTTTTCAACGTAAGGGGCAAGCCTGCCTTTAACGTTTCCACCGCCTTCGTCGTCTACATAAATAATATAGGGGGCATTCAGGCTGTCGGGAGCCCAAAGAGTAAAACTGCTGTTCAGGCTGGCTACTTCGGGCAAACCGTATTTTTTGCCATAATGATATACTGCACCGGCATCCCCATAATTATCAGCAAATATCTGGGTATGTTTTTGTTGTTCGGGTGTAAGACTATGGTAAGCCCGGGCAACTTTTTCACCCATTTCGTCCCAGCCAAACATATCAGCATAATCCTGTGATAGCGGATGCTGTTTTTGATCTTCCCAGGTTGGCTCCAAATGCACGAATTTAAATGCTGCAATTGTTTGATCCAGGGTCAAAAAGGGCAGTGCCAGTGGTAATAGTACGAGGTTTGGAAGTGTTAAAAATGCTATTACAACCGTTCGCATCGCTTTGGTCTTTAGCCAGTGTTCGAAGCAGTAACCTCCGGCTGCAAATAACATAGGATAGGCGCCGAAGAGGTAATAATCTTTCCCGTTCATTTCCAGTAAGAAAATAAAAACCAGAAGGTAAGTAAAAGCAATAAAGCGGTATTGAATTAGTCGTGGCGATAATAGTAAAAACAGCAATCCGCTGAGCCAGACAAACAAAGCAATGCCATTGATGAGTAATTGTTGCTTAATAAAATCTGAGGGTTTAATATAGTCTAATTGTTGGGTACGCAAATTATGCATATGCGTAACCAGCGGTAAATGATGCCGGAATTGCCATAAAATATTGGGCAGGAAGATGATCAGTGCTATCAATAACGCAATAAGGATATGTTTGCTCCACAATATCCTTCGTTGTTTGGTCAATAGCAGGGCCAATATGGTTGCTATGGCAAAAAATGCCATGGTGTATTTGGTCAGTAGGCCAACGCCGATCACCACGCCGAGCAGGTAAATATATTTTGGTTGAGACGAATTAAGGTACTTTATAACCAGATAAGCTGTTAATACCCACCAAAGCTGGTCGAACACCACAGGTTGCAAAAGATAGTCGCTTGCAGCAAATGCGGGTGAAAGTATAAGCGTAAGACACGCTAGTGCTATTGCAAATTTTTTGCCGCCCAGTTCTGATACAATTTTGCCGGTAAACCAAATGATAGCCCCTCCGGCCAGTGTACTAAAAATACGCGTCGCAAATACAGAATCCCCGAATAGGGTAGATGATATCCGTGCTACCAGTGCAATAAATGGCGGTACTTCTTTAAAGCCCCAATCGAGATGATCGCCCAGAGCCAAATGCAATAATTCGTCCCGCTGAAAGCCAAAATGCGATAAAGCCAAAAGATTAAGCCCAATCTTCAAGCCAACAAATAACAGGATAAACCCATTAAAGCTCTTATCGTTGTTGGTTAATGTACTCAATTGGCTGCGTTTTTATAAAGATAATATTTTTGAGAAAATGTTACACGGAAAGGAGAAAGGATAAAGGAGAAAGGATAGAGGAGAAAGGATAAAGGAGAAAGGATAGAGGAGAAAGGATAAAGGAGGAAGGAGAAAGGAGAAAGGAGAAAGGAGGAAGGAGAAAGCAGAAAGGATAAAGGTTTGTGTCTCGACTTGTTAATTGCCTTTTATTTTAAATCACAGATTTAGGAAGATTAGTTTGATTTCACAGATCTACTAATTTCGATAATGGTAATATGAAAATTATTGAATTTATTTCCAACTTATGCCAAATACCTGATACCAAATACCCGTTACCCATCTTCAAATCTTCAAATTACCAAATTTTCAAATTATAAAATCTTCAAATTACCAAATTTTCAAATTATCAAATCTTCAAATTACCAAATTTTCAAATTACCAAATCATCAAATCCGCTTAATATCCGCACCCAAGGCCCGGAGGCGTTCGTCGATATGCTGGTAGCCGCGTTCAATTTGTTCGATATTGTAGATGGTTGATTTGCCCTGGGCAGATAAAGCTGCGATAAGTAATGCTACTCCGGCACGTATGTCGGGAGAGGTCATTGATATGCCCCGCAATTGTACTTGTTTGTCTAAACCAATAACTGTAGCCCTGTGCGGGTCGCAAAGGATGATCTGGGCACCCATATCCAATAGTTTGTCGACAAAGAAAAGCCTGCTTTCGAACATCTTTTGGTGGATCAAAACCGATCCTTTTGCTTGTATCGCAACCACCAAAACGATGCTGATCAGGTCGGGGGTAAAACCGGGCCATGGAGCATCAGCGATGGTCATGATAGCGCCATCAATAAATGTTTCAATTTCGTAATGCTGCTGAGCCGGTATAAACAGGTCGTCGCCCCGGTGTTCGACGGTAATACCGAGCTTACGGAACACATCGGGTATCATACCCAACTCCTCGTAATGCACGTCTTTGATCGTTATTTCTGAACCCGTCATGGCTGCGAGGCCTATAAATGATCCTATCTCGATCATATCCGGTAGTAAACGATGCTCGGTACCGTGCAATTCAGTAACTCCTTCAATGGTAAGCAAATTGGAACCAATGCCGCTTATTCGCGCGCCCATGCGGTTAAGCATTTTGCAAAGTTGCTGCAAATAAGGTTCGCAGGCGGCATTATAAATGGTGGTGATCCCTTTGGCGAGTACCGCCGCCATTACTACGTTGGCGGTGCCGGTAACAGAAGCTTCGTCGAGCAGGATGTAAGTACCCTGCAGGTTTGATGCATCGACGTTAAAAAATTCAGTCTCCGCATCGTAATTGAATTTGGCACCCAGCTTTTCAAAACCCAGAAAATGGGTGTCTAGTCTGCGACGCCCGATCTTATCACCACCCGGCTTTGGAATGGCTGCTTTACCGAAACGTGCCAGCAAAGGGCCAACGATCATCACTGAACCGCGCAAGCTACCGCCCTTATTACGGAAGGCATCTGAATGGAAAAAATCCAGATCGATATGCCGGGCTTCAAAACTATAGGTATCGGGGCCCAGGCGTTCAACCGCTACACCCATATCACCGAGTAATTCAATCAGTTTATTAACATCCTTTATATCAGGTATATTGCTGATGATTACCTTTTCTGGTGTTAGCAGAACAGCCGACAATATTTGTAAGGCCTCGTTTTTGGCGCCCTGCGGTATGATTTCGCCTTTAAGGGGCTTGCCGCCTATAATTTCAAATGCGTTATTCATAAATGGTTTGGTCGATGGTCAGGAGACCATAGTTTCAGGGCCAAAGTTCTTATTTTTTTATAACTAATACCCATCAACGATGAATAATCCGTAAACAAAAATCAGTACTTCCTCGGTCCGCCGCTGTTTCTGTTGCGATTGCTTTGGTTATTGTTGTTGCGTGGATTGTTTTGGTTTTTATTGCGGTTGTTTTGGTTGTTCTGGTTTTTACCGCGGTTATTTTGTGCATTTGGGTTACTTGAGCGGAACTCTACCTTATTGAGGTTGATGTTTTCTTCCAGCTTGAGTTCACCTTGTGACAGTTCGCGCAGATCGGCCAAAATACTTTCATCCGCTACCGAGTCCTTATTCCATTGCACATAGGCCATTTTCATGAAATTGGCTATGGCATGTACCATATGTTGTTTACGCTCCGGCTCTTCAATACTTTTTGCCTTTTCTATCATCAGCTCGATGGTTTTGCCATAGTGCTTGTAACGGATACGCTGGTGGGGGTATTTTAAACGCTCGGGTTTCAGGTGGATGGCTTCGATCGAAGGTTTCGGGTAGGGAGAATCTACATCTATCTGAAAATTAGATATAATGTGCAGGTGATCCCAAAGCTTGTGCTTAAAATCTGCAACATCGCGCAAATGCGGGTTCAGGAAACCCATCAGGTCAATTACAACCTGGGCATAACGGTTTCGCTCCTCGCGGGTTGGTAGTTCGCAAATATATTTTACCATATTTTGCACGTTACGCCCGTATTCAGACAGGATCAGTTTATTCCTGGTCGAATTATAATCAAATGGTTTTGACGGTTCTATCGCCATAAAATCAGTATTTATTAATGTGAAAGTGATATTAAACTAAAATTAGCGCAGATCCCACCGCGGGCGGCTAAAGTTGAATTGTTATTGAAGTAGTGCAAATATAATTTATTTATACAGTTGTGCAAATTTGGGGGGGGGTAAGTTGTATTAGTTGTCCCGATAGCTATCGGGATAGTTGTAGTGGTTGTGTCGATAGCTATCGGGGTGTGGTTGTATTAATTATATTAGTTGTAGTGGTTGTATTAGTTGTGACGATAGTTAGGCAGATCAAGTTGTGTTGGTATTATTAGTTTTCTCGTTGTTTATAGGGATGGTCGAAGTAACGCTTTAAGCTGTTAACTCATTGCCGTTGACTTCAGTCGACGGGTACATGGTTGAGAAGAACGAGGCTTTAGCCAAACTGGCGTTAAGAAACTTACGAAGTTTCTAAAACTTCGTAAGTTTTATAAGGACGCCGGGGACTTCTAAATTCGAAAAAGCTCCTAACTTTACAACGATATAAAATTCAACAAAATCACCGGCACGTGAAAATAACCCATACCGAAATATACAGATTCAGTATTCCTATGGAGCCGTTTACTATTGCAACCGGTACCATGGATCATGCGCAAAATGTATTCATTCGTGTACATACAGATGCAGGATTTTATGGGGTGGGCGAGTGCTCGGCGTTTCCGGTCATTGTTGGCGAAACACAGGATACCTGCCTGGTAATGGCCCGGGAGTTTGCATCATTATGGAAAGGTGAGGACGTGCTCGATCTGGAGGCACGACTTCAGCAGTTGCATGATTTTACTGCCGGTAACAGCACTATTAAAAGTGCTTTTGATATCGCTTTATATGATATCGCCGCAAAAAATGCCGGTTTACCATTGTATAAGTTTCTTGGGGGGGCAAAAAGAGAAATTGAATCTGATATTACCATTGGCATAGCCTCCCCTGAAGCAATGGCGGTAAAAGCGCGAGATTTTGTAAAAAGCGGAGCTGCCATCCTGAAAGTGAAACTGGGCAAAGATGCCTTAAAGGATATTGAAAGGATAAGACAGATCAGAGAGGCTGCTGGTGAAAGCATCAGGATCAGGGTGGATGCCAACCAGGGTTGGAGTTTTGATGATGCGGTGATAGCTTTAAACGGCATTAGCGAATATAATATTGAATTCTGCGAACAACCGATGCGCACCTGGTATGATGATCGGCTTCCCGAATTAAAGCGTATATCACCCGTTAAGATAATGGCTGATGAAAGTGTTTTTAATCACCATGATGCCCGCAAGCAGATCAATACCGATTCATGCGATTATATCAATATTAAATTCTCCAAATCAGGAGGAATATTTGAGGCCAAAAAAATACACGACCTGGCAGCGGGTAAAGGAATTGCCTGCATGATGGGCGGAATGCTGGAAAGTCGTATCGCCCTGAGTGCAAAACTGCATTTTGTTTATGCCAGTCCGAATATCAAATTTTACGATATGGACACCTGTATGCTGGGCCACCTGGCCGATCCATGTATTGGCGGTGTCCAATACGATGGCTATAAACTATTCATCGCCGATACCCCAGGCATAGGTGCTGATGCAGACGAATCGTTTCTGGCAGAATGTGAGAAGATTGTTGGTTAATTAGTTGATTAAGTTGAATGGGTTAAGTGGTTGTTTGAGTTGATAGGGTTACGTGGTTGATTGAGTTGATTACGTTAAGTAGTTGATTGAGTTGATTAGGTTAAGTAGTTGATTAAGTTGATTACGTTAAGTGGTTGATTGAGTTGATTAGGTTAAGTAGTTGATTAAGTTGATTACGTTAAGTGGTTGATTGAGTTGTTTTTGAAAGGTGGTGATTGGTTGATCATTTAATCAATCTTAAACAATTCAACTAAGGTCAACCCAATAAACTTACTAAACCTATTCAACCTAATCCAACCCAATCAACTTAATCCAACCCAATCAACTTAATCCAACCCAATCAACTAACTCCAACCCAATCCACCAGCTACAACCTCCACGTATCACTTAATTCAGCAAAATACTTGTGGAATAGTGGGATGGTTTCTATGCCTTTGTAGTAGTTAACAATATCATATTTCTCGTTTGGCGAATGCAGCGCATCGCTGTCGAGGCCAAAGCCCATCAGTACGGTTTTGATGCCTAACTCGGCTTCAAATAAGGCTACGATCGGGATACTGCCGCCACCGCGTGTTGGAATGGGTGCCTTGCCGAATGATTCGGTAATGGCTTTCTGTGCCGCTTTGTAGGCCACACTATTGGTTGGTGTAACAACAGGTTCGCCGCCGTGATGCGGCGTAACTTTTACTTTTACGCTTTTTGGTGCGATCTTCTTAAAATGATCGGTAAACAGCTTAGTGATCTTGTTGGAGTGCTGATCAGGTACCAGGCGCATCGATATCTTTGCATAGGCTTTTGACGGCAATACGGTTTTTGCACCTTCGCCAATATAACCACCCCAAATACCGTTGACTTCAAGTGTGGGTCGTGTACCTGTACGTTCCAGCGTGCTATAGCCTTTTTCGCCCCATAATTCATCTACTCCCAGATCGGCTTTGTAAGCTGCTTCATCATAGGGTGCTTCATTTAGCGCTTTACGTTCCGGGGCAGTCAGATCAACAACATCATCGTAAAAACCAGGAATGGTGATATGGTTATTTTCATCGTGCAGTGAAGCGATCATTTTTGCCAGAATGGTAGCCGGGTTAGCCACAGCACCACCATACACACCCGAGTGCAGGTCGCGATTAGGACCGGTTACTTCCACCTCAAGGTAGGAGAGACCGCGCAGTCCGGTTTCCAGCGAAGGGTGTTCCATGCTGATCATTGAAGTATCAGAAATCAACACAACATCTGCCTTTAATCGTTCTTTATTGGCTTTAACAAATATGCCCAGGTTTGATGATCCCACTTCTTCTTCGCCTTCTATCATGAATTTTACATTGCATGGCAGATTGCCCTGCTGCACCATCAATTCAAATGCTTTAACGTGCATATAAAATTGCCCCTTGTCGTCAGCCGATCCACGTGCATATATCTTTCCATCACGAATAGTTGGTTCAAATGGTGGGGTTTCCCAGAGTTCAAGCGGATCAGCTGGCTGAACATCGTAATGGCCATAGACCAAAATAGTTGGTTTACCAGGGTCTGATCCTTTTTCACCGAAAACTATTGGGTTTCCTGCCGTTTCACATATTTCTACATGGTCGGCACCAGCATCCTTTAATTTTTGGGCAACATAATCGGCTGTTTTAAGTACGTCCAGTTTGTATTTCGGATCGGCACTTACAGATGGGAATCGTAAAAGTTCGAATAGTTCGTCGAGGAAACGTTGTTTATTTTGTTCAACGTATTGTTTTATTTGTTGCATAGTTTAGTGCATTTGCAACAAATATAAACTTAAAAAAGATTGAATAATTCGATAAAAAAATAAAATCAAACCGACATTACAGCAAGGGAGGCGCTGTTAAAAAAAGGAAAAGGGCTGTTTTAAAAAGGCGTATTATTTATTGCCACTATTGGTGACAATCAGATCCAAAGGGAATCATAAAATTACTTTATCTATCGCTAAAAAGCCAATAAAATAAAGCCCCGATATTTCATCCGGTTGAATAAAGCACATATTGGAAATTATCCAATATGTGCAACCCCATTGCAATAACATGTAAATATGCTATTGCCAGGTATTTTCGACTTAATTAGTCGGCAGTACCTAATTCTTTTTTGTCATTAGCTGCGTTATGCTGACGAGCATCTGCAGTACCTAATTCTTTTTTGTCACCACGAACCGCGTCGGCAGTGCCAAGTTCTTTTTTGTCACCGCGAACGGCATCAGCAGTGCCAAGTTCTTTTTTGTCACCTCTTGCGTTCAGATTAACAGAAGTAGTGTCATTTTTGAACGATGACAAAGTTCCGATGCACGCCATAAACAGGGCAGCGAAGATTACTTTTTTCATTGTTTTGAATGTGTTAGAATGGTATAAAATATATGGTTAATTAATATTCGTACTTAATAAGCATAATAAAACGCTTGAAATTTCAGGTTACATGATATAAGCGATGTAATTACTTATAAACCTGTTTGATATCATAAATTGCAATTATTTGAAAATTTGCAATGGTTTTTTGAAATTATTTCAAAAAACTCTCAATTATTCCAAAAAATTGCAACCAGGCAGATGGTTATAATATGCTATAAATAAGGCACTTACTGTTGTTAACTAAAGTCCTCTCACAAAGATAAATATGTTTTTGAGAATAAAAAATTTATTTAACGAAATATTTTTGCATCATTTTTAATTTATTTACGTAAGAAGGTGATATCATACTGTGCGAAGTTTATTAATCGCTGTGTGGATAATATCCTTTTTAATGAAAAGAGTTTATATCTGTATTTTATTTTTGTGCTTCGGATTCACGCATTTATATGCGAGTGCCGATATTGCGTTCGAAGCTCAGGACACAGCGCAGGTTAATTTACTGAACCGGCAGGGTTTTCAAATTCACCTGACCGACCACGACCAAACGATAAAAAAGGGTCAGGAAGCGCTTGAAATCGCTAAAAAAATCAATTATATCGATGGGATTGCCGAAGCTTACCGGATAATGGGTGTAGGAGAGGCATATGCAAATAATGAAGCAAGAGCAATTGGTGATTATTCAAATGCACTGAGTTATTTTAAGAAAAGTGGCAATGCCCTGGGTCAGGCTAAGGTTTATAATAATATAGGTAATCTGTACCTGACAATTGACTACGATCAGGCTTTAGATTTTCTTGAAAAAGGTTTAGCAATAGCGCAACAATTGGGCAATACCAATATGATCGCCAGGACCACCTTGAATATCGGAAACGTTTATCTTCGTAAAAAAAGCTTTTCGCTTGCGCTAAATTATTATACCAAGGCACAGGAATTGTTTACCTCGTTGCATGATGAAACTACCCTGATCATCTGCCTTCAAAATATTGGGGTAATTTATTATAAGGAAAAGCAATACGATAAAGCGCTTGAACTTCTGCTGAAATCTCACGATCAGGCCAAAGCACGCGATCAAAACACTTCCATTGGTATAACCGACCTGACGCTTTCGTCTATTTATATTGAAAGACGCGATTATAATAGTGCACAAAAGTTTTTGGATGAGGGCGTAGGCTTTGCTGAGATCACTAAGGATGATAAACTTGAAGCCGACTTCAACTACAACTCCTATCAGTTGGAGATGCACCGCAAAAACTTTGAAAAAGCAGTAGAGATATTACATAATATATATGTAAAGGATAGTGTTAACCAAAAGAAGACCTTATCTTCTGACTTAACATTGATGCAGGATCAGCATGATCAGCAGGAAAAGCAACATGAAAGTGAGCTGATCATCGAACGCCAGAAAAACGACCGGGTTAAATTCTGGTGGGCTGTCTCTGGCTCTGGTTTATTGCTGGTGGTAATAGTATTGCTGTTTGGCAACGTAAAACGTAAGGCCAGAACCAACGCTCGTTTGACCGAGTTGAACAGTGAAGTATCGCGCCAGAAAGATAACCTCGACAGGATCAATCATCACCTGGAAGAGATCATTGATGAGCGTACCCGCGACCTGCAGGTTAAGAATAAGAAACTTTCGGAGTATTCATCTTATTTATCGCATCAGATACGCGGACCTATAGCTACGCTGAAAGGACTGATGAATCTTGAAAAAGAAGGATTGGTTGATCAGCAGGAATGTATCAATATGATGAATAAATGTGTATCAGATATTGATGAAAAGATCATTGATATGACTGATATCCTGCACGACCCTAAACGTACCAGTTTCCATTGATCTTGATAGATTTACGGTAACTCGTCAGACTTCGCTTTTTTTGGGGTTAACGATAGCCGTTCCATTAAATTAAAAGCTAAGAAAGTTATTACAAGCTCTGTTTCAATGATAGATTTATTCCTCCAAAATACTAACCGGGGGAAATCGGTCAATATTTTGGAGGACTATCTTTCCTGTAATGCATTCTTTTCATCTTAAATCATTAGCGTAAAATCGTTAAATTTTACCTGGCGCTAATCATTTGTTTAGTGGTCAATTACGGGTCTTCCGAATGTAGGATTTCGGAATAGCCAGGAAAATCTTCTTAAACAGCTACCGAGCTCTTGTTGCGTAACTCTTCGTACAATTCGATCACTTTACGTTGCAGGCTGGCAATTTCAGCTTCACGGTCGCTTAATTTTTTCTGTATCAGGTTAAGGTGTGATGGTGCTGCTTCGGCATTCTCAGTGTCAACAGCTAAAAGCTGGACTACGCTTACTTCATAAATGTTGGCAATTTGTTCAAGGCGCGATAAATTCACGTCGGTAACGCCAGTTTCGATTTTTGAAAAAGCTGGGATAGAGATGCCTAACCGGTTGGCGATATCTTCCTGACTCCAGCCATGCTGATGGCGCAGGATCCTGATACTCTTACCTACAGATTTGTTTGCAGTTCTTTTGCTTAGTTCGTTCATGTTAAATTTTTGATTAATTAGGTGCAGATACCATTAACCAAAGGGTGTGCCAACATGTATTTCAACTTGTTTTGCTTTTGATTTAAGTAAAAAGCAAATCATTGCCATATTTTACGGGGAATTTTCTCTACGAAGGGTATAGAATTTCGAGAATTATTTAACCAATTGTAAATGAATTAATGTTATTCGAAAGTTGGAAAACATAAACTGTTGCAGATCAGCCTAAAATGTGCTTAACTTGTTACAATACGAAGTTTAGCAAACTTTAGCAGCAATTGTTTTTGTCCGATTTCTTTAAAGAAAATAGTTGCTTTTACATCAGGCTTATTGCCTTCGAGACTGAGCACCTTTCCAAATCCGAAACGCTCATGTTCAACTTCCATCCCAACCTGCAGGTTCGATGTATCTGAGGGTGCAAATCCTGCACTTGGTACGTGGGCTTTAGCTAATAACGAGGTTGTCTTAACTGGTGTGGTTGGGGCAGGGCGCGGTTTCGAGAAGGTGTCGCTGCGTTTATTCCAGTCGCTCCTTTCATCATCAAAGAACGAGCTGCTGCTGGTTGCCGGTTTTGCGGTGAAATCTAATTCGAGGTATTGGGCATCGATCTCATCAAGGAAACGGCTGGGTTCGCAACTGATCAGCGTCCCGAATTTGAAGCGTGAAGTTGCGTAACTGATACTCAACTTACGTTCGGCCCGGGTAACGGCTACATAAAAAAGCCTGCGTTCTTCCTCCAGATCGGTTCGTGAATTGAGCGACATTTGTGATGGAAACAAATTTTCTTCGAGCCCTACTACAAATACATGTGGAAATTCGAGTCCTTTTGCCGAATGGATGGTCATGAGCGAAACGGTATCTGCATCCGGGTTTTTGTCTTTATCGTCGTTGGTCAGTAAAGCAACATCCTGCATAAAAATACCCAGGCTTTTATCTTCGATATCTTCACGCTCCGAAAATTCTTTGATACCATTCAGCAGTTCCTGTATGTTCTCGTAACGGTTCAGTCCTTCGACTGATTTATCTTCATACAAATCCTTCAATATACCAGAATGCTGGGCGATATGCAAAGCCGCTTCATACGCCGACTGGTTTTTAACCAATACCTGGAAGCTTTGTATCATGGTAGCAAAAACGCTGACCGACGCAGAACTTCTTCCATCGAGGTATTTCGAGGGTTCAACGATCACTTCCCAGGGAGTTATTTTATTTTGATCGGCGCTCAATATGATGCGGTCGACGGTCGTGTCGCCTATTCCCCGTTTGGGATAATTGATCACCCTTTTCATCGCCTCTTCATCTGCCGGGTTGATGGTCAATCTGAAATAGGCTATCAGGTCTTTGATCTCCTTACGCTGGTAGAAGGAGAGGCCTCCATAAATTTTATAAGGAATATTCAGCTTACGCAACGCCTCTTCCATCGAACGCGACTGCGCATTGGTGCGGTACAAAATGGCAAAGTCGTGCCAGTTCATTCCTTTGGTGCTGCGTTCCTGTAAAATGCCTTCTGCAACAATTTTACCTTCCTCATTATCGCTAAAGGCACGCATTACCCTTATCTTATCACCTTCTTCTTTTTCCGAAAATACGTTCTTTTTAAGCTGATCCTGGTTATTGGCGATGATACTATTGGCAACATTGACGATATTCTGAGTCGACCGGTAGTTCTGTTCAAGTTTGAATATTTTCAGATCAGGGTAGTCTTTTTCAAAATTGAGGATGTTCTGGATATTTGCTCCGCGGAAGGCGTAAATACTTTGAGCATCGTCGCCAACCACGCAAATATTCTCGTTGATGGCTGCCAATCTTTTAACGATGAGGTATTGCGAAAAATTGGTATCCTGATACTCATCTACCATCAGGTATTTAAACTTGTTCTGGTATTTATACAATACATCGGGGTATCGTTTCAGCAATTCGTTGGTCTTAAATAACAGATCGTCGAAATCCATCGCCCCGGCACGGTAGCATCGGGTGGCATAGGTCTCATATATCTTACCCAATTGCCCGCGTCCGCTCGAAAAATCATCGGCCTGGATCTGGTCATTTTGCTGGTACTCCTGCCACGAGATCAAGTTGTTTTTGGCGGCTGAGATACGGTTGTATACAAAATTGGGATTATATAATTTGTCGTCAAGCGCCAGTTCTTTCAGGATAGCACGAAGCACACTTTTGCTGTCGTCGGTATCGTAGATGGTAAAGTTATTTGGATAGCCGATTTTTTCTGCTTCAACCCGTAATAGTTTGGCAAAAACGGAGTGAAAAGTTCCCATCCAAACGTTTTTTGCTTCCGGTCCAACCGTATGCATGATACGATCGCGCATTTCGCGGGCAGCCTTATTGGTAAAGGTAAGCACCAATATATTAAAGGCATCAACGCCACTTGCCACTAAATGTGCAACACGCATCGTAATTACGCGTGTTTTGCCTGACCCGGCACCTGCGATGATCATCACCGGTCCTTCGGTTTGCAATACTGCCGCCTGTTGAGCGGGGTTCAATCCCTTTAAATAATCCAATCTTCTGTCCTCGTTTCTGACTGGGCGAAGTTAATTTTTTAGGAGGAAAGGCGAAAGAATAAAGGCGAAAGGATTTTTATTTCCCCCGTTAAAAGGTATAGTAAATCTATAAACCATAGGGATGTCATATTTGGAATTTGAAACAAATGCTGCTATAAACTGTTCTAATTTTGAACTGAAATTCAGAAATAATAAACA
>Ga0164296_1002184_pt1 | contig 19805 bp, 17 predicted proteins | sample GEODES057metaG_FD_113533 | JGI IMG/M metagenome (GOLD analysis project Ga0164296, IMG submission 113533) | Dystrophic lake water microbial communities from Trout Bog Lake, Wisconsin, USA - GEODES057 metaG | ecosystem: Environmental > Aquatic > Freshwater > Lake | place: USA: Trout Bog Lake...
AGCTTTGCATGTAGCGACGCAGCCAGAACCGGGCCAATACGCCGATCGTCGCCGCGGCCGGCACCGCCAGCAGAATGCCGACAAAGCCGAACGCCGCACCACCGGCAAACAAGGCGAAGATCACCCAAACGGCATGCAACTCCACCCGATCACCAAGGAACCGCGGATAGATGACATACCCTTCCAGCATCTGGCCGATCACGAAAACAACCGCGACGCGGGCCACGCCTTGCCAGTCGGGAAACTGTGCCAGGGCCAAACCGATCGAGGTGACGCCCCCTGTGATCGTGCCGACATAGGGGATGAATGACAGCGCTCCCGCCGAAAGCCCGACGATCAGCCCCAGGTCCAGTCCAACGAGGGATAGCGCGACGGCATAGAACAGCCCCAACAGCAGGCAACAGATTGCCTGCCCGCGTACCCAGGCCGCCAGGATGCGGTCAACCTCCCGCGCTTGGGCGCGCACCACATCCTCATATCGGCGCGGCAGCCACTGATCGAGGCGCCGGATCACCCCAGGCCAATCGCGCAGCAAATAGAACGACACCACCGGCGTAACGACCAGCAAGGACAACACGTTGAACAAAGCAAAGCCGCTGCCGACGATGGAGGTGACCGCACTGATCACGAACGAGACCATCGCCCCCGCTTGGTCGGACACCAGTGCTCGCAATTTCGCATCAACGATGTCCGAGCCGAGTTGGTCTTGCAGGTGCGCCAGCAAAGCCTCCGCCCAGTTTTGCAACTGTCCTGCATAGCTGGGCACGCGCATGGCCAGGATACTGACCTGCGCCAAGATCAACGGATACAGCAGCAGCACGAACATCAGCACAACGGCGAACAACGCCGCCAGCAACAGCACCGCCCCAATGGATCGACGCACCCCCACCCTGACCAGCCAACTCGCCAGCGGATCCAGGAAATAGGCGATTATGCCGGACAAAACGAAAGGCAACAGGATCGAGGCAAACAGCCTCAACCCCATCCAAAGCAACAATCCGATAGCCAGCAGCAGAACGAGGCGTTGCGTGCGCGTGGCACCGGCATGGGCAGTGTCAGCGGAAGCCATAACAGCGGCGGCCTTTGCCCCTGGATCGATTGGATCGTTCATGACACGGGATGGAATTTGAACATACCTATTGGAAGCGCCCGCCGAGCCTTTGGGTCAAGCGCGGTTTTGGCACAGGTGGAAGTTTTTATGATGACCGCCGCATAACCGGCCGTGGCCGTTCGCCCTGACAGGGTCGCAGCCCGCAGCGACGGTCCGTCGGAACCACCCGATATGCCATCATCGCAGGACAGAGCGGCACGGCCGATGCAGGGTCAGAAACCCCTCGGCGGTCTGATCGTCTATGGGCCAGAAACGAGGAATTTGGCTGGGGGACCTGGATTCGAACCAAGGATGCCCGGGTCAGAGCCGGGAGTTTTACCGCTAAACTATCCCCCAAGGGATGCGCCGATAAACAGGCTCCGAAGCCCTCTAACCGGTGCGGCCGGGCGCAATAACACGGCCGCCACCAAGCCGCAACACATCTGCGCGCGGTTTTCCGCCAAATCTATTCCGCGCTTTGTTTTAGCGCTGCATAAGCCGCGAGCGCCCGCTCCCGCCCATGGGCCAGATCGACGATGGGGCGCGGATAATGCCGCCCCAGCACCACGCCGCAGCGCGCCAGATCCGTCTCAGCCATCTCCCACGGGGCCTGGATGAAGCGGTCCGGCACGCGCGCCAATTCGGGCACGAAGCGCCGAACATAGGCCCCGTCCGGGTCGAATTTCAGCCCCTGCAGCACCGGGTTGAAAATGCGAAAATACGGCGCCGCATCCGCGCCACAGCCGGCAACCCACTGCCAGGATGCGGCATTATTTGCCAGATCCGCATCCACCAGCGTGTCCCAGAACCACGCCGCACCGTCTTGCCAGGGGATCAGCAGGTGCTTGACCAGAAAGCTTGCGACGATCATCCGCACACGATTGTGCATCCAACCGGTCTGCCAGAGTTGCCGCATGCCGGCATCGACGATCGGCACCCCCGTCCGTCCTCGCTGCCAGGCGGTCAATCCGGCAGCATCCTGTCGCCACGGCATGCGGGCGAATTCCGGACGTAAGGGCGTTTCCGGCAGATCCGGGTTGTGCCACAGCAGATTGATCGCAAATTCCCGCCACAGGACTTCTTTGATAAATTTTTCACGCCCGGCTCCGCCAGGACCGGCATATGCCATGTGCCAGAGCGTTGGCGCCGATATCTCCCCGAACCGCAGGTGCGGCGACAGCATCGATGTTCCCGTGCAGCCGGGCATATCGCGCCGCGCGGCATAGCCATCCATATTTTCGTCGATAAACGCCCGTGCCCGCGAAAGCGCCCCAGCCTCCCCCGGCGTCCAATGAGCACGCAATCCGCCGGCCCAATCGGGCGTTTTCGGCAACAGACCCCAGCTAGCCAGATCGTCCGATGCCACCGCAACCCCGCCGGTTAGCGACGTCGGTGCCGGAATGGGATCTCGCGGCCCGCCGGTTGCCAGGCACGCGCGAGAGAAAGGCGTGTAAACGCCATAAGCGCCGCCGGCCTGCGTGCGAATACTGTCGGGCGCAAACAATGACGTGGTACGCATCCGGTGCAGCCGAACGCCCTCGGCTTCCAAGGCCGAGGCGACCGTCCGGTCCAGTGCGCGGCTCCACGGATTGGCGGTGCCGCCGGTAAAAACCTCCCGCGCGCCGGTCTCGCGCACCAGCGCGGTCAGGATGTCGACGCTGTCCCCCCAGCGCAGCACCAGCGGTGCGCCTAAGCGACCAAGGTCGGCGCCCAGCGCGGTAAGGCTGTGATGCAGCCACCAGCGGGTCGCGCCGCCATTGGCCCAACGCCCAGCAGCGGCATCGTCGAGGATGAACACGGGCAATATCGGGCCGCCGGCGGTTGCCGCGGCATGCAGCGCCGCGTGATCGGCCAGACGGAGGTCATCGCGGAACCAAAGGATCGCGGGGGGAGGAGCGGAAACGGTCATCCACCTAATCTAGGCACGAACTGCGCGCCGTCACCCATCCGTCGGTGAGACAATGCTGGAAAAATGAATGCCGCCGCCGCGACATAGGCCGTGTGTGCACCGGCGGCGCTGGGTCAGCCGGCTGCCGTCTCGAGGCCCAGGTAGATGCGCTGCACGTCCCGGTCATCGGCCAATTTTGCCGCCGAACCTTCCAACACCGTGCGCCCGGTCTGCAGGACATAGGCATAATCGGCCACTTCCAGCGCCAGTTCCACGGCCTGTTCGGCAAGCAGCATCGTCAGACCCTCACGCTTGAGTTTGGCAAGCGTCTCATACATCGATTCCACAACCGCCGGCGCCAACCCCAGGCTCGGCTCATCCAGCATCAGAAGCTTCGGATCGCTCATCAGCGCGCGGCCGGTCGCCAGCATCTGCCGCTCCCCGCCCGATAGCGTGCCTGCACGTTGTTTGCGCCGTTCGGCCAGGCGGGGGAACAGGGCAAAGACGCGATCCAGCATCCGCGCGGTCTGCGACGGGTCTTTCAGCACCGTCGCACCTAGCCGGAGGTTTTGCTCCACCGTTTGTTGCACGAACAGCCGCCATCCTTCCGGCGCCAACGCCAAACCGGTGGCGACGATGGCAAAAGCCGGTTTGCCGGCGATCTCCGCACCTTGCCACGTAATGCTCCCGCCAGCCGGGGGCACCAAGCCGGCGATGGCATTCAGCGTCGTGGTCTTGCCCGCGCCGTTGGAGCCCAGCAGCGCCACGATCGACCCCGGCGCGACTGACAGAGACACATCCGCCACGCCGACCAGATCGCCATAGCGCACCAGCAGGTTCGAGACGGTCAGCACTGGCGTCGTCACATCCGCACCCGTTTCATATGATGCCCTAGATACGCCGCAACGACGGCGGGATCATCGACCACCTCCCGCGGTATGCCTCGGGCGATGACCTTGCCCTGGTGAAACACCACCGCACGTTCCGCGAGCGAGAGGATCACTTCCATGATGTGCTCGACGATCACGATGGTGATGCCTTGGCCTTGAATGCGGCGCACCAGTTCGATCGCCAAGCGGACTTCGGCCGGTGTCAGACCGGCCAGAGCCTCATCCAGCAGCAGCAATTTGGGCTCGGTCGCCAGAGCCCGCGCGATCTCCAACCGCTTGCGGCCCGGCGTGCCCAGCGAACGCGCCGGAGACTCGGCAAGCGGTGCCAGGCCGGTGAATTCCAGCACCTGAAGCGCTTTATCGCGCGCATCGCGGCGATGCGGGTGCCGCAAGAACGCACCGACCATGACGTTCTGCACGACCGTCATATCCTCAAACGTCACCGGCACCTGGAAGGTGCGCGCCATGCCCAGACGGGCATGGGTTTCGGGCGACGCGGTGGTCACGTCATGCCCTAGGAAGGTGATGCGCCCGGCCGTGGGCTGCGCATCGCCGGCAAGGCAGTTGAAGAAGGTGCTTTTGCCGGCCCCGTTTGGCCCGATAAGACCGACGATTTCGCCTTCGTTGATCGACAGCGTCGCCCCATCAACGGCTTTGAAGGCGCCGAACGCCTTAACGATGTCTGTGGCTTCAAGAAACACGAGACTGTCTCCGTGCCGTAAGCGCGTTCCACAGCGCCGCCACACCGCCGGGTTGGAAGCGGGCAATCAGCAGAATGATCGCGCCATAGACGATGAAGGTGATGCCCGTGCCGCCGCCGCCAAATATGGCGTTCGTTGTCTCTTCCAGCGGGATCAGGATGATCGCCCCCACCAATGGCCCGAACAGCGAACCCGCGCCGCCGAGTGCCGCGACGATCAGCATTTTCACCGAAATCAGGATACCCAGCGCACTATCCGGATCGACGAAGCCAACCATCACCGCATAGAGCGACCCGGCGATGGAGGTGAAACCCGCAGACAGCAGCAAGGCATAAACCTTGTAACGCAGCACCGGCACGCCCAGCGATCCCGCCGCCCGATCGCCGCCGCGAATCGCCGCCAGATAATAGCCCATCTTGCTGCGCTGCAAATGCCACGTCAGCCCCAGCAACACGACCAGCACCGCAAGAAAAATATAGTGATAGGGCAGCGGACTGATGAACGACAAATCCCAAAATGACCGTGGTACCGGAGGCCCCATCAACCCCACCGCGGCCCCCACCAGCGGCCAGTTCGAGGCCAGAATGCGGATCAGTTCCGCCGCCGCGATCGTCGCCATGGAAAAATAGTGACCGCGCAGCCGGAATGTCGGCGTGCCGACCAAGGCAGCGATCGCCATCGACACCGCCACACCAATCGGCGCCCCGAAGATCGGCGGCCAACCGAACTGTGTATAGACAACCAACGAGGCATAGGCGCCGGCCCCGAAATAGACCGCATGACCGACGGAAACCTGCCCCGCGTAGCCGCCGAGGAGGTTCCAGGCCGAGGCGGAGATCGCCGCCAGCAGAACCAGCGCGCCAATGCGCTGCAGGAACACATCATCCACCAGCAGCGGCCAAGCGGCGATGAACAGAAAGCCGATCAGGATCAGAATGCGGTTTTGCGAAGACGACATCGTCAATTCGTCCCCAAAAGGCCCTGCGGCCTGACCCAGAGGACGCCGAGGAACAACGCGTAGACCACGACATCCTGATAGACGGCACCGATCAGATAGGCTGACAAAGCCTCGACCACGCCGATGCCAAGGCCGGCGATCAGCGCGCCTGGCACACTGCCGAAGCCCCCCAGGCACACCACGACGAAGGCAATCAGCGACAAGGATTCACCCACGGTCGGCGATATGTAGAAAAACAACGCGATCAGCGCCCCTGCCACACCGGTGGAAGCGGCACCGACGCCCCAGGCCAAGGCTTGCATCCGGTCAGGCCGGATTCCCATCAGCATCGCCGCGTTGCGGTCTTCCGACACCGCCAACAGGCGCGATCCAAGCGCGGTGCGTGTCAGGACCAGATGCATGCCGATCGTAATGATAAGTGCCAATACACCCGCCAGCAGGCGGGATGCTTCGACGCGCACGCCGCCCAGATCGAACGTGCCGCCAACCAGCGTATCGGGCAAGGAAACGAAATTCGCCGTAAACGCCCAGAACGCTGCATAGCGCAAAACCAGCGCCAGCCCGAATGTGCCCAGGATCTGCGCGAGCATCGGCCCCTTCGACACATGCCGCACCAACCCCAGATAAACGATAACGCCCAGCAGAAACAGCAACACCGCCGCGCCGGGCACGAAAAACACAGGACCCAGTTTAAGCAGCGTGAAGGCAAAGAATGCGGCATACATGGCAAGCATAACGAAATCGCCATGCGCGAAATTCACCACGTTCATCATGCCCCAGATCAACGTCAGCCCCGAGGAGAACAGCGCGTAAACGGACCCCATCAGCAGGCCGCTGACCACCACCTGCACCAGAATCACCCGCTCATGCTCCTGCCAACTGATCCGACACGATACTGTGAACGACGCTCTGCAATGAAGCAAGCCGTTGCTGATGATTTTACGCGATGTTGCGCGGAGCACGCGGCAGACTTCACCGCGGCCCGCATCACTGCGAGCGACACGCGGTAATCCGATAAGACCGAGCAAATCCCTTTGAAGCGAGCAGTTGAAACCGGTTTTCCGGCAACGGCGCCGCCGCCTCGGCATTGGTTAAAAGCACGACATCGAAACCACATAGATCCATCGTCAGTAAGCGGGTCCGATCCGGTAGCGCCGCGGCTTTCAAGGCCAGCGACCGATAGGGCTCCAGCGTGCGGATCGGCTGCTGCGATTCATTGTCGAATTGGAACGGCCAGAATGCTCGCGCCTCGATCAATGCGAGCGCGCCGAGATGGCCGCTGAGGGACACGCCATCGGACAAACGCAACCGGAATGGGTCGCGACGCCAATAATCGGACGCATCGGACGGATCGGCGTCAGCCACCATGACGGTCTGACCCGCGGTGACCGGCGCAAGAGCGGCGCGCAGATCGGCCAGCACCGCGCCATGCAGCGAAAAGGCCAGGGCGACATCGCCGATATGCAATCCGGTCAACACCACCATCGTGCCCGCGACGCAGCCGCGCAGCGGTCGCGGCCAGTCACGCGGCACGAAACCGGCGAACATCATCAGCGCCAGCATGACGGCGAAGCGGATATCGAGCAGAAAGGTCCCCTTCCAGCCGTAGGGAAGCACGGCATACAGGACCACCAGCACCAACACCGCGATTCCGGCGGGCGGGGGGAAATACCCCCGGCGCAACACAACCGATACAAGCGGCACACCAAAGCCCAGCGCCATGGCACCGAGGCTAAGCGCGCTATTCCAGCCGACGAAGCCGGTGCGCAGGGAAACGATCTTATCGGCCGGCGACAACCAGATGGCGTCGCCCCCCAGGCCGCTGAGTTCCGATGCGCCATAGAGCCCGGCCGGAATGGTGAAAACCAGTGCCAGAACCAGGGCTCGGCGCATCGCCTCCTGGGTGCGGAACGGCCTCAGGCGCGCGAGTTCGGCCGATCCGGCAAGAACGCCGAAGAACACCAACCCCATCAGATGGCAGGCAAACAGAACCGGCGTGCCGATCATGGCCAGGACGATGGCGCGTGCCGGCCGCGTCTCCCGCCACCGCAACCACGCCGCGGCGAGCAGCAGAGCCAGCCCGATCGACAGGACGAAATTCAGGAAGCCGTAGAGCAGACACCCGCTCCACACGCATAAGCCGGCGCCGAACGGCCACCAGCGCGGCCCGCCGGGAATGAGGGCGCGATTGTAGGCAAGCACCCCCAAGAGCGGCAGCAATGCCGCCAGCCCCAGGACCAGACGGCCGGCGACATGGACGGGCAGCACATGCATCAGCGGCACCAATATCAGATCGATACCGAGGTTCGGTATGACGGACCACGCCGCCGCATACATCCGTGCCAGAACCGCATCCGCCGGCAGGCATGACAGCACGTAAGCGCGCGCCAGATGGTTCGGATAATCGCCCAGCGCTGGCATGGCACAGAGCAACAAGGGCGCGAGCAGAGCGCCGCACAGCACGACGGCGCATAGCCACCACCCGCGCGCACGGTTGGTCCGCTCGTCTGTCCTCCGCGCGCCATTGGGCATGAAAGCATGCGACATAACGCGATCAGGTCTGGCGTCACTGGTAATCGAGGCATCGGACCTTGCGCCATCAGGGCTCGCAGCAATGGGCCGCCTGGGCATGCGCCGGTCTCCGATCACTGGTGCTGCATCCTCGGCCTACCCTTGTCATGCCCCGGACTGGTTGGAGCCGTGCGGCATGTTAAGCCGAGCAGTCGGCCACGCCGTCAAGGTGGTCGGCGCAAAGGCAGCGGGATGTGAACGGTCGATGCGCGCGGCAGCGGCGTTGCGACGATGCACGATGCACGATGGATGACGGATGATGGATGATGGATGATGGATGATGCACGATGGATGGGCGATGGATGGGCGATGGATGGGTCAGGCACAGTCAAACCCAACGAGGCTGCGCCGGCACGACCGCGGCAAACCGCGATCGGCTTGCAGTCGCGCCACGACGGCGCGATCCTAGCGCGTCCCACCAAAAGGCTCGCCCTTGCCAAAACCGATACCTCCGGCACCGTCCGCGACATCGCACCAGCCGGCCTTACCCTCTGAATTCGACCTGATTGGGCGCCACTTTCGTCCGCTTGCGGGGCCGGGTGCGCTTGGCCTGATGGATGATGCCGCACTTCTGGCGCCACCGGCTGGACGGGAGTTGGTGCTGACGGTGGATGCCATGGTGGCCGGCGTGCATTTCCTGCCCGACGATCCGCCGGATCTGGTCGGGCGCAAGTTGCTGCGCGTGAACCTGTCCGACCTCGCCGCCAAAGGGGCCGTGCCGCTGGCCTATCTGATGACGGTCTCGGCCCCCAAGGGGACGCCGGATGCCTGGTTCGCGGGTTTTGCGGCTGGCCTGAAGCAGGACCAGGCGCAGTATGGCGTGTTTCTCCTCGGCGGTGACACGACATCAACGCCTGGCCCTATTTCTCTGTCCTTGACCATCATCGGCCATGTCGCCCCCGGTCGGGCGGTGCACCGGGATGGCGCGCGCGCGGGCGATGAGATTTGGGTAACGGGCACGATCGGCGACGGCGCGCTTGGTCTGCAGGTCGCCCTCGGCCGCCTGGCGGATCCAACCGGGTTTCTGCTGGACCGCTACCGCTTACCCCGGCCGCGAATCGGCCTGGCGCTCAGCGGCATCGCCGTCGCGGCCATGGATGTCTCGGACGGGCTGGTGCAGGACCTTGGCCATCTATGCCGAACCAGCGGCGTGGCTGCGGTGCTGGAGGCAGACGCCGTGCCGCTGTCGGACGCCGCTCGCGCCGCAGGGCCGTCGTCGCTGGCCACATGCCTGACCGGTGGCGACGATTATGAGGTCTTGATGGCCGTTCCGCCGAACCGGGCCGACGCCTTACGCGCCGCCGCACAGGCCGCCGGCATGGCCGTGAGTCGGATCGGAGTCTTCACAAGCGGCGCGCCCGCGGTCATGGTGCGTGACGCCAGCGGAGAAACCCTTGCTATCGACAAGGGCGGCTGGAGTCATTTTTGATCGGTTGTGGGCGTCCCGTAGAATGAATCGTAACGTATGGCTGTTGTTCGCCTGTCAGGCGCTGACCAATGCCGTCATGTCCGGCCAGACGGTCATGGCATCTTTGATCGGCTACAAACTATCGGGTTCGGCGTTGAATACGCTGCCGATGGCCATTCAGATGATCTCGGTGATGTGCGCCTCGGTCGTCGCCGGCTATGCCTTCCCGAGACTTGGCCGCAAGGGTGGTTTCTGGCTGGGGTGCGCCATCATGATGACCGGCAGCCTGACCTTTGCCGCTGGCATTTATCTGCAGAATTTCCCGCTTTACTGCGTAGGTGCCATCCCCGCCGGCATCGGCTTCGGTATCTCCCAGCATTTGCGCTTTGCCGCGGCTGAGGTTGCGGACCCGGCGGCAAAGGCGCGCGCGATCTCCCTGGTGCTTGCGGGCGGCGTGCTGGCAGCGATCATCGGGCCGGAAATGGTCAAGCGCACTCATGCGTTCGTCGCCGATTATCCGTTCCTGGCCACCTATCTTTATTTGCCGCTGCTGCCGATCATCACATCCATCCTGCTATGCTTCGTGCAGGTGCCGCCCGCGGCGAAAAAGATTGTGGCATCGATCCCTATCAGGACCATCATCGCGCGGCCGGAATTCGTCACAGCGGTTACCAGTTCGCTGGTCGGCTACGGGACGATGAACCTGGTCATGGCGTCCACGCCGCTACAGATGCTGTTGTGCGGCTATGGCGTGGCAGCAAGCGCGGATGTGATCCGGGCTCATTCGGTTGCGATGTATTCGCCGGGCTTCTTCACCGGACGCCTGATCCAGCGCTTCGGTGTGCATCTGATCATCAGCATCGGCGGCGTGCTGACCCTCGCCTGCGTCTTCATCAACATCTTTTCGCCGCCGCTGATCAGCAATTTCATGGTCGCGCTGGCATTGCTGGGGGTGGGCTGGAACTTCATGTTCGTCGGCGGAACCACGATGCTGACCACCGCGCATTCGCCCGAAGAACGCGTGCGCGCCCAGGCAACGCATGATTTCATCGTCTTCGGCAGTGTTGCGATGACGGCGGTAACCTCCGGCGCGATCCAGGCAACGCATGGATGGGAGGCATTGAACCTGACCGTGGTGCCACCCGTGCTGATCGCCTTCATCGTCATCGGCTGGCACTGGATCGCCCGCCATCGCACCGGCTTGGCTGCGGCGGCGACGGCGGCCCGATAAAGCTTACCCGTCGGCTGCGGGATAAAGCTTACCCCGTCGGCTGCGCCAACGCGGTCAAAGCATCCCGCACTCGGGCAATCACCGATTCCCAATCGCCGCACCGCGTTTGACGGAAAATGCGCATGCTGGGGTACCATGGCGTGTCCTCCCGCTCCAACATCCAGCGCCAGCACGTGTCATGGCGATTGAGCATCCAGACCGGCCGCCCCAGAGCGCCAGCCAAATGCGCCACCGCCGTATCCACCGCGATCACCAAATCCAACCCAGACACCAGCGCGGCTGTGTCGGCCCAATCCCCCAAGCGGTCCGAGACATCGATCAGCCCCTCGACACCCAGCATCTGGCCGGCGGGCGGACCAAGCTGCAGCGACACGAAGGTGCAGTTCGGCACCGATAGCAGCGGCGCCATATCAGCCAAGCGCATCGACCGGCGCTTATCGATGGCCACCGCATGCGGCTGTTCCGTGCGCGACTTGCCGGCCCAGACCAGACCAACCTTCAATCCGCTCAACCCGGCCAGAAAATCCCGCCACGGCGCCGAATCGGCAAACAGGTAAGCCGGCGCGGCCGGAACCGTTTCCAGCGTCGTGCCGAACGCAAAAGGCAGGCTCATCAGCGGGCAGTGATAGTCGAACGGCGGCAGCAGCCCGTCCTCCTCACAAAACAAATCGGCGACACCGGGCAGAGACTGCATGATCCGGCGCAACGCCTTGGGCACGACAAGCACCACGCGCCCGCCCGCCGCGGTGACCAAAGGTGCATAGCGGCAGAACTGCAAAACATCGCCGAAACCTTGTTCGGCATACAGCACGACCGTCTCACCGTTCAGCGGCTGCCCGGTCCAGCGCGGCTGCGCCAATTGCGGCAGCGGCGCGGCCATCGCTTCCACCGCCCAGCGCGACTCATAGTCGCGCCAGCCTTCCTCGAGACGGCCAAGGGTCAAAAGCGCCAGGGACCGATTGACGCGGGCGGCTGCGCTGGCGGGGACTTTGACACCGGAACTGGACAGCGCCCCCTGATCACTATCTCCCTGCTCGTCTGTGATCGACAACGCCTCTCGGCAGAGCGCCTCCGCGTCTGCCGGACGAGCCTGTTCCATCATGGCCAGCGCAAGGTTGTTTTTCACCCGGACCGGGTCCACGCCCAGGTCCATCGCACGCCGGAACAGCAACTCCGCCTCCTCGGGCTGATTGGCCAACTGGCGGGCCGAACCGAGGTTCAGCGTGGCGTTCGGATGATCGGGCGCACGCAGCAGGGCGGCGTAAAAACAAGCCTCGGCTTCGGCGATGTGGCCGTTCGTGTAGTGAATAAGGCCCAGATTATTCAACGCATCGGCGTTTTCCGGATCGAGCGCCAAGGCGCGGCGCTGAAACGCCATCGCCTCTTCCGGCCGATGCTGGCCCAAGGCAACCAAGCCCAGGTTCATCCAGCCCGCGATCAGGTCGGGATTGATATCGAGAGCGTTGCGATACAACGCCTCGGCGTCGGAGAGCCGTCCCTGGCAGTGCAGGTCGAAGGCTTTGGCATGTTCGGCGGCGGCCGCGTCTGTGTGATGCATGCCGCCGCAGATTGTTAGGACTTATCGCCTAGACAAGACCTCTTCGTGGAATTTTTTCATATCGTTCGCAGATTTCTCTGCCTCCCGGCCCTCGAAGTCGAAATCGATTGCCGTCACACCGATATCCTCAAGCGCGGCGATATCCTCGATCGTATTGGCGACCGTGCCGGTAAACAGCTTGCGATTGCCATCGGTGGCAAGCGGTGCGGGGATGCCGTGGCGCTTGACGCGGAAGACGATCCCCATTTTCGCGCCGTCGCGGCCGGCGGCGTCGGTCATCTGCCGCATTTTGGCGATCCCCGCCTTCAAGCGCGGCAGCGTATCCAGCAGATGCGCATTATTGGTGCCGATGGGATACCAGGCGTCACCGATCCGCGCGGCGCGGCGCATGGATGGACCGGACTCGCCGCCCACCCAGATCGGCGGATGTGGCTTTTGCACCGGCTTGGGATCAGTCAGCAAACCCTCGATATGCGTGTATTTGCCGTGATAGACGGGACGATCCTGGGTCCAGATGGCGCGCATGGCATCCATGAACTCATCGGTCACCGCGCCGCGTTCGGCAAAGGGCGTGGTGCCGACTGCTTCCAGTTCGGGCTTCAGCCAACCCGCGCCGATGCCGACGGTCAGGCGTCCGCCAGACAGCACATCGATCGTGGCAAGCTGTTTGGCGGCCAGCACGGCGGGGCGATGCGGCACGACCATAACCGCCAGAACGATGCGGACCTTGGATGTGCGGGCGGCAACCCAGGCTGCCGTTGTCAGTTGTTCGACGCGATTGCCCGGGTCCGGCGTGTAAAACGCGCCCGAGGTCGAATACGGGTAGCCTGGGATTTCCGTGTCCGGCAGCGCGATATGATCGGTCAGCGTCAGGTAGGAAAAGCCCAGGGCCTCGCCCAACTGCGCGATGTTGGTCATCGTTTCGGCGGTGGCCATCGGGCCGCTGATCGGAAGGTTGAAGCCGATTTCCATTGGTTTCCTCATCACGTTCGTTGGCACAGAAGAAGCCGAGCGTTGGCGTGCGTGTCAATCCGGGTGGCGCGGTGTAAGATGGAAGGATCGGGGGGAATGAAGATCATGACAGACCGTCTGACACTGCGCAGTGCGATTGCCAGCTATCCGCATGTCCGTGCGTTGAAGGACGGCCGGATCACCTCATCACGCGTCGATTTCGCATGGGACGATGTGCCGAACATCACCCGCGCGTTCCGCCGGATGGTGCGCACGTTGGATTTCGACCTGTGCGAAATCGCGCTGACCACGATGGCGCAAGCACATGCCTATGGCAAACCGATTACCGCACTGCCCATCGTGGTCATGCGCGGCTTTCATCACGCTGCGCTGGTTTGCGCGAAGGACTCGCCGCTGACCGGACCGAAAGATCTAATCGGCAAGCGAATCGGCGTGCGCGCGTTTTCCCAGACCACCGGTATCTGGCTGCGTGGCATCCTGCTGGATGACTACGGCGTTGATCATCGCGCCATCACCTGGGTGACGGAAGAAGATGCCCATGTCGCCGAATATCCGGACCCGCCGAATGTGGTGCGCATCGCGCCGGGACAAGATCTGAAGGCGATGCTGCTCAGCGGCCAGATCGATGCTGGCATCGCCCTGGCCGGCCTTGATCCGACATCGGTTCGCCCGGTGATCCCCGACCCTGCGGCCGCCGCCGCGGATTGGTTCAAGCGGACGGGGGCTTATCCGGTTAATCACCTGCTCTGCCTGAAGTCGGCTCTGATTGCGGCGCATCCTTGGCTGCCGGACGAACTGGAATCGCTGTTCATCGCCGCCAAGCAGGCGGCCGATGAACCCAGCACGGAGTCCCGCTTCGTCCCAATCGTCGGTCCCGACGTGTTGCCCTATGGGCTGGAGCGTAATCGCGCCGGCATCGAACTCTGTCTGCGCTACGCCGCCGAACAGGGACTGATACCGCACGCCTATCAGACGGCGGAGCTATTCGCCGGATAGGCTGGCGGCGGATCAGTCCCGCGGTCGCGTGTCCGCGGCGCCACGCCGCCCCCCGGGAGCAGATATCCTTGCCGCCGCGCTGCGCTTTTGCGTAGTCTGCGTGAACAAGCCCGCAAAGGGCCGCCACGTGCATCGCGCGTGGGAATAAAGAACGACAGGGAGCATTCTATGACCGACGCCGTCCAGGCATCGGCGATCCGCAAGGTGTATATTCGCCTGCTGCCGATCGCCTTGCTGACCTATTTCCTTTGCTACGTCGATCGCATCAATGTCGGTTTTGCCGCGTTGACGATGCGGGGCGACCTGCATCTGAATGCCGCTGATTTTGGGTTTGCGGCCGGGACATTTTACTGGGGCTACTTCATCTTTGAGGTGCCCAGCAATGTGATCATGGAAAAGGTCGGTGCTAGGCTGTGGATTGCGCGGATCATGATCACCTGGGGCCTGCTTTCGGCCGCCACCGCATTCGTCACCGGGTTTCAAAGCTTTGCTATCCTCCGGTTCTTCCTTGGCGTGGCCGAAGCCGGCTTTTTCCCGGGGCTGCTGGTGTATTTCACTTACTGGTTCCCGCACTACCATCACGCCCGGATCATGTCCGGCTTCCTGATCGGCTTGCCGATCGCGGTCGCTGCCGGGGCGCCGCTTTCCACCGCAATCCTTGGCCTGGATGGGTTCCTGGGGCTTAGCGGCTGGCAGAACATGTATCTGCTCGAGGGTCTGCCGACGGTGTTGATCGGGATTTTGGTGCTGTTCGTACTGACCGACCGGCCCGAGCAAGCCAGCTTTCTAACCGCTGAGGAAAAATCCTGGCTCGCTGGGCAACTGGCGAAGGAACGCGCGGCCAAGGATGCCATCAAGCGCATCTCCATGTGGCAATCCTTTTTCAATCCGCATGTCGTTCTGCTGTCGATCAATTATCTGGGTATCGTCACCGCCAGTCTGGGGATGCTGATCTTCATCCCGCAGATCATCAAATCGCTCGGCGTTACCAGCAACATGACGGTCGGCTGGTTGACGATGGTGCCCTATATCTGCGCGGCGTTTTCGCTGGTGATCTGGGGCTGGGTTTCCGACCGGCTGCAAGAGCGTCGGTGGAGTCTGTTCGGTGCCTGCATCCTGTCCACGATTGGGCTGATCATTGCGGGCGCAACCATGGGAACGTGGTGGGCACTGTTCGGCATGACCCTAGCGGCCTGCGGGTTCTATGGATCCAAAGGGCCATTCTGGGCGATGCCGCCGATGTTCCTGACCGGCCCCGCGGCGGCGGCAGCAATTGCGTGGATCAACTCCATCGGCAATCTGGGCGGCTTTTTCGGCCCCTGGTATGTCGGCTGGATGAAGGACCTAACCGGCAGTTACGCGGGCGGTCTGTACGGCTTGGCGATCTTCGGGTTCATCGCCTCGTTTGTTTGCGCCATGTTCCTGAACATTCCCAACAACGCCGCGGCAGAAGCGCCAGCCCCAGGCCCCACCCTCAATCCTGCCCCTACCCCTTCGACGTGAGCACGGGGTAAAATATCGCTACAGACCCTGATCTGCCGCCAAGCCCGCTGCTTGGCGGCAGACGTCTTCTGCGCACAAGATATCGCGCGGACGGTTCCAAGCGCCGACGAGCTATCCCTCGGCCTTGCAAACCACGACCAGCCGCAGCCCCTAGCGCGGCCGAATGCCCCCGCCCCGACCGCCCCTACCCTGCGGCAGCCAGGACACGATCGATGAAGGCCTGCGTGCTGCCCAGATAATTGCCGGGCTCGATCAGCGCCTCGATCGCCGCGCGGTCTAGCTTCGCCGTCACCTTCGGATCGCGCTCCAGCGCATCAGCAAGCGAGATCTTCTCGGTTAGCGCCACATCGCAGGCGTGCTTGACGACGTGATGAGCCTCCCCGCGGCCCAGCACAGGGGCGAGCCCCATCATCACCGCCTCCGACACGATCAGACCATGGCTGATGTCCAGGTTCGCCCGCATCCGCTCCGCGTCCACAACCATGCCCTCGGCGATGGCGCGAGCATGCAGCAGCGCGCCATGCGTCAGCAGGAAGGCTTGTGGGATCACCAGCGCCTCCGCCTGCCATGGCCCCGTGGCACGTTCATGATCCTGCACCATCGCCCCCAGCATGACCGGCACCAAGCCCTGAACCGAGCGGGCCGCCGCCAGGATGTATTCCGAGGCGATCGGATTGCGCTTCTGCGGCATGGTGGAGGACTGGCCACGGCCGGCGACATAGGGTTCGGCAACTTCGCCCACCTCGGTCTGCGCCAGCAGGATGATGTCAGTGGCGATCTTCGACAGTGTGCCGCACACGATGCCCAGGAAGGACACCGCTTCGGCCAGCGCATCGCGGCAGACATGCCAGGGCGCAAGCGGCGCTTTCAGGCCGAGTTCCTCGGCCAGTCCTTCCATCACCGCGATCCCCTGATCACCCAGGGAGGCAAGCGTACCCGCCGCCCCAGCAAACTCCACTTGCTCAACACGGCTTCGGATCTGCTTCAACCGGTCGAGATGGGCCAGGAACGGCATCGCCCAGACAGCGCATTTCAGCCCGAAGGTAACGGGCAGAGCCTGTTGCAGGTGGGTACGCCCGGCCATCACCGTGGCGCGATATTTATCGGCCTGATCGGTCAGCGCATTCAGGATCGCGTTCAGTTCCGTCTCGATCAGGTCCAGCGCCTCCCGCACCTGCAGCACGGTCGCCGTGTCCATAATGTCCTGCGTTGTTGCGCCCCAATGCGTCCAGCCACCGAATGCGCCGGCTGCCTTCGCCAAGCCGGCGACGAGGCCGACCACCGGGTAACCGACATTGCGCGCACTCGCGGCGAGGTCTTCGGTTTTCAGGTTCTCGACTTTTGCCGCAGCGATGATGGCCTCCGCCGCGTCAGCCGGGATCATCCCCATCCGCCCCTGCACGCGTGCCAGCGCCGCCTCGACATCCAGCATCTTCTGAAAATAGGCCGTTTCGGCGAAGACCGCGCGCATCGCGTCGCTGCCGTAGAGCGTGCCGAGAATCGGGCTATCGGCGGGATTGACGGGCATCGGCAGACTCCTTGACGTGGTTCGCGCCGATATAGCGGCGGGTGCGCCCGCTGTCAGGCCTGCGTGTGCAGTGCGGCTGCCAGAGACATGCGGCGTTTAGAGACATGCGGCATTCAGGGACGTGCGGTTGGCCGCAACAGACATAAGGTCAGACAGCACAATCCCATCACGCCACTCGCGAGGATCAGCGCGGCGATCGGGCCGCCCTGATCCAGGACGTAGCCGAACGCCAATGGCGCCGCCCCCTGCAGAATCCGCGCCGGCGCCGCCAGAAGACCCGTGCGCAGACCGTAGCCTTTCGGCCCGAACAGCGCCAGCGGCAGCGTGCCGCGGGCAATCGTCAGCATCCCATTGCCGGCACCATGCAGCAGCACGAAGGGCACCGCCGCCACCGGCCCCAGCACCGCCAGCACCGCCGCACCGACGGACGGCAATGCCGTGGCAAGCCGCGCCGAAAACAGCGGTGAGACGCGCCGCAATACGCTGAACTCGACCAGCCGAGCGGCGACCTGGGCGGGGCCGACCAATGCCGCGGCGGCGACAGCGGTGCTTGCCGAGACACCGAGCGCCTGCAGCAACCGCGGCAGATGCGCCGCCATCGCGGCCGCAATGAACCACGTGGCGCCGAATACGCAAGCCAGGACCACCATCAAGACGTTCGCCGCAGCCATGCCTGCTGGTGCTTCGGTGGCGGCACTGGCAAGCTGGGCGGAGGGTGCATCGGGCTGGGGTATCAAAAAACGATTCATCGGCAGCGCGACGGCCAACTGCACCATCGCCCAGAACAGGATCGCCTGCCGCCAGCCGCATGTATCAATCAGATAAAGGCTGGTTGGCCAGCCGACGGTGCTGGCAAAACCGGCGAGAAGCGTTATGCCGGTGATACTGTTGCGCGCGGCTTGGCCATAGAGGCCGGTGACGGTGGCGAAGGCAGCCTCATACAATCCGAATCCCATACCAACCGCGATCAGCCCCCACGCGACGATCAGGCCGGCTAGGGAATGCGCATAGGCCATGGTCAGCAAGCCGGCGCCGAACACCAGATTGCTCGCCGCCAGAACATCGCGCCCTCCATGCCTGTCAATCGCTCGGCCGGCGATGGGGCCCAGCAGCCCAGACAGCAGCAGTGCGGCGGACACGACGGCGAAGAACCAGTCACGCGAAATACCCAGATCAGCCGATACCGGATCGGCGAACATCGCGGTTAGGTAATAGGACGATGCCCAGGCGATCGTCTGTGTGACGCCCAGCGTCCCGACCACGACACCGCGGTAATGCTGCATGTTTCCGTCCCTGCCCCGCCGGCGATGCCCATAGGCGTCACCGCCCTTCGGCGCAGATGTCATCCCGCGCCATTGCTGTGATGGATCAGAATACGCCGCTGCCAGGGTTGGTAAAGCTGCGTTACACAGACCCACCTTGCCAAATGGCTCGGACGCGGGAGATACCGTGCCCGACTATGCCGCTTGGCAACGCGGAAGAGGATCAGGATGACCAACACCGAAAAGAGAGACCGGAACAGCATGCGGGCAATGATCGGACTGGTTGTGATCGTTCTGCTGATCATTGTCACGACGATCGTGATGCAGAAAATGCGCACCGCGGCGTCGCTGCAGGATTGCTATGCCTCCGGCCGCACGAACTGCGCGCCGATCGATACCGGGCATCACTGATAAACTGGCCGCGAGAGGCGCCTGGGGGCCGTTATCGCGTGACCGCCACCGCTGCCTCATTGCGGCGGAATAGCGGGATTGTGAACGGCGGGTCGTAGTTCAAGCGAAACACGGCCCCGTGTGGCGTCCAGTCCGTTGATTTTAACAAATCCAGCAGCTGCTGTGCATAGCGGTTGTGGCTTTCCGTGCTGGCAACGCCGGAATAGCGCAGCACGGCCAGGGTGCTTTGCGGCACATCCACGATATGGACACGCGGATCCGTCGGCGCTGGGGCGCCACGCGCGGCGACATCCTGCGGCAGGTAAAATCGCATGGTCACAGCATTACCCTCGCCGCTGGTTTGCACCGGGCTGGTCATGGCGATCAGGGCCGGATCGGTCGGCACTTGATTCGTCCGAACTGGCGTCGTCATGGCGATCATCTGGGATCCCTGATTGGCGCCGGTGATGTAGCGAAACAGCAGCCGGAATGCATCGCTTGCCGCGGCGTCGCGGTCTGCACCGGTAACGGAGACTTCCACCGACGTGCGCGGTTCATAAAGGCGGATTTCCGCATCCGGGCCAATGGGCTGGACCACGACGTAGCGCGGTTGTTCATACGCACCACGGTAACCGAAAACCGAGGTAACGGCTTCCGCGAAGGTCATTAGGTAATACAGAAATCCCGACATCGAACTCTTTCAACGCGCTATGGTCAGGGGCTCTCGATAGATCTTACGCGGACGCTGGGATTTACCTAAGGACCGGTATCAGAGCCAGCTTCGGTGCCATCAGGCAAACACATCGCGCAAGGGCGCATGCGGTCCGGCGTCGATCACCGAGGCGCCTTGCATCCGCCA
>Ga0164296_1002185_pt1 | contig 19797 bp, 14 predicted proteins | sample GEODES057metaG_FD_113533 | JGI IMG/M metagenome (GOLD analysis project Ga0164296, IMG submission 113533) | Dystrophic lake water microbial communities from Trout Bog Lake, Wisconsin, USA - GEODES057 metaG | ecosystem: Environmental > Aquatic > Freshwater > Lake | place: USA: Trout Bog Lake...
CACCGCACATCGCGCTAAGAAACGCTGCAATGCAACTGCGCGCTGTGCTCTACTCACAGGCTCACTCGTGCCCGGCGCAGCGGCTGCGAGTGCGGCTCCGACTAGCTGTGCTGTAGTGCCGGCCGATGCCACGATAGCGGCTTCAGCTGCAGCTTCGGTCACTGTCCGCTCCGGTAACGGCGGCACGATGATACCTGGCACGATGGCGCAGTGTGGCGAGCGAGTGTCAGGGGGGCGAAGCGTGTGGTGTGGGGCACCCCCCTCGTGCCGGTACAATTAACAGCTCCCAGGGACTGCCCGCACCATCCTCCTCTTCCAGCAGTCTCCGTCGAAGCCACTCGAAGTCCGCGAAGCGGCGAGTGACTGCGCCTCTGCTGGTGCTGTACCTGCAATCAGAGCGCGGCACACACGGTGAAGTCGCGGCGCGGGGTCAGAAACCAGAAAGCATCAGCGTAGAAGAGACCGTCTTGGAGCACAACCACAACCACTGTCCTCAAAACTCTCGCTCGTGTTACCCCACGCACCCTTGGCTTAACGTGCTCCTCCAGGACACGTGGTAGAGCACCTCTGTGGCGGACGGCGCTGCTGCCGTCTGCTGTTGGTGCGGCCTCACGCGCACCTGCATGTTCCCCCCCGGCCAGCGGTACCCCGGCGGCGCTGTGACCTTCGACTCTGTCGCTGGAGAGAAATCGTCGTCGGCGGCGGACGCGTCTGCGGCGTGGCTGTCTGTTTGTGGCGGCAGAACAGGTGGGAAGGACGAAGGGGGACCTGCAGATTCCCCACCCGTCTGTGCGGCTCGCCCCGAGTCTGGAACAACTGGCTGCGTGTCTGGCCGACTCGTAGTCTCCCACGGCGCGGACAGGCTGTCTGTGGCGTACGACAGCGTCTCGTTTACTCTCCCTGGGATTAGTTGTGACCACCAGGCTGGTTGGGGAGGTGCACTGTCACTAGGACCGCTCATCTTCGCCCGTGGGACACACCCACGGCGTGTTGCGCTCACTCGGGCATCGCCAGTGTGCGCACAGCCCTGCAGCGGGCTGTGATTGCCATGGAAAAGGAGGTGGCGAGTGGTGGACCAGATCCAAGTCTGCGATGACGTAGCACGGAGGCATTTGGTTGCATGCACATGGTCAACAATTCAGTACATAGAGGAAACGCGGTATCACTGCCAGCGGTCTATGCGCCCTCTGCTGCTGCCCTACCCTGCGAACAAACTGTGCCCCTGGTGGACAGCGACCTTGGTGAAGCCATCATCAACGTGCTGCTCTGCCGCCGGGATGCTGTGCTGCTGTGTAGTATGTGGGGAAGTCGCGGTGAAGATGCCATGGCCGAGCTTCACTGGAACTTTTTTGAAGCCGTACTCCGTCAGCTGCTGCGGCGTGCAGGCAGACAACGCTACCTGGCGCGCCTCGCCATGCAGAGACTCCAAAGAAGTGCGTCCAGGAGCAGCGGTGCTGGTAAGTCTGGACACGATGATTGCGGCGGCCGCACCAGCCAGTGCAGCAGGCAACTGAGCCATGAGCCAGGGCAAGAAGCCGCGCTTGCGGCTTGGCGCGCCTGCATCTGGCTGCATGTGCAGTGCATTGGAAGGTGCCTCCGCAAGAAGCGCGGAAGCTGGGTCCACAATCTCATTCTCCGGCCTTGCTGTGAGCTGCTGCTCTTCAGCCTCAGTCTCCATCGAAACCAGGGCAGGACCGACGTCCAAGTCGGGCAGCATGGCATTCAACGAGACGCGCAGATTCGCACGCTTGTGGGCGCCCTGCGCCCAGTGGGCATCAGCAAGCACCCGCGACCGCTGCCTGCACGCCCGCAGGTCCACGCTCGCAGCGTCAAGCACGCCGAGGCGGGCCATGTGGATGGCGACGCCGCAGGCTGGGTCACACTCGTGGAGGGCCGTGGACATGGCCGCGACGGCAGTGATTGCATGCGCATTGCACGACAGCTGCGCGTCCAGCAGCTCGCGCTCCGCCTGAAAAGGGACGCGAGGCAGTGTTGCGTCAGATGCAGGTTGCACGTCTCGTGCTGCAAGCAGCACAGTGGGCAGCGACGCAGCGTCGCTGGAACCAGAATTGGTATAGCCCTCGAGGACAATTGGCTAGAACCGCACCTGCAGCGCCTTGGTGGACACCACGAGCGCTGTGCGGACGTCGTACGCGTCCAGTTCGCGAGCCAGGTCGGCGGCAAGCTCCTGTGCGTCAGGAACCTCCGCCAACTGCGCGTTGTGGGTGGCGGGTGTTGTGAGAAGAACAGGTCGGGGGCGAGACACACACACGCGCAGCCCCAGACCGTGGGGACTGCGGGCCACGCACCAAGGCTTCGGCGCGCCGCAGGTGGCGCAGAATCGGGTTCCCGTCTCGGGGCGCAGCGCCGGAGGAAGGTGCAGTGGGAAGCCCGTCTGGCTGTGCGTAGCTCAGGGCAGGCAACAAGGCGCCAGCTGCTAGGTTTTCCAGGCTGCTTTCCAGCTCTCCGGTGCTGCTTGCTGGCGACGAGCCCAGGCTGCTGGACGCGAAGGCGTTTCGCAGCACAGTGGTTGGTGATTCGAGCACTGCTGAATCCTTGCCGGCGCTCCTCGGCGTCACAAACGCCGGTCCAGCGGTGCGAGTGCGTGCCTGCTGGCCTGGAGTGCTGCCGCCAGGTGGCTCCAGCGCTGCGAAAGTCTGCTTAAGACGCAGCTCGAGCTCCTGGACGGCGCGAAAGACGCTGCCAGCAGTGGGAACGGCAGCGCTGGTGCTGCCGTTGAGCATGTTTGGCCTCCAAACAAGTGCTCCTGCGAGGGTAGCAGCGTGCGTGCCAACGGGGCAGCGGTGCTCTGGAAAAAAGCCCGCCCAAGCCCGCATACCATGCTGTCCGCGCTCCGCCGCGGCGCCAGGCAGCAGGTACGAAGCCCGAGGGAGCTCTGTGTGACAATGCCTATTGCACTGGGGGAATCCGCCACTGACTCCTCTTCTTTCGCCGTACTGCAGGCCTGGCAACAAGCAGCGCCCGCGCTCTCTCGCTGGCTGTCCAGCGGCACGGACCTGAAGGCTCGCTTCGCGGAGCTGCTGCCTGCTGAACAGGTGCGTTATCCTATCGCCTTGACGTGCCTAGACTCTGTCAACTAACTTTGGTTGGCACACACCACCGCGGCGCGTGCTGTGACCACAGGACAAGTTCAAGGCGCTGAAGAAAGGGCATGGCGGGAAGTCGCTGGGCACCGTGACTGTGGACCAGGCGCTGGGCGGCATGCGCGGTATTCCAGGCCTCTACTGGGAGACCAGCCTGCTGGACCCGGAGGAGGGCATCCGCTTCCGGGGCTACTCCATCGAAGAGTGCCAGGCACGTCATAGCACGCGTGTGTGCGTGCCAGCTCGCTTTTCCTGGCTCCCCAGCGCTGACCAGAGACCACAACCATGAACAGGAGAAACTACCCAAGGCTGTGGCTGGCGGACAGCCCATCCCCGAGGGTCTCTTCTGGCTGCTTCTCACTGGCGAAATGCCGACTGCAGCGCAGGCGGCCGCTGTGAGTGCGGATTGGCGGTCACGGGCGGAGCTGCCTCAGCATGTGGTTGCGACGTTGGCCGCACTGCCCAAGGACACGCACCCCATGACCCAGCTCATCATCGCCATCAGCGCACTGCAGCCCGCCAGCAAGTTCGCAGCTGCATACCAAGCTGGCCTGCATAAGAGCAAGTACTGGGAGCCGTTCTATGAGGACACCATGGATTTGATTGCCAAGCTCCCCGGCGTCGCCGCCGCCATTTACCGGCGCACATTCAAGGACGGCAGTCTCATTTCGCCGAACCCATCGCTTGACTGGGCCGCCAACTTCGCGCACCAGCTGGGCTACGGCGGCGATAAAGGCTTCGCAGAGCTGATGCGGTTGTACACAACGATCCACTCTGACCATGAGGGCGGCAACGTGTCCGCACACACGACCCACCTGGTCGGCTCTGCGCTCAGCGACCCATACCTGTCGCTTGCGGCTGGCATGGCAGGCCTTGCGGGGCCTCTGCATGGGCTGGCAAACCAGGAGGTTCTCAAATGGCTGTCGGAGGCAAGCGGCAAGTTAGGCGAGTCACCTAGCCGTGAGGCGCTGCGTGACTACGTGTGGGCGACGCTGAAGAGCGGCCGCGTGGTGCCTGGCTACGGCCACGCTGTTCTTCGCAAGACCGATCCCAGGTACTCATGCCAGCGGGCGTTCGCGCAGCAGCACCTGCCGAACGACCCTGGATTCAAGCTTGTGAGCGCCCTCTACGAGGTCGTCCCTGAAGTGCTGGCCAGCACGGGCAAGATCAAGAACCCGTGGCCAAATGTGGACGCCCACTCAGGCGTCCTGCTGCAGCACTACGGCCTCCGGGAGGAGAATTTCTACACTGTCCTCTTCGGAGTGAGTCGCGCGCTGGGCGTCCTGGCGCAGGGCGTCATCAGCCGCGGCCTGGGTCTACCCATCGAGCGGCCAAAGAGCTTGACGTCGGGCGAGTTGATCCGCATGTTTGGAGAGCCACCGGCGGAGGCGAAAGCATGACATTGTGGCATCAATCACACACAATATATCGTAGAAAATATCGCTCTTCACACTTGTCGGTGAGGACGTGGCAGAGTCTCGCTATCGCTTTTCAAGAGAACTCCCTCGCTGGAGCCCATATAGATCTATGGAGGCCCAACTCAGCTTCAGCAATGACACACTCTGCGACAACATCCTGCAGGCGGTCTTCACCAACTTGGATTGGCGCGAATTGTGTCGCCTCTGCTGTGTTTGTCGCGCTTGGCGTCGTTCAGCTCTCCACAAGTCGCTCCGGCGCGAGCTCGATCTCAGCGCAGTGTCATCAGACACAATCAGCGCCGACCATGTCCGGTCTCTGGTGGCCCGAGCGCAGGGCGGGCTTCGCAGCCTGACTTTGGGCACCACAGACAATGATGACCTCAACGCCGCTCTCGCTTTTGAGGTGGTGGAAAACAACACGTCATTGGCGTCCATATCTTGCCACTCCGGATTCACGGGTCTCACAGCAGGCGGCGTCGCACAAGCCTTCTTCGATATGTACGCTCAAGAGCTTGTCGTCCATTTCTGCGTTACCAACCTCGCCAATCCTGGCGACGCGATGCGATCACTTATTCCGCTCCAGCTGCTCCTCAGCTTAGCCACGGATTGGGATGATAACAATGAGCTCTTCGACGACAATCTTTTGCACACCCTCACGCATTCTTTGCTCGGGCTCTTGACAAACACCACATGTCCATGGCTCCAACTTGCTGGCATTCACGTGCTGCGCGCTTGCCTTGATAGCAGCGAAGACCAGTTGGACTTCATCTTTGCAGAGGATTGTCAGGATCTACCGCTCTTAATATGCCTGCTCGTCTGCGCAACATTGAAGAATTTCGGCAGCAACCGGCTCGTGTATGATCATGCAACACGTATTTTATTATTCTTTCTCCAAACGTGCTTCGAAGAAGTGCACAGCGAGATGGTGGAGGCCGGAGCGATAGGATTGGTGGCCACCGCCATGGGCCGGCACGAACCGCATCCGTGCATCGACACGCAATTTCGAGCTTGCGAAGTGCTGCAGTTGCTGACTAAGTGTAGCTGCTGCCAAACTCACGCAGACATTGGTCTGGCCATTGTCGCCATTGTGGCTTGCGCGCGCTCAAATATAACGCAGTGTCATGTGCAGGCATTAGCGTGTGCGTCACTTTGCAACATGACCACGGAAACGAGTAAAGAGATCACGGCGGGTAGCGCTGGCGCCGTGGAGGCCGTTGTAGCTGCAATGAGTGCTCATCCGAGCGAGGCGGGGCTCCAGCAACTCGGATGCGACGCGCTCTGGAACATGACGTTCAACGAGGCCAACCTGAAGCGAGCTGTCGATGCAAACGCGGTAGAGGCCGCCACAAATGCCGCATCCATAGTCACTGTTGCTCGTGCACGGGCAAGTGTCCACCGACTGCTGGGACGTTTATGGGAAGCAATCTCCGACTGATGCGCGCTCCAATGCAGCTATCAATCAAAAATGGAACAGGAATCAGGACGCATCCGCCGTGTCCTTCTGCCTCGTCGCCTGTCGCTCCACCCAGCGCAGCGCATCTGCACGCCCGTTGTCGCGCAGGATGCTCATGGTGTCATCATCAGCCGGCGTGAGTGCCCATTGGATCATCCGTGCCGTACTATACGGCGCGTCGATGGGCGCACCCGAAGCGTCTGGCGCATCCGGCGCGATATCAATCAACTCTGGCGCACCAATTGCGGCAGCGGCACTGTAAGCTGGGAAGCAGCACACTCGGATGACGTTCTGCGCACCAGGTGGCACCGGAAGGAAATTCGTAGCGCCGCCGTCGCAGACCCAGTCACCCCGGTAGCGTGTACCAGCGCTGACACCGCTGAAATAAAACGGTATATGGCACGAGGCGAGCAAGCATTGCGAAAAGTCATCGTTGGACTCCCAGTGCGAGTGCAGGTCACTGACCAGCCGGGTGCCCGTGAATCTGCTCACTGCAACGTACACGCCCCGCTGGTTGGCTAGCTCGAAGGCGTCGTCTGGCAGAATCTGAAGCAACGTCTTCTGAACAGCCTCCTTCAAGCGCCCCCGCGTCCCGAACTTACGCAGGTCGGCGCTGAAGTCTTTCAGGCAATCGAGCATCACAGACGATGGCACCTTCGTCGCGACCGCAGCTGCTATCAGCGAGCCAGCACTAGCGCCCGCGAGCTGTGTTGCGTCGTTCAGCACCTTGGCTTCGACCAGCGCCTCGCAGACGCCGACATAATAAGGGAAGAGCAGCCCACCAGCCGAGAAGCACAACGAGAGCGGCTTCGGAGCGTCAGCAGATGGCGTGTCAGGAACAGAAGTGGCGGTGGCGGACAGGCTGCGGCTGAGAAAGTGCGCTGCTGAGGTCCGGGCACGACGAGAGGTCACAGCCGGACGCTGCAGCAGAAGGAACCCCTGACGTGCAGCGGCAGCGGCAAGCATAACTGCAGAACTTGCGGGAGCACAGGAAGACTCACGTCATTTTGTTATTGCGAAGGCTGACTATTCTACTGCCACCGTGGATGGATCACCGGCGCTGAGATGTTTTCCCCTGGCTGCTCTTCTTCTGCAGCGCCGCCGCTGTGGGCTTCATCGCAGAGCGGCTGATCTCGGACTTGACCTCAAGGCTGCCCAGCGTGACTCCTGCGCGCACGCCCCTTGAATCCACGCGCTGGCCCAACCACGACATGACTGCCGCGGCTGTCTTTGAGCCCTCTACCAACGCCTTGTAAGCCGCCAAAAGCGGCGCCACCTGCTCCGGAGGGTCATCTAGAAGCTCCACTCGCAGACCGCCAACACCAACAGCCGCCAACTGTGCAACATGCTGCGCGCCAGATTGCGGCGCTGCAGAGAAGACCGTGTTCCGACAGCCTGCATCCGCCAGGATGCGATGATCTCCGCCGCCATCAGGAGCGCGGACATGTAGTGTGTGCCGCTCGCACGGGTGGCCGCAGTCTTTGAAGCTGGTGCCGTCGCTCAAATGCCTGGCGAACAGACAGTGCTCCGTGTGGAACACCGGCAGATGTTGGTGGATAACCACCTCTAATTGCGACGCCGCGGCGGGGCCGACGCTGGATGCCAAAGCGCAGAGCTGCTCAGCGTTGAGGTCATGCGCGGGCGTAAAGCGGCTCAAGCCCGACGTCAGGAAGTGGGCCACACTCAGCGTGTTGGTCCCGTTCAGCGAGAAGTCGCCAAGCAGAGGCGGGATGGTCACATCGCCGCCTGTGCTCGTCCCCGGCAAATTGACAACTGCTCCAGGGCCGCCCAACGCAGTCAAGCTCTGCAGCATGCCGATGGACCTGACCAGCAGTCCATCAGCTCGCAAACGCAGATAGAATGCACACAGACGCTCCTCATCGGGCTTGAGTACGCGAGGAGTGGCAACAATCGCGCGCTTGCCTGCAGCCTGAACACGCTGCACTGCGGCTTGGAGGCCATGCACCTCCAGAAAGTCGAGCGAGATCTCGGGCAGCCACGGCACGGCGATGGCCGCGTCCACCTGCTGCGGTGTGCGGCACAGGACGCGCACTTCCGGTGCACACGTCCCACGAGACGTGTCCAATCCTTGCTGCACTGCTTGCCGCGCATCCGCCATGAGGTCCGGAAGAACAGGTTGCTTTGCGAGATCTTTGTCGCGGTCATGCACATCAAGAGACTCATGAAGCTGCTGAGCCGCCGCCCTCCGAGCAGCCTTGATGCTGCCAGCGGGCAGCCACGCAGGTGGTACTGACAGAGAAAGCTGCGAGAGGTCCACATCGTAGAGCAACTGGAAGCCATCGCCCTTGAGTGTGCCCACCTCGCGCACCACGTCTTGCATTGTCAGCGCTTTCTGGACGGCGGGCGCCAGAACAGCAGGTGTATACGCACTAGCGGTGTGTCCACCAGACGTCAGCGTCACACGCAGAGGCTGGCCCAGTGCGCCGCCAGACACTGAGGCGTGAGCAGCGCGCTTGCGTGCAGGTGCAGTGGCCGCCGCTCGCAGGCGCGCCTCGATGGCTGGGTCCGAAGTTCGCCAGACGAGGTGACCCGGCTTGATGGCGCGTGTGTCCACCGCATCGCTGTTGCCAAAGACAAGCACCACATCGCCGGTGGAGACCTCAGCGCCGCCAGCTGCGATAGAATCTCCAGTTAGCGGGTCGAGGACATCGTAAATAGGGCCGCCTTGCTCTTTCACCTCTGGCGTGCCTGCGTCGAACACAACGCCGGCGCCGCGCTTGGCAGCAGACTTGCCGGACAGGGCAACGCGAACACCGCCCGAGCGTGTCATCCCCGTGACGGTGCCCAGCAACAAGCCTCTGTGCCGGGGACTACGTCCGCGGACCAATCGCTGGTGGTTCACGCCTTCTAAGAAGCCAGGGGACAGGCCATCATGCTGTGCGTCTTGTGCACGAGCAAACACTTGTCGTAGATGCTGCCTCATCTGCACTGTCGGCCCAGCAAGAGATGCTGATGCTGTGTCATTGCTGTTGGTGGCGGCAGCCCACGCAGCATCGACAGCAGCTCTGTACGCCGTGACGGTGGCTGCGACATACTCGGGACCTTTTAATCGCCCTTCGATCTTGAAGCAGGATATGCCAGCTTCCGTGAGCGCCGGCACATGGTCCAGCCCGCACAGGTCCTGCGGGCTGAGCACGTATTTCACATCCCCCACAGTGCGCAGCTGCCCGTCAACCAGCAAGCCGTAAGGCAAGCGACATGCCTGGGCGCATTGCCCGCGGTTGGCACTGCGTCCGCCCCAAGCTTCTGAGCTTAAACACTGGCCGCTATAACTGACGCAGAGCGCGCCATGCACGAAAGCTTCCACTTCAACATCGGACTCGACACTGCGCAATCCAGCGGCTACGGAGGCAAGCTCGCGGATGGACAGCTCGCGGGCTGCCACTACACGCTTGACGCCCAAATCAGCCGCAAAGCGGGCGCCCTCCGCGCTAGTGACAGTCATCTGCGTGCTAGCGTGAACAGGCAGCTGCGGCGCCACCGCACGGCAGAGCGTCACTGCACCCACATCTTGTACAATGAGCGCGTCTACTCCCGCTTCAGCGCAGGCACGCACACGTCGCTCGACGTCTGCAAGCTCGTTATCAAACAGCAGGATGTTCATGGCGCAGAAGCCTTTCATTCCAGCCGCGTGCAGCTCCCGCATGACTTGAGGCAGCTCGTCCATCTTGAAGTTCTCCGCCCGTGCGCGCGCGTTCACACCATCCAACCCAAAGTACACCGCGTCTGCGCCACATGCGACTGCAGCACGTAGCTGAGGCCAGCCACCAGCAGGGGCCAGCACCTGCGGCTTCCGCCTCCGGCAGCCGTCAACGGCGTTACCATTGGACCCGCCAAGAGTCTCGGCATACAGTGCCGGGTTCTTCCGCCGCTCCGCGGACTCGCTGGCTACTGCCGGCGACGTCGCGCAGGCCAGGAGACGCGCCAGTGGCGCCATTCAGGGGGAGCTCGTCAGCGTGAATTGCCACGACCCCCGGACACACTTGCAGACGGCGTTGGATAGCGCCTACACAGCAAGCGATTGCTTGGTGTACGAGACACGTGCGAAGCGCTGCATGTCGACTAGCACTTGCGAGGGGGCAGGTCTCTCTTGCAGGGGCAGGCTTGCAGGAGGACACGTGGCGCACGCTTCAGCTCTTCGCGAACAGCATGAGTGCGCTCAGCAGGGCTCACATGCCGGGCACTGTCGCACTGTCGCTTACACAGCAGCCGCAGCGGTGTAGGAGAGCTCCTACTTCTCGTCCACGAGCTCCCTGTTGCAGCCTCAGACCCAGAGAAGTGCGGGGTAGCAGACGCAACTCAGCCGGTGGTGCTGTGTGCGCCGCTGCTGGTCCCCCGCCGCCTGACATCCAGGACAAGAGCAGTGGCAGCGAGACAGTGGGTGGAGGAGAGAACAGAACTGGTGGCAGTACTCCTCAGTCCTCCGGCGTGCCGCAGTGGTTGCTAGATGCCATCACCAGCCCGTTGGCATACATAACAGTGGGTATCCTCGTCGGTGTCAAGGTCGTCGGCGCGTCAGACAGCGTCCAGACGGTGGTTGCGCTCTCCGCCCTTCCAGTGGTCGGTCTTTCTGTTCTTGCACGCACGCCTGCTGGCAAAGCGCTGCAGGAGAGCTTGACTGCAGGCGAGGTGCAGCGTGAAGCTGCCCGGACAAAGCAGCTTGCTGAGCGCGCAGTGGCGAGAAGTCAGCTGCCAGCGCTGTATGGGCCAACGCGCTCGGTTGCCCCCTGGGTGGAGACTCCGCCATCGTATTGCGATGGCACACATGCCGGTGACTGGGGATTCGATCCGCTGGGACTGGCTGCTGATGGCCGGATAAACCGCATGGTTGAAGCCGAGCTCCTGCACGGCCGCTGGGCGATGCTGGGCGTACCAGGGGCGCTCATTCCCGAGGTCCTGTCTCGCTCCGGCGTGGATGTGGGTGAGTCTGTGTGGTGGAAAGTAGGCGCTGCGAAGCTTCAAGGCGAGACCATCAACTGGGGCGGCGTGGAGGGATTTCACGTGGCAGGAGGACAGGGCGTGGCTGTCATAGCAGCGTGCCAGCTCGTTCTCATGGGCGGGCCCGAGTACGCACGCTACGTCGGCATCAAAAGTCTCGAGCCGGTGGGCGTGCCTCTGCCCGGCGATATCAACTACCCAGGCGGAATATTCGACCCGTTCCGGCTCAGCGAAGATGCGACATCCTTCGAAAAGCAAAAGGTGTACGAGAACTGGACGGGGCGGGCGGCTATGGTTGCTTTCCTGGGACTAGCAGTGCAGGCGGCAGTCACAAGGGAGGGACCAGTGGCGAACTTGCTAGGCGCTTGATACACAAGAACACAACCATCATCACATTGCCACTTCCTCGTGCTCTGTCGCCTCGCCCCCGCACACGGCGCACACCAGCAACAGCTTTGCATTCGGCCCAGCGTTCGGGATGATTGGTCTTGCATAGCCTGAGCAGCCAGATGCTGCACACCCAGCTCGCAGACGCCCAAACACATCAATGCTTGCGTCCTCGCCTGCCGATGTCTGCTCCACTCCAGCTCTCGCAAGCGCGTCCAGAACTGACCGCCGTCGCGAAATAGCTTCACTTGCAGCGGCGGCAGCCGCAGCGGCGTCGAGCATCTGCTTCGTATTGCAAGCAGGTGCATCTCCTTGCCACGCGTCGGTCAGTGTCACCACATTGGTGCGTGACAGCCCCAAGCCAGTGACATGGACGTGCCAGGATGCAGTGGCATCGCTCAAGCTGTGCCATAGATGCTGCTCATCGCTCTCGCGGACAATGGATTGCTTCATGAGACCTTCGGTGGGTGCGCCGCCTGGTGGTACACCGCACAAATGTAGCGCACCACCACCGTAGAGCACTATGTGTGTGCCAGTGCAGCGCAGCGCTTGAAGTGCAGACAGAAGGCCGCAGTCCGCAGCTGCGCGGGCAACGTCATCCGGTCCAGGACACGGTTTGTCGACCAATGTGAGATCAGCACATGAGCTACAGGCGCTGCTCGGCTGCGATAAACCAGACACTGCAACCCAGTCATGGTCGTCAACATCGTCCTCCGAGGAGCTATCGCTGTCAGCACTGTCGCCTTGTAGTGGCGCCAGCAACTGTCCCAACGTTTGATGCGCTACCATCATCCATCCGAACGGCGGGAAGCCACGTGGTGGATGTGGAACAACGACACGAGCCCAGCCGTGGTGCACGCCCAAGACGGAAACAACGTCATTGGCTCGCCGCGATGAGATGATGTGTCCATCGAGCAGCGGTGAGGCACGGACTGCAACTACTGGTTCGTGACATACGCGCATGTGTGTCGGCACGCCGCCGCGTGGCAGCACTCGATGCAGCGTAGGTGCAGCACTGTTATCTGGTTGAGGCAGGCTCATCAACAGCTGTCCCAGGTGTGGGTGTTGAGTCAACATCCATGCTTCACCGGATGGGGATGTGCTCAACGTCGGATCATCGTTGTCAGCCACCACGCGTATCCAATCTTTGAAACGGGCATCAGCTATGACACATGCCGCTGGCGCACGTCGACCAATCACGTCCCCCTCAAGGCTGGGGTAGGCGCGCACAGCTACGGCTGATCCATGAACCACTGCAAATCTGACTCGACCAGGCAGCCGCTGCGTTGCGCTTCTATGAGGCGGAAGAGTCGGCCAGCTAGGCAACCGGTGGGGCGGATCAGCATTGGTGTCGCTGAAGTCCACCAGTTGACGCGCTAGAGCGACGATGACAACATCGGGAGCTAGTCGCGGGTCCAACGCGCAAAGACAGGCCCAATCATCCTGAAGCATGGCCAATGAATTGTGCGCCATGTGCAGCGGAGCGGTAATGAGAGTGCAACATGCACCTGGACAAGCGACAGCTGCTGAATCACGCACACGCTGCTCATCTGCTGATGCGTCATGGCCGCCGGCTCCGCCAAGCACAATGCACACGCACCGCTGCTTGAGCCCTTGAGACCGCAGCGGGAGTGCAGACACGGCTGACGCGATTTTCTCGGTCGGTGCAGATGAACCGGCAAGAACGATTGCGCCAAGGCGGCTGAACTGCGGTGCTAGCAACAGCCTGCGCGTCTTCTGCTCGCCCGACGGATGCAGAGGGAGATGGACGATGAGGTTGCCGGGCGGTTCGAAATGAGGCGCCTTTGGGTCAGGCAGACCCAATCTTGGCACAATCACCGGCAGAGTGGCATCGCCAGCAAGCCAAGGCTGCAATAGCGATACGCATACAAAGCCAGAACGAGAAGCGTCACTGCAGGGACCACACACGGTCTGCGCCCAGAACAGGTCACCAGCACGCGGCAATGCCAGAGGTGGACTCGCGCAGAGTAAGTCCTTTAGCCCGATCCGCTTGAATGCTGGGTCTGGCACATCACGAAGCGTAATCACGATCCCCTTCACCTCAATCTCATCGCCAGCGCGAGCGCCTAGCTGCACATCCACGCGCACATCCTCTGAAGTCCCAGCGTCTCCAGGCACGGCAACAGCAAAGCAACCGCCAGTCATGTAAGAATGCAGTGGCAGCGGCAAGTCGATGCGGATGCGTTGCACTCTGGATTTTGATGCCGCGTGTGACCTTGGAGCAGCCGCACTGGCTGCCCCGGAACCTGAAGCGCTCTTACTGTTCCCGCCGCGCGCTAGGTCATATGCAGCCCTTGTAACCGGGTCAAGCAGGATCTGCGCAGCACGTGACAGCAACTTAAATGCTGCTTCTGCTGCTTCGAGGACCTCAACAGCCGCATCTGGACTCTGCTTGTCTGGATGCCATTTCAGCGCACACCGCTTGTACGCACGCCGAATTTCCTTGCGCGAGGCAGTGCTGCTGACACCAATAGTTAGGTAATAGTCCTCTGCAGCATCGAAGCGACACGTGACACCACCTGCCTCGCCGCTGGCTTTGTCGCCATCTGGTCTCCGTTGCTGCTGCTCTTCGGCTGCTGCTGCAGCGCGCTCGGCTCGTGTACGATATCGCTCGCCTGTTTGTGCAGCGCGAGCCCTCTCCCTCGCGTCCTCCTCTTCGAGCTTGCGCTCATTGAATGCAGCGCACTGGGCCATAAAGGCAGCAAAGCGTTCCGGGTTGGTCACACGGAGAGGTGGTCCGCGGTGGGTGTCGCCACGTGACTGTTGACCTCCCCTGTGCTGCCTGACCTCCAACGCGCCACCGCTGACGTCTGGCCCTACACCCCCGTCGCGGAGTTGCAGCGCCATGTGCGCGGCCAGCAGGCGAACAGGACGGGGGAGAGAACCACACTGACGGAACCGAGGCTTGAAGGGAATCGAAGAGTCACGTCACCTGGATTGGATTGGATCTACAGCAGCCTGTCCAGGAAATCGCCCATGACGCGAGCGCACTCATGAGGCTCGTCGCACAGCTTACAGTGGCCGGCTCTTGGAATTGTGACCAACGGCATGCAATGCGGGATGGCGTTGACAATCGCCAGCGAACACTCTTCCGTCATGGTGTCGTATTCGCCGCGCAGCACAAGCGTGGGCGCCTTCACCACAGCGAGCTCTTCAGTGCATTTGAAATTTGCGAGCATTCCACCGATTGCGAACTCAGAGGGGCCCTGCATCGCGATGTAGATGCTCATATTGGCAGATGCGACAGAGTCAAGAAAGCATTGAGCCGGCGGCAGTAATCTGTGAGTAAACATTGACGTAAGAGCCGACTCGATGGCTTTGTAGCAAGGGCTGGACGTCGCCTTCTCAGCCTCCAGAAGGCGCAGCCGCTCCTGCGTCAGCAACGGCAGCTTCGACAGGTTGTCGCGCCACTGAGTTCTTATATACAGCTGAGCGTCCGACAACGCCCCGTCCAGAATGAGGCCACGCAGAACACGCTGCTCCTCCGGTCGCCCGGCGTCCGCGATGGCGAACAGCTGGCCGACGATAGTGCCCCACGACGATCCATAGAGGAACGCGTGCTTCAGTCCGTGCGCTTCCAACACGGCTGGCAGTTCCTCGCGCCAGTAGTATTCCACCGTGAGTAGCCACGAAGGCACGGGCGCCGCTGGGTCGGGGAGTGCGCTCGCGCCGCAGCCCGCCTGGTCATAGAGTACTACATCGTAGCCTCTGTCGCACAGCAAGAGCAGGGGCAGAATGTAGCTATGACCGAAGGCTGGGCCGCCATGGACGCCAACCATCGTCTGGCCGACGGAGGTGGCGGTGCGAGAACGGTAGCGCCAGGTTGCAACAGAGAGACCGCGAACAACCACTGTTGTCTGAGTCCGCTCGTAGCTCGACTCGACGCTCTTACCCAGCAGCTCATCTAGAGAGAAAGATGTGGCCTGCGAAGCGGCCATATGGTGCTCTGCGAAACGGTGGCCTTGGCCAAAAGTTAGCTACATCGACCTGCGGGGGGAACCTTGACTGGACCACGTGGCCCAGCGTCTGCGGCTTTTGACTCAAAGCTCCATTGAATGGTTTACAGGTGTGCAGGAGAGTCCCTAACTACTGCAGAGATTTGTGTCTGCTGGTTCAGGATGCTAGCGCTAAGGCCTTCTTGCCTGTAGATCGTGCTGTCTGCATTTCCGCGACAAACGCCGCGTGAGCCGCCCGCCGATGCAGCCGCGGCTTCTGCTCGTCGTCGTAGTCGTCTGCTCCGGCGCCGCAGTTTGCACAGGACGCGTCCCAATCGTCGCCATGCCACCAGAAGCAGCCACAGGTCAAGCACGGCATCTTGGGCCACCAGCTGGCGCTGCGTCCAGCGATGCGCATCGTCGCATCCGATGTTGCACTCGTCGTTGGGAGCAAGAACGCGTCGCGCACAGTGCGCAGCGGCACGACAGACGCGATGAGAGCCTGCATCTGTGCAGTGAGACCCCTAGAGGCTGGCGGCGGCAGTGAAGAAGCAGCGGCCGATGTCATCGACGCACTGGCTTTGTCTCTGCCGTCATCATGCCGATGGTGGTGATGCGCGTCCCCATGCGCATTGTCGCTGCCGTCAGGCTCAGCAGCGGACAGGAGTGCATCCAGCGACGGCCACGGCTTGAACGGATCTGCAGCACCTGCGCTGCCACCTTGCGCACTCAATGCGATCCACTCTTCGTCAGTGACTAAGCACGCGTCCAAAGCGGTGGAGACTGCATCTCTGTTCACGTCGATGCCGATGAACACGAGCTCTTGTCGGCGGTCGTGCACTGCTTGCCCGTCAGGCCCGAGATCCGACGTCAAGTCTGCAGCCAGGGCGCGGCCAGCATCTGATGCAGGGTCTGGCCACACGTCGCGGGGAAGGACTGCATACCACGGGCCGCCGCAGTGGACGGATAACAACCCGCCAGCCGCGCTGAGCTCAGCGACGGCGTATTGCCGTGTAGCTAGCCATGCGAAGCCCTTGAAGCGGAGAAGTTTGCCAAATGCAGCCTCACGACCAGCGCGCAAGGCAGCAGCATTGGCTGCCTCTGGTGAACCCGCTACACGTCCCGGCGGAGAGGCCTTGTGTCCTTGAGCTACTGCTGCGCAAGACTCAGCTGCAGAGAGCGCCGCAGATGCCGCAGCGCTTGCAGCGGAGGCGGCAGCGGCGGCGGCCATAGCTGCAGCAGTACATGCCTCATGCAGTGATGCTTCTCGGCTGCTCCTGAGACGGTCGCATATGCGTTGAGCCGCATCAGCTGCATCCCGTGATGCCTGCACGGCTGCTTCCGCTGTATCTAACGCAGAGCGCATGTCTGCAGTATGGACAGCGCCTTGAGACACGCCCTCCGCACGCAGCGCGTCAGTCCAGTCCTGCTCCTGGACCACCCAGTGCGCGTTAAGTGCAGCATGCAGCCGACCCGGATGGAAGGGTCTGCGACGGCGGTACACAAACGAGCCGATGCCGTACTCCAGCGACTCTGGCTTCTTGTCTGGCGTCACGCCATCGTCTCGGAGCGCGACTAACCAGCCCGGCCGCGCAGCCGCGCGCTCCATGTTGAACAGCCCCGTGTGAATGACGTCTGCTGGGTTAAGACGCCCGTAATCGGTGCACAAGATGCGCGCCCCCGGGTTCAGCCGCTTCAGCGCCGCCAGCGCCTCATCGCGCGCCTCCGCAGTCAGTGCGCTGGTCTTGTTCAGCACGATGACATCCGCGAACTCTATTTGGTCAAGCAGCAGCTCCGCCACCCCTTTCTCTTGTTCCTCCTCGGCATCGTGCTCCTCCTGGCCTAGCGCCTCTGCTGCCACGCCAGCCTTGCTGTCCGCGACAAGGTCGTGTCTATCCGCAAGTTTCTGGACACTTGTCACGTCTTCGCTGAATGTGGCGCCATCCACGACGGTGACGCATGTATCCAGCCGGGACCAGGTGCTGAGTGAAACCCCACCGGAGGCGTCTCCGGGCGGCAGTGCCCAGGTTTCAGCCACCGCTTGGGGCTCACTGATGCCTGTGGACTCGATGACGAGGTAATCCACCTCGCCGCTGCGTGCGAGTGCAAGCACTTCCAGGAGCAAGTCCTCGCGCAATGTGCAGCAGATGCACCCGTTCTGCAGCTGGACGAGTCGCTCATCAGGACGGAGAGCAGCCTGGCCGGCTGTGCTTCCACTAGGGCGGCCAGCGATGAGAGCGGCGTCGATGTTGAGCGACGCCATGTCGTTGACCAGGACTGCAATGCGGGGCTGCTCTTCTCGAGGCGCGCCAGCTTGGCGAGCGAGCAATATGTGGCGAAGCAGAGTCGTTTTCCCAGCGCCCAGGAAGCCGCTGAGCAGTGTCACAGGCAGGCGGGTGTCACTGCCAACAGACAGCTCTGCATCCTCGCAAGCCTTGGTGGTAGCCGACTGCTCCTCGATCTCTACAGGCAGCATGTCCCTGATCTCCTCGCTTAGCGGCAACACATGCTGCTCCACTTGTTTCGTCATACGCGACAATTCGAACCGCAGCTCCGCGAAATGAAGCACCTGGCCCTCCTCAGACAGCTCCCAACTCCCCTCGACAGCAGTCGCGCACGAGTGCCCGCAATCCACCAGCGTGCGTGCCAACGCGGCGCCAACAGATGCCTCCGTCGATGACGCTCGCCCCCGCTCCGCGCAAGACTGCAGTCGAGGCAACACCGCGTGCCACTCGCCACCGGTGTTCCATCCCCCAGCGCTGTGCGTCTCGTGACTCAGCACAGCTTCTCCAGGGAGCTGAGTGAGTGCACTTGACGCTCGACTGGCCCATGTTGGTGGCGAGGGTGCGCAGTGCGCAAGGACGAGGGCAGAGCAGTCAGCCTCCACAGCTGTGTCACACGTGTGTTGGCGTCAGCGACAGTGGAGATTATTATGAGACCAGGGCGAGCAATGTGGCGAGTGTGTACGTACCGGGCAAGAGTTTGAGCAGCACTTGTGTTGTGTCAGGCCCGCAGGCAGCGAGGTGTACCTCCTTCGGGTTAAGTTTCGCCCACAGACGCGCCAGGGGCTTTGCGACTTTGCCCAAGGATTGCGTGGACCACTCACTGATGAGGTCGCTCCACAAGTCGCTCGCGTCCAGCACGTAGAGCGCACGAGCAGCGCCGCTGCGAACGGGTGAAATGCGGCACACCAGCGTCAGGGTGAGCAATGCGGGGCGCAGGGAACGCGCCACGCGACGCAGAGTCCACTGGATAGGTGCGCCATATATCAAGCTGCCGTACTGCATGCGTGTACGCACCTCTTGAATAGCTCCCGAGCGGCTGGCGCCCACACCACGCACGGGTGACTGCTGCCTTCGCCACGGGCAGACTCCCCGTTCCGGCTGCTCGGCTCCGCGTCGCCGCCGTGAATAATTATAGCCGCATGCTGTGCCCGGTCGCGGCGCTTGTATTGAGCGCCGGCGCTTATGACAAAACACTTGGCTTCGGCGAATGACTCCGTCGCTGCAGCTGCCGCCTTTTCGCGCTCCTTCCGCGACATTTTTACGGCGGCAGCTAGACTACGCTGTTACGGTGCTTTGATCCTACGCGGCATTCGGGAATCGGGGCGCTATCGATGCCACGTAAGCTAAGGTGAAGGACCGTCGCAGGGGCTGTAGACGCGACCATGAGCGGCGCCGCGCCGCGTCGGCGACCTCGCAACACGAATGGCGCGATTGAGCCGCCTTTCAAGGTTGATAGAAGTGGGCAGCCCACGCCGTCGAAGTGGGCCTATTACCACCAACTCTTCTGCCCCTGCGAGCGCTTGTCGCCGTGGAAGAAACTTCCTGGGCACCTGCGTGACAACGAGTTCCTCCTGCGTGGCTACAGAGCGGTGCGCTTCGGGCCCCTCCCTTTGGCAGCAAAGGTGGTGTTGTTAAGTGTGCTGACCGCCACTGGACTTGCGCTCTACGCACACGCCTTGTTCAGGACTGGACGCTGCGGCAAGCTCTCATGTCCGTCTTCCAGCTGCACAACGAAACGTTCAACGTCTGGTGCGTCCCTATGTGCAGTTTTAGTCTCTGTTGGTGAGGCGGCTCACTGTCGAAACCATCTCACCACGCCTGTGTGCCCTGCTTGCTCTGACAGGAGCCATTTGCTCGGCTTCTTCATGTTCGCTGGCATCGCATATTCCATGGCTACGAACCACGGGTGCGTCGCAGACGCTGCACGCAGGGTCCATGCACGACATCTCTACGCACCTCTGACACGCCTCGACGCTTCAAGGGCTGAGTACGGGGTGAAACACAAGCTCATAGCCGCGGCGCATGCGGCCGAGCAGCGCCTGCACTCGATGGAGAAGGCGGCGGTAGATGCTCTCATTCCTCCCACGGCCGCACGATGGCCGCTGTTTCTCTTCCTCGCAGCCGCGTGCTTGTGCTTGCTCCTCTCCGCCATCTGCCACACGCTGTGCTGCGTCAACAACATCGCGCCCTGGATCTGGAGGGTTGACTACGCGGGCATCGCCAGCTTGATTGGGG
>Ga0164296_1002186_pt1 | contig 19796 bp, 19 predicted proteins | sample GEODES057metaG_FD_113533 | JGI IMG/M metagenome (GOLD analysis project Ga0164296, IMG submission 113533) | Dystrophic lake water microbial communities from Trout Bog Lake, Wisconsin, USA - GEODES057 metaG | ecosystem: Environmental > Aquatic > Freshwater > Lake | place: USA: Trout Bog Lake...
GCGACGTGCACCGCAACGGCACCTGCGACCACCTGTACGGTGACGGGTTTGACCAATGGGACCGCCTACACGTTCACAGTCACGGCTACGAACTCCTATGGCACCAGCGCCGTATCAACTGCCTCGAACTCAGTCACCCCGATGCTCCCGGCGAGCGATGCCTCTCTAGCCAAGACTGGTGCGCCTCTTCAATCAACAATCTTTCTTGGATTTGGCGCACTCGTCCTCGGGGCTGTTTTGGTATCTCGTCGGCGCAAAATCGTCTACTAGAACTCAGGACTCCGAGAGTTGATTTAGCGGTAACGATCCATCAAGCACTGTCTCGGCTTCACGTTCGCGTCGTTGCCGAGCCGTAGGTCGACGAGAGTCAGGCTTTGTTGCTCCAGCTGCATCCGGATCTTCGATTTCCCAATCGAGAATCTTGATCATGTCCAACTCCTGCATTTTGGAAAAAAGTCAGGCAACGCAAGTTCTGGATCGAGAACTTTTTGACCCATCAACCACGCTCGGTCGCTGAGTACGTGCTTCATCTGCGCAGGCGTATAGGGATGCCACTGTGTGAAGGTAATGACTTCGAGCAGCACTTCAAGGTTGGGAGCCGTATCGACCGTACCGTCTTTCCATTCAATTTGTACTGCCATGTCGCACACCCCTTCACGTCGTTTGACAAACATCATCGGTGATGGCTGTGACAAATGATGAGGCGGAGACATCAACATCGTCAGTAGCTGGGAGGTGTCTTGACGAATGACTCAAACGTTCTGCCACCGACAATGAACGAGTGAACTCGGCGGCTGTCAGTGAGCGCTAGGGATGGAAGAGACAGGGAGTCGCCCATTTGCAGATGCACCGTTCGTCGTGGAATCCTGAGTCCTCGAGGTCATGTCATGCGAGGTATGCCGAGCGCGGCCGGAGTGGGATATGTCGAGTGACGGCTGAACTAGATGGTCACTTCAGAATTTACGCTTGAATGTTTGAGCGCTAAAAAAGGATGTGCGAATCGACGTCGGAGCGACCCTTGAGTGCGTCAGCGACCCCAAAAGCATCGAGCGCCATTTCTCCTTCCCGGAAGGCAGAAGGTGCGTGCCCAACACCACAGCGAGGTCTCATGATGTTCTCAAAGACTGCGGCGACGACGGGTGCTGAGGATGGCGAGTCCTCCTCCCACTGCAGTGAGAGTAATGGCCCCTGAGCCTGCTGCTTGGGCATCGAATCCAGTGGAGGCCAAGTTCGCATGAGGGACCACGGTGACCACTCGAGAAGGAGGAGAAGTTCCAGCCGCGTTCGTAGCGGTCACGGTCACGTCGTATGACGTCCCGTTGGTCAAACCTGTAATCGTGCACGACGTCCCCGTCGAGACCGTGCATGTTGGATCGCTCGCTGATGCGACGGCCGACGCCGTGTAACTCACGATCGGACTGTTGCCAGTCTCCATAGGAGCTGACCACGAGATGGTGGCCGTTCCATTACCTGGCGTCGCGACAACCGAGGTCGGTGCCGCCGGAATCCCGACGATTGATCCACTCGCCACGATTGGATAGGTGACGCTGTCAGTCGTGGAATACGAATAGCCGAAGAGTTGGCACGTACCTTGTTGCGTGCACGAACTCGCATAGAGTTCACTTCCATCGAGGCCGCCTGGCGTCGGCCCTGAACCTTCTGGCAGCGTGACTGGTTGCTGCGACCAGACCCCATTGGTCTCAATACCAAGAAGTGGGAGCTCGCCCGTGGCGTTGTAGTAACCACCTTGTGCCAAACAATTTGAAGCAGTGACGCAGTAGACGTCGTAATACTGGTTGTCGCCGTTGGCCACCAGGTCAGACGGAAGTGGTGCGGCGACGTTCGTCCACGTTCCGCCAGATTCAACACTAAGCAACGGCAGCGTACTGTTCGAACTGTTCGAGTAGTACCCCGCAGCCGTGCACTGACCACTCCCCGCACAGTGGATTGCGTTGATGCCCGAACCGGCAGGATTCGAAGTGTCGGCGTCGGCAGGCAGAGCCGGCGACGTCGCCTGCCAAGAACCTCCGCTTTGGCTCAGCAAAAGGGCCGTCGTTCCATGAGCGGTGTCATAGGTTCCGCCTGCCGCGCATGCTCCTGCGGCGGGGCATGAGACCGAATACACGAACAAACCCTGCTGAGAAATCGAATCAGCATCAGAGGGAAGAGCAATTGATACTGCAGACCAGGCTCCGTCTGACAATGTGACGGCGAAGGGCAAAAAGTCGCTCACCGATGTCGAGTAGTACCAGCCAACGGCAGTACAGATCCCAACGCCCGCGCAGGACACTGATTCGAGACGAGACGTGTTGCCAGTGTTGTCAGTACCGGCATCTACTGGGATCGGCGTCGGGTCGACAGCCGACCACACGCCGCCCACTTCGTTCAGAATCAATGCTTGCGCTCCCGTTGCATTGTTGTAGTAACCCACCGCAGTGCAATTTCCGTTACTTGGACAACTCACCGAGTACAACTCGTCTTGGTTTCCGCCTATGGCATCAGCGGGAAGTGGTGCATCGAGCGTCGTCCACTGACCGTTGGTCTCCACAATGATCCAGGGAAGGTAGTGCGTGGGATCAGCAGCCGCGTTGTAGTAGCCGACGGCGACGCAGTTGCCCACCGCGCTACACGAAACCTGATCGAGATAGTCGAACCGGCCGGTCGTCGCAGCATCACTAGGGAGTGGTGCCGTGATTGCGGACCACGCTCCATTGCTCTCTACTTCCAAGAGGCCTATGAACGTCGCAGGCGGGTCGTAAGCACCAACAGCCACACAGTTGCCGGCAGCGGGACAGGAGATCGAGTTCGCCGCTTCGTTCACGAGGTCGTGGTAATCGCCGGGAACTGGCAGGTTGACCGCAACCCAAGTCGTGGCTGCTCCCGAAGGCGCAGCGAGCGTGGTGTTGAGTCCCACGAAAAGTACAACGGCAACCGTGACCATCACTATGGCGCTTCGCCCCATCGCTCGGCGCGCCTTGTGCAACAGCACTTCCATAGCGACTCCCTCCTCGCTGTTCCCCGACATGCTTTCTTCTCTGCATCTTTCATAACACCTTTCTCGAGGGGCAGTCATGGCCACTGCTCCGTCAAGGATCCTGCGCCACAAGTGCATTGTTCTCTCCCGGATTACTTGGCATGAACCACTCCTGGACTGAGATGCCAAAACAAAACCCTGACCGAATCGAAGACTTGTCACGATGGACGCCAGCCAGGACCGATCTACGCTGAGTTTTGATGCCCTCTCGTGATCGTGCTCCCCTCGTTCGTGACGTTCGAGACGACGTGTTCGGTCTCCTCAAAAGCTCCGGAACTCTGGCAGGTCACTATTGCGTTCTTGGCCCCGACCCTTGGCGAGTCCTTTTTACGACGCAGCGAAGCGCAATGATCTGCTTCCTCGACGACGGCGGTGCCGTGCTGTGTTGGCGCGGTCCTGTGGGCGCTTCTCCGGACCTCGACGAAGCCCTCAATCTTTTGGCCGACTATGCACAACGACGGCGTCGCGGCCTCTTTATTCTTGAGTGTGACGAAGCGACTGCCAACTGGGCGGCTGCCAATAGATTTCGGTCCCGATGGGTGGGAACTGAGACCTCGATCGACCTTGCACGTTGGAGTGTCGACGGGAAAAAACGGCGCAAACTTCGCTGGGCAAAAAACCATGCCCGGTCACTCGGAGTGACTTGGAGGGAACTCCACGGCAACAATCGCACCGATGAGACCTTTCTCTCCACGGTGGAAGAGGCATGGAAAGCAGAACGTGCGGATCGCCGCACCGACTCATTTTTGAGAAGCGACTATCGAGACCTCATTGAGTTGCGCCGTTACTTCGGCGCATTCGACGCAGAGACGTGCGTTGCAACAGTGACCTGTACGCCACTCAACGCTCGTTCGTGGTACCTCCAAGATCTCGTTCGACGACCCACGGCGCCTCGTGGCGCACTCGAAGGTGCCATCGTTCTTGCACTCGACACCTTGCGCGACGAGGGCTTTCTTGAGGTCTCGAATGGACCTTTGCCGATGTCATCGAAGCACGGTTTTGAAAAGCCGCGCGGATTCCTTGCCGGGCCGCTCTTTTCTCTCTTCGACCGACACTTTCATTTCGAAAGCATTAACCGCTTTCGATCAAAACTCGAACCAGACGCAACACAGGATCTCTTTGTCGTCTATGCACCACGTTCGCTTCGTCCTCGAAGCATCTGGTCCTTGCTCCATCTCCTTCGCACGCGCCTTGCCTTCCCTGACGACGACATGAGTTCTCCGTCTCCATGAGAAGCGGATTTCAACCTGGCCCGACGGTGCCGTCTGTTCGAGAACGAATCGTGTTTTAATTTCTACAAGCACAATGTCGGCAACTCGCCCCCTCCAGAGTTCGACGAAACAAAGAGGTGAGCACATCTTGCAAGCAGCAGCCGTGACAAAGCGCAAAGTTTTTTTCGTTACCTCCGCCCTTATCCTTTTCACAGTGCTTGGGGGCATCCTGACGGGACTGCCTGGCGCCACGAACGCTGGTGCAACGTCACCAAGTATCGTGCGACAGTCGCCCTCCTACTGTGATGGAAGCGGCGACAATCAACCCGGCGACGACTGTGTCCGATTGCACCTCTTGACCCATTCGGCACACCCCACCCTTCGTGGCGGTTCGCCCTATTTAATGAACGTCACCACGCACCCAGGACTGCGCACCAAGCCCATGGTTGCTGAGGTCCAATACCGGCCAATTCTTGCCAATGGCCACGTTGGTTCCTGGTGGGGACACAAGCGAGTGCTCCTCAACACCGGAAACGCCACCAGCGATGTGCACACCATCACAGCGTGCGCACCGACGACACCTGGCAAGTATCAAGTCCGAACTGCCGTGTGGGTAGAAAATACAAACGTGAAGCCGGGCAACGCAGCCACATCGTCCACGAAGCAAGGTGGCGTGAGCCTGTCCGCCTTCACCTCCGGTGCCTCCCTGACATCCACTGCAACACAAAACTCGCCGGTCGTCCCAGGAGATGTCGTTACCAGCGCCCCATCCTCACTTTCCACCACGGCTGGTGCAACGCACTGCACGAACTCAGCAGAAGATGAAGAGTTGATTGAATATTTCAACCAGGTCGAATTCAACGAAGAGATCTACATCGCAGAGACAGCAACTGCCACGGCATATCAACTTCAATTGATGTGCCCTGATGCGGTGTCGTCAACAATCCCGGGGCCCGCGTTCAGCCTCACGATGGAAGCGACCGATGGAAGTGCGATCACAAGCTGTGCAGCGGGTGCTGCGCCCATCACCATTTCAAAACAATCGCTCTCACAACAAGCCTTTTGCACGTCAACGGGAAACTGTGAATTCATGGTGACCTTCTTGAACAGTGAAACCCAAGCTATTTACAGCGAAACCGTTGTGGAGATGAATATTCCTGGTGGAGTTGGAACTGACTACATCCCCACTCTCGAAGCAGCGACCTTGCCTATTTGTAACGACACGTTAAATCCGTGCATTTTGGAAGATACCTGCAGCCTCAGCGCCACCAAACTCGGGCAGATTTCTCTCTGCGAAGATCCCTCTAACTGTACTGCTCCGCCAAGCAACACGACCTACTCCATCAATAGCAACGTGTACATCCAGGCAGAGATTTCCAACCCCTGACTTAGGTCAACGGGCTGTTTCGACACCGACCTGCGAGAAACGGTTTCCAAGAAAAGGAACCAAGAACATCAAGAGCCATACGGTCTCGCCCCAAGAGGGAGCGATCCACGCCACGGCAATCGATGCAGCCAATATCGCGATCACGAGGTAGCTAAAGATTCTGCGGGATTCGTTGTGCCGCTCATCTTCTTCGGATTGCAAGAGATGCTTCCATCGAGTGAACCAGATCAATCCAAGCAGCGACACTTCAGCGAAGATCAAATTCACTGCCATCACTGTGATTGCTAACGAATTATTTTCGAACCGGCCAATGAGGTTGCAAGAAAATGGAATTACCGAGATGGCGAACAAGAACACGAAGTTCACGATGGAAAGCCCATGACTATGGCCGATAGCGTGCTTCAAAATTCGGTGATGAAACGTCCAGAACAGCGCAATGACATAGAAGGAAATCAAGTAACTCAGAAAAAGACCACGCTGACTCATGAGTTGGTGCCACAGCTGCGACGCTGAAGATGGATTGGAGACTGAGTTCAAGAGTGGAACCTTCAGGTCAAGTACAAGCAAGGTCAGCGCGATAGCAACTACACCGTCGGTGAGGCTGAGGAGGCGCTGCACACTGGGCTGATCGTCGTTGTCCCTCTGAGATTCCACGCAGTTGATTGTGTCAGATCTCTTCGGCCAGAGACGGCGCCACATGCAACAACCCAAAAAGATAGAGACGCGCACCTACGTTGTCGAGCCCGACCGTTGGGCGCATGAAGGGCCACATCCATCGCAGAGTACGCATGGACGCTCAAGGTAAACGTCACGTCTCCTGGTATGCGGTGGTCGATTTGCCGCGACGTGCTGATGGAAAGCGGCGGCAAAAATGGCACGGTGGCTTCGCAACTCGGAGAGAGGCCGAAGTTGCTCGAGCCGACATCCTCCAACGCCTCGCCCTCGGCACCTATGTCGAAAAGAATTCGATGACCGTGAACGAGTGGGCAAAAGAAACGTGGCTCCAGCTCATTGAGCCACAGCTGAAGCCAACTACCTTGCATTCCTATCGCCGCAATTTAGAACTCCATCTCCTGCCGAGGCTCGGCCACCTTCGACTGCGAGATCTCACTCCCCTCCTGCTGACCTCTACCTATGGCCAGATCTTGTCGACCGGCCGACAGCGGGGTCGCTCGAAGGGAACCGCTCTCTCAGTGACCACTATCCACTACTTGCACTCGATCCTTCATCACCTCTTGCAAGACGCACTCGATGCGGGACTCCTTGAGAGCAACCCGGCCTCGCGTGCTCGCTTGCCTCGGCACGGTGCGCTCTCGAGTCCAGAGCAGCGATGCTGGAGCGCAACAGAATTGGCGGAATTTCTGAACCAAAGTGCACACTTGCCCTTTGCCTTGGCCTGGCGCCTCGCTGCGATGACCGGAATGCGTCGAGGCGAAGTTCTTGGTCTTCGTTGGCACGATGTCAACTTTTCAACGAAGCAGTTGCACGTGCGTCGCACCTTGGTCTCAGTCGGTGGCGTCACACACGAATCCACGCCAAAAAATGGTCGGCCGCGGCTCGTTGACCTTGATGAGCACACATTTCGATTCCTTCGCGCGCACAAGCCGCTGTCGGCAGATGAAGGTGACCGGGTGATTCTCGACTCGGACGGAAAGAGTCCTGGGCCCGACGCGCTCAGTCGAGCGTTTCGTTCAGCACTGAGAACAACGAACGCACCACCAATTCGCTTTCACGATTTACGCCACACGCACGCCACGTTGGCCCTCGCTGCGGGTGTGCCTCTCAGAGTTGTCACAGAGCGACTCGGACATAGTTCGCCAGCATTCACGTTGCGTCGCTACGCCCATGTCCTCCCTGGAATGCAGGCCCAGGCCGCAGAAACTTTTGCTCAGATGATTCATGGAACCGCAACACAACGTGCGCAAGTTCAGCAGCTACCAGTCGAGACGTTGGCTGGAGAAGAGAATGCCGAGACGTGACGCTCGGGATTCCTAAGAGTGGAGCTGAAGGGATTTGAACCCTCTACCTCCTCATTGCGAACGAGGCGCTCTGCCAATTGAGCTACAGCCCCTAGGGACTCCGAAGTGTAGTCGCGCTACGAGCGAAAGTTAGCGGGCGACGGCCTGACGAGGCTCGTCCCACCACTCATCTTCGAACTGATCTGCTGCCACGCCGTAGTGGGGCTCTGGCGCAACAGCCTCGTCGTCGTACCAAGCGTCTTGCTGAGGGAAGGCGCGGCCATGGCCGGGGACCACGGCACGTGCGACGTGACGTTCTTGCGATGAAGCACGAGGTGCCGATGACTTGGACAAGGAAATATCGCCTCGAGTGGCGGCATAGGCCATGAGACCGACATAGGCGACGAGAAGGACAAAGGCCAGCAGCGTCGCGTCCCAGAGAGTTGCCATCATGAATCCCAGCAAGCCAGTGACGAGGACGGCACCAGCGAGACCAAAGAGGATGTTCCGACGACGAAGGGCAGCTGGGCTCCTGCCGACGCCATAGTCGTCGTAGTACCCATCGAACTCAGAGGCGTAGCCGTCAGCCTCGCCATAGGCGTCATACGAGCCATCTTCATAGTCGTCGTACTCATCGTGGTACTCATAGCGGTCGGACATTGGATCTACTCCTCCCTGGCCTGGTGGCCGGAGCAAGACGAGTTGTGGACGGGGCTGAAGTGGTTCTGCAGGTGCTTGGGGAACGAGGCGAGGTGTTGGTTCGTCAGAAACCGATCCGGCGAGACGAAACGCTGGCGCAAAGGCCTTCGGCCCCGAGGACTCGAGGAGGTCAAGCGATTGGTGGAAAGAGGAGATGGAGTGATCACTGTTCAAGCTTCGAATCTTGCGAACTGCAGCCGGAGCGAGGACGACGGCCCACATAACCACGAGAACCATGATGATGATCATCGCTTTTGCACCCCGCCTTCCTCATCGGCTAAGGACAAACGCTAGTTATTTCAGGGGCCGGGGTGGTGGATACTGCACGAATTCGGTCAAAGAGTTTTTGTGTGCGCACGAGCGCTAATGCGACCGTCATGGTGGTGACGCACGTCGACCTCAATGCCGAACGCGGCAGACACCTGTTCGCTCGTGAGGACGGTCTCAAGTTCCCCGAGGGCAACCACTTCACCTCGTCTGAGCAAGAGCGCGTGCGTGAGGCCCACCGGCAGTTCTTCGAGGTGGTGCGTCACGAGAATTGCTGGCGTGCTGGTGTCAGTCCGAAATTGCGCGGTGAGTCGGCCGAGCAGTTCTTCTCGAGCACCCAGGTCCAAGCCAGCGGCTGGTTCATCAAGGCACAACAACTCTGGCGAGGCAATAAGCACCCGAGCAAGCAGAATGCGAGCGCGCTCACCTTCTGATGCAACCCCAAGAGCCTGCTGAGCGAGGTGACTGATACCGAGTTCTGCCATGACCGCATCGGCACGGGCCCACTCTTCGTCGCTGTAGGGGCGCCACCACGTTTCAAGCGCCGCATCGAGACCGGTCACCACTGCTTCTCGAGCCGTGAGGCCCGCTCGAAGTTCTCGGGTGAGCGTCGCACTCATCAGCCCAATGCGTGGCCGCAGGGTGCGCAGATCAACGCGCCCCAACTGTTCGCCAAAGAGCGTGACCTTTCCTCGTGTGGGCCACAGGCGTCCTGAAATGATGGAAAGCAGCGTCGATTTCCCAGAGCCATTTGGCCCAAGAAGCGCCCATCGCTCACCCGTCTTTATTTCGAATGCGGGCACATCCAAGATGCAGCGGCCTTCTCGCTCAATGCGCACATCGGCCATGCTCACAAGTGGCGACGTCATCAGTGTGTGTAGTTCCGCGTTCCTGGCCGCGCTACTCGTGCAAGCCGCACTCGGTTTTGTCCATGCCCGCCCAACGACCTGAGCGTGCATCCGCTCCCGGTTCGACTGGCTTCGTGGTGGGCGCACACCCGATGGACAAGTACCCCTTCGAAAGGAGGGGGTGTTGGGGCAAGCCATGTTCGGCTTCATAAAACGCAACGTCTTCGTCAGTCCACGTGGCCAAGGGATTCACTTTGACCAAGCCAAAGCTGTCGTCCCAGGCGATGACGGGCGTCGTTGCACGAGTGGGAGCATCAACTCGCTTGACGGCAGTAAACCATGCCTTTTTGCCCGCCACCGCTCGTTTTAAAGGACCCACCTTTCGAACCTGACAGCAACCCTCTGCGCCGCAGGGAATCTGCTCAGCGTCCGGGCCCGGTTTCGTAATCGTCAGATTCAAGTCATACCGGGACGTTGCCTCGTTGACGTAGTCCCAGGTCTCGGTGAAGTGCGCTTCGGTGTCGAGGAAAATAATCTCAATGTCGGGCTTGGCGGCCACGACCAGATCAAGGAGGACAAGGTCTTGAAACGAGCAGGCATAGACAATGTCATCGGCAAAGGTCTCGACCGCCCAGGAAATGATTTCTCCGGGCGACCGCGTTTCAAAGGTGGCACTCAGCTCGTGCAACGCTTCGGGGGTCAGATTCTGAGACATTGCTCCTCCTCGAGGACCCATTTCGCTTCCGGGACTGAACCGAGATGGGTCACCGTAGTGTACGATACCTGACCTACTAGGTCATATTTTGCTGTGTCCTGAAATCCCGTACCAGAGAGCAAAGAAACCACAGAACTCCCGATGACCACCACGCCTGCATCCTCGATCGACCACCTCGACCTTCTCGAGTCACTGGCCATTTTCGTGATCCGAGAGGTCGCAGCTGAGTGTGAGCGACCCGTCTTGCTGTTCAGCGGTGGCAAAGACTCGGCGGTGTTGCTGCATTTGGCGGCGAAGGCATTTGCGCCAAATCCCCTCCCGTTTCCGGTGATGCAGATCGACACAGGGCACAACTTCGCCGAGGTCCAAGACTTTCGTGACCGCATGGTTGAAGAGCACGGGGCTCGCCTCATCGTGGCCAAGGTCCAAGACTCCATTGACGCCGGCCGAGTGGCTGACCCGGGACCGAACGGTTCGCGAAACCGTCTCCAAACCGTCACCTTGCTTGATGCCATTGCTGCGCATCAATTCGATGCAGCCTTTGGAGGGGGTCGACGCGACGAAGACAAGGCACGCGCCAAAGAGCGCGTCCTCTCCTTCCGCGATGCCTTCGGCCAATGGGACCCGCGCAAGCAACGTCCAGAACTCTGGCAGCTTTACCAGGGCAAGGTTTCCAATGGTGAAACCCTGCGCGCGTTCCCCTTGTCGGACTGGACAGAGATGGATATCTGGCAGTACATCGGCCGTGAAGGTGTCGAGTTGCCGTCGATTTATTTTGCTCACGAACGAGAGGTCGTCGAACGAGACGGCATGTTGCTTGCCGTGAGCGAGTGGATTCAGCCACTGCCCGGTGAAGCCGTCCTCACGGAGCGCGTGCGCTATCGCACCGTCGGTGACGCCTCCTGCACGGGGGCGGTTCGCTCACGCGCAGATTCAGTGCCGGCCATCATCGTCGAAGTTGCCGCATCGACGATCTCCGAGCGCGGTGCAACCCGAGCCGATGACCGTTTTTCGGAAACTTCAATGGAAGATCGCAAGCGCGAGGGATATTTCTAAGCATGAGTGAGACGACCTTGCATACCGATCTACTCCGCTTTGCCACCGTTGGCTCGGTCGACGACGGCAAGTCAACCTTGATCGGTCGACTCCTCGTTGACACCAAACAGCTCTTTGATGACCAACTTGACGCCTTGAGCGTCGCCGCCCAACGCCGTGGCTCCGCTGACGTCGATCTGTCCTTCATCACTGACGGCTTGCGCGCCGAGCGAGAACAAGGCATCACCATTGACGTTGCCTATCGCTACGCCGCCACACCGCAACGAAAGTTCGTCATCGCAGACTGCCCTGGCCACGTGCAGTACACGGCCAACATGGCGACTGGAGCTTCAACCGCTGATCTGGTCCTGATGGTCATCGATGCCACTGCGGGGATCAAAGAACAGACACGTCGCCACCTCTGCATTGCAGCACTCCTCGGCGTGCGTCAGGTCATCGCTTGTGCCAACAAAATGGACCTGGCCAATTGGCGCCAAGAGGCCTATGACCACGTGGTCGAAGAGATGACGTCGCTCGCATCTCGCCTCGGCATCGATTCGCTGACCGTGATTCCTATTTCGGCTCTCGCTGGCGACAACGTCGTTGACGCGTCGGCAAAGACGCCCTACTACGACGGCCCCACCGTGCTCGAAGCACTCGAAGCAGCCCCGGCGGGCGGCTGGGCAAATCTGCATGGCTCCTCAGAGCATGATGCGAGTCGACTCCCCGTCCAATGGATCATTCGAAAGCCCGGTGGCGGACGTTCCTACGCCGGCATGGTCTACGGCCAGGCTCTCGAAGTCGGCGCCAAGGTCACGGTGCTCCCTGACGGTCGACACAGCCAGGTCATCGCCATCGCCACTCCCCGAGGTGAGGCGACCCGCGCCGAGGTGGGCATTTCTGTCGCTGTCGACTTAGCCGATGATTTGGATGTTTCTCGAGGCGACATGATCGTCGGCACTGACACGCCGCCGGAGGTCACCTCAGAGCTGACCGCCACAGTCTGCTGGTTTTCGCCGACCCCTTTGACCGCTGGCCGCCGTTTGCGCGTCAAGCACACCACCCGCTCCACTCCTGCCCTCATTGCAGAGATCCTCGGTGAACTCGACGTCACCTCGCTGCACATCGCTGACGCCACTGAACTTGCTGAAAACGCCATCGGCATTGTTCGCCTCACCACGGCATCACCCCTCGTCGTCGACCCCTACAGCGTGAACCGCATCACGGGAAGTTTCGTCCTCATCGACGAAGTCACCAACATCACGGTGGCGGCCGGCATGGTTGGCCCGCCCACCTTGCACACCGACTGAGCGGCGTTCGCCTCTCGCAGGCTGTGAGTACTCGGCTCTTAGGGCTGCACCAACATGACGGTTGCAACAACGAACAACAAGACGATCACAATTTCGACGCCAACTCGAAGTTTGGCTGCTGCTGTCCGCCACGAGTCGTCATCAGGAACGACATCGAATGCGACCACCTGTCGCAGTTGTCGACCAGACGCAAAGACAAAATGTTCCGCAACCCCTGCGAGCAGAAGCCACAAGACCAATCCGACCCAGACAAAGGTGTCACCGAATGCGATCGAACCTTTGCTCATGCCAATGAGACCCGCACCCGTCAGTGGCAGGAGATACAGCACTCGGCCGGCAAGTTCTGGCCCAGGGGTGAAGTAGCGGCGAGTTGACGATGGCCAGGCTCCCCCGGCCTGTGCAGCACGCGCAGCGGTTGCCGCCCCAAGTGAGGTCAGCAAGATCACCGCCGTGATGACGGCGATGAGCACGTGCGCCAACAAGAGCAGGTCATAGGCCGGCGTTGTGGGTGGCGCATCGGCACAGAGCATCCCATCATCTTGCCGTGCAAATGACCACGAGATTTCACAGAGTGAACCGAAAGTGTCCTCAAAGTGAACTCTTACGAAAAAGATGCAAATACGCCGGATCTGGGTGGCTCAGACTCCTCGAGATTGTCTAAGAATCATGTTGTGCACCAATCCTTTCTTCTCGCGATCGTGATTCTCACCGCCTTGGGTTTTGACTTCACCAATGGTTTTCACGACACCGCAAATGCCATGGCCACGTCAATCTCTACCGGGGCCTTGAAGCCGAGAATCGCCGTGGCGCTTTCAGCGGTTTTGAACTTGGTTGGTGCCTTCCTCTCCCTCAGCGTTGCGGCAGTCATTGCAAAGGGAATCGTCAGCCAAGGAGACGTCACCCTCGGCGTGGTCTTTGCGGGTCTTGCCGGCGGCATCTTGTGGAACGTGATCACGTGGTACGCGGGCATACCTTCAAGTTCAAGTCATGCCCTCATTGGTGGCGTGGTCGGTGCCATGCTCGTGCACGCAGGCATGCATGCCGTTGAGTGGCACGGTGTCTTCGGCAAGGTCATGATTCCTGCCATGATCGCCCCCATTGTTGCGGGTTCTATTGCCGCTGGTGCTACCTGGCTGGCGCTGCGCATGACGCGACGCGTCGAAGGGTCAGCGAAGACTCAGGGCTTTCGCTGGGCACAAGTCGGCGGTGCCTCTCTGATCTCACTTGCACACGGCACCAATGACGCACAAAAGACCATGGGCGTCATCACCTTGGCCCTTGTTGCCAACGGCACGCTTGTGAAGAACGCAGCAACACCCACGTGGGTTGTGCTTATTTGTGGACTTGCAATCGCAGCGGGAACGTACTTTGGCGGATGGCGCATTATTCGCACCGTGGGCAAGGGGCTCACGAACCTCGACTCAGCTCAAGGTTTTGCTGCAGACACCACCACGGCAACTGTGTTGTTGGCTTCGACGCACTTCGGCATTCCCCTTTCGACAACCCAGGTCTGCAGTGGCTCTGTTGTCGGTTCCGGAATTGGTCACCGCGTCAAGGTCCGATGGGGCATCTGCGGCGAACTCGTCGTCGCCTGGCTGCTCACGATGCCGGCGGCGGGACTTGTTGGCGCCACGTGCTTTGCGCTGCAGTCGGCCATTGGCGGCAATCTCGGCGTCTACCTCATGGCGCTCGTCCTTGTTGCGCTGTGTGGTTGGATCTTCATGTTGAGTCGCAAGCGGCCAGTCAATCCTGAGAACGTCAACGACGACTGGAATGAAGCAGATGCCATCGTCACCCCGAGCAACATCGCCGCCTAGGAGTTCACCACCATGTCACTTGTTCTCGCCGCATCGAAATCAACTGCTCTGGTCGATTGGGCAGGCCTCATTAAGGTCATTTGGCTCTCCGCCCTCTTCGGCGGCGGCACAATTTTGATTGTTTCTCTTGGTATTACTTTGCTGACTCACGCACAAAGTACCTCTGGCAACCGCCGACTTCTCGACAATCTCGGCGCCATCCTCTGCCTCGTGGCTGTCCTTGGCATCGTCGTCTTTGGCATCACCCTGATGCTCACAAAGAGTTAACAAAGCCACTCGCTTGAGACTCCTGTGACGGGGGTACGCTGAAAGCAGTGCTACGACGACGCAAAGGAGACCTCTCACGTGACTGAGATGCGGCTCGACCCGCTCTCTGGGAGATGGGTTGTTATTTCTGAAGCTCGCGCCAAGCGACCCGACGCCTTTGTGTTGCACGCGCATCGACTCGAGCACGAGCCGCTCAAGCCCTGCCCCTTTTGCCCCGGCCATGAAGAGGCAACGCCGCCAGCACTTGAGACCTACGACGAAGCGGGCCAATGGCAGGTTCGAGTCATCCCCAACAAATACCCTGCCTTCGAGGGCAGCGATCCCTTTGTGGTTGAAAACCAAGGTCCAGTGTTCACCGTCGGCACCGCCGGCGGCATCCATGAAGTCTTTGTGCTCTCCCCCGAACACGATGCGGCCTGGCCTGATTTGAGCGACGAGCACGTCGGCCTCGTCATGAAAGCCGTCCGAGACCGCATGGCAAGCCACGCAGAAAACTCCAACCTGCGCTATTCGCAAGCGATCGTGAATGCCGGCCGAGAGGCAGGCGCCTCGATTGAGCCCCCCCACGGTCAGTTGATGGGCATGAGCTTTGTGCCTCGAGAACTCGGGGAAGAACAAGCTCGCTTTGCTCGCTTCACGGCCCGCTGTTTGCTGTGCACCACGATTGAAGCCGAAGAATCAGTGGGCCAGCGCATCGTCTACAAAGACGACGACGTCGTCGTCATCTCCCCCTATTGGGCAAGCGCACCCTATGAGATGCTCGTCCTGCCTCGCCACCACGGGCCCCACCTCCACATGGCGTCAGACAAGGACGTCGAAGCGGTTGGACGTGGCCTGCGAACGGCACTCACCGCGCTCACAGGCTCCATTGGTGACGTGGCCTACAACCTCGTCTTCCACACCGCCCCCTATCGAGTGGGCGGTCCCTTCCACTGGCACGTACACGTCGTCCCGAAGGCCACCACGCGTGCTGGCTTCGAAATGGGAACCGGGGTTGCGATAAATATCGTGCCTCCCGAGTTGGCTTGCACCGAGTTGCGTGCCCAACTCGACAACCCACCACACTGAGACCCTCCGAGCCACCACCGGCACCGGGGCGCGTTGTAATTAGGCCAAGAGGGCGTCGGCAGCGCTGTAAGGATCGGTGTCGCCGGCAATCAACGCGGCGACCTGTGCGGCAAAGTCGTCGCCTTCACTCAGTTGCTCAATCTGCGCGGCCAAGGTGAGACCCAACACGCGGCGCAGTTCTTCAGCGAGGCGCTTGGCTCGACGAGGCAACAAGGTATCGGTGTCCAGGAGATGTGCTCGATGTGCAGCCACCGTGGCCCAGAGTTCGTCAACGCCTGAACCGTCTGCAGCCGCGGTCTCCACGATGGGCGGCCGCCAGGCGCCGAGTTGCGAGAGATCAAGCATTTGATCGAGATCTCGACGAGCTTCGCGAACTCCCGGACGATCCGCCTTGTTGATCACGAAAATGTCGGCAATCTCTAAGAGTCCTGCCTTGTTCGCCTGCATGGAGTCGCCCCAACCCGGGTTGACCACCACGATGGTGGTGTCGGCTGCCGAGGCAATATCGACTTCCATCTGCCCGACGCCGACGGTCTCAATCAAGACCACCGGCATGCCTGCGGCCCCCAAGAGGCGCACGGCGTCTGGCACGGCCAAGGACAGGCCACCTAAACGACCTCGAGTCGCCATGGAGCGAATAAAGACCGTGGGATCAGTGGCGTGTTCTTGCATGCGAATGCGATCGCCCAGAATGGCGCCACCAGTGAATGGCGATGAGGGGTCAATGGCCAAGACGGCAACCTGGTCCACGGCTTCATGGAGTCGACCTTCTGTCGCCGGCCACCCTCCTCGTGCCGCAGTAATGACTCGGTCAGTCAGCGTTGATTTGCCAGCCCCCGGTGCTCCCGTGAGGCCCACCGTGTAGGGAGCATCCCCGGCATAGGCCAAGGCAGCCACGGCTCGGGACTCTGCGCCGCCGCGTTCGACCATGGTGAGCAGACGGGCCAAGGCCACGCGACTTCCCTCACGGGCTTCGGGGAGCAGAACTGCAGGGTCTCTACTCAGTATCTGACTCATCGCCACCCCACATCTGCACCGAGTGAGGCCAGTGTCCCCACGAGATCGTCATAGCCTCGCTCAATGTGCTCAACACCGGCCACGACGGTTTCGCCCTCAGCGGCCAAGCCTGCGAGCACCAAGGCAGCCCCTGCCCTGATGTCGGGGGCCTTCACGGGTGCACCTGACAAACGCTCCACGCCTCGAACCACCGCGTGGTGGCCTTCGGTGCGAATATCTGCGCCCATGCGACGCAATTCATCGACGTAGCGAAAGCGACCCTCAAACAAATTCTCAGAGACAATGCTCACGCCATCGGCCACACTCAGTGCAGTGACCAAAAAGGGTTTGTAGTCAGTAGCCACCCCGGGATAGGGCAAGGTGGCGAGGTCGACGGCAGTGCACCGCGTTGTGCGTGTCACCCGTAGGCCTTCGGCATCAAACGAGACGACAAGACCCATCGCTTCGAGTTTGCGCAGCAACATTTCCATGTGCTCGGGCCGACCATCGGTGACGGTGACGGAACCACCCGCAAGGGCCGGGCTCAGCAAGTAGGTGGCGGTCACGACCCGATCTGGAATCACACGGTGTCGCGCTGGCTCGAGTCGCTCTACGCCGTCAATGATGAGTTGCGAGGTGCCGGCGCCCTTCACGCTCGCCCCCATCGCATTCAACATGGCCGCAAGGTCAGCGACTTCTGGTTCACGCGCCGCGTTATCAATGATGGTCGTGCCTTTGGCGAGCGCTGCGGCCATTAACAAATTGTCGGTGGCGGTGTGGCTTGGATATTCGAGAACGAGATGCGCTCCAGTGAGCCGTCCTGTGGCATCGGTCACTTCGCCTTCGACGAAGCCGTGAGTCGTCGAGAAGCGTGCACCCATTTGCTCAAGACCCGAGACGTGAATGTTGATGGGCCGAGATCCAAAGTCGTCGCCTCCAGGCATGGAGACCCGTGCCGCGCCACAGCGAGCAAGGAGGGGTCCCAGCACCACAATGGAGGCCCGCATCTTCTCCACCAGTTCATAGGGCGCCACTGGCGTGAGCCGCTCCGTCGACGGCGTCTCAATGGTGAGGACCTTTTTTGAGCTGCGCTCTACGCCACAGCCCAAGGAGCGGAGGACGTCGGCCATGATGTCGACGTCCGTTATCGAGGGGACATTTTCAAGAACATGGGTTCCCTCAGCGAGCAGACATGCTGCCATGAGCTTCAGGACTGAATTTTTCGCTCCTCCGGCCTCCACACGGCCCGCTAAGGGCTTGCCGGGGCGTACAACGATGCGATCCACCCCTTGATTATTGCCGCTCTCACGGGATGCTTTGTGCCGTGAACGCTGCGGTGCTGCTGGCCAACCCAAGGAATCTGGCTGCACTAGGGTCTTTGCGATGGAACGAGCCCCCCAAATCCCGGATCGAAACCTAGCCCTTGAGTTGGTTCGCGTCACCGAAGCTGCGGCGATGGCAGCCTCTCGCTGGATGGGCCGAGGCGACAAGAACGGTGCTGACGGCGCAGCCGTCGAGGCAATGCGAGTTGTACTCTCCTCAGTACAGATGGACGGGCTCGTCATTATTGGAGAGGGCGAGAAAGACGAAGCGCCCATGCTCTATAACGGCGAGCGCATTGGCGACGGGACGCCGCCTGCATGCGACATCGCCGTCGACCCCATTGACGGCACCACACTGACCGCCAAGGGCCGCGGCGGTGCCTTGAGCGTCATAGCTGTCTCCGAGCGGGGAACCATGTTTGATCCGGGCCCTTGTGTCTACATGGAAAAGATCGCAGTTGGTCCAAGTGGTGCTGGCGCCATTGACATCACCGCAAGCCCCAGCGACAACTTGGCGTCGCTTAGCGCAAAACTGAAGCGACCAGTGCGCGACCTCACGGCTGTGATTCTCGATCGTGACCGTCATGACGACCTCATTGCTGAGGTACGGGAAGCCGGTGCACGCGTCAAGCTCATTACCGATGGCGACGTGGCAGGAGCGATCGAAACAGCATGGGCCGAGTCAACCGCCGACATTCTCTTTGGCATCGGAGGCACCCCTGAAGGGGTGATCTCTGCAGCTGCGTTGAAGTGCCTCGGCGGCGAACTCCAAGGGCGTCTCTGGCCTCGCAATGACGAAGAGCGAACGGCCGCCATCGCACAGGGCTATGACCTTGACAAGGTCCTCACCACCGATGATCTCGTGGCCTCTGACAACTGCTTCTTCTCTGCAACCGGCATCACCGATGGCGAATTACTCCAAGGCGTGCACTTCAACGACTACGGCGCCACGACACAATCGCTCGTGATGCGCTCACGTTCGGGAACTTGGCGTCGGGTTGACGCCGCGCACCGCTTGTCCAAACTTTCAGAGTTTTCCGCTATCGAGTTTTAGTATCACGCCAGCAATTGTGAAGGCACCTTTTCGCAAAGGTGCCTTCACAAAGTTGTGCTGAACGTTGCGTCCTAATGGACGTTGCAGAGACCCTAGAGGCCCTGGACCCGGCGGCGGCGTGCCACTGCAGTGACGCTGGCGCCAAGACCAAGCAACCCGGCAGCCCCAAGCAGCAACAGCGTTGTTTGATTTCCGGTACTAGCCAAGTCAGCTGGCGCCGGCGTCGGTGTTGGAGTCGGCGTCGGTGTTGGGGTCGGTGCAGGAGCTGGTGTGGCTGCATCGCAGATTCTCAGAAGTCCTGGAGTGGCGACAACAGCATCTGCGCTCACCCACCACAGACAACCTCGAGAGTATGCCAATGCGCCATAATTTCCAGCGGCAAGACTCTGGAAATCCGCGTTCGTGTAGCTCCCAACGGCTTGGGTGCTTTGGTCAACAGTGGGTATGCACTGATCCGTCGGGCATCCGTCTGACTGGGCAAAGTACGCGGTTGAGCCGTCAGAGACCGCCGAGTACATGTCATAAAAGACCGAGTTGGTGAGCACGGTAAAGGTTGTTGTGGTCGGATCAAAGACGTTGACTTGGGTGTAATTGTTGTCATCGGTCATGTACACCTTGCCACCCGCTGCGAGCACGACATCGGGTGCGGACACACTGGCGTCTGTATAGAGGCCGGTCACCGTTGCCGAGGCAATATCGACCTTGACGAGACAGGCGCCTCCACACCCTCCGCCGCTGGCGTCGCTCGCCACCCAGACGCTCGTTCCATCAGAACTGATAGCTGAGTTGTAACCGTAGTTATTAGCCA